>Ga0164242_10000377_pt1 | contig 54719 bp, 49 predicted proteins | sample OricomgcompostMG_FD_108783 | JGI IMG/M metagenome (GOLD analysis project Ga0164242, IMG submission 108783) | Miracle-Growth compost microbial communities from Emeryville, California, USA - Original compost - Miracle growth compost (MG) ...
GCGTTCTTCGCTTCGGGATCAATTGCGGTGCGTGATAAGGAGCGGCGGTTCAACACTTCGATCGCGCGTTGAACCTCTTCGGCCACGTCGGTGTAGCCGAAATTCTGGGCGCCTTCGGCCAAATGCCCCGCTTCGGATTTCAGCCCCGTCCAGTCGCGGTCGATCAGCTGTTTTCGCATCTTTTTAAGACGCGTGCCCAGTCGTTCGATGTAGCCGGATTTGACTCGGTTCTGAATTTCGTTGGAAGAAAACATGATCCCCAGTCATATCCAACGAATCCTGGTTTGGCAAGGGACGGGCTTATTCGAGGTATGGACTCCATTTCGGAGCGACACAACGGCCCATTCCGAAGGTCAAGCGTTTGACGTTACCGCCGTCGGCATTCATCATGAAAACATTTTTTCCGCCCGAACGGTTGGACGAAAACACGATGAGGTTGCCGTCAGGACTGTAGAACGGATCTTCGTTGTTTCCTTCATTTTTCGTCAGACGTTCGATTTTCGCTCCGTCGGCAGTGATCGTGAACAGGTCGAAATGTCCGTCGAGCCATCCCGCGAAGACGAGTTTTTTTCCGTCCGGCGACCAGTTCGGAGTCGCGTTGTATCGACCGGCGAAGGTCAGCCGTTTCGGGCTCGATCCGTTCGCGTTCATCACATAAACCATCGGCTTGCCGGCACGTGAAGAGACGAACGCGATCTTGTCGCCGTCGGGGCTGAAGGCCGGGTCGACGTCGAAGCCCACCGAGTGAGTGAGTTGGGTTGCTTTCTTCGAGTGAATGTCGATGACGTTGATCTCGGGGTTGCCCGAAACGCTCAGGGTCGCTGCGAGTTTCTTGCCGTCGGGCGAATAGGCCGCGCCCGAGTTGATGCCCTTGCGGTTACTGATCAGGCGGAGTTTGCCCGACTTGAAGCTGTATTCGAAAAGATCGAGATTTTTGATGTTGTGGCGATGCTTATTGTAGACCGAGAAGGCGAGCTCCGTTCCGTTCGGGTTCCAGGCCACGCCCATCGTGATCGAATGCAATCGCGTGATCTGGCGCACGTCCGATCCATCGAAGTTCATGGTGTAGATCTCTTTTTTTCCGGTCTTGTCGCAGGCGAAGGCGATCTTGGTCAGGAAGATCCCTTTTTTGCCGGTGATCGCCTTCACGATGTCGTTGGCAACCGAGTGGGCCAGAATTTTCGTGTCGTCGGTGTCGCTCGTGTAACGCTTGGCGAGCGCTTCTTGATTCGAGCCCACATTGATCAAGTGAAATTCGTAAACGATTTTTTTGCCTTCGAGTTTCACGTTCGAGAAAGAAAGGTAATCGGTTCCGGTTTTCGCCCATTCGGCGAATTTGACGTCGCCTAGGCTTCCGACTTTCGATTGCGCAAACCCGCCCTTCGGCAGCAGTGTGAACTGATCGGTGAAATTCAGATCGCTCTCGATGACTTTTTCGATTTGAGCCGCGCGCGATTTGGCGTTGTCGTTGGCCGATGCGGGATCGGTGAGCGCGATCACTGATTTTTTGACCTTGGCTTCGCCGACGGCAACCGAGACGGGTTGGGCATGGGCCGGGGTTAAATCATGCGCGAGAGCGAGAAAGCAAATCAAAGCCAACGGAAACGATTTCAGGTTTTGCATAGTGATTAGTGTATTCTGCAAATGAGGGGAATACAAATCCATGCTTGCGCAATGTGCCAGCCAGTTTTAAGTTCTGAAAGAGGAGTAATCTTTTGAAGCACTTGACCCTGATTCCCACGCCGATTTCCGAAGACCTGCCGCTCGAACCGGTCGCACTCGAAAAGTTGCGCGCGGATGGCTTGAGTGATGACGTCGGCCTGCTCGTTGAAGAGCACAAGGTCGCGCGCCAGCGGTGGTTGAAGTGGGGATTGCCTCGCGAGGCGATTGATCGCTTCGAACTTTACAACGAGCACACGCAAGTCGAACGCATTCCGGCGCTCATTGCCGAGATGAAACGGGGAAAGCGCTTTTACCTGATGAGCGATGCGGGGCTGCCCGCGTTCTGTGATCCGGGGCAAAAGCTCGTGAGCGCCTGTCACGATGCGGGTCTTCAGGTGACGGCGACGCCATTTCCGAATTCGATCGCGCTCGCGGTTGCCTTGAGCGGTTTTGAACATCGCGAGTTTCATTTCGCAGGGTTCTTGCCCGCGAATGCCGACGAACGGAAGTCGGCGTTAGAGCGCCTGAGTCGCATTCCGCAGACACTCATCGTGATGGACACGCCTTACCGGATGCAGGCGCTCCTCAAAGACCTCGAAGCCTCGGCGCTGAAACGACGATCGATGTTCGTCGCCTGCGAACTCAATCAGCCGACCGAGCAGTTGTACCGAGGCTCGATCAGCGAGCTGCGCGCTCAGCTCGAATCGGCGGGGAAAAAAGAATTTATCCTACTGGTAGATACGATCGCATCAGCGAAGTGAGTCCTTGGAAGAGCAAAGCAGAAAGTGCGACTTCCGGCAGCCGGAGGCGATCAGCCGGTAAGGGCAGGAGCCCGAGGAGCACTTTCTGCTTTGCTCTTCCAAGGACCCATTTACATCGGGAACCGATAGATAATGCCGTCTGAAGCCATATCACCCGCAAGCTCTTTCGGCGGGACAGGGAAAGGGCCTGCAGCTTGGAGCGTGCGCTTCACTTCGCTGTCGAACTGCTCGTTGCCCGACGACTTCAGAAACTGAAAGCGCGTCATCTGGCCTGCGCGGTCAATGAAGATCTGCACATTTGCGGATAGATTTTGATCCTTGAGCCACTTCGGCAGCTCCCAATAAGTAATGATCCGTTCGCGCACGAGATCGACGTACGACGTTTCGAGCGCGACTTTCGCTTCGCCCGTCAGTGCCGAGCCCTTCGACACTTGATTGCCCTTGATCGGCTCTCCCATCATGGCTTTGATCCGTTCGATCGCCTTGATGCGGGCCAGGGCTTCCTTCATTTTTTGTTGAGCCTTCAGCTCTTTTTTCGATTTTTGTTTTTTCTTTTTCGGCACCGAAAGATCGCCGTTGTCGGTCTCGGGTTTCACTTGGGCTTTATTCTCGACCTTGGGCGGAGCCACCGACGGCGCGGCACTCGGTGCGGGCTGAATGGCTTCGTTTTTCTTTTGATCGGGAAGTGCCACGAGATCGACCCGCAACGACGGAATGTATTCTTTAGGTGCGCTCGGCGCGACCACCGTCTTTAAGATCATCACCAAAATCAGAACGCAATGAGCCGCCGCCGAAATGAGGACGAAGCGCTTCAGTTTCTGATCCTGCGATTGCGAGTCGATGACGGTTTCGGCGTGCATGGTTAATTCTCGGGAGCGGTGACGAGCCCGACGCGATGGATTTTCGCTTTCTTCACTTCAGCCATGACCTGGGCCACGAGTCCGTAGTTGACCGCCTGATCGGCTTGCACCAGCACTTGCAAATCGGGTTTGGCCACCGAAAGCGCGGTCAGCTTTTCCCGAAGCGAAGTGAGCGAGTACACCTTGTCGTCGAGTCGGATGTTGTGATTTTTTTCGATCGCCAGCATGACGGGCTCTTCGGATTTCTGAAGATTGCCCGCGTCGGCCTTCGGCAGATTCACTTCGACGCCTTGTTGAAGCAAGGGCGCCGAGACCATGAAGACGATCAACAGCACGAGCATCACATCGACAAGCGGGGTGACGTTGATCTCGGCCAGCGAGGTCTTTCCGCGACTATTGCGCGGGTTGAGGTTCATGCCCATGGCTTTGGCTCTTTCTTTGCGCAAGCAGGCTTCGCTGAACCATGTTCAGGAATTCCTGCGAAAAGTTTTCCATGTCGAGACTGACGCGTTTGATCTTGTTGAGCAGGTAGTTGTACGCGACGGCTGCCGGAATCGCGGCAGCCAAGCCCACGGCAGTGGCGATCAGCGCTTCCGAAATTCCCGGAGCGACGACCGCGAGACTGGCCGAGCCCATCGCGCCGATGTTTTGGAAGGAGTTCATGATCCCCCAAACCGTTCCGAACAGACCAATAAAAGGAGCGGCGCTTGCGGTGCTGGCCAAGAAATCGACGTATTTTTCCATCTGATCGAGTTCGATCGAATGCGTGCGGTTCAGCGCGCGTTGGATGTTGGTGATTTCAGGAATCCCTTCGGGCGTGCGATCCTGTGCCGGAAGTTTGCGCAGCTCGCGGTAGCCGGAATGAAAAACCTGCGCGATCGGCGAGTGCGGATATTCTTCGACCTTTTGATTGATCTCGTCCAGGGCCTTGGCGTTCCAGAAGACGTCGAGGAATTCTTGGTTTCCTTCGAGGGCCTTGCGGGTGAGCTTCACCTTCGCGAAAATAATCGCCCAGGTGACAACCGAAGCCGAAAGCAACAAAAGCAGAACGAGCTTCACGATCGGACTCGCATCCAAGATCAAGGTCCACGCGTTCAGTCCGTGGGGAGTTGCGGCAGTTCCTCCAACAGTTCCCGCAGCAGTGGCGGCGACAGCAGTGTTCATGAATCGGATTTCCTTTCCTGAAAAATTTTAACCGATGATTTGACGGTCGTCATCCGCGATGTGCGAAAAATCACGAGAAGAATCAGTAGCGTCGCCTGAAGATAATGATTCTGAAGGAAGGCGTTGTAATCGTAGTCGGCATTGACCATCGATTCGAGCGGTACCTTCAGCTGAAGCAGGCCCGAGAACTCGTTTTCGAAAAAGGGCAGGCCGAAGACGGCGTGAGTCATCACGAACAATGCCGAAGTGAAGCCCGCAGCCGACCAGGCTCCCGTAAAGAGCAAGAAAAGTAGAACCAGGGTCGCGGCTTCGGGAAGGGTGGGGGTGAACCAAATCCAATAGATCGCCAATCGAGTCAGTGTGCCGAGCCAGGGAGTGGGGAGGGCGACGCGGGTCAGGAACTCGCTCGAAATCACGAAGAGGAACACGACGAGCGCGCGAAAGATCCAGGCGTAGGAACTGAGAAAGTTCAAATCGAACTGCGACGAGACCCCCAGGAACTCATAGCGCTTCGACCAGATCAGGCCGACCACGAGTGCGGTCGCGAAAAAAATTCCGCGCAGAAAATTCACCCAGAACACACTTCGGGACGAGAAATAACCGCGAATGAAATCGGTCAGCTGGTCTTTGAAAAAGAACGCGCCCGAAACCGTGCAGATCGCGGCGAAGAGAATCTGGTTCTCGGTCCAGAACTGATTGAGCGTGCTCATTCGGCTGAGTTCGGGAACACGCGGAGAAGTGAACGACCAGTAAAGCAGCGTGCTCAGAGTCAGCGAATGAAAAACGCCGTTCCAGACGAGCAAGAAGAATGAGACCTTCAGGTCGGGCAAGATTTTCCGAATTTGACGATTGAGGTTCGGGTTTAACATAGGCTAGACTAACCAAAGTACACCATGAAAAACGCGCTCCTAAAAGTTGAAAATTTGTCCAAATCGTACGCGGCCGGAGAGGTGGTTTGGCAAAACGTCAACTTCGATCTGGAGCGAGGCGATTTTTTATATATTTTAGGTGGAAGCGGCGCCGGGAAAAGCTCGCTCTTGAGAGCGCTGGCGAGCCTGGAGCAACCCAACGGCGGCCGTGTGTTTTGCCAAGGCGTCGATCTTCAGAATTCGAGCCGCTCGGACTTGGCGCGGGTTCGCAAAAAAATTTCGTTCATTCCACAAAATCTGGGTTTGCTTCCCGACCTGACGATTCGCGATCACATCGAGATCGCTCAAATGGCGCTCCCCTCGGGCGATCGAATCGACGCGAATGTTTTGAATGAGTATCTGGGCATGATGGGGCTTAAAAATAAATGGAACCGCCGAATCGAGGTCCTTTCGGGCGGTGAGCGGCAACGCGTGGCCATCCTGCGGGCGCTCAGCAAAAAAACCGATCTTCTCGTCGCCGACGAGCCGACGGGCGCGCAGGATTTCGAGATGACCTGGAAGCTCATGGATCTTTTCGTGAAGCTCAATCTTTCGGGCACGGCGGTGCTGCTGGCCACGCATGACCTTGAGATGGTGAGGCGTCTTCGAAAACGTTGCGCGATCTTAAAGAACGGCACGTTCAAGGTGGAGGATCGCGCGTGAATCTTCGGCTTTTCTTCAAACTGGCGGCGGTTCCGCTTCGGCGCTCTTGGGTGTTGTTCACGCTGATGGGGCTATCGTTCGCGCAAGTGATGCTCGCACTTTGGTTCTGCGGCGGGGTTCAGCACGAAATCACTCATACTGAAAAGTACGCGGAAAAAGCCCGTTTTGTCAGCATTCAACTCAAACAAGATGCCGCCTTGCCGGGCTCGCCCACGGTCGAATCGATTCACGACACGCTGAAGGGCCACGACGCGAGCATCGAAGAGCTGAGCACCGAGCAAGTCTTGGCGAAGATGGAAACCGAAGAGCCCGAGATCGTGCAGACCGTGCGATCGATCGGCGACGAAGGCTTGCAATTGATGCCGAAGTTGTTGCTCGTTCGGGGGTTGGTTCCCGATTCGGTCGTTGAAACCATCAAAGCCATGCCGGGCGTGTATCGCATCGATTCGACCCCGACGCATCATGCGCGGCTGATCTCGTTTTATCGGCACCTTTCGGCCGAGCTTCGTGTGGTGCTATTTTTGGTGTTCTTTCTGGTTGCCGTTCAGTTACTCGTGTTTCAGCGAATCCAGCAACGCGATATGAATGAAGTCGTTCGCAATCTGGTGACTTGGGGAATGGGAGGCTTTCAGGCACGCATTCCGGGGTTTTTGTCTCTCATCGTGTTGAGCGTGGGGTCGTTCGCGGTTTCGGTCGTGGAATGGGGTCTGTTTCAGCGCTTCATTTGGAAGAACAACGCCTTTTTGGGCGAGCTTTCGCTTGATCGAACCCTGAATCTTCCGTTCGGACTCTGCGCGATGACCTTTTTGGCGGTGCTGTTCGTGGCCGGGGTACTCGCATTTTCAGGAAGAAGCACGGAAGAATGATTTCGGCTCTCCTTCTCGCGGTTTCGCTGTCTGCTTCGTCGTCGGTGCAGGCCGCACCGACCCTGAACGATCGCCTGGAAGAAGTGCGCTCGCAGCGGCTTGCGATCGAAAAAGCACTGGTCGATGCCGAAAAAACCAAGAAATCGACACAAGCTCAGTTAAAGCGCCTAAGATCGCTGCAAAAACTTCAGCACCAAGAAAAGCAACTCACCGAAAAACGCCTCTCGGCGCTGGAGAATTATCTGACCGAATTGCAGACCCGCAAGACCGAGGTTCAAGCGCGTTTGGCGCGCACCCAAGAAAGTCTTCGCGCGAAATTTTCAAAACTCATTCATCCCGTGTTGGCCCAGCATGAACAGCTTTTGCGCGGAGATGAAAACGAAGGCGAGCGCATCGCGCGCGAGCGGATCATTTCGAGTGTCGCCCTTTCGGATCTGAAAGAGCTGGAAGGCTTACGCGCCGACCTGGACGACGTCGACGACGTCGAAACCCGCATCGAACAGGAACGGCAGCAAATTTCGAGCCTCATGCAGGATATCTCCGAGCAGGAATCGCTCATCCAATTTCATCGCAAGATTCGCGAAGACCTCACGCGCCAAACGCACGAGGAGCACCTTCATCAGCTCGAAGAATACCGCAAGCTCAAGGTCTCGGAAGTCGAGATCGAGAAAATGATCCAGCAGTTTCAACAGCACCGAAAACTCGAACACGAAGAAGATCAAAAAAAGGCGATGGCGGGACTGAGCCTTCGGCCGAAGACGCTCCCTTGGCCGCTGAAGGGAAAGTTAGTCCAGGCCTACGGCCAGCATCACGACGAGCGCACCGGTTTGAACTTGTTTAACCGGGGTATCGAAATTTTGACGGTCACGGATCAGGCGCCGGTCACTTGTGCGATGGATGGCAAGGTGCAATACGCCGGAGAGATTCCCGGAAAAGGGAAGGTCATGATCGTCGAGCACCCGCATTCGGTCTATACGATTTACGGCGGTTTCCGGGCGATGGATCACGTCGCCGGGGATGAGGTGAAAGCGTCAGAAAAATTAGGTTCGGTCGCCAGTCAGACCCCGCTCTACTTCGAAATTCGGGTCGGAAACGTAGCCATTGACCCCGTGAAATGGTTACAATAGGGGAATGAACGCGAAAAAATTTCTGGGTGCCTCGCTGTTGATTTCAAGTCTTCTTAGCCTCTCGGCGTTCGGCGCTTCGTCCGATCCGGTCCTGAACAAAAATGACCGTTACAAAAACTTGGAGCTGTTTCAGAAGGTGCTCCAGTTCGTCGAAAAAAATTACGTCGATCCCGTTCAGAACGACACGCTCGTCAACGGCGCGATCAAGGGCATGCTTGAAACACTGGATCCGCATTCGAATTTTCTGACGCCTGAAATTTACCGCGACATGAAGATCGACACCTCCGGAAAATTCGGCGGCGTCGGCATCGAAGTCGCGATCAAAGACGACGTGCTGACCGTGCTTGCTCCGATGGAGGATTCTCCGGCTTGGCGCGCAGGCATTCTTCCGGGCGACAAGATCGTGAAAATCAACGGTGAAAGTACGAAAGGCTTTTCGTTGGCCGAGGCCGTGATCAAAATGCGCGGAAAGAACGGATCGCCCGTCGTGATGACGATGTACCGCAAAGGTTGGAGTCGCTTCAAGAACTTCACCCTCAAGCGCGAGACGATCAAGGTGAAATCGGTTCGCTACGACATGATGGAGCCGGGTTTCGGTTACGTCCGCCTTTCGTCGTTCAACGAGAACGCTGCGAAAGACGTCAACAACGCAATCGGTAAGTTAGAAAAGAAAAACGGCAAAAAGCCGTTGAAAGGCCTGGTGTTCGATCTTCGCATGAACCCGGGCGGGTTGCTGGACCAGGCGGTCGATGTGGCGTCGCTGTTTTTGGACGAAGGCGTGATCGTCTCGACGATCGGACGCGATCCGAAGCAAAAGGAAGTCCGGTCGGCTAAAAAAGGAATGGCGAGAAAAGACCTTCCGCTCGTCGTGCTCGTGAACAGCAGCACGGCCTCGGCGGCCGAGATCGTCTCGGCGGCCTTACAGGATCATCATCGGGCGATGATCTTGGGCGATACCACGTTCGGAAAAGGTTCGGTTCAGACGATCATCGACCTCGGACACGAGATGGGGTTGAAGCTCACGATCGCGCGGTACTACACGCCGAACGGCACGAGCATTCAAGAAAAGGGTGTTGTCCCCGATATCTTTTTGGACGAGTACGATCCGAAGCTGCTCGCGAAGGCGCGCATCCGCCACGAATCGACTCGCGAGCGCGACTTGAAAGGGCATTTGATCAATCCGGCGCTTTCGTCGAAGGACGATTTCACGATTCAGGAGTTCAAGAACAAAGGAAAAGAGCCCGAGCCTAAAGGCGAAAGCATGGGCGATGACACCGATTTCGGCGACATGATGCCGATTCAGTTCAATCCGAAGGAAGACTATCAGACTCAGCAGGCGCTCAAGTACCTGAAGTCGTTTGAGGTGTTCAAAAAATTGAAAAATGACTGACCACGATTTGCCTTTGTTCCAAACGCAGTCTCCCACCGTATCCGCCGGCTCGTCGGGAGCGATGACCGTGACCGAGATCACGGCCAAGATCAAATCGAATCTCGAATCGGGGTTCATTCAGGTTTGGGTTCGGGGCGAGATCAGCAATTTGAAGAACGCGTCGAGCGGGCATCTCTATTTTTCGTTGAAGGACGACGGCGCGACGCTTTCGTCGGCCGCCTTCGGCTGGCATCGCAAAGCCAAGAAGGCATCCTTCGATTTGAAGGATGGCCTTGAAGTGATTTGCCGGGGCAACATCTCGGTCTATGCACCTCGGGGCAATTATCAGCTGCTCGTCGATACGATCGAGCCGGTCGGCGCGGGCGCGCTGCAGCTTGCGTTCGAACAACTGAAAGAAAAACTCGAAAAAGAAGGCTTGTTCGATCAGGCTCGCAAAAAGCCGATTCCGAAATATCCGTCGAAGATCGTGGTGATTACGTCTCCTCAGGCGGCGGCCTTGCGAGACGTGTTGACCGTGCTGCGCAGACGTGCGCCTCACGTTGAGGTGCTACTCGTGCCGGCACTCGTTCAAGGCGAGGATGCTCCGGCGAAACTCATTCAGGCCTTGCGGGTGGCGAATCATTATCGATTGGGCGAAGCGATCTTGCTCACACGCGGAGGCGGAAGCATCGAAGATCTGTGGTGCTTTAACCACGAAGATCTGGCGCGTGCGATTGCGGCGAGCGAATTGCCCGTGATTTCGGCCGTGGGGCATGAAATCGATTTCACTATTTCGGATTTCGTTGCCGACCTTCGCGCGCCGACGCCTTCGGCGGGGGCCGAGATTTTAACCCAATACTGGGTCGAGCTTCGCGAACGCACGCGGCAGCTGCAAGAGCGGTTAGCGATGTCGATCAAACGCGATCTGCTTTATCGACGTCGTACGCTTGAAATGCTGACCGCGAAACTAAAAAGCCCGAAAGATCGATTGCGCGAGCAAATCCAAAAGGTGGACGAACTTTCGATGAATTTAGAGCGCATCGCGCGCCTGACGATCGAACGAAAGCAGGCCGGGCTTGAACGCTTGGCGACAAAGCTTCAAGCGCTTTCGCCCTTAAACGTGCTCTCGCGAGGGTATGCACTGGTGCAGGCCGACGATGGCCAGGTGGTGCGTGCGGCGAAAGATGTTCGTTCGGGGCAGAGGCTCAGTCTGCGTTTCAGCGACGGAGAGGTGAAGGTGAAGGCACAATGAATCGCATGACTTTACCCATCGGATTCTTCGTCGGTCTCTTTTTTGGAATGCCATTCGCCGTTTCATCGGCACACGCGGCCCAGCTCGGAACCGTCATCGTCGACGAGGCCGCTGTTCGGGTCTATCCGCAGGCGAAATCGGAATCCATCGGAACGGTCCATCGCGATCAGAAGCTGGCGGTGAGCAATCTTCCGACCGAAGGGTTTTACAAAGTTCGTCTTCCCGACGGCGAGATCGGCTGGATCTCGGGCAACGACGTGTTCGTCGGTGCGCAGAAACCGACTCGGGCGGGAAGCGACTTGCGGGAAAGCCCGGACACGACGGACGACGCTTCTACCGATGCCTCTGCGCCGGCCGACGAGACCGCTGCGTCGGAGTCTTCGCCGCCCACTCGGAAAAAGGCTCGCAAAGAGTTGAAAGAACTCGACGGTTACCCCGGCGATTATTCGCGTATTCTTCTGATGATCGGCGGCCAGTGGCCGAGTTACAACGGCTTCAAGCAAAAATTCGTGACCGAAGGAATCGATCCGGGTTACGGCGGAACTCTCGAATTTCAATTTCGGATGAGCAAACATTTCCACTGGGCGACACGCGCGGAGTTCACCTTTTCGAGCGTGAACTCGAAAGACCTCGGCGGGGGGACGACCCAGACACTGAAGCAGTCCTCCATCCCGCTTCAACTCGGCATCAACTATTCGCCGGTGACGAATCGCGGGTTTCGATTGGGGCTCGGGGTGTATGCGGGGATGGTCGTGTCGTCGAGCATGGTCGTCTCGCAGTCGACTTCGACCTTGACCGAGCAGGTGGAGTACTCGTCGGTCGATCCGACGGCCTTGGGTATGATTCAAATGTCGTTCGGGCTGGGCAAGCACATCGCGATGATCGGTGAGCTCGGGTATCGTTACGAGAAAACGGGCACGCTTCCGAAGACGACTCGGTTCGGGGGCAACATCGGCGAAATTTCGATCGATTACTCGGGGCCGGTGGGGCATGTTGGATTCGAGTTCAGGTTCTGATGATCCTCAGTCCGTATTTTTTAAAATAAAATCAAAATGAGTTCCGTCCTCTGATAGGAAGTTTAAAAACTTCAGACATCCGTGCGTAAAGCACGGAACTCGTTTTTAAACTTCCTATCAGAGGACGGATGTCTGAAATTTTGATTTATTTTAAAAAATACGGACTGAGGATCAGCATTGACCTAAGCGTGGTCTAAGGATGTTCGACCCCGATCACTTCGACGAACGAGCATGAGCCGTCGGCACAAAGCGAGAACGGGTAAGTTTGATAGCCCTGATCTCCGCAGGCGGTGCCGTGACTGTTTTTCAGGATGAAGGTACCGCCGCCTGAAGCTTGCGCATCGATGTGGTAGCCCACGACTTCGACCACTTGAGTGGCATCCGTTTTCGGCGAATTCGCGTTGATCGAAGCTTGGCAGTCGGTGAGGTCTTGCGGAGCTCCGGCGATCGACAGCACGACCGGATGGCCTTGTTCGAGCGCGCGAAGGGCGGCATCGACATTGCCTTCCAGCCCGACGGATTCGGAAAGTCTCAGCGTGCGATGATCGCGATAAGCAGGATCGCGTGCGCCTTCGGTTGGCCAGTACGAACCTTCGGCAATCGAGTATTGGCTAGCGGCATGCACGGCCAGGTCGAGATCGTCGACGCCGTAATTGCTCCAGAGGTCTTTTTTAGAGACCGTTTTGGTGCTTCCCTGAGCTTTTAAAACGTTGTCCATGGCCGAGGCGACGGCAAACGCCGAGCTCGATTGGCCGAATTGTGTTTCGACCGGCGAATCGAACGCGCGAAGGTCAACGCTCGGTTGGGTTACGGAAAACGAGAGCGACTCCGCTCGTGCCGTCACCGAGAGCAAAAACATCAAGCTAGCCGTGGTGATGGCGATGAAGAATGAAAATCGGTAATTCATGTCGTCTTCCTTTCCCAAGTGTCAATTTCGTGATGACTTCTCTTCGGCGCTGTCAGAAAATTGATTGAGAAAAAACTGCCGACGCAAGGTGTTGGGATTGAAATGATTGACATTTTTTAAATATTAATTATTTAAAAAAGTGGATTCAACGCCAATTTTGTGGCAAAATCCTCGATCATGAAGCTGCGCCGTACTTTGTCGTTTATAATCTTGCTGTCCTATCCCGTCTTGCCCGCTTTGGCCGAACCGATCTTCGGAGCGCCCGGAACGGTAAAGACCTCGGTCGTCGAAAACCCCGAAACCCACTTTAAGCATTACGTATCGACGTACATCCCTCGCTCACTCGGGCCGATCACAGCCGAAACTCCGACCGTGATTTTTCTGCACGGAGGCTCGGGGCTGGCATCTCGAACCGGACTGACGGTCGAAAACGGCGAGTTCGTGAATTGCCGGAACGACATTCATTGCACCAAAGAATACGGCCTGAATCAGATCAATATTTATTTAAACGACGGCGAAGGCACGACGGGGTTGATCCGGTTCGCCGAAACTTACCGATTCATCGCGATTCTGCCCGGCTCGAACATCGGATGGACGAACGAATCGTCGCCACTGCTTCGTGCGCTCAAGCAAGACGCGGTTTCAGAGCTGAAGGTGAACCCCGATCGCTTCGTTCTCGCCGGGCACAGCATGGGTGCGATGGGAACGGTGCGGATGTCGGGTTACCTGCGTTCCGACTTCAAGGCCTTTCTCGCTTTTTCGGGAACCTTGAATGCGAACGAAATGACGGTGGATTACGTTCGCAAGCTCGTGACGGTGCCGCTTTACCTCGTGAACGAAGAAGAAGCGCTTTACAAAAGTTTTCTCACTCAATCGGCCCTGCTGAAGGATTTCACCGATGAGTTGGCGCGTGTGTACGGCGTTCAGAACCGGTTCAAATTCGTCGTGGCACACGGCAATCACAACAACGTGATGAACAGCTTCGGCGACGTGCTGAAAAAGGCGCTGGCCGACGAACAGCCGACGGGCCCCGAACTCACGCAAAATCCGCCAGATTTGATTTACCGGCCTCAAACTTCAAACTGGGTCGGCAATGTGACCTGCGGAAAATTCATCAACGCCGTGAAGTATCACTTTAATCCGCTGTTTCCGAACAAGCAGGTATTCGTTTCGATTCAGGCCGAGCGCGAAGGGCTCTTGAATCGGAACGGCACGATCGACGATACGTATCTGCCTCGCGAAGCGAAGATCGAAGTCTCGACCTTCTCGGACGGGCAGGATTATGCGTTCGTGAAAGCCTTGCCGAAAACGCTGAAGCGAATGACGGCGAAGAATGGGCCTTACGTTTGCGTGCTCCTCGCTTTCGATAAGGATCATTTGAAGTCGCTCGATTCGGACGGGTTTTTCTTGAGCGCGGGCCAGAGTGTGGATGAGGCTCGGTCGCAGATTTTGGATCAGTATCTGTCGGCGACTCAATCTGCGGCGAGATGATCCAGGATTTTTAAAATCACGGCCTCGTCTGATCTGACTTGCCCTTGTGTTTCGGTGACGAGCTTCGCTAGCTCTGTGTAAGTGCGAGGCTTCAGCCCCCGCTTTTGAATCAGAAATTCCAGATAGCGGATCGTTCGATCGATCAGCTTTCCGTTGCTCGGGCGAACCCAGGTCATGACGTTTCCTTCGTAGCGGCCTAACTTTCCCCAGACCATCAACGACAGTGTATTCAGCAGTACTTTAATCAATACCTGCTCCATCAACGGATGCGCAAGCAGGTCGGTCTTTAAGCGTGAATCGAACGAGTCCGACGGATCGTCCGAATGAAACTCGATTTCGCCCGTGGCATGATGGCCGTCGATTCGCACGACGTGCTGCTTTTTCGGCGCGACTCGTTTTGCGCGCGCGGCGATGGCGTTTCGTCCGAAGTCGAATTCCAAAATCGAAGTAAGGTCGAGGCGGCCTTTCAGTTCGGGCCAGTCGAGTCCGATCGGTTCGCGGTTTAAGATTTCCTTCCACGATTCGCGGGCATCATGCGCATCGGGAATGCTCAAGTAACAAAGCGAGTGGGGATGCGACGAGGGATCATTCGATTTTTCAAACGGCGTCAGGCTGAAGGTCGGCGAGCGTTCGGTCGTATCGGTCAACACGGCGATGGGGTAGGTCGACGTTTGATAAAGGACGACGCCGTCGTTTAAGTAGGCTCGGCTTTCCCACTCGATCACGGGAATTAAAAACGGCGCGAGATCCAACTTCGAATACGCGGTCGAAAAGAGATCGATCCAATCGAGGCGATCGAACAAGGCCGCTCCCACGGCGAGCATTTGAACGGTCGCGGCTTGCAATCGCGTACTTCCTGAAAGCGCCATCGGGCCGGTTTCGAGACAAAGCGACTGCACGCGCGGGTTCTCGATGACTTCGCGGCTGCGCTCGACCGTCCGGCAAAGCAAATCGCGCGGGTTACAATAGACGAACCACGCGGAAGATGACGCCAGCGCTTCGTGAACGGTGCCGATCACATACGGCGTTTCTCCGCCTTCGGTGATGGCAATCAACAGATCCCCCTCGTCGAAGCCCAGATCCGAAAGATGCCGCCGTCCGTATTCGGGAAAATCCTCGAAATTCTCGACCGATTTGACGAGCGCGAAATCACCGCCCGCCATCAGGGCTTGAACCGAGTTTTCCAGCGGCGTTCCCGCATGAACTTGCCGCCAGGTCGTTTCGAGCGCGAGTGCGAGCCTTCCGGTCGCGCCACATCCTGAAAGAAAAACTTTTCGTTTTTGCGCGAAGGTCGCGGCGATCGCATCCCGCATGCGTTCCAATGACGACCGTTCGTTTTTGATGTTCTCGATTGCTTGAAGGTCGATCTGTTGAACGGTTTGAATCGCGCGAGCCAGGTCTTCTTTACGTCCGCTCAACACCCATTCGGACAAGTCACGCGTTAACGGATGAAAGCCCTCGGTAGGAAGGTGTCCTAACGAGAACGACCGAGCGCTTTTTAAAAACTCTTCGAGTTGCATGAGTGTGCCTAAAAGTGTAACACAGGAACTATGTCAAAAACAAAGCTTGCGATTCTGGTGTTATGCGTTGCTTTCGGCGTAAACGCCCTGGGCTTCCTCTTTTCTAAGAAAACGCTTTCGATCGTCGAAGAGTCGAAGAAGGTCTGGTTGTACGAGCTTCCGCCGTCGGCATCTCCGCTCGATGCGTATCCTTCGCTTGACCTTGGCCCGCAGCAGGGAGTCATCGGAACCCTGCTCAAACCAAATTTTCAAAGTCCCGAGAAAAAGCCGGATGGCGAAGTCACTCAAACCCTGCTCGCCGATACCTGGACCTGGAGCGCGAAAGATCGCCGCTTTACGTTTCATCTGAAACCGAACCTCACGTACTCGGACGGAACCCCGATCCTGGCCCAGCACTTTGTCGATACGGCGAAGTGGATTGCTCCGGCCTTGGCCGCCCGTCTGAATACCGATTCGAAACGGGCCGCTGCCGTACCGGAATGGGAAGCCTTGGCCCAAGCCGAATGGAGCGCACCCGATGCGCTGACCGTCGTGATTGAATGGAAGAAGTCGCTGCCTCAAGGGTTTGAACCGCCGAGATTCTTGAAAGAGGTGCTGACGAGTTCACTCACGGGCGTGGTTCACCCCAAAAATCTCGAAGCCCTTCGCCATGGCGACAAAATTACGAAGGACTGGATTTCGTCCGGCCCGTATAAAGTTCGCAAATGGAATCCGAAAGACATCATTCTGATTTCGCGTGATGACTTTCCGGTCATCCTGCCGAAGCGCTACTTCCGAACGGTGAACTATCAAAGCGCGCCGGTTAAAAACCCGTATTGCGACTATATGATGGCTGCTCCAGGTGAAGAAAAGGGACTTGAGGAGCATCGCGTAAGCGCGGTCGACGAAGATCTGCACGTGTTTTGGATCTGCCGCTCTTGGCAACAATCCGGAGCATTTTGCGCCAATCCTGAAAACCGGGCGAAGTTCGCCCGCCTGATTCACGGCGATTCGGGAATGCCTTCGGATGCGCTCGCGGGCCAGAAAGTGCGCTACCGAATTCCGACCGGATCGGATGCCTTCCGGGCGAAAATCCGAAAGCAGATTGAAACCGGCGTTCGGGCCTTGGGGGGAACCGTCGAGGAAACCTCTTATTTCTTCAAGCCTTCGACCGATACCGACATCGAACTGGAGTTCGTGTTGACCCCGAGGGGTCCGGGAGAGGCGGAATGGGCCCGTATCTTGGCCGAATTCTCCACGCGTTTGGGGAATCCGTCGGGCAACCGAGTTCCTGAGAATCTGGTGGGCGAGATCGAAGCCAATCCGGTCAACATCCTGATGAAGGGGGCCATCGGCGATCCGTTCGATCGCGTTTTCCTGTTGCCGGAGAATTGATTCGTTTCAAAAAAAGAGTGGATATTTTCCCGAAAAAAAATATGCTGGTGGCCGAATGAAAAGCCTCTCATCCCGTCCGCTTGCTGCCGTCGTTTTTTCTTTCGTTTTTTTCTCGTTTTCGGCTCTCGCATTGCCCGAGAGTTACACCGAATTGAACGATTACGTCGTTCCGGCGCCGAACCAGGGTCAGGTCGATACTTGCCTGTTTATGGCCTCGACCGGCGCGATGGAAATCCTGCTCAGTAAAAAACTCGGGATTAAAAACCCGCAGGCGAACGGCGAAACCGATCTTTCCGAGCGTTATTTGATCTCGGAAGGTGGTTCGTACCGCTCTAAATCGTGGTTCGAGAACGCGTTCCTGAAATTCGATTCGGGTGTGGCGGTGTTGAACCGAAATCTTCCGTTCGAATCTTTCACCTCGGGCGGCACGATCAATTATGCGGTTTGGAACATGCCCGCTGCATTCCATACCGCTCCGCGAATCAATCTTCCGAAGGTCGATACGGTCTTTTTGTTTTCGGTCGGCACGCGATACTCGCGCGGGGTGCTCGACTCGTCTTACGTCGAGAAGGTCAAAGAAGCGCTCGTGAAGTATCAAAGCCCGGTCCTGACCGTCGGCAACGACGAAGATTACTGGCATGTCACGGTGATTACCGGTTATGACGACACGCAGACGGGCGATTGCTACGAATTGGATTCGAAGGTTTGTGTCGGTAAAAAGGGTGTTTTTTACGTGCGCGATTCGTTCGGAACCCGCCTTGAAAAACGCTCGTACGAATGGTTCATCCGCCGCCAAAATTCAGCCGCTGTAGCGAAACTTGCGGAATAGGCCCGTCGGCCATACACTGTTCGACATGAGAATTCAGACGTATTTTGGAATCCCAATGCTCGTAGGCCTTGCATTTGCGCTGAGCGCCACAGCGGCTCCCGCCTCGAAGCCGCAATTGAAAGCGGCTCCCAAGCTCGCCGAGAAAGTCTTGCTCGATATCGATGGCCAGGTTTATCCGCAGGATGGTTTTCCGGAATCCTGTAACGATCTTTTCAAGGGCGCGAAGTGTCCGCTTCCGGGTTACGGCACTTACCACGACCGCTCCGTTCAAGAAGGTGACCTCGTGCACTCGACGGCGACCTTTACCGGTCCCGACGGGGTTCAGCTGGTCGAAGACTCGTGGGAAAAAGACGGCCACGTTCAAAAAGCCGTGATTGATAACCGCGTGCTGGGCAAGAAATCCGACATCGAGATCAAGGACGGAAAAATTTATTATCAAGTCACCGACCGCGACGGAAAGGTGAAGAAAACCGATACCGACGCCGAACCCGAATTGGTCGTGCCTTCGACCGTGATGTCGTACGTGCGTCCGCGCTTTCCCGACCTGTTGGCCGGTAAGGAAGTGAAGCTGAAGGTGATCGTTCCGGATCGCATGGATTCGTTCACGTTTTACATGAAAAAAATTCGCGAAGAAAAAAGTGTCGCGGGCGATACGATCATGGTGCTTGAAATGAAACCGTCGAGCATCATCGTGCGCGCGTTCGTCGACAAGATGCTGTTTTACGTCCGCCCGAAGACGGGCGAGATGTTCGCGTTTCAGGGGAAAAGCTCGCTCCATCGCAAAGTGGGCGACGATTATAAAGACATCATTTCGAACACTTCTTACGAGTACAAGGTGAACTCCTACGCACACGCGCCGTCGTCGGTCGCTCAGACGAAGGCCGATCCTTGTACGTTTGAAAAGAATAAATGCGAGGTAAAAGCACAATGAAGACGAAGCGCCAATATCAGATTAAAATTTTTTCAGACGGAGCCGAAAAAGATCAGCTTTTAAAGATGAATCAAAACCCGCTCGTGAGCGGGATGACGACGAACCCGAGCCTGATGAAAAAGGCCGGAGTGACCGACTACCGCGCCTTTTGTAAGGACGTTTTGACTCAGATCAAAGAAAAGCCGATCTCGTTCGAAGTGTTCGCCGATGACTTTCCGACGATGGAAAAACAGGCGCGCGAGATTGCGACCTGGGGCAAGAATGTTTATGTGAAAATCCCCGTTCAAAACAGCAAGGGCGAATCGGCGTTGACGCTCGTGAAGAACCTTTCGCATGCCGGAGTGAAGCTCAACGTGACGGCGATCTACACGGTCAAGCAAGTCGTCGAGACCTGTAAGGCGCTCGAAGGCGGAGCCCCGTCGATCGTTTCGGTTTTTGCGGGCAGAGCGGCCGATTTGGGCCATGATCCGGTTCCGACACTGACGGCTTCGGCTGAAATCTGCGCAGCCTACGGCGATCAGATCGAGTGCCTCTGGGCCTCGACCCGCGAGGTGTACAACCTCCTTCAGGCCGAGCAGTGCGGCTGTAAGATCATTACCGTTCCGTTCGACGTGCTGGCCAAGCTCGACGGCAAATTCAAGACCTTGGAAGAGCTCAGCTTGGATACCGTGCTGACGTTTAAGAAAGACTCGGAAGCGGCAGGGTTTAGCCTGTAGGGTCTCGTGGGTGTCTGACTACTTTTTGATGCCCATAGCGTTATCTTCTGAGGAGCAGTGGTCTCCATGTCTTAGCTCGAGCGTGCCGATGGCTTTGAAGCTGTCGTCTTTTTTCTGCTTTTCATAGATATTTCCGACCCAAGTGTCATTGCCGGAAATATAAAACAGCTGAAACACGATATCCGGATCTGCTTCGAGCAGAACCGCGTCAGGCTTGTCATCGATTCCCCTGATGTGTGCATTCGAACCTTTCCCTCGGGTTCGGCTGTCCATGCCGCGAGGAGAGGTAATGGTAATGGACTCCACTCCGGCTGCGCCCTGGGTGAATTGATGAAATACTTGAATGTTCCAAAGATCGTCGGGGTCGTGTACTTGTCCTCTTCCTTCATAGCAGCCATTTAAGTGGAATGGAGTCTGTTTCAGGAAATCCGAACCAATCCAGATTTTTTTAAAATCGTTGCTCTTCATGGATTTCAAAAGGTCGTCGGCCTTTCCGGGATCATCGACGGTCATAAAAAAAGAATCGAGACGAGGCGGGGCCTGTGCCACCGAAGCCGCACTTGAAGAGGCCGATCCGGAAGGCAGTGGCGGGGTGGAAGTCGTCTTTGGAGAAGGGCTGCGGTCTAACATCGCCGCCTTGAGATCGGGGGCGATATGAAGTCCCAAATCGGCGAGAAAGATCTGCATGATTTTTCCGAGAATCTCATCCGCTTTTTGATAACGATCTTCAAGATTTTGCAGCCGGAGATAGTCCTGATAATTGTGGTCGAGCATTTGCTGAAGATTTTGGCGGTGTTTTGAATCGACAATTGAGGATGGAGAGGAAACTTCGCGTTGAGATGCGGTAAAGACCCCTATTCCGTAGCCGAGGGCCAAAATGCAGACCATCAAAAGTGCGGTGCGGGTATTTTTCATCCTTCGATTCTAAGAGATTTTTTTAGGAGAATGGAGCCTAAATTTATGCCCGTAGCGTCATGGGTTCTAAATTTTGACGTGGTGGGCATCAAAAAGTAGTCAGACACCCCACTCAAATGCTAGCGTCAAACCCATCATGAATCAGGATTTAAGCCATTTATCGGAACAAGAACTCGTTCGTCGCGACAAACTCGAAAAATTAAAAGCCGCCGGAATTCATCCTTATCCCGAGCGCTTTGAACTCACTCACGAATTGAAAGACGCGCGTGAATTGCCCGATGGGACGCCGAACGTCCAGGTCGCGGGCCGCATCACGGCGATCCGCCGGATGGGGAAGCTGAGCTTCATCACCATTCAAGACCTGGAGGGCAAACTCCAGCTGTGCATGAAGGTCGACGATGTCGGTGCCGAGAAATACCAGCACTACGTCGATTTCGTCGACATCGGCGATTTCTTCGGAGCCAAGGGCGAGATGTTCACCACCCGCACGGGCGAAAAAACCGTTCAGGTGAAGGACTATACCTTTTTGGGTAAATGCCTGCGTCCGCTCCCAGAAAAATTCCACGGCCTTCAAGACATCGAGATCAAATACCGTCAACGTTACCTCGACCTCATCACGAGCGAAGAGGCCCGCAAGCGCTTCTTGCTGCGAGCGGCGATCGTTCGCGAGTTGCGGAATTTTCTAGAGAGCCAGCACTTCCTCGAAGTTGAAACCGCGAGTTTGAACCCGAATCCGTCGGGTGCACTAGCGCGTCCGTTTAAAACCCATCACAACGCGCTCGATGCGGATTTCTATCTGCGGATCGCGCCCGAAACTTACCTGAAGCGCCTGATCGTGGGCGGCTTTCACCACGTTTACGAATTCGCCCGCTGCTATCGCAACGAGGGGATTTCGCCGAACCATCTGCAAGAGTTTACGATGGTCGAAGGGTATTCGGCTTATTGGAACTTCGAAGACAATATGAAGTTCTTCCAGAAGCTCTTTAAAACCCTCTTCCAAAAGGCTTTGGGCACGACGAAGATCACCGTCGGCGGAGTCGAAGTCGACTTCGGCGGCGAGTGGAGCACCGTCACCTTCCGCGAGATTCTGAAACAAGATTGCGGTATCGACATCGATCAGCATCAGACGGCAGCCTCTTTGCTGGCTGCGATCAAAGATCAGCGGATTGATTTGGAAGAAGAGCATCCTGAGAAACTCGGTCGCGGAAACATGATCGATCTACTGTATAAGCGGGTCAGCCGCCCGAAAATCAAAGGCCCGACGTTTTTGATTCAGCATCCGATCGACCTCTCGCCGCTTGCCCGCGCGAACGATCGCGATTCGTCGTTGACCGATCGATTCCAGCTTGTGGTGAACGGGGTCGAGATCGTCAACGCGTATTCCGAGTTGGTCGATCCGATCGAGCAGATGAAACGCCTCGAAGAACAAGCGAAGTTGAATGCAGCCGGAGACCAAGACGCGATGGTGAAGGACGAAGATTACGTTCTGGCCATGGAATACGGCATGCCGCCGATTTCGGGCTGGGGGATCGGCATCGATCGTCTGGTTCAATTCGTCACCGATTCTGAAAACATCAAAGACTGCGTTTTGTTTCCGCTGACCCGGAAGGTATCAGAATGAAGGTCGCGATTATCGGAACCGGTTATGTCGGACTCACGACCGGGGTCGCGCTCGCGTTTTTGGGCCATGAGGTGACGTGCCTCGACGTCGATCCGAACAAGATCGAACAATTGAAACGTGGCGAGTCGCCGATCTATGAACCGCACCTGGACGAGCTGATGAAGCTGGCGCGTCCGCATCTGACGTTCACGACCGAAGCTCCGCTGGCTTTGAAAGCCGCCGAAGTCGTGTTCATCGCAGTCGGAACGCCGTCGCTGCCGGACGGAAATCCGAATTTGACCTACTTAAAGTCCGCCGCGCAAATGGTCGGGACTCACATCCAAGCCCCATTCGTCGTGATCGTGAACAAATCGACTGTGCCGATCGGCAGCGGAAACTGGGTCGAGAGTATTGTGCGCGACGCCTATCGCGCCGAAAATGCGAAGAAGGACAGCCAATTCGTCATCGCCTCGAACCCCGAGTTCTTGCGCGAGGGTTCGGCATTGACCGATACGCTTTACGCCGATCGGATCGTCGTCGGAGCCGACGACGAAAAAGGCGTGAAGGTGTTGCGCGATTTGTATCGTCCGCTGATCGAACAAACCTTCGAGGCGCCTGCGTTTTTACCGCGTCCTGAATCGTTCAAGGGCGTGCACTTTTTATCGAGCGACCTTCAGTCGGCCGAGCTGATCAAGTACGCTGCCAACGCATTTTTGGCTTTGAAGATTTCATTCATCAACGAGATCGCCGAGCTTTCCGAAAAAGTGGGCGCCGACATTCACCACGTTGCGCGGGGGATGGGTCTCGATTCGCGCATCGGACATCGTTTTTTGCAAGCCGGGATCGGCTGGGGCGGATCATGCTTTGGAAAAGACACGGCCGCACTGGTGTCGACGGGTAAAGAATACGGCCTTTCGATGCCGATTACCCAGGCCGCGCGCGAAGTGAATGCTCGCCAGCGGGCCCGCGTGGTTGAAATTTTGATGAACGAGCTGAAAATTTTAAAAGGCCGCAAGATCGGATTGCTGGGGCTTGCGTTCAAGCCCTTCACCGACGATCTGCGGGATGCTCCGGCGCTCGATATCGCTCAGCGGCTGATTGAGCGGGGCGCGAAAGTCGTGGGTTACGACCCGATCGCGATGAAGCGCGCAAAGAAGGAATGGCCGAACGAAAAATCGGGGGCCGAAATTCAATACACCGATCAGGCCGAAGGAGTTTTTGACGAAGCCGATGCCGTGGTGCTTGTCACCGAATGGCCGGATTTCAAGGCGCTCCCGTTCGAGTCGCTCGCCGCGAAGATGAAGAATAAACTCGTCGTCGACGGGCGTGGAATGTTTGAAGTGGATCGCCTGGCCCAGGCCGGGGTGAAGTTACTGACCTTGGGGAAATAACGCGAATGAAAATCCTCCTCACCGGCGCCGCCGGATTCATCGGAAGTCATCTCTCTCAAAGACTCGTGAACGAGGGGCACTTTGTTCTGGGTGTCGATAACCTGGCCACAGGTCGGATGAAAAACTTGGATGATCTGAAGGGAAATCCGAATTTCGAATTCCTTGAGGCGGATGTCTCTCAGCCGCTTCCCGCAGCGACGAGTGCGAAGAAAAAATGGGATTGGGTGATGCACCTGGCGTCTCCCGCTTCGCCGCCCAAGTATTTTGCGCTTCCGGTGCAGACGATGACCGTCAACGGCGAAGGCACTCGGCATTTGCTGGAGCTGGCGCGCGAGCACGGTGCAAAGTTTTTCTATTCGTCCACTTCTGAAGTTTACGGTGACCCGCTGGTGCATCCGCAGCCCGAAGGTTACTGGGGCAACGTCAACTCGATCGGCGTGCGTTCGATCTACGACGAGGCGAAGCGCTATGCTGAGGCGATGATCTATGCTTTTCATCGTTCGTTCGGCGTCGATGTGCGCGTGATTCGTATTTTCAACACCTACGGCCCGAAGATGGACCCGAAAGACGGGCGAGTCGTGACGAACCTGATGTTTCAGGCGCTCAAGAACGAACCGATGACGATTTACGGCGACGGTTTACAGACGCGAAGCTTTCAGTACATCGACGATCTGATCGAAGGCATGACGCGTTTAATGAAGACCGATTACGTGTGGCCGGTGAATCTCGGCAACCCCGACGAGTTCACGATCTTGGGCTTTGCCGAGGCGGTGAGAAAGCTGATTCCGACCGAGAGCACGCTCAAGTTTCACCCGCTGCCGCAAGATGATCCGAAGCAACGCAAGCCTGACATCGCGCTCGCGAAAAAGCTGCTGGGTTGGGAGCCGACGGTGAAGCTCGAAGAGGGGCTGAAGCGGACGCTGGAGTATTTTCGCCGGTACGAATAGACCGAGGGGGTCGCCCGCTTTTCGTAAAGAATTGCGTTAAAATAACGCGTACCTACAATGAAACGGCAGAGGTAGAGTCAGAGTATGGCTAGAAAAGACCTTCCCGAATCCTTGCGTGCGCTCGTTAAAACCTCCGTCGCTGTCTTGGGCGAAGTCATCGAAAAGGAGCTCGGGCGTAAGGCCTACCTTCGCATCGAAGCGATTCGAAAGCGCATGGCCTCCGTCCGCACGGCTTCGACTCCTCAGACCACGCGGCAACTTCAGGCGGTGTACCGCGATCTGAAAAAACTGAAACCGCAAGAGCGACTCGATATTGCCGTAGCCTACACCCTCATGCTCGAACTCATGAATGCGTGCGAGAACGCGTACCGAACGTTCCGTCTGCGGGATCGCCACGAGCATCCGATTCTGCATGAAAAAAACGCGCAGCTGTTATCGAACCCCGACGTCACGCCGATCACTTACGTGCTGACCGCGCACCCGACCGAATCGCGGTCGAGTCGGAACATCGCCATTTTTTATGAGATCCAAAAACTGCTCGTGCGCACCTTAGAGCGGGGCGGAGCCTTGGATCGCGTTGAATTGAAGTCATTGCTCGAAATCGCATGGCGGGTGCCGATCGTCCGATCCCGCAAACCGAGTGTCGAAGACGAGGCCGAGCACTTGTATTCGATCGCGCTTCGGGACGAGAATCTTGAAACGATTTTGCGTGTCAGCCGCAAAGACACGCCGGTGTACCTGCGCTCGTGGGTCGGTGGCGATAAGGACGGGCATCCCGGTGTTGATGAAATGACCTTGGTCAACAGCTTGCAGGCCTCTCGCCGCGATCTGTACGCTTATGCCCGCAAACAGCTCGACGAATTGGGCGAGTTGCTAGAGCTGTTTTCGTCGACCTCGCTTCAAAAAGATCGAATCGCGCTGAAAAACCAGCTCGCAGGCCTGCGCGAGTTACGGGCGGGCGACGGTGCGCGGATGAAAAAACTGCATCAGGGCGTTTTAAAATTAAAATCCGATTACGAAGTGAAAATCGGTGAAACTCCCGAGCCGTTGCGAAGACTCGAACAGATGCTGCACACCTTTCCGGGCCTCGTCATCCCGCTGGAACTGCGTGAAGATTCGGGGATGATGATGCAGGCTGTGGCCGTGAAGCCCGGCCAGAAAAAATTTGCCATTGAGCGCATGTTGCTCAAGGTGGCCGAGATTTCAAAGGGCACGAATCCGCGCTGGTACGCGCAAGGGTTCATCATCAGCATGTGCCAGAGCATCGAGCACATCGAAGCCGCCGCTGATTTGATGACCCGAACCCTGGGCGGATTGAAGATCCGCGTGATCCCGCTGTTTGAGCAAAAAGAGGCGCTTCATCAAAGCGATCGGATCATCGAGACGCTTCTGAAGCGTGCGCGATATCAAAAAGCGCTCAAAACCGACTGGATGAACCGGGTCGAAATTATGGTCGGCTATTCGGATTCGTCGAAAGAAGCCGGAGTGCTACCGAGCCGGATCGAAGTCTCGACGGCGATGCAACGGCTCGATCGAGTCTGTCGCAAGTATCGCGTGCAGCCGATTTATTTTCACGGTTCGGGCGGCAGTGTCGATCGTGGAGGAGGCCCGATCGAAGATCAGTTGGCGAGCTGGTCGAAAGGGGCGTTGGCATTTTATAAAGCCACGATTCAGGGCGAGATGGTCGAACGATCGTTTGCGAGCCCCGAAATTGCCGAAAGTCAGTTCCTCAAAATCGCAGGAACGGCCCAAAGCCTTCGCAAAACCCGGCATCCGGCCGAATCGTCGGCATCGCTGAAACATTTCGCGTCGAAAATCGAAGCCGAATACCATGCCGCCGTGACGTCCGAGCGCTTCATGACCATGGTCGAGGGCGCGACACCTTATCAGTTTTTATCAGCCTTGAAGATCGGTTCGCGTCCGACAAAACGAGCATCCAAAAAACCGGGTGCATTGGCCGTGACTTCGCTTCGAGCGATTCCGTGGATTTTGTGTTGGACACAAACCCGCGTGCTTTTCCCGACTTGGTGGGGAGTGGGGACGGCATGGGCGCAGCTGAATGCGACTCAAAAGCGCGAACTGAAACGCGCGTACCGGACGCACGCCCTCTTTCGTTCATTCGTGCACGTGCTGGGGTTTACGCTGGCCAAGGTTGAGCTTCCGGTTTGGAATTTTTATCTCGATCAATCGCGGCTGCCTGCGGGTGAAAAAAGTTATTTCCAAAAGCACTTCAGTCGCGAGTTTCAGGCGACGCTGAAGTTTTTTTCGGAGCTGACGGGCAAGCGCGACACGCTTTGGTTTCGGCCATGGCTTTCCGAAAGCATCACGCTGCGATCGGCGATGATTCATCCGCTCAATTTGCTCGAAATTTTAGCCGAGCACGAACACGACTTACCGCTGTTGCGGCTCGTGGTCACGGGAATTGCGAGCGGGATGCTCACAACGGGTTAAAAAGGTCGGGCCCGACCTTTTTAAAATTTTAAATACGAAAGAATCCGCCGGAACTTCATCCGTTGCGCCTTTCCGGCAATGAAGAGGGCCAGACAGAAGCTGACTCCGAAGTTCATCATGGCCACCAACAGAAGGCCGCCAATGCTCCAAGCCCAGACGGCCGGAGTTACCGCAAAATGAAGATCAAACAAGGCAAATACGGTCGACGCACTCGAAATCGTGACGTGGTGTCCGTTTCCGTTGAGTCCGAACAAGCCTGCAAAAAGCGGGACAAAACCGAATAAAAAACCCAAACTGACGTTCGAGGCGATGCCCGAGGCATGATGAGCCAACCCGTCGGCGAGGCGTTTTGCGGCGGTTTCGCCGAAAACTCTTTTGAGTCGATCGTGATTTTCGATTGCGTCGGGGATGCGGTTGAAAATCAACCAATTTTCGAACCAGCCCCCCGCAAGGCTGGATAGCCAGAGTTGAACGCCCGTCAATACGCCCAGAGTAATCGCCGCAACGGGATGAAGGTCGTCGAGGATGTGCCGTGCGTAAGGCTCGTTCATCAGCGCGTATCCCGCGAAAACTTTCTCGAAGAGATAAGAAAGCAGCAAGGCCGACGGAATGAGGCCCAGAATGTTTCCGACGAGCGAGACGGTTTGGGATTTCAACGTGTCGCGGAATTCTTTTCGGAAGCCGTCGAGATCGTTTCGGCGGCTGATTTTCAAGATCGAAGCCAGCCGTGAGGCGGTGAAGGACGGAATTTTGGTGGCTAAGGTACACCCGGTGAATTGCATCCCCAAAAAACCGATGGAGTAGATGATCCAAATCCCGGTTGCGAGAAAAAACGGAGGGGGATTAAAGTGAATCAACCAGGTTTTGAAGATCGTCATCAGAACGACGATCCCGCCGCCGCCGATCGACGACCAAAAGAGAATCGACAACTCCGAGCCCGTCTGGGCGATGTAATGCTCGGCCGAGTGGCCGTTGCGTTCGGCGATTTTTTTCGAAAGCAGAAAGAAATGCCGATTGATGAAACTGAGAACGGAGCGTCCCCGGATTCCCGCTTCGATCACGACGATCATGAAATCTCGCACGTTCGCCAATCTTTCGGATTCCGTTCGCGACGATTGAAGATCGAGGATTCGCTGGATTCGAGTCAGAAGCGCCGAAAGCGTCTCTAGGCGATTGACGACGTCGACGCTGACGCCGGTCGCATTCATGTTTGCGTAGACCCGCTCCAGCGCGTGGTCGCAGGAGTTCAAAATTTCGCTCAGGTCGTCCAAGTCCTCGTGATAAAGCGCTTCCGAAAGCCGTAGAAACGGGGAATCGGAAATCGAGTCCGCCTGAGAGAGCCGATCGAGGATCTCGGAGCTGATTCCGTAATGCGCAATGTGGGTCGAAAGAAACAGTAGCGCTTCGCGCGACTGTTGCCCCAGCCGGGCCCAGCCCTCGGATGCCTCGGGGATTCGGATCAGTTCGGCGATTTTCAAAAGCGTTTCGTCCGAAACCGCGCGGATCGCGCTGACGCTTTCGTCGGTCGTGAATACCGCGAGGAAGACATCTTGAAAATCGACCTTTCCGCCCGAAGGAAGCAGTTTATCTTTCACGCGTTTCGTGATGTCGCTCCAAAGGCCGTGATCGACGTCGTAACCGACGTTGGTCAGAAAACCCAAAAATCGGCAATTCGTCAAAATGGCGATGACTGCCTGCTGAAAGTGAACTTTCCATTCGGGGTTTTGATCCAAAACCTTAAAGAAAAAACGGAAACGAATTTCGATTTTTTCCGTGTCCTGGAACAGCCACTGAAGCAGTTGTTCGAGCCAATGCATTTTGTCGGAGATCGGAAAAGATCCGACGTCTTGAAAAAGAATGTCGTTTAGGACGAGCTCGTCGGGGCGGCTCGAAAAGACCTGCTGCAAGCTTCGGATCAAACCGCGTTTTGCGCCGTCTTTGGAATTTTGAATCATATCCGTTTATAATCGTCCTGATACCGAACGATATCGTCTTCGCCGAAATACGACCCGACTTGCACCTCGACGAATTCGACGATTTCAAATTCGTGGGGATTGCGAATCCGGTGCTTGGCCCCTTGCGGAATGAAGATGCTTTCGCCCGGTTTCAGGCGATGGAGCTGATCGTTTAAAATGACTTCGGGCTGGCCTCGGACGATCACCCAATGCTCGGCGCGTTTCGAGTGGCTTTGATACGAAAGTTGTTGGCCCGGGTTCACGTGGATGACCTTCGATTTAAATTCGTCGGTGTCGCGCAAAATCTCGAATTTTCCCCAGGGGCGGTACTCGAACGAATGTTCGATTAAGCGGATGTCGTCGCGTTTTTGAAGCGCTTCGATCACGTGCTTCACTTTTTGAGTGGATCCTTTTTTGGTGACCAAAATCGCATCGGGCGTGTCGACCACGATCAGCTCATGCGTGTCGACGAAGGCCACCACGCGTTTGTTTTTCGAGTAGGCGAAATTGCTATGTCCGCCGGCTTCGATGATATCGTCGGTTTGGCAAAGCTTCGCGATCTCGTCCCACGAACCAACGTCGCTCCAGCCTAAGTCGCAGGGGATACAAACCTGCTCTTTCAGTTTTTCCATGATGCCGTAGTCGATACTTTGGGCGGGACAGCGCTGATAAACTTCCTTCAGGTTAGAAAGATCGGCCTTGAGTTCTGAAATGACGGCCCAGGTTTCGGGCATCAGGGCCCGAAAGTGCGCGATCATCGTCGCCACTTCAAAGATGAACATGCCGGCGTTCCAGAAAAAATTGCCGGACTGGATGAAATCCTCGGCGGTCTGTTCGTTCGGTTTTTCGCGGAATCCCCGGGTCGGGTAGGCCTTCAGCGAGCCTTGCTCGGCGAATGATTTCTCGGCCACTTCAATGTAGCCGTAGCCGGTTGCGGGGTAGGTGGGCTTCAAGCCCAGAGTGACGACCTGCTTTTTCTTCGCGCATTCGATGCCGAGTTTGACGGCCGATTCAAAGGCCCGGTCGTTTTGGACGAGGTGATCCGAGGGGAAGATCCCCGCGATCGCATCCGATTGATTCCGCAGTTCAAGCACTCGGCAGAGCAATGCAACCGCCGGAGCGGTGTTGTTCGCCTTCGGTTCGTAAAGCGCTTGTTCGAGCGGAACCTTCGCCTCGCGCATGACGGTTTCAGTGAGGATCTTCAGAGCCGCGTTCGTGATGACCCAAGGCGATCCGAGCGGCTTGAGCCGGTCTAAGGTCATCTTAAAAAGCGATTCTTCGAATAGCTCGCAGAACTGCTTCGGAAATTTCGTCCGCGAGACGGGCCAGAGCCTCGTTCCGCTTCCTCCGGAAAGGATCGTGGGAATAAAAGTCATGGCCCCCAGCTTTTCAAAAAATCACTGAAAACACCACGAAAAAGTAGGTCTTGCTTAAACCGGACTTAAAGGTATAGATTAAGGCCGTATGGAACAGTCTGCCGTTTATGTCTCCTTGGAATTCACACCGAACCCGAACACTCTGAAGTACTCGGTGAACCGCAAACTTCTCGATAAGGGAGCCGCCAATTTCACTAAAAGAGCCGAGGCCGATCACCGTTCGCCGCTCGCGTTCAAGCTGCTCGGCATCGAGGGCATTTCGGGTGTGATGATTGGGAAGGATTTCGTGACCGTGACCAAATCCGACGAAGGCGATTGGGATCACGTGCATAAAAACGCATCCGAGCTGATCGAAAAACACCTGACCGCGAATGAACCCGTGCTGACGGGAGAGATGGCTTCAAAACACGATCAACAAAATGCGACTGAAATCGAGAAGAAGATTCAGGCGTTTTTGGACGAAGAAATCCGCCCCGCAGTCGCGATGGACGGCGGTGACGTCACGCTTGACCACTTTGAAGACGGAATCGTTTACCTGTCGATGCAAGGCGCCTGCTCGGGCTGTCCGAGCTCGACGATGACCCTGAAGATGGGAATCGAAACCAAGCTGAAAGATGCCATCCCCGAAGTGATGGAAGTCGTCAGTATCTAGACCGACCTTTTTACCAATTAAACTGATTCAAAGATCCCGAATTCCCGTGGTCGGAATGACCGCGAGAATGTGAGCGATGTGGTTGCGGAACGGACGCGGGTGCCCGCGAAGAATCGGATTCCGTCCGTGAAGGTTGCTCGGTCAGCCGTGGCTGCGAGGATTCGGCCTTGTCCGAGCCTTCCGGTCCCCATTGAGCCGGAGCCGGGTCGAGCTTAAACGGCGCCCAAGGTTTGGAAAGCGGTTGATTTGAAAGTGCGAATTTGTCGAAGTCGGGCTCGGTGCGGTCGATGAAGCCCAATACATTTTTTGTAAACGGAATGCCCAAGATCGCGCGGCGAATGAGCGGCGTTTTGGAATTGCCGAGGCGATAGCCGATCACCATCACTTTTTTTCCGCTCTCACGATCATCGAGTTTGGCCGAGAGCCCTTTCAAGGCTCCGCGCGGATAGACGTGGACTTCCAAATTTCCGTCCCATTCGATCACGTCGACGCGCACCTTCGAGGGGCCGCTGCCATCGAGTCGGTCGAAGACGTCAGCGCCTTGGGCGAAGACCGAGTACGAGGTAACGACGCCGGTGACGAGAGCCACGAGAAACATGAGAACGCGAAACGGAAGAATCATGGTGAATCCTCTGTTGATTGGCATTGCGGTCACAGCCGCAATCGCAACCAGTTGTTTTCCGTTCCGTGGATAGGGGTAAAGCCGAATGGGCATGAGGCCGTAAAGCTCCGTGGCCTCAAAGTCTTGTCGGTTCCCCCCTCCAAAAACTTGACCTTCGGCTCTAAAGTGCTGTTTATCCTTGCGCTTTTCGCCCTTGAGTCGGCGCGAAATTCTGGGTAGTCTGTGGCCCTCATGGTGCGGTTTTGGGGTTCTATTTTGGGCGCGGTCCTTAGTCTTGCGGTGGCATCGGGGTGTTCTCACCCCGCCCACAGTCCGGGGCTTTCGCCGACGACGGTGATGGGGACGGTTCGCGGGAATCAATTCGTCCGGGTCATCACTCATTTTCATACGCCCCACTCCTTTGATGCCTGCGACGGCAAAGGCCTTGCGGCCGACGGGACTCCGGCTCAATGGTGCGTGAATGACATCCGCTACGCGCTTTGCGAGAATCACATCAATCTGACTTTCTTTACCGATCACGTCGAGCACGTCGCCGATACCGATTATTCCGCACTTCAATTGAGCCAGTCGGGGGATACGCCCGTAATGAAGGGCGGGAACGTGATCGCCAACACGATTGCCTGCCCCGATGGGTTTGCGGCCACGACGATGCCGGGCTTAGAGGGCCAGTTGCTTGCGCTCGGGATGGAGAATCATGTTTCGGGCACGGTTGACGATCGCAAGGCCGTCTACGGCGGTGATCAAGACACCGAGCGCGACCAAATCGAAAGCGAGACGAATGCGATCGTGGCCATCCCTCATACTGAAAGCCGCGATCCGACCTACCTGAAGAATTTTATGTCGTCGTATTCGTCGAATGTGATGGAGATCTACAATCTTCACGCGAATCTCGACCCGAAGCTTCGTAAGAAATGGCTCAATATGAAGCCTTTCGAGCACATTGCGAAGTTTTTGAATTACATCATCGATCCCTTCAACGAGCTCAACGCCGATTACCTGTTCATGGAATTTTTGCAGATGAGCGATCTGTACTTCGATCGCTGGGATTCACTGATGAGCCAGGGAATCCACGTGACCGGAGTCGGCGGCCTCGATTCGCATGAAAATATTTTTTCTCAAAAAGCGTCCGACGGTGAACGCCTTGATAGCCATCGTCGGATGACCCGCTTCATGAACAACCTGGTGCTGACGCCTTCGACCTCGATCGACGATATCAAAGACTCGATCCGCGCGGGCCGTGTGTTTTTCGTGTTAGAGGGGTTTGGCACTCCGATCGGATTGGATTTTTATGGCGCCTTGAATGGAACGCCGACAACCGAAATGGGTGGGACGCTGACTGCTGCTTCAGGCACGTCGATCGTGCTCAAGGTTCCGACGATTCAGTCCGGATTCCCCGGAACGGATAGCTCCGAGAAGCCGGACGTTTCGGCCATTCTTTATTTCATTGATTCGAGCGGGCAGCGCACGGTCGTCGCGCGGTCGAGTGGTGAGGGCAGCCAGATCGTTTATTCCAATCCTGTCGCCGGTCATTACCGTGCCGAAGTATGGATGGTTCCGCATCAAATGCGCTCGTTTCTGTTCAATAAAAAATACGCCGATCAGCCCTACCGTTGGGTGACGACGAATGCGATTCAGGTTCAATGATGAGGCGGTGGGCATTTCTGATTTTGATGCTGTTCTGTATCGCGCCCACGGCATTCGCGTACGTGCCCGGTTTAACCGTCGAAGATTTGCCCGCGCAGTCGGTAGAATCCGTGCCGACCGAGCAAGCGGTCACTGCTCAAGCACCGGCTCCCGCATCCGAGATCGCAAACCCCTGGGGTGTGACGACCGCGATCACCGTTCCGCAGCCGATTACGATCGGGATCGAACGAAAGTTGGACGACATCCGGCGCCTGGCCGTTTTCTTCGAAGGGGGATGGTTCAAGTACTCCTTCGGGGACGAAAACTCGCGCGCGGTCATGGATTACACCTTGATGAGCGGGGTTCGGTATCACCCCTTTTCGAATTGGCTCACGCTGACGGGCGAGCTGGGCTTTCGTCACATCAACGTGAACGTCGATATTTCGAACTTGAAGATGGACGGGCAGTCGCTTGCCAATACGGCCGAAATGAATGTGAATGCCCTTTTTGCGGGACTTTTGATCGGTGGGGAGTGGTTTTTAAGTCAACGCGTCGCTATTGGCTTCGATTTAGGGGTTCAATTCTCGGTCCCTTTGGCCCATGGCGGGAATGTTGCGATCGAGCAGGACCCAGACCAGGTCGACGGTTCGGATCTGTCAGTCGACGACGAGGAAGTCATGAAGCGGATTTCGGGAATTCCGCTGCCTCAAATTGCGCTCGTGCGTTTCGTTTGGTATATCTGAACGTCTATGGCAAAACCTAAATTCGCTTTTTCGATGAGCGGGGTCTCGAAGATCTATCCGCCCAACAAACAAGTTTTACGCGACATCTCGCTTTCGTTTTTTTACGGCGCCAAGATCGGCGTCCTCGGCCTGAACGGTTCGGGAAAATCGACGCTCATGAAAGTGATCTCGGGCGAAGAGCGCAACGTGAACGGCGAAGTCCTGCCGAGCGAAGGTGTGACCTTCGGGATTTTAAAGCAAGAACCGGTACTCGATCTGAACAAGACCGTGCGCGAAGTGGTGATGGAAGGCACGGGCCAGCTCGGAAAAGACCTGAAGCGTTTTGAAGAGATCGGCCTGGCGTTTGCCGACCCTGATCTCGATTCTGACAAAATGAACGAATTGCTGGAAGAGCAGGCGACGATCCAAGAGCGCATCGAAGCCAAAGACGGTTGGGATATCGACCGCAAACTCGAAGTGTCGATGGAGGCGCTTCGCTGTCCGCCGCCCGATGCCTTGGTGAAGAATCTTTCGGGGGGTGAGCGTCGCCGGGTTGCCCTGTGCCGGCTTTTGATTGAACGCCCGGACGTGTTGCTGCTCGACGAGCCGACCAACCATCTCGATGCCGAATCGGTCCACTGGCTCGAAGATTTTTTGCAAAAATACGAGGGCACCGTCATCGCCGTCACCCACGATCGTTACTTCCTCGACAATATTGCGGGCTGGATTCTGGAACTCGACCGCGGGCATGGAATTCCGTGGGAGGGCAATTACTCGTCCTGGCTCGAACAAAAGCAGAACCGCTTAGCGCTCGAAGAAAAGAGTGAGACCAAACGCCAGAAAACTTTGGCCCGCGAGCTGGAATGGATTCGCATGAGTCCGCGCGCGCGTCAGGCCAAGAGCAAGGCCCGGGTGAGTGCGTACGAGCAATTGCTGAACGAAAACCAGAACGGACGCCGCGAAGAAGAATTGGAAATCTTCATTCCCTCCGGCCCTCGCTTGGGCGGAGTCGTGGTCGAGGCCGAGAACATCTCGAAGGGCTTCGGCGATAAAGTTCTGTTCGAAAATTTAAGCTTCAAGATTCCGCCGGGAAGCATCGTCGGCGTGATCGGCGGGAACGGCGCCGGAAAAACCACGCTGTTTAACATGATCACCGGTCGCGAAAAGCCCGATGCGGGATCATTCAAGATCGGTGATACCGTGAAGCTCGCTTATGTCGATCAGTCGCGTGAAAGTTTGAACCCCGAATGGACGGTTTGGGAAGAAATCGCCGACGGCAAAAACGAGATGGTCATGGTCGGAAACCGAGAGGTTTCGTCGCGCGGGTACGCCGCCAAGTTCAATTTCACGGGTGGCGATCAGCAGAAGCTCGTCAGTGTCCTTTCGGGCGGTGAACGCAATCGGCTTCATTTGGCGAAAATGCTGAAGTCGGGCGCGAACGTGCTCTTGCTCGATGAGCCGACGAATGATCTCGACGTGAACACCTTGCGCGCGCTCGAAGAAGCGCTCGTCAATTTTGCCGGCACGGCCGTCGTGATTTCGCACGATCGCTGGTTTTTAAACCGGATCGCTACTCACATCCTCGCATTTGAAGGCGATTCACAAGTCGTGTTCTTCGAGGGGAATTATCAAGATTACGAAGAAGACAAAAAACGCCGTCTGGGGCCTGAAGCCCTGACTCCGAAGCGGGTGCGGTATAAGAAGCTGGAATCGTTCCGCTAGGGTGGTCGCCCGCTTTTCGTAAAGGTTTGCGTTATGCACGTTCGTGAAAATTGGATCAAAAATACTGAATTTCATCCCCATTCGACGGCCGATGTGCTGAGTGAAGTCATCACGCGCGCAAAGGCGGTGCTGGAGGCGAAGAAGCTTCCGGTCGTCGTGTTCGACCTCGATTCGACCTTGTTTGATGTTTCCAGGCGGTCATACGAAATTCTGCGCGAGTGGCTTGCGCATCCCGAATCAAAGTCGTTCACTGAAACGCGGCAAGCGCTTCAAGACGTGCAACCGACTGACATGCGGTATTCACTTCAAGACGTGTGGGAGGCGAAGAAGGTTCCCTTTCAGAGCGAACCCTTTTTGCAGCATTTCAAACAGGCCAAAGATTTCTGGCGCAAACGCTTTTTCGGAAACGAGTACCTGAAGCACGACGAGCCCATGCCCGGCGCGGTCGCATTCGTAAAAAAGCTGCATCAAATGGGCGTTCAGATCGTGTATCTGACGGGTCGCGATGTTCCGCTGATGGCCTTCGGTACTTACGATCAATTGAAGGCCCACGGCCTTCCGATCGAAGTCGAGCGCACGCGCTTGATTTTGAAGCCGAAGCGGCAGATGGACGACCTCGATTTCAAAACCCAGGCCGCGAAGACGATTTCAGGTTGGGGCGAAGTCGTGGCGAGCTTCGAGAACGAGCCTAAGAACTTGGTGGCGATGGCCGAAGTGTTCGGGCCCGAGACGATGAGCATTTTCATCCATACGGTGAGTTCCGACCATCCCGCGCCGGCGGGGAAGGGGATCTTCAGGATCTCGGGGTTTCAGTCCTAACGATTGCGTTCATGTTTGGGCTTGTCGTGCTTCGGCTTGTCTTCCTTCAGTCCCAGATACTTTTTGCAGGCGTCTGCGCGGCCGAAGATCGAACCTAAGTGGGATGCTTGTTTGCACGCATCCACGACGTCGTCAGGATCGAAACTTGTGGAAACGTACCGGGCATATTCGGGATTTCCCGCCAGATACAGATCGGCGCCGTAGACTTGGTACGGAAACCAGTAGTACATCGGAACCTTGCGAACGTAGCAGATGCCTTCATTGGAAGGATATTGCCGGGCGTTTCCGCCGTTATAATTGAGCGGCGTCGTCCAATCGTTCGGCATGTTGTTTTGTTCGAGTTTGAGGTGCTCCGGGTTTTGGGTCGGATTCAACACGACGCAATTCGGGCTTTTGCCGAAGTAGTTTTCCCACTCGGTCATTTTGACGGGGTGATGGCCGAAAACGTAAAAACCGTTATCGAGCACGTATTCCACGCCGTTCACCAGCACATACGGAGCCACATGGTAGGCCCATGCGCCGTTTTCATCGGCTTGACCCTTGTCGGTAAAGTGAACGAAGACTTTGCCGACGTTCATACCGGTTTTTTGTTTGATCATGTACGACCAGATTTCGGCGCGATTGGCACAGACCGAACGATCGCGGGTGTCGGTGTATTCCAAGTCCATCAGGCGTTGGGCATCTTGGATGCTCGGCAGATTGACGACCTGGTATTGGTAATCGCTCAGTAAGCCCGGGGTTTGAGCTTGGGCATGTGCCCCCGGAGTTCCGATGAGTAAGGCTGCAAAAACAAACGAGAAAAGAGGGAGCGATTTCATGCGCTTGTTTTAGCATGGAGAGGCGGACGAGGTCAATTTGTAAATAAATATAATTTAATAAATAATTCATGATCAATTTTATCTATAAAATCACGATAAAAACTATGAAAACCGTTAGAATTAAGGTATTTTCCGAGGATTGTGAAAATCCTCTCCGTCATCCCCCCGCTCGTTCAGATCAATACGCCGTATCCGTCGACGAGCTTCATTACTGGCTTTTTGCGTTCACGCGGCTGGGCTGCGGCTCAGCGCGATCTCGGGCTGGAGTTGGTCTTGTCGTTGCTTTCGCCCGAAGGCTTAGATCAGGTGCGTGATGCGCTTCCGCCGAACGAGAACGACTCGATCGCATTTTTTCTTGAAGCCTTCGACGACTACCGGCGGACGATCGGGTCGGCGATTCGGTTTCTCCAAGGGGGCGATCCTGCGATTGCCCATCGAATCGCATCCAGAACCCTTCTTCCCGAAGGGCCGCGCTTCGCCTCGCTTGATACCGAAGATTTGGCTTGGGCATTCGGCTCAATGGGGGTGCAGGATAAGGCCAAGCACGTGGCCAGTCTTTATATCGACGATTTGACCGACGTGATCTCGTCCGGCATCGACTCCGAGTTTTCACTTTCTCGCTACGGCGAAAAACTGGCCTCCAGCCAACCCACGTTCGATCCGCTTTGGACGGCGCTGAAGCAACCGCCGAACCTGCTCGATCGTCTTTTGGACGACTCGGTGAAAAATGCGTTGAACGAAGAAAATCCCGATGTTTTGTTGCTGACCGTGCCGTTTCCGGGCTGTATGCTGGGCGCGCTGAAGATCGCACGTGCGGCGCGGACGATTCAGGTCGAACGCGGAAGATCACTGAAAATCGCGCTCGGCGGAGGCTACGTCAACACCGAGTTGCGCTCGATTCGCGACGCACGGATTTTCGATTTCGTGGATGCGATCACGCTTGACGACGGCGAACGTCCGCTCGAATGTTTGCTCGAATACTGGGCAAGCAAGCGCGATCGAAAGGATCTCTTCCGCACGTTTTTGCGATCCGAGAAGGTGGCCTCAGCGATCGAGTACTGTCACTCTGAAAGTGAGCACGATATTCCCCAAAGTCAGACAGGGCAGCCGACCTTAGAGGGCCTTCCGATCCAGCGTTATATTTCGATGGTCGAGATGCTGAACCCGATGCACCGTTTTTGGTCGGATCTGCACTGGAACAAACTCATGCTCGCGCACGGCTGTTACTGGCATCAATGCAATTTTTGTGACGTGACCCTCGATTACATCAAGCGCTATGAGGTCTCGCCCATTCAAATCACGATCGAACGGATGAAGAAGCTCTCGGCTGAAAGCGGGTCGAGCGGGTTTCACTTCGTCGACGAGGCCGCTCCGCCAGTCGTTCTGAAAGAGCTTTCGAAGGCCTTAATCGAGCAGGAACAATCGTTCAGTTGGTGGGGAAACATCCGCTTCGAAAAAACGTTTACGCGCGAACTCACCGAACTCATGAGTGATGCCGGATGCGTTGCGATCTCGGGCGGTCTTGAAGTGGCATCCGATCGCTTGCTCAAAAAAATGAAAAAGGGAGTCAGCGTCGAACAGGTCGCGCGCGTAACTCGGAACTTTCGCGATTCAAAAGTCATGGTGCATGCCTACTTGATGTACGGCTTTCCGACCCAAACCGAACAAGAAACCGTCGACAGTTTAGAGCGGGTGCGGCAGCTTTTTTTGAACGGCTGTTTGACCTCTGCATTTTGGCATCGGTTTTCAGCCACCGCGCATTCTCCGATCGGACATGATCCCGACGCATTCGGGATTCGGATTGAGGCCGACCGCGAGCTTTCTTTTGCTAGAAATGACCTGAAATTCACGGATCCGACGGGCCTCGACCATGATCGTTATGGGGCAGGACTCCGCAAGGCGGTTTATAATTATATGCTGGGAATCGGCTTAGATGCGGACGTCCGAACGTGGTTTGAAGTGAAGGTGCCTAAGACCACGGTTTCACCGGATTTCATTCAAAAAGCTTTACAGTAATTAAAGAATTGAAGTTTATTTTTTTGCAAATTCCGAAATTTACTGATGACTTGGGTTTGGCTTTAGTTACAATAAATCTCACATGAAGCCCAAACTGCTGATCGTGGATGATGAGCCTCAAATTCGCATGCTTTTAGGTGAATTTTTAAGTGACCAGTTCGAGGTCAACTTCGCATCCAACGGAAAAGAAGCGATTCAGAACACTAAAACTTTTCGCCCCGACATCATCCTGATGGACATCATGATGCCTGAGATGGACGGACTGGATACGTGTCGCATTTTAAGAGAGAGCGACGAGACCCGACACATTCCGCTTTTGATGCTGACCGCTGCCAATACTAGTCAAGAGCGCATTCGTGCATTCAATTTGGGCGCCGACGATTTCATCGCGAAGCCGTTTGAAGTCGACGAATTGCTCACGCGCCTCAAATCGAAGATTCGCCGCATGAATGAACTTCGAAACATTCCTCGCGACGAGACCGTGATCGGCAATCTGTCGATGGACCTTCGCAGCCGCGAAGTCAAGATCAACGACCAACCGATCGACTTATCGCCGGTCGAATACGGAATCCTTCGGCTCCTGATCGCTCGTGTCGAAGAGGTCGTCACTCGTAAAGAGATCATGAAGCAAGTCTGGGAAGACGGCCGCAAAAGCGATCGTTTGATCGACGCACACGTGACTTCGCTTCGAAAGAAGATCGCTCAATTTACCGGCTCGATTCAGACCGTCTACGGTGAAGGTTACCGTTTAAAAAAGGAAACCGAGGCCTAAGGTAATCACGTCCGAGTTATTCGAGCGCTCTCCCTTGACTGTTCCTGGATTCGTCACTTTGTTCACAATCGTTTCCGTGTAGTGCATGATCCGGTAATCGAGATTCAAGACCATGAACTGGTTCAGGTGGATTTTCTGCCCGATCCCGACGAAGGGGGTGAGATTGTTCCCGCTTTCGGTTTCAGTCACACCCAATCCGCCCAACACGTAGAGGTCGACGTAGATGATCACGTCGCCGAACAAACTCGCCTTTCCGTAAAGAAAGTTATAGTTCATCTGCCCGCCGTAAAAGAATTTAGGCTTGTTCGTGTCGACCGTTGAATGGGTTTCGGATTCGAAGGTCTTCAGTGCATCCGAAGCGCTGACGCTCGCTTTCCACCAGAGCGCATGCAGACTTAAATACTGGTTGAAGTGATAGCCCAGTGAAAAGCCGTAGTTTTTGACCGAAAGAAAAGGGTCGCTCGAAACGGTGCCGGCGAAGGCATCAAGCTCAAGCTGATGCGCGCTCGTGTATTTTCGATTCTGCACGACACCGAGTTCGGTGTCTTTGCCTTGAGCCCAGTACTTCTGGGTGATCTTCGAAACGTCGACTTCTTCGCCCGCTTCCGACGCGGACGCCTGGGGTACGGGCGTTGCCGCCGGTTCGGCCGCCAGCGCTGTCGAGGCGAGACCCGCGATCGCGAGCATGCTCGCAAAAATGAAATCCGAAATCCTGTTCTTCATGGTTCCTCCGTGGGGTTAAAAAAATGAAAAGGGAGTGAGTTAGATCGCGGCGGGCACGCCCAGCCACCCGAATCGCAGCAGAAGGCCGTCGATCCGTTCTTCGGCGCTTTGAAAGACGACTTTCGTGTTCACCCAATGCGCGTTGGTCTCATCGACCAAATTCAGTTGCAACACCATCTCGGGGCTCAAACCCGCCAATCGGGTTTTCACTTCGAGCAACAGCTCGACTCCGAACGAGTGAATGCCTTTGACCATGCCCAAGTACGGCTTTTTCGAAAAGACGAACGAGCCCGACAGGTCGCGTGCTTGAAGCACTTCCTTCGTTTTTTGAAACGGGTTTTCGGAAGGCATCGCGATCACGGGCTGCCAGGTCTGGTTCACGTCATCCATGATCCACGAGTAGCGGTTGATCTCGCCGCTGGCGCGCAAGGCTTCGATCTTTTCGGGAGTGACCGGTCCGACGAGCAGGCCTGATTTGAAGAGATAATATTGAGTGACGGTTTTCATGGTTCTTCCTCTATTTTTGGATGAGTTTCAGTTTTTGATAACGTTCACGTTCGTCGCACTGGCTTGAGATGTCGGCCTTGAGGGCTCCTAATTCGTCTTCCCACACTTCGGCATGTTCGACGTCCGAAGCCGGCATTCGGCCCCAGTTCCACGTCTTTGCCGAGTTGACTGCGGGCTTCGGATCTTTCAGGCTTTCCGAAAGTTTTTCGAAATCGGGGTGGGCGTTCTTCCAGATCATGTCTTGGCTTGCGCCGTTGTAAATTTCGACTTCGATCAGATCCGAGTTGTCCCGAACCTTGTCGAGCAGCGACAGCATCTGGCGGTTTTGTTTTTTAAGGTCGGTGTTGATCGCGGCTACTAAATGCGAGCGCAGCGACGGGATCTCATGCTGATAACGATGGGCCAAGCCCTTCCACGTCCGGGACGCGCGATAATAATGGCTCAAATTCCGAAGATCGCGCTTGAGTGAAAGGTAACGATCGGCGTAGGACGGATCGAGTGATTCGCCCGGTTTTAATTTTAATTTCGCGATGCGGACCTCTTTGATGAACTTTTGCGAATTTTCGATGAAGTCATGCGTGAGGCGATTTTGTTCGAGCACCGCTTTTTGATGAATCGAGGTCAGCATCTTCGGCGTTTCAATCAATAGATTCAGCTCTTTTTGCCGTGAAAGGAACGAAGGGTTCTTCAGCCACTCGGTGGCGACCTTAGAAGGCACGGTCGATTTCCCTTTCAACACCTTTAAGACTTCCGAATAGAGGTCGGAAGGGTTCGGGTTCGCCGTCAGCCACTCGTGGGTTTTCGAATAGTCGTTGACGAAAGCCTGAGTCATCCGGATCGAATCGGGATACAAACACAGCTCGTTCAACGCCATTGCGGCCACCATCAGCGGTTCGGGAGCGAAGGTGTTTCTCAATACGCCTGCGCGGAGCTGCATCGCAATTCCGATCGCGGCACCGTATTTTTCATCGAGCAGGTAGGCCCACGAAAGATCGCTCATGGCGTCGATCTGCTGATTCGAGGTTTTCGACACTTTTTGAAAGTCATCGGCCGCATCCTTGAATTTCGCCATCGAGTATTCGGAGCGGGCGAGGTACAGGCGAGCGTCGTTCCGATAATGTTCGAGAAACGCGTCGGAATGGGTGGCGAAATAATCGTTGAACTTCTTGAAGTTAGCGATGGCTTCCGGATACCGGTGCTTCGCGACCGCGTCCAATCCGCTCAAAAACGCACGATGTGGCTCAGGCAGGCCACTGGCCATGCCGGACATCTGTCCTGCGGGAAGCTTCAGAGAAGCGAGAAAGACCGCGTCGGCATCGGTTTTTTTCAGCCCGAGTTTCATCCAAGCCAAGCCGGACGGAGCGCCCCAATCCGGGCTTCGCTTTTGAATCTGAGTCATGCAGACGAACGATGCCTTTTTGATCGTCGGCGTTTCGGCATTTTCGTAAACCGAGCGGAATACCTGTTGGGCCAAGGCATCGAGTTTGAGTTGGTAAAGAATGCGTCCGACCCAAAATTCCGAAAAATCGCGCTCGAACTCCGAATGAACCAGCAGCGCGCTGATGCGCTTCAGTTGGATCGCTTGCGAAAAGCTGTAAACCGGCGACGTTTTGCCCGATACGAAGTCTCGGTATTGATTCATCCACGACGGAGCAGTCGAGCCCTCGGTCGTCCAAGTCTCGCTTCCTTGGCAGGCAGCGGAAACATCGGCCTTCGCCGGCGTCGAGAGAGTCAAAATGAAAAGAAGGGCAGAGAAAGACTTCATGTCAGGTTACCTCGATAAACTCTTGAAGATGAACGGATATGAAACGGCGACGACCACGCCGCCTCGCGGTTGTGGGAATTTCCAGGTCCTTAGGTGTGCCGCAAGGCAGCCACCCACGCGTTTGTCGTGAATGGAGTCTTCGGCGATGCCGGTCGAAGGAACGCGTCCGCTCGCGTTGATCTTAAAGTCAATCAGCACTTTCCCCGCCAGGGTCGGATCGCGCAGGATCGCCGATTCGTAGCAGTAGCGAATTTCGTTCATGTGACTGTGAATCACGCGCGCGACTTCTTCTTTGGTCAGCCCTTCGTCAACTACGGCGTCTTGGGTGATTAATCCCACTTCAAACTGACCGTTCCCTTGGCCCTTCACGTTCAGACCGTGACCCGAACCGTAGCCCGAATCGCTTCCGATCTGAAAGCTGCCGACGTTGTTTGCGGCCAAAAGATCGGACGCTTTGTCTTGCAGGCCCGCACCGGTCACGTTGGTCGTCGTCGCGATGCTTCGCGAGAGGTTTTGAATCGCGCGGCCGGTTGCCATGATCGAATATTTTGAAAGCCCGCCCCGGAGGATGCTTCGCATGCTTCGTTGAACGGCGGTCGATTTGAACGCGCGCGCGACGGCCTTGACTTGAGCTTGGCTGCGGGTTGCTCCGCCTTGAGACGGCACGCTTTTCTCTTTCGGCTTCGTTAAAATCAGTTTCGCGTATTTTTTCGGGATCAGCTCTTCGTTGTCATTGTCCGGCGCGCTCGGTTTGATCAGGACGATCGCCAGAAAAAGTACCATTGCGGCGGCACCGATCCGCTGCATGTGTTTCGAGAAAAGACGATCTTCGGCCAGCACCGTTTTTTGGGTAGGAAGGTTGATCTTCGGAATTCGGTTCACCTCGTCGTAGCTGACAGGTTGAAAGCTCGGAAGCGGATGAATCACGAGCGAATCGCGTCCGTTCGACGAAAGAGCGATTCGTTTTCCGAATTGAGCCTCGTTCAGTTCGATCGTCTGGAGCGGCGATTTGGCCTCGTCGTCCGAACGGAAGTTACGGATCAGGATTCGGTCGTTCTTCCGCTGAAGAACATAGTGAGTGGGATGCCCCAGGGCAAGCAAGTCTTGACCGTTCCAGGTGAGGGAGCGGGGGATGGCAAGCGAGCGCCGGTCTTCCGAGTATTGAATCAAAAATTGCGGTCGATGAAGGTGAAGCTTCATTGTTGTAACCTCAGCTCTTGCGTGAGCAGTTGATCACGGTCGGAAAACCCGGCCCGTTTACGATAAAGATGCGATTTGCCGTTTTTGTCCCGTTCGCTGATTTGGTTGACGGAATCGAGCGGTTTGCGGTTGATCCCTTCGACCACCTCGTCTTCGAAGTTGATGCTGGTCGAGCGTTTTCCCTGAAAAGCCTGGCTTTGCAGCGAGATCAGGGTTCCCGCGATCAAACCTAAAGTCCACAGCGTCTTCATGAGTGTCATCATGGCTTGACCTCCGGTTGCGGTTGGAATTGCGCCAGCAGACTCGTCTTCCACGGCGAGTCTGGGGCACCTTTGATCAGTTCGAAAGCTTCGGTCGGAGCCTGACCGTTTACGAGCACGAGACCGCGAAGAATCGGGCTGAATTGCTTGAATCCTTCGTCGCCGGCTTCCATCACCGAAATCAAATAAAAGAGGTAATCCCGGCGTTGATCCTGCACGCCGCTTTTCCATTCGTTCCAAAGATGTTCGGGGATCCGATCCTGAACTTCTTTCGAGACGAGTAAAGAAGAGGCCGGCACCGACTCGGATGCGATCTTGCGATCGGCTTCTTGGGCCGAAGTCGGTTGGAAGTCCATCGCCATTTCGCGCAGCGAGTGGATGGCCTGAGCCACTTCTTCGGTTTTTTGGATAAACGGTTTCAAAAGGTCTTCCGGAGTCTGAATCGCGCGAAGGTCTTGGATCAGTCGCGCATAAATCACTCCCAATTCGGTCGCACCTTTCATTTTCACCTCAAGCCAATTGAGCTTCATCACTTTGGCGAAGGTGGCATCGATGTCTTGCATCAGGCGCATCCGGCGCTCGATCGTCGACGGATCCGAGGTGAGCGGAGCGATCCCCGGGGCCGAGATGCGGATGCTCTCTAAGGTATCTTTCACACGGGCTTGCATGAGCGGCAAAAGATGGATCTGAAGCAATGGGTTCAGGTTGTCCCAATGCGTGGCCAGGCGTTGAAGGAGGATCAGGCGGTCCTGAAACGGAAGCTTCTTCGGTGTGTGCAAGGCGGCCAAGGCCCAGACTGAAATCAGGTTTTTCGGTGCCTTGGTCGTGTTGCGAAAGACGGTCCGGTAATTCATGCCCCGGTCTTTGCCTTCGTCGAGAATGCGCACGACTTGAAACTGTTCGCAGGTATCGGCGTTTTTGCCCGAGCAGACTTTTTTGTTTTTCAGCAATGCATCCAGGTGAGCGTAATCGCGCTTGAACCAGTAGTGTTGAAGGATGTTCTGGGTGATCTCGGCATCTTTGAATCCGGTCATGCTTTGGTAACGGCTCAAATCCGAAATCGCTTCGGTCATCTTGCCGAGGCGGCTTCGCGCATCGGCACGGAGCAGGAGCATCGACTGAATCTGGTTTTCATCCTTGATTTGGGCAAAAAGCGTGTTGAGCTCTTCTTCGGCTTTGTCGGGATGGTTCAACTTCAACTCGGTCTTCGCTTCGATGATGAGACATTCTTGATAAGTCTTTTCGGCCGATTTGACGCCTTTGAATTTTTCAGAGCATTCTTCGGTCCGTTCGAGAATGACTTCAGGATCTTTGGCTTGAAGGGTGAGCTTCAGGTGCGAGCTGGCAGCCATGCCGTTCGTGCGGTCCAGGAAAGTTTTGTTTTTCCAGTTTTTAACGGCCAGGGTTTTTTGAGTCGTATCGTAAAGCCGCTGCCAGTCTTCGGATTTCGAAACCGTATCGAGCACGATTGAAATCGAGGTGACGCCCTCGTCAGTGTCGGGATGCTGGAACGCGAAGGCTTCGAGGCGTTCCAAAGCTTTGGCTTCGTCGAGGTATTCGTAGGTGAGTTTGCTCGCCTCAAGATTGAAGGCGTAGAAGGATTGGCGGTCTTCGGGCGCAGTTTGGTCGTTCATGGCGGCGGTCTGCCCGTCGACCCAGCCGATCCATTCTTGAATCCGTTTCAGCTGATCTTTCGAAGCGGGGCTGACATCGGATGAGAGCGCGCGGATGTTCAGTTTTTCAGGAATCAACTGCTCTTTTTTCAGCTCGCGGTAACGCGACGAAAGCATGCGAAGGGCCAGGCTTTGATGCGAAACTTTGTGTGATTCGAGCGTCTGCGTGTATTTCGGGTCGAGCAGCTGACGGTACAGGGTCGTGGCACGGGCGTAGTCTTGCAGCTCGAACGAAGTTTCGGCCAGCGAGTAATTGGCGAGCAGAGAGGTCGCGTTGTCTTGGCCGAGCAGGTCGCCCACCGATTCGGTCAGCGAGACGAGCGGGCGGACCAGGGTTCCGACCTCGGTCGATTTTTTGTTTTTGATGACGAGCTTGTGAAGCTCGGTTAAGACGCCCGAAAGTGCGGTTTCGATTTTCTGGTCGAGCTCGGGGCTTTTGACTTCGCTTCTGATTCGATTGAGATCACCGATCACCGGAGTAAGCGCATTGTAGTCGTGGTGCTCGAAATGGTATTGAAAAATCAGCAGCGCCACTTCGGCGGTTTCAGGGGTTTTCACATAATCGTGAATGAGCCGGTTTTTCAGTGACTCCATGGCCGGAACGAGATCGTAGGCCTTCAGAAGTCGTCCGAATTTAAGCGCGGTCGTTCCGAAGTAATGATGGTCTTGATCCAATTCTTCGAACAGATCGACGGCGTGGTCGACAGTGGCGAAAGAGGCTTTTTTGTTGATCGCTTCGAAATAGAAGAGGGCCAGGTCGTTGAAGGCGCTCTCCAGAAATGCAGTCTCGGCGCCGCCTTTTTTGCCGAAGTAAAAATGAATTTCTTTTTTCAGGTATTCGATGGCCGAAGGATAAAGGGCCAGGTTGAAGTAACTCCACGCCGATTTATGAAGCGAGACGGGGTAGTAGCCGCTCTCGGGCATTTTTTCGATCTTAGAAAGATAGGTCAGCGCTTCTTGGTGATGGTTCGCGTCCTGAGCGAAATCGGCGAGGTCGATCAAGGCCGAATCGAGGTACGGAAAATCAGGGTTGTGATTCACGAGGAACAGATAATCGGAACGAGCTTCCGGAATTTGTTGCAGTTCTTTGTAAGCTTTAGCGCGTTTGAAACGGGCTAGGGGTACTTCGGAATGATAGGGGTATTTGCGGATCAGTTCGGAAAGCACGCGGACGCTTTCTTTGAGCGATCCGGTATAAAGTTTCTTTTTCGTCTGAACGGCGGTTCCTTCGCTGATTCGGAAGCTGATGCCCGAGCGTTCGAGGTAAAGGTCCGCAAGTCGGGTCAAGAACGCGGGTTCGCGGGCCGTTCCGCGATATTGTTTCAGAAGCGATTGAAGCTTGTGAATCGAGCGATCCTGAATCTTCAGTGCCGCCATGTCGGTCAGTTCAGCCGAATGTTTTTTGGCCGAACCGCTTTGAGCCGGAGCAGAGGTGTCGCCCGCGTACGCAAGCGAGTACGACAACAACGCGAACACAATCAGGCGGAAGGATTGTTTCAACGCGGGGTTCATTCTTTCACCACCGCGAATTTGATGTCCGAGTAGCCGTGGGCGGCGAGCGAGCGTAAGACCGGCTTCATCGTCGCAAACGGAACTTTTTGGTCCGAGAGGATAATGGCGCGCGAATCGATCTTTACCGTGTCGTTAGACTGGGCAATCAGTTTCTGGCGTGCGCGTTCCTTGTCCAGCCGTTCGTTCAACGACGGGATGGTTCCGTCACGAGACATTTCTTTGGCCGAGAGGTGATAGTCTTGGAGGGCCGAGACGAAGTCTTTCTCGACGAGAATGCCGTCCTTCGAGACTTCGACCTGAATGGCCGGTTCGTTCAGCGCGACGGTATTGATCCCGTTCGGGAGCTGGGTTCCGTTTGACGGCGAGATCTGAAGCGCATCCGACGAAAGTCCTTTCAAGAGGAACACGAGCAGGATCGTGAAGATATCCGCCATTGAGGTGATCTGAAGGCTCATCTCTCCGGTTTCGCGGCGCTTTTTTCTTCCGCCGAAAAGTTTGCGGCGTCCATGCATTTTCACGTTAGAAATCTCCCACGACGACCGGAAGGTTGGACTGGCTCAGATGCCCCATAACGTCGGCGACCGACTTGTAGTCCACGTCGTCCTCGGCGCTCAGGAGTACTTGGTTGAGCTTCAGGTGTTCCGAATCGAGTTTTTTCATTTCCTGATCGAGCCCTTTCAGCGAATCCGGGTTCTTCAGGTCGAAGGTCAAAGTCAGGTGTTTTCGTCCTTTGATTTTCAGCTCGGCCGTCTGATTATTTTTGATCTTAACGAAGGCCTCGGTGTCGGGAGGTGCCGAAGTCGGATCGGAGCTCATTCCCGGCGTATAGGCATCGAAGAAGCCGATACTGAGAAAGCTGGCCGAGGCGAGCATGAATGTGATCAGCACGGTGAAACAGTCGATGATCGGAGTGATGTTCAGATCGACTTCTTGACTGTTCGACGAGCTGCCGAAATTCGCGCTCATGCAGCCCTCCGCTCGCTCGATTCGACGCCGTTGATGCTGCAAACCATGATAGCGTCGAGCACCATCAAACCGGCCGCTTCGAGTTCGGCCACCAGACGGTTTGCTTTATTGATGTAAAAACTGAAAATGATCATGCAGGGGACGGCTACTGCCAGCCCGAGCATGGTCGCGTTCATCGCGGTCGAAATCCCGTTCGCCAGAAGTTCCGCTTTTTGTTGAGCATCGGCGTGACCGACGGCTTCGAACGAGTCGATCAGGCCCGCGATGGTTCCCAAAAGGCCGAGGAGGGTAGCGACGTTGGCGATCGTGGCCAAATAACTCGTGCGTTTTTGAATGCGTTCGGCGTATTTGTTCCGCGCAAGCTCGATCGAGTTCATGATCAGCTCTTCGGGCTGATGCGCGCGTTCGAGCGCGGTTCGGATCAACTCGGCACTCGGCTTGCCTGCGTACTGCTGGCAAAGCGCCATCGCCTCGTTCATTTGTCCGCGAGATACGAAGTCTTTCACCTTCTCGAAGAAAGCTTCTCCGTTTTGGATGGTGTAGCCTTTAAAGAGCGTTTGCGCGCGCTCGACGGTGATCGCAATCGCGACGATTCCGGCCACTAAAATCGGTGCGGCGTGCATGAAGTGGTTTTGGATGAATTCAAAAAATCCCATATCATTCCCTTTCCTGGTTTGATTCCTTTATTTTTTACAAACCCATTCTTGTTTTTCGATCGTTTCCCACGTCCGGACGACCGAACGTTGATTCAAATCCTGATTTTCGCTCGCGACCGAACGAAGTTCTTTCACCTTTCCTTGAAGTTCTTTTTTCTGAGCGGCGTTCGCAGGCGATTCATCCCACGAGTCTTTGAAGTCGCCTTCGCCCGCGTCCGACATCAGATCGTCCATGAAGCGGTTCGTTTTGATGGCGCAGGATTCTTTGCAGGGAACCTTACCGACGCAGTAAGAGACGCGGATGACCGATTCCGGTCCGACGACCGAACCGATCCAGACTTCGCGTTGAGAATGATTCTTCGAAAGTTTGAACGCGACCGGCTTGTGATTCACCTTGACGCAAATGGATTTCAGGTTGGCATTCGGATGAAGAATCGGAAACGCATTGGTGTCGTCGAGAAAATCTTCGATGTCTCGGTTCTTCGCATCTTGAGTGTGACGGTATTCGAAAGCAAAACAATTGTTTTCAGGAGCGGCCTTCTTGGCCACGGGTTTTTGTCCCTCGTTCGGCACTTGAGCCGACGTTTCCGAGCTTGCTTGAGAGCCTTTCTGAGTCGCCGACGGATTCTCGTTGCCCTGAGAATTGCTCTGAGAATGACCCTGAGACGCCGTCTCTGTGCCCACAGGTTTTTGATTCTGAAGACTCGATTCAACGGCTTTCTTCACTCCGCTTTTCAAAATAAAGACGCCGCCCACGATGATGATGAAAGCGGATAGACAGATAATCCATTTCTTATTCATTGAATCGTTTACTCCTCTAATCCCATCGGCAGAACCGATTTAAAAGTTGACTGATTTAATCGATTATTTACAGTTTAACGAGTCGTGTTAAATTGTCAACAAACATTTAGAATTATAAAAAATCAATAAGTTAGAGAAAAACGCTCATTCCCAGCTTCGCCTCTTTGTGATTCAATGAAAATCAATGATCAGTCGAATTGGGTTCGGATTGGGGTTTGTCTTGAGCTTTCTTCCGTGGATGAATGCGCCGATGGCGCTCGTATTAGGCGCAATTTTAAGTCTGAGCTTTGGCAATCCCTATGCAGCTCAAACGCGCTCGTGGACGCATCGGCTGCTCTCGCTTTCGATCATCGGTTTGGGCGCGGGGATGAATCTCATCGTGGTCGGCAAGGTCGGTGCTCATGGAATTCTGTACACCGCAATCAGCATCATCGGAACTTTGAGTCTGGGCCTCTGGCTCGGATCGCGTTTCGGTCTTTCGCGCGGAATCTCGACGCTCATTTCAACCGGCACGGCCATTTGCGGAGGAAGTGCCATTGCGGCGGTTGCGCCCGTGATTCAAGCCGAGGCCGAAGAAACGTCGATTTCGCTCGCCGTGGTTTTTATTCTGAACGCCGTGGCATTGGTGATTTTTCCGATGATCGGACACTGGGCTCATCTCGACGAAACTCAGTTCGGGCTTTGGAGTGCGCTTGCGATTCACGACACGAGTTCGGTCGTCGGAGCCGCCATGCAGTTCGGTAAACACGCACTTGAAGTCGGCACGACAGTCAAACTGGCGCGCGCGCTTTGGATCATTCCCGTCACTTTTTTCTTCGCACTTCGGACGAAAAGCGATGCGAAGCCGAAACGTCCGTGGTTCATTTTGGGATTTCTTTTGATGGCGGCCCTCGTGACGTGGATTCCGGATCTCGCGCCGATCGGAAGTCATGTCGAAGCGTTCGCGCGGCGCTTGCTCGTCGTCACTTTGTTTCTGATCGGAACGGGAATGAGTCGCGAGAATTTGAAAAGAATCGGGGCTAGGCCTTTATTTCAGGCGATTTTATTGTGGCTCATCGTCGGTTCAACGACTTTCGTTGCAATTGGCCGACATTGGATTCAATAGACCGATAAATCTTTCGCATTGCGCCGAATTCAGTTATCCTGAAAGAAGAGATGAAATTGCTTGGGATATTTTCACTGTTGATGATTTTATCGGCCGGTCCGACAGTTGCTCAAACCGCTGCTCAAACTACTGCTCAATCCGCGCAGTCCATGTCGAAAAGCTCTGAGGTGAACAGCTGGTGGTTCGATCAGGCGTTTCGTTCGATCCTTCACCTGAATCGCGAGACGCAGACTTGCGAAATGCCTCCGCCGAAATTGAAGGTCCTCAGCACGTCGACGAAGATGTCGGCCTATTCTCCTATAAACAGCACCATGGAAGGCGGGATGTTCGACGCTTATTATAATAAGCATTATCTGGAAAACCAAGAGCCCAGCGCAAAGAAAAGCCCCGCGAAATGGCGCGCGTGGAAGGCGAAAGTGGACGCTTACCAAGCACAACATCGGCTTCGGACTCTACAGGATTTTCTGGCGGGCAAGGTCGATTACGTTTCGGTCGCGATCGACAACCGAGGTGCAATGCGCGCTTTTCGGGGCAAGTACCTTTGCATTCCTTCGTTGGATCAAAGTTTTCAAAAAGAAATCGCCAAATGGGGCAAGGCTCATCCCGCTCAATATCGAAAATTCGACGGCCATATTCCGTTCAAAGTCGTCGATACCGGCGGAGCGTTCTTTGATCAGAAGTTTTCGAAAATCGACATTTGCGTCGGTGAACTCAAAAACCATAAACCTAAGAACAAAAAAGAACGTCAAGCGGCGATTTCAAAGGCCAAGAAGCTGATGGCCGACGAGAGACTCCAGAAAGAAACCGTCCTTCAGGACTGCGATCCGCTCTTTCGGCCTTCTCTCAGCGCTAACGATTGAAGCTGCCAAATCTTGAGATGCCGGACCGTCCGAGAAATTCCCTCTAAAATCGAAATCACGAATCCCTCACGTCCGTCGCGATAGGCTTTGTAATAGACGTAATTTTTGTAAAACATCGCCGGGAAAGACAGAAAAATCCGAAGAAACCCGGTCCGAACGCCACGCTCGAAATCGTTCTGTGCTTGCAGCGTGGTGTAGTGATTCAGTTTGCTCAAGAAACGTTCGATCCGCAGGTCTTCGACATGAATGATCGGCTCGTCGATTGATCGGGTCGCATACGGGCTTTGAACGCCTTCGTGGACGTTCCCGACGAAAGAGACGCCTTCTTTTCGGAACAGTCGGATGTGGTACGAAGGGTTCCAGATCCCGTACTGAATGGGCTTGTTCAGGAAAAACTCCTGTCGGTGAATCTTGTACTGAAAATTCTTGGATTCAGGTTCGGCGATCACATCGCCGATTGCCGATGCGAGTTCTTCGGAACAGGCTTCGTCGCCGTCGAGAAAAAATACCCAGTCGTTGCGGCTGAGGTTCATGGCGAAGTTTCGTTGTGCTGAAAACCCAAGCCATTCTTTTTGCACGAAACGGATTTTCGAGGCCCATGGGGCTTGAGGATGAGTACAAAGGTTCGGAGTCGCATCGTCGCTGAAGGCATCCACGACCACGATCTCGTCACACCAAAGCAGCGAATGCAAGGCTCGCTCAATGAACGCGGCTTCGTTTTTGACGATAAGAACCCCAGAAATAGGCTGTGGAGCGTCGGTAGACATGCTCTTATTCTAACTCATTTCGCTTGAGGTTTCGAATCCAAAAACGGGCCGGATGCAGGTGCTCCCAAAGATCCAGCTCGACCGGAAGCGGGTCGCCAACCATGAGCGACGCAAGAATTTCTGCGGCGAGCGACGAGTAGGAAATCCCGCGTGAGCCGAGACCGAGCAACATCCATTCACCCGCACGCACCGAAAGCGCTGGCAGCACTTCGGATTTTGAACCGCGAAACGCGCGCGCGTAATCCGAACGAAGTTGCTCGCGATCACAGACAGGGCCGATCAAAGGAAGTTTATCCGGCGTCGAAAGCCGAAAGCCCACGCGATGATTCACGACATCCGATGTTTGGAGCGATCGGAATACGCTCCATCGTTCGCGGGCATCTTCGATCAGTTTGGCAGTATCCCGCTGCTCTTGATCGGAAGCAATTTCTTTCACTTGGTAAGTGGCGCCGATCCAATGATGTTCGTTGCCCGTCACCTCGGGCGCAATGGCCGAGATGTATCCGTCTTGGACCCAGGTTTCGGTCATTGCGCGCGAAGCTTCGGTGGCTTTGACTTCGAGCGCCTGGCCACGAACCGGACGTAGTGGAAGTGCTTCCAGATCGGCATGAGGCATTGATGCTAAGAACGATTGTAGGTCCGCACCCGTGGCATAAACCACGTGGTCGAACTCGTGAAACCGAGTGGAATCGGCCGCTTCGGCAATGAACTGAATCAAGGGATGATCGAGCCGGGCTCGACACAAGGCTTGTGGGTTTAAGATTCCGCAGCGAGGGAAAAGCCAGCCTTCTTTTGAATCTCGGATCGCTGGCTCGTAAAAATCGGCGGGATAATCGGATGCAGAAGGTTCGGCTCCGTCAGCCGCACGAAAAATTCCCAGTCGAACGAAAACTTCGGGGCGCGATTTCAACTCACGAAGCAGGTGAGCGAGTGAAAGCTGCGCAAATCTGCTGATCGGATTCGGAAGCTTCGAAAGTTGCACATTAAACAGCCCCGCTGAATTCCCCGATGCGCGTTGAGCGATTCCGTTCGGATCAAACACGGTCACGGAAAACCCGCGATCGGCCAAAGCACGTGCGATGGCGCTGCCGGCAAGCCCCGCCCCGGCGACGGCGATGCGATCCCCGTGTTGAAGCCGCTTGAGCTTTTGAGCGGAAAACCAGGCCGGAAGAATCTCTTCACGGTTCGCTGTAGCGGCGCCCCCGAAAATTGCCTTTAAGCATTCTCGTTTTTTTCCGTATCCGACGCGCTTTTCGACCTGAAAGCCCACTGCGCTGAGCGCACGCCGCACCCATCCGGCCGAGGTAAAGCTTGAGCCCACGGCACCCGGTGCCGAAAGTCTAGCCACCTGCTGAAACAGTTTTTCCGAGAACGCATCGGGGTTTTTGCTCGGCGCGAATCCGTCCCAGTACCAAAGGTCGATGCGTGCTTCGAGCCGCGAAAGCATGGCTTCGGCTTCGCCCAACAGCAATATGAGTTTCACCCGTCCGTCGAAGAACGAGAGCGTGTGAAAGCCAGGGGTCAAGATCGGATACTGATCGAGCAAAAGCCGGGCTTGAGATTCGAGTGCGGGAAAGCGGGAGTACAATTCGCATAGGTCTTTTTCGAATACGGGATGTTTCTCGACCGAGAAGTAGATCAGCCGCCGATCCGAAGCGGCTTCGCGTTCGAATTCGCGCAAAGTTAAAAGAAAATTAAGCCCGACACCGAAGCCGATTTCCAGAATTTGCAGCGGAGGAGAGTTCGAGGAAGCTGGCGCCGACAGACGTTCACGAAGGCCCGTTCCTTCGAGGTAAACGTAGGTCGATTCTTCGATTCCTTGTTCGGCGGCGAAGTAAACGTCGTCAAAAAGAGGCGAGTACGGAGTCAGGGGGTCGCGGTATTCGAGACCCGTCGGCTGCAGCGGCATGCCCCGATCTTACGGCGCGCAGATCGTCGCCGTCAATTGTTGTTGCGAGGTACTGTCCGGTCCTGCCAGCTGACAAACGATGTTGTAGATCCCGCTTCGATCGGCGCTGTAATGAGTCGTCGGCAGGGCGTAGGTAGCGATCCACCAGGCCAGCTTCGCGATTGGTTGGATGCCGTTGAACTGCGGCATCGAGCGGTA
>Ga0164242_10000378_pt1 | contig 54628 bp, 48 predicted proteins | sample OricomgcompostMG_FD_108783 | JGI IMG/M metagenome (GOLD analysis project Ga0164242, IMG submission 108783) | Miracle-Growth compost microbial communities from Emeryville, California, USA - Original compost - Miracle growth compost (MG) ...
GTGGGGCAGCGTCATGGGTGTTGCGGGTCGCCAACGGAAGATCTGGAGTTTGTGTTAATTAAGTATGCCGTCTTCTACACGCCCGGGCTGGATTTGAGCCTACTTCCAAAAGGCATGCCCGTAGGTAAGGCAGTTGTTTCAGGTCTTCCACTTGTGGTGGGTTGTCTCCACAGACATGATCTATCTCCTCCTGCGTACGCATCTGTACCTCCGGGTGGGTCGCCATCGCGACGAGAAGGGCCTCTAGTGACGACACCGTCGTATCGACGGCTGCATCTAACAGACCACCGCCTAGATATGCCATCTTCTGGTCAGACCACTCACCTGCTTTGTCTTCCCTTAGGATCTTGGCCATGAGGCATTCGTACTTTATCTTCGCCCCTTTCGAAGGAATCGCCTGGGCTGCCAGCTGCTTCCTTGCGGAAGCCAGCAAGTCATCATAAAACTTTCGCTGATTATCATGCACGAAGGCAGCATCTTGTTTCCACTTGGCCAAGGAATGTGGGATCCACCTCAAGAATGGAACAGCGTCGACCGGAGGTGTCTTTCCCGGTTCAAGGAGATCCAACCACAAGTGTTGAGTTTCGTAGAAGTCGTGGACTGTCTTTTCATCGACGTTTCGCCTTCCGCAGATCGATACAAAGGGTGTGACCAGTCCCCATCTGCGGATGTGATCGAGATGCTGCTTCGGGTCGAGCAAGATATCTCTCACCAAACTAGCCGCAACAGCACCTTGGATAGGCGATACCTGCTCGCATCCCGCTGGACCCAGAAGGTGTCGAACGGCAGCACGCCACCGCCTCCATGGCTCATCTCTATTCATAAAAATAATGTGAAGTGAGTGTCCTTGCTCTCTAGGAACGATGTTCTTGTCGACAATATAGTTATACGGCCTGTCAGAGTATTTAACACCGCGCTTCTCGAAGAGCTCTCGGACGACCAAGGGGTCATTGAGGAGGATTAGGTTCGTGGGTCCGACTTTTAAGCCAACAATGTCGCCATATTTCTTGGCCAAGGACTGGAATACGAGGAAGGGCTTTTTGAGGGGAATGTCTAGTAGGTTTCCGAGGATGGGTTGGGTAGGCGGACCATGCGGGTAGTTCTTTGGCCTCTTGCATTTGAGGGTGAATCGCGTCAACGCGGTAAATAGATAGACTAGACCGAATCCTAGGAGGGCATTGAGCCCGATTTGCTCAAATAGCATCATCTTGGGTGTGGGCACTGATCAATGTGGAGGGTTTCGGTGCCAGATGGACCTATCTCCCTAATGATGATTTTACGAATGAGTTCGTAGCTTGCTTCAACCTAAGGTTAGAGGAGGTAACGCATGGGTTTTTGGAGGCTCCGTTCCATTGAAAGGATTAAGAGATTGGGTACTGTTCTATAATATTAGGCAGATGAGCGCTTATGTAAATCCCCCATGGCAGTGCACGGGAGCCTGTATGTAGTAAGGGCCAGCATGGAAGGATTGGCAGGTTGTATCGAGCCGGCCCGTTCGCTCTAATATAACGCCGTTCCAAGGATTCTAGTATTTGTTGGTCCATAACCCTGTAAGGGGTCCCTTATCGGTGCAAATACGTAGTATGTTACAAGGTACATGGGCCAATTGTCAACAACCGTCGTGAGGGTTTAATGACCGCAGACGTGGTGTAACATAAACCGGCCAGGCTTACCAGGCCAGTAAGATTAAGAAAGGGGAGTGTTCCATGCTCACGTACGGATCATTGTTCCTGGCCGAATCAAAGCCTTGCCACCGTCGGCCGAGAGGGTAGGAGGAAGCAGCGGGAAGGTAAAAGGAAGCTCGCTGAAGGCTATCAAAGAGTGGGAAGCCCCATACACGCGCGTGACCACTCTGCCGGCCGTGATCGTGGAGTTGCATAGGATGACTCACATATATTCTCCAATGAAGGAGATGTCCTGTCAAACCAAGAAGGATGGGGAGACAGATAGGTTCCAAAAACTCCCCCTTATCTGCTCGACTTCTAGTAGTATCCCTTTGTAACTTCCCAATATGTGCTATAATAAAGATAAACGGAACTCAAGAGCACCTGAGTCCATATACGGATCACAAGCGGCGGGCGAGCGTCATTGAGCGATGACTACCTAAGCAGATCTGAGCGCGAGATCATGTGCTAAGCTGGCTGTAAGAGAAAGTACCGATGTTAGGGGCTCTGGAGGTAGGCGAGCAAGACTGGCGTTACGAAGGCTGTGTGTAAAGCCTCCAAAAATGTCTAGGACGCCAAGGCCCCGCAGTGTGGTGTGACCTGTCGTAAGACCTCAGTGTCTAGGATTCAAGTCAGTATCGATCATGGGCCCCTCCAGTACATCGTCAAGGTACTACCTGCTTCCTATTCTTTTTTCTTGCTTATATTTATCCTACAGTAAAGCATATGTCTCTCCCCCCCAGCATCTGTTATTCCGATTGCGTGTGGTCATTGAGAGCAAGCCTAGACCACTTTATAGAGCAGCAAGACAGACAAGACTAAATGTGTTTTTATCCCACGAAACAATGGTGCGAGCGAATGCCGTACCGGTACATCTCGGAAAATAGGACGAGACCGAACTAGAATTATGGGACAGAACGGGCAGGTGCTGTGCTCGAGGTGAAGGCCGGGACGATCTGGCCGCCCGTAACACTGGGAGGAAGCGGTCCAACGGAGGTGACCGATTTGGCTACACTTTGGTATTCTAAAAATGAATCTGAGCCGTCAGATGGAGCATTGATGGCGCCAACCATGCCGGCTTGGCAATGGCCGGCCTGGCCACAATAATAGTATATGGGGTTCGTGTTTGTGATATTGACAACGAAGAGGGACGGCTGGTGTATGTTAGTAGAGAGATTCAGTACTTCAACGAATGTAGTAGAATAGAAGAGATAACGAGGAATGTCTGACGGCAATTAAGAAAAGAATTAAGCACGTACGCCTCCCCGCGCCCCAGGGTCGATAGGCATAAAGCCAGAGTAAAATCCATTGGAGGCGGGATAGCAGGGATCAGAGAAGGTGCCTTGAACCACGCTATGGTTTTGCGGGCCAATTCCATTGAAACGAAAAACGATGGTATCGCCGACAACCGCAGGCACGGAGGGGTGGGAGAAGGCTAACTGTTCACCCCCAACAGATACGTTGATCTCATCGCTCTGAACTAGTTGAACAATCGCACCAGCAACAAGTAGTTTGAACAGGATCATTGCAACCAGCCAACAGAGTAAACATTAAAACTGAAAGACGTGAGAGACTGCGTTGGCAAGTGGGATCTGCCTGCTTATATTCACCATCCGACATTTGTGCGAATCAGGCTAATCCTATATATATCTAGTATATTGTAGTTACGCCCAATTTGATTGAGTGCATAAGTTCCGAGGCCCGCGTTTAGTTGGTGACTAGTTATCCGCGCTGGGTGACTATTTATGTAGGGACTGTCATAAAATTGTTTAAGAAAATCCTTTTATTCTCCTCGAAAATATTAATGGTTATCTCATAGAGATTCGTCGTATCGATCATTGTTCAAGGTCACGTCCAACCCTGACACCCACGCGGTGGTCGTCACTGTAACCAAAATTGCTCGACGTCAACGTAGTCCTAATCACCCGCGAGGTCCTAATCGAGTTGAGTGTGTAACGCAAGCTTTACTCTAGCCCATCTCCTTACGCTAATATTGATGTCTCGGGTTTGACAGCGGTTAGAATCTGACAAGGCAAAACACCGTACACCATTCGGATCCCCGCTCCTTTAATATGCACGTCCGTCCAGCCAAGTCTCTTTAGAAGGGCACCGTGATCCTTGACTCCGAAAAGGTCCACAATAATCACTCTGCCTCCCGGGGCGCAGACCCTCGCAATCTCCCGTACTGCGGCTGCCTGCCCTTCTCGCTGAACATTGTGTATGGCCAAGCTCGACGCAATCAAAGAGAAGGAGCCGTCAGCGAAGGGAAACTTCTCTATAAAGCTCGCGGTGTGCAGAACCGTGTGGTCGAGAACGCCTGCGGCAGCTACGTTCTTGTACGTCGCGATGGGCGAGTTGCCGGTTTGATCCTCTGAATTGAAGATGTCGATCCCGTACGCCGGGTGGACTTCCCCGGCCGACGACCCGGATCCGCCGGTGGAAGCGAGAGCCTTCTTGCGCTGCGCGATCTTGAGCAGCACCATACCCCGTCCGCAGCCGACATCTAGAGCAGGCTTGTAGAAGAGGTCATCTGGGACCTCGGCGAGGAGTTCGTCCCATACAACGTGCTTCCCGCGTAGAGACGCATGTAAGTAAATGGGCGCCGTGATATTGGAGGCGAGGAGCCCCATGGGGGAGTCTAAGCCGAATGAAGGTTTTGTTGGCGTTTCGGGTTTGTTGGCAGACTGGCCGATGCTCTGGATGTGGTCTTCTACAGCTGGTTGGGCTGTTTCATACACGGCCCGGTTAGCACGGTAGTGGTCGTGATCCATATTGGTAATGGTCGCCGTAATGTTGTAGGAGCGGTGAGGATGGGGTGTCTGTTCAAATGGCTTAAATAAGACGCCGCTCATCTCTACCTGGTTCGGGTAAGCAAGCCACCGGCCACGTGAACGCGGACGCGTGTTGCTACGTAACCGATACAAAAAGGACGCGTCTGACCGCTGCAGCCACGAACATGGGGACGCATAGGCTCCAAAAGCATGTCCACTGCCGTGTGCTCAACTATGTCGACCTGCCAAGTATGAAAATAAATAAGGTATCTTCTGAAGCCGGGCACGCAGGCAAGGCCTCCAATATAGATACGGGTATGAAAAAAATAGGTGGGGAGCCGCAAGCCCACAGTCACCACAACAAAGCAAACGATGAAAGCTCGAATGGACCTATAACTAAGTGAGGCTCGAGGAGTATAGACTGTTCAGTTGCGGCACTTTAAAAGAAGCCTGTAATTTGAAAGGAAACGTATCAACTGATCAAAAGTAAGAGCAATGATTTCAAGACTCTGGAGAGACGAGAAAAGACATCACGTGAACGGCGCGCGTCTCGTCTCGGACCGAGCTCCCTATTCTTACCAGGAAGTCAGTCAAGAAGCCTTCCCTCAAATTTTGACACTCTGCCATCTGTGTGTCCTTTTACCCATATATCTACTACCAAGTAATCGTCATGCTCCATACACCATGTCGGATGATCTGAGAGTCCAGCTTGGGAAATCCACGGTCGAAAACAAGCAGAAATCCGACTTCCGCTGGGGCCCCACAAGTATGGGAAGCCGCCACGCACGCCTTTAAAGATGGCTGACGGAAGCCGGAGCCGCGGTTTCCTGTTATCCTCAGCCCCAACGGTCCAGTCTCGACGCCCGAGAAGCCACAAGAGCTGGCTGGTCTCGGCTCCGTACCTGAGGTCAAACACACGACAAAGACACACCCATACGGGGATCAATACGTGGAGAGTTCCGAGTCCCAAAAGTCCAGATCTGCGACCTTTCCTGGAAAGATTTGATGAAGATAGAGGAGAGCGCAGTATGCGAGTCTATCAGTACCGTTGTTTGGTTTCAAAACAAGAAACGAGCTGCTTGGATTGTTGTCTCGCTGAAGGAAGAGAATAGACAGACCGGATCCGAGTCCGCCTAAACTCCATCGTGAAGACGGACGGGACGTAGACTTTGAAACGTGGTGGAAGGCATGGGGAACTGCGAGGTTGCTAGCGGAGCGTGCTCTCGTCGGATATCCGGGAGTGCCTTTATAGTAGGCAAATGCAGTTAATATTACAAGTCTTTGTCCACATGTGAATACGATGGCCTCCGATCCCTCAGTATTAAAGTCATCAGCTTCGATATCATCTAAGCGAGCATTATGCTCAAGTCTAAGCGTACAAATGAATCGAACCCCCCACCACCCCCCCGGCTCGCCGGGCGTGGTGCAATAACTCCCGAACCCCTAAAGCCGGGCCAAGGAGTCAAGTGAGAATGGAATCAGGCACATCCCGGGCTAACAACAATCGTCGAAGCAACTGGTGCTTCTGACGAAGTAGATGCACTCTCCTCACCACCGCCGGAGGCATCATTTTCACTGTCACCACTCTCTACCCCCCCAGTAACTACTATTCCCGCTACCGCCCCCGCCTCCGGAATAACTCCTGGCACATCTGCCTGTACGGCGGCCAGCACCTTACCCGCGTCCGGCGGACCCGTCCACGCCCCCGACCCGCACGCCTCTTGGATCCCCTCGCATTTGAGGCCCCAGACCTCGCAATTCGCATCCCCGGTCGGCGGTGCCTGCGCGTAGCAATCGGCCTGCTGTGTGTAGCACGCCTCTGAGGCGGCCCAACACCCGGACTCGTCGGTGTACCGTGCAACCTCGCGGCCGCACCAGTTAGCGTTCTTGAGGAGGCAATTGGTGGGGATCAGGCCTTGCGTCTGGACTGTGGTTGTGGCGCGGCGCTGGCGGCCGCGGATGCGTGGTGGTGAAGATGTGGGGAAGAACACGGCCGGGCCGGGTGGCGAGTATGGAAGCGCCAGGGGCGAGTTGTAGATGTTGAACGTGACACTCTTTTGTCCCGAAGAGACATGACCGGGGATGCTGACCTCCCTATCCGTGGGAACATCTAGCGTATCAACACTGCCACCACTAACAAACAGCTGGGCACACCCAACATAGAACTGCGGGTCATCAGGCGCGTCCTGCAGCGCCAGAAGCTCCGGACGGACAAGGTAATACCCCGCTGGCAGTGCTGTGGGTAAGTTTACGGATAGGAGACCGTTGTCGGCGATGAGTTTCTCCGTGCACCACTTCCCGGAGTTGGCGTCGTAGCCCGAGTCCCAGATCTTGAACCAGCCCGCGCCCGCAGCTGCCGTTGTCGCCATGTTTGATACCCGCTTGAGATATACGCTGCAGGGCCCTGCGTGTGACTTGTCGATCGAGCCGGGGTTGGAGGCATCGGCCCATTCGCGGAACTCGAAGGTCAGCTTGGCGCCGGCGGGGGCTGGGCAGGTGAATGCTACGGCTTTTTGTCCGTCACGGCCTGGAAGTAGAAGCGAGAATGTTAGCGTCCGGAAGGAGTTAGAGGGACTGTACTCACCACACGCCATATCCTCGCTTTGCAGCCCGGCGATGGGGTTCGTGCACGTGTCGCTGTCCATGGGCATGCGCACACAGGTACCGTCCCCCTGGTTGACGTCGTTTATAAACAAAGTGGTAAAGATAGTGTGGGCCCTTGCAGCAGACACCAAGACGCCCACCAAGGTGAATGAGAGTTGTAGATGCATGATTGCGGCTTATAGGTGTCCAGGAAAAGGGGAAGGACAGAGAGCGGCAAAAGGCTATCTTTTTGATGCTTAAGAACGGAACGCAGAATGGCCTCTTAATACACCCTCCTTGCCACAAACTGAATGTGCTTTCCCGAAGCAAAGAAAATAACGACGGGTCGAATGTGGTGCTGTCGTAGTGACTAGGTAACCATACGGTAAGCGCCCCCTCTAGAAAAGAATGGTCTTGAAGGAAGGTGGAGAGAAGGAAACTCAAGCTGCCTTGCTACACGGTATCAACGGAGCTGATGGTGTGTTTATGATTTAAATGGATCTTTCATAACGCAGGTGCGGATAGTGTGGGAACAGAGCGACTTTGTCCCTGGCCTATTGCCATTGGCTATGCCCCTATTTCGTGCCGCCGCTTCCTGGGCGCATATTGCAGAACCCAGTACCAAATTTAGAGGACGAACACGCAGGATCCAACAAGTTGTTAATGTGATATGGGCTGTGTCGAAACTAGCAGAGCCAACGAAATTAGTTGGTCACCAGGACCCGGGAATGCGTTCGACTTTACCCGGGTTGCAGACGAAGCACCTCGCTCCCCCAGCTTTTCTCGTCGATCGAAACGTGAAACATGACAACTGCCGCCCCCCGCCCTACTTCGCTCCTTGCCCAGGGCTTTGAGAACACCATGGGAGAGGGGAGCTCACGTCCCCGTTTCGGTCAAACTGCTAGTGGGGGAGAGTACCCTCTGAGATATATGCAGCGGAGAGTGTTTTATTAAAGTGAAACAACCTCGCGTAGCTTTATTTGGCGCCTGTGCATTATCAACATACTTGAAGCGGCTACTGCAGGTACCCGCGCGCATGGGATAAACTGACGGCCAGGTCTTGTGAGTTGCTTGACCGGGATATTTTAGCCCAGGTAACTCTTGTTCCAGTGGATTATACCTGGTAGGCAAAGGTGGTGTAATATAAGTGAGACAAACACCGAAAATTAGACAAGCCAAGGGTTGCGTGTCAAGAACACAAGAGGGGACATCTATTCCCCCCCCCCCCCAAAAAAAAAAAAAAAAAACAAGCCAAGGTCATGCGAGGAACGACCTACCAGAGGACTGCGCCAAATTGTATGAAAGGGTGATCGCACCGGAATTCGTGCGCGAGTTTGTTTGCTATGATATGTCGTAATCCCATTGGTCTTCGCCAGAGTGCTACACGGAATATTAAACGACGTTCTAGATAAGAGGCCGAGGGGGTAACGGCTTATTTAAACATTGAAAATTGTTCCCTGGTATTGGCTTCGGGGTCCTTGTTTCCCGCAGGTGTCTTGTTCAAAACGGGAGTAGATCTCGACGGCGGCAAGATAAGCTTCTTCTGGCCATGATGTGAGGTTGGTTCTTTGGTAAAAGGAGGGTCGCAACTACCGAACACTGCGATATCTTCCGACTAGGGAGACGCACTGAGATAGTCAGGAGTGTCTCCAAAACCTACTCGGAGACGGCACATACCCGTATCCACCTTTGAAGGACCCCAGGCCAATCGTCTGTGTTTCCAATTTCGATTGCGCCCTGGCGATTGAGGATGGGGTTCTTGATATGATTGCGCACGCGCACCCCAGTGATACTTTAACGTCGCCTACGCAGCTCGGGTATGGGAACATCTCCCGGAATTGGTAGCACCAGGTCACTTCAGCGCTACATTACCACGCTCTGTGCCTCTCTACTGTTGCCGCTGGCGACGCACTATGTCTCCTCTCTTGGGGGCAGCAGATTATTTCCCGCCTCCGTTCAGTTGGTGATAATTTCTCGCTTGTCAGTGAATGCTACGGCCACGTAGCTAAGGATCTAGAGGGGCTGGATGCGATGACGGATAGAAGCTTGGCGCGGAAACGCTTCACAATTCCGTGATCGGTATAGCGGATTCTAACTAGGTGTAAACGTAGTTGGCTCGGGATATGTGGCCATAACTGAGCTACTTGCTACCGCTTGTGGCGTTGTGTGTGAGCCACACCTCTCAGCTTGTCTCGTCGTGGCTTCAGATAAGCATTATAGCCACACCTGTAAGTGATAGACAGGCGAGGATCCCTACGCTAGCCGTCATAGGCGGAAAGACTGGCAGTAGTAGGGCCAAATTAGGACACTTACAACGTCCTAGACTATTCCCAGGGCTAGGCGCGCACGCTCAAGACCTAAATGCATACAAATCCGTAAGTTACTCATTGTAAGGGGAAAAAAGATTGTCCTTGTAGCTTATTACCCACTAATCCACCTTCTCACTGATGCTAATAGTCTGGTGCCGTACATCTTGAACCTTCGAACCAATCCTGAATTAAATGCCGCGAACGGCCCTGATTCTGTTTTCCCACGCGTTTTTGGTGAGGGGAATGTCCGTGGCGAACAAGTCGAAGCCATGAGGCACTCCGGAATACAAGTGTAGCTCAACATCAACGTCCGCCTCAGCAAGCCGCTTTGCAAAGTCCAAGCTATCGTCGCGGAAGGTATCCATCGACCCGACGTCAATGTACGTCGATGGGAGGCCTGCGAGGCTTTGAGCCCTCGCAGGGCTTGCGTATTCAGATACTGCTCCCGGTTTCCCCCGCTTATCAGCGCCAACATATGCATCCCAGCAGACGTCGACAAGAGCTCTCTCCTTGGATAGAGATTTGTCTCGCTCGCTGTTGGGGTCAGCTCTTAACGATGATCTGTCGTCTACCATGGGGTAGATAAGAACCTGCTTCGCAATTGGGGGAGAAAGGTGGCGGTCTCGGGCTAAGAGTGACATCCCGGCAGCGATGCCGGCTCCTCCACTGTCGCCGTATAGACCAATTCGTGCCGGATCTACGTTGAGCTCCTCGGCGTGGTCGATGACCCATTGCAGCGCGGCATAGCAGTCCTCAACCGGGGTCGGGTAAGGGAACTCGGGAGCTAGACGATACTCGACGGAGAATGATTGAACGCCGGACTTGGAGACAAAACTTGCAATAGCAGGGCGATAGACCTTATCTATGCTACAACCAACCATCCCCCCGCCATGGGCATGAACGAGCGCCGGTTGCGGCGTGGTTGCCTTGGCTACATCGTCCGTGATGAATCGATATATCGCAATCTCTGCCCCATCATTGGACTTGATAAGGCGCTTCGTTTCAATGATATTGCTGGGAACCGGGTAATTGAGAGCCGAGCCGACAAGGGCGTCAATAAATGCGCGGTATTCGAAGGGTGTTTTGATCTCGGGGAGTTCTGGTGCACCACCGACAGAAGCTAGCCAGGCACCGAAGTCCGGGTCTGTCCTCAAAGCTGTCATGATGCTGGCTTGGACGATTGAACAACTTAATTAGCGGGGATGAAGATTCATCGACAGCAACAGAGTCGGATCTTTGTAGTTAGGCAGCTAAGGTAGGTCTGTCAGGTTTATATCCTGCGAGTAGGAAGCATCACGTGGTGTCATCAAGGCGGGAACACAAGCCCGATCTCACATAAGCAAGACAGGTTGAATCAGATCCTTCCACAAACGGGGTGCGCCGGCTCCTTCCTCATACGGAGCGCGCAGGGCATGACAGCATCGTAGAGGTACCCACGCCCTGAGCCCCCTACAAGATTATTAAGTAACTTGAAGACGTAGAGAGAAGGTATGGCTTAGGCATAACAAGGTAGAGAGGTACAAGAGGGTGCTAATCTCTCCGTATACAAAAGTTGTTCACTTGTAAAGTTATCCTGTATGGAGGGCTATTACTGTATTTCCTTATCTGCTTGATCGCTACAGTCGTATATCCAAGCCCAACTAGATGTCCCTCCTGTGCACCACATTAGCGCTCTTTCGTTCCTCGGCAACCTCAGTTACTAGGTTTCAGCGTGCTGTAAATTAGTGGAAAACCAAGGCCTACTGCGCGAGTGGGGTAAAAGGGGTCTCGCCCTTAAAGACTTAGACTAGAATGGATTGAAACTTCGCTCCTTTTCTCCCTTTTTTACTCCTACCGACGTACCTGCCTCGTGTTAACGTGCTAATCCCTTGTACTGGCGTGTCTCGTACTAATCTCCTACGCCGGCGTGCCTAACTCTAGCCAGGTCTTGATTTTTTTTTCTTGTGCACCCTTCCTACCCGCTACTACACGAGCAAAAATCAACAAGTGAGGTTATTTAAAATACAGATTCATAAAGCCACGAGCAACTCCTAAGTAATAACTAATCCTTTTGCATAACTTGCAGACTCGCCGGCTTGATAAAATGGAATTTGGATGAGATGATGGCGTGCTGGTAGCCTGGTACGTCGCGAAGTGCATCAGGCGATTAGGTTGGTATCTGGCGGGTAGTGTTAATAGGAGGACTGCTGGGGATGTGCAACGGCAGCGCTCGAGTGTATAGCGCCTCGCGCTGGTCTCAATATTAACACCGAGAGGGTTTTTAGTTCGCTGACAAGTCAATTAACACCGTGTCATTCCTTATTCCTTACTATCCCTCTTGTCCAAAGAGGTTCTCCAGTAGTGGTTGCCTCCTCCCCTCTTTTTGTCCATAGAGGTTCTCGGCATACCATGGGTAATTATAAACGGAACTCCTCCAAGAGATCCGAATGCAAACACCACGGCACGAAAACATCCTACGTGTCAACATCCTCTCGAATTGTGCGCTCGTCGAAAAAAAAAAAATAGAAAAAGGAAGGGACCTGAAAGAGAGAGCGTGTAATGACGATGGGAAGCCTGGCCCCAGACCTAGATATCTACGACATAGTCATCGTCGGCGCCGGACCGTGCGGCCTAGCTGTGGCCGCCCGTCTAAATGAACCCATCCCTGCCGCCATCTTCACGGACGAGGAGCACAGGAGATTCCAGTGGATCCGTCGACATGGGCGGAAAATGACGCTCAAAAACAGTAGAAGCGGAAGGGTATCCCTTCCAGCTACAGCATCTCCCGGCCGGGAGGAGAATAAACCGCAGAAGTGCGGTTACAAGATGGTAGTGATAGATTCAGGCCACGAAATTTGGATGGGTAGATGGAAGTCACTTTTCGCTACTTTCGAGATAGATCACCTACGCAGCCACATGCTCTTCCACATCGACCCGCACGACAGAGATAGCCTGCTCGCGAGGGCGGTGAAGGAAGGGAGACAAGATGAATTGAAGGAGATGAAGGGGTGCGTGGGGAAGGAGGTGAGCAAGCATGCTAAGAAGAAAAAAGCTCGCTACGTGGGCGCAAAGTGAGTCTCTATTTTCTCCCTTTTCACTTCTCATCAACCCCGGGTCTTGAACTGGTTACTAACTGGCTGGACGGTGAAAAAGGCAGGACGCCCACATCAACATCAACGAGCGAGACCGGAATGACTACTTTAACCCCTCACAAGATCTTTTTTGTGACCACTGCGACGACATTGTGGACAGGTACAACCTCCGCAACGGAATCGTAGCGAAGGAGGTTTTGCGTGACCTCGACTATGGTTTTGTCCACGGCGTATCCTCCAACGAGTGGGAGGAGAGTCTCTTCACCGTCACAACCGATAGGGGGATACGCTACGCCCGATCTGTCGTCCTGGCCGTCGGTCCAGGCAATGAACCCCGAATTCCGGACGTGCCTGGTATGGCGACTGCTGCGGCTACAGCTGGTAAGGGGCCTGGGAACGGCAAAAGGGAGCAGCCACAAACGTTTCCACAAACTTGCCACAGCATGAAAATAAAAGCATTTCCAGACCCCATCATCAAGGATCGAATCGGAAAAGAGAGAGAAACCAACGTCCTCGTGATAGGTGGCGGTCTGACCGCCGCCCAACTTGCTGACCTGGCGATCCAGCGCGGCGTAACCCGTGTGTGGCTCCTAACCCGGAGCGCCTTGCGGGTAAAGCACTTCGACATAGACCTTTCTTGGATGGGAAAATTTCGGAACAGCGAACAAGCGCGGTTCTGGCTAGCGGACTCGGACGATGAGAGGTTAGCGATGCTGAGGGATGCGAGGGGCGGTGGCAGTATCACGCCCGAGTTCTATCGTCGGGTGAAGGTGCGCGTCGCCGAGGGAAGGTTGGTGTTGAGGGAGAGAACCATGCTAGCTGAGGCGAGGTTTGAGGAGAATGCCGTTCCAGGGAGCGGTGGTGTTTGGTTGGTCACGACAGACCCTCCCACACTCCCATCGGAGGAGATGCCACCTATGGATTACATTTACTTTGCCACTGGCGTGCAGACCAATTTCAGTACCCTGCCATATCTCCAAACGATGGTCAAGCGGAATCCCATCCAAGGGTTTGGAGGCTTTCCCTCACTCAACGACGATCTAATGTGGAAGGACGACGTCCCATTGTTTGTCACTGGGAGGCTGGCGGCACTCCGGCTCGGACCTGCAGCGCCGAATCTCGGGGGCGCTCGTCTGGGTGCTGAGAGGATTTCGTGGGCGATCGAAGAGGTGGTTGCGAAGTCGAGGAGACGAGGGGGTTCCCTTCAATTGCAGGACGAGGAGAATGACGAGGAGCTGAATTATTTGGCAGGAAGAGGGAGTAAGTATAGCAGTCTATATAGCTACTCGAAAGACGCGGAGTAACTGTTAGATTCTAACCGGAAGTAGAGAGAGGCAATTATCAATTATGCTCCAATTCTGCAAACTCTATGTCAATGGAGTGATTGTCTCTACCGACCGCATATACAAGTCTATTATCTCCAATATCAAGTATGTTCGCCGCAGCGCTCTCACAACCGCCTTCCCACTCCTCTTACTTCTGATTGGAAACATATATGGAATGCTGAACGTTTTAAGGGCGAATCTCGACAGGGCGGTGCAGAAGCCCTCTGTCAAGTCGGTATATGAGGACGTTGTTCGTGAAAATACCGACTTCCTGAATGAGCTTCTTAACTCATATGTAACGTTTCTGCTGCTTGGGCACTATCAGTGCTCTGCAGGTATATATGCATACATATGACGTGTTTGACGGACGGTCCTTGCGCGTGACGACTAATATGCTCTTGGATTTTGAGTACTAAGCAAGGTAGGCTGGCATTCAATTAACTTGACCGAGGAAAGATATGCGGGTACACAATGTATCTCTATCAATATCCCAAAATATGCGCTGACAATCTACTCAGACGTCCGACCATGACGGCCATGAGACTGAAATGTATCTTGCTGAGACCCCAAGGCCATCGCACCAGGAAACCTTATTACCAACCTAAACGCCGTCGCTATTGTCGGTTATCAATGTAATCCAGGCGGGCGACGGAGATAATATTAGCCAACTGGGGAGACAGTTTCTGTCCGCCGCCTATGTCATGCTTAACCATGCCGAGGAGTTTACCCTCTGGGCGGCAAACCCTACCGCTGACGAGGACCTCGTGACCGTGAACGAGAACGGCGAGACTGTCACATCATTTTGTGCCGCCGGATCTGGTTCAAACAACACTGTCACCACACCAGGAGATAGCACCGACGAAGCATCCGAGTCCTACGGGTTGTCCACAGGAGTCACGGCCGGTATCGCGGTCGCCTGCACCGTGGTTGCCTGCGTGATAGCAGCGGGACTGGTGTATTGGTGCCTCAAGCGGCGGCGGACGGCGGGAGCAGCCGTCCAGGAGGCAGCAACGCAGCCACAGTATACCCAACAACAGCAAGATGCGATGACGCAGGGATACTACAAGCCGGAGCTTCACGGCCCGCCTCGCTGCGAGCTAGAGACTCACGCGGGTCTTTATGTAGAGCACCCGACGGTGTCGGGCAGTCGTTTTGAGTTGGTAGGTGACGCAAAGTCTAGGAACAACATAATGATAATGAGTCGGATATGGCCCTAAGCTAGAGATTGAGCAACGGGGCCAATGCAAGTCATTGCGAAAGTTCCAAGCAGATTCAAGAATCATCCACGTATGCAGTTCTCCACGGAGAAGAATAGGTAGCATTAGGATGATCGAGAGGCACGTGCGGAGGGTGATTTGAAATTTTTACTGGGCGTAACCGACAGTCATGTGATGACGTAGTCCGGTGGTCGGCTCCGATCCGCGACCTGGCTTTGACCGTACGTGCTTCCACCTCACGGGTCAAAATCCGCATCGGCACCGGCTCGGCCCAGCCACCAAACGGTCCCGCTGTACTGTACCTATATAAAGATGTAACCCTTGCGATCCTGCCGTGTTCTCACGATAGCGATAATTCATAACATGTCCTAGGAGCCCGAGCGAAAGAATTTTCACCAAGTCAAATAACCCGTTCGCGCACCTTTTCGAAAAGATCCCATCCGCCTACGGGAACATCACAGAGAGGCGAAACGCCAACGTCATGGGAGGCGATGGGGTCACCGAGCCGCACGATGAAGATGAAGCACAAACTCCACAGCCGCCGGTGCACTCCATCTTCACACCTAGGGCAAAAGTGTTCATTATCATCATGACGGTCCTAAGCACACTCTTCTCCCCCTTCTCCTCGTTCATCTTCCTTCCCGCCCTGACCCCAATGGCGGAATCGTATCATCGCTCGCTCAGCGAGATGAACTTCGCCGTTACGGTTTACCAAATTATGCAAGCCGTCGCGCCGCTCTTTTTCGGCGACCTCAGCGATCAGATTGGCCGCCGCCCCGTCTACGCGCTCACATTCGCCATTTATATGGGCGCCAACATCGGCCTAGCCCTTCAGAACAACTACCCTGCGTTGTTAGTGTTGAGGGCTCTCCAGAGTACCGGTAGCAGCGCGACGGTTGCTATCGGGAGCGCCGTCGTCGCCGACGTGACGACCAGCGCTGAGAGGGGCGGCTATATCGCGGCCGTACAGGCGAGTGTGATGTTCGCACCGGCCCTGGCACCTGTGATTGGCGGCATATTGACTCAATACTTGGGGTGGCGGTCGACGTTTTGGTTCTTAGTTATTTCGACCGGGGTGTACCTGACCATCTACTTGCCCTTTATTCCGGAAGTCAGTTGAGTTATTAACTTGCTGAAAGATTCGAGTTGTTGGTTCGTTCTAGGCTAACGATATCATGTTTTAGACAGCGCGGAATATTGTGGGAAACGGGTCCATCCCTCCGCCAAAGTTGAACATGTCGCTCACATCGGCGGTGAAACGCCACCGCAAGCGCCTGGACCGTGAATCCTCGGACGATGGTGCTGCCGCAGCAGTTCCCAAGAAAACACGCATTACGGTCCCCAACATCTTCGCCGCGGTTCGCATCATCTTCGAGAAGGATGTCGGACCTCTCCTACTTTTCATGTCACTCTTTGTGATGACTAACTACGCGATGCTTGTGCCGCTGCAAGACATCATACGGCGGAGGTACGCATTTAACGACCTGCAAGTGGGGCTCTGTTACATCCCCTTTTCAATAGGCTCAGTCGCTGGGTCGGTAGTCGTGGGCCGGATGATGAATTGGAACTACGCGCGTGTTGCAAGGAGCATCGGCCAACCAGCCGACCGCAAGCGGGGCGACGACCTTAGGAGATTCCCGATCGAGAGGGCGCGGCTAGACCTCATGTGGCCGTGGGTCCTACTTGCCGTCGGGACCATGGCGGGGTGGGGATGGGTTGTCGACTCTGGGACCAATCTCGCGGCGCCGCTAGTAGTTCTGTTCTTCGCCGGAGCCGGGTTGAGCGGGCCCGTGTCTATCCTATCAACGCTGCTAGTCGACCTTTACCCTATGAACCCCGGACGGGTGTCGTCCTCGTTTAATTTGACGAGGGCGACGCTCAGCGCGGTTGGAACAGCAGTGGTTCAGTATATCATCGACGCATGGGGCTACGGTTTCACCTATCTCTTTATGGCCCTAATTGTATTAGCAGCTAGCCCTTGTGTGCTCATTGTGCGAAAATGGGGTCCCAAATGGAGAGAGGAGAGGTACAAACGCCTTGAGGCGCAAAAATAATGGCATGAGTCCACTATAGCATAATAGACTATCATACCCAATGACACAGCTTAGTAGAATAGTTAAATGGGAAAATACAAATGGTAAAATGCTTGACAACGGGTTTAAGCCCATTCACTCCAGTCAGGCCTGACCATCGGAACCTGGTCAGCCTCGCCAGTCCATACGCCCCCAGTTCCGGATCCATGTTGATGCACGTTCTGTGGCCCTTCTGACTCCCTAATATAACCCAGTTCACAATTGTCAAACCTCACACGAGGCTGAACTTCGTAAAACTCATCAAAACGAGCGTCAAGAGCGCTTGCCAGACTGTCCACATTGGGATCATCTGGGTGGAGAAGTGACCACGGTTCGCGGCAGCTGTCGCCTTGACAGCTCTTAAGAACCATCATAAGCGCATTCAACCTGTTCACGACAGGGGCTAGGCCGCGGCCTTGGATGGAAAACCGATCTGCGTGCATGGTTTGCTTCTCGTCCAAAAGGTTCCGCACCTGGCCTGGATCCTGATTAGAGTCGTAGAGCTCCTTCTCATTGGTACACCATACAGCGTAGTACAAGTTGACCGTGGCACTAATAAGCCGAAGTCCCTTGTAAGTGTTGTTCCGGTAGCCGTTGACGCTGCCATTGATATTACCCCAATCTCCCCGAAACCCGAATTTTCCTTCTCCAGCAGCATTTCCCCAGAACTCGATGTTTACGTGTTCGGATTTGGCCCTCTCGCCTTGCCGAAGGGGCATGACACCGCCATCAAATGTTGATCGAGGTGTGGCACCCGCCAGATGTAGAAATGTTGGGGCGAGGTCTGTATGAGCAGTTACAGCGAGGGACTTTGCTCCGCGCTCAACACCAGGGCCTCGGACAATGAGGGGGATGTTAATATCCGTGTCAAAACCGCATTCCTTCCCTGGATGCATACGATGCTGGGAGATGTGGTAGCCATTGTCCGTCGTGTAAAATATATAGGTGTTGTCGAGCTGGCCGGCCGCGTCAAGACGACGGACCACCCCATCTACCATCTCATCCACAGATTGCAGGGCTCTCAACCGGCATCTCTGGTACTCGTCGTTGTAATCAATGACACTATCGTTCAATTTAGGTAGCCGAGATACCCAGGAAACTCCGCTTGGCTATGTGGTATGATGTTAGTCCCCGCGACGTGGGAAACGGGAAGGGGAAGGGGGGCCGAGCTGGCAAATGGTATTTACCTCATCCGGATTGAAATTCTCTGTTCTTGGTATCTTGTAATCTTTGAAAAGATGAGCGTGCCGTGCGGCATACTTAGGCGGTGTCCCGGAGTACGGTTCAATGACCATGTTAGCATGGGGCGCTATTGGGGCAATGCCGAGGAAGAATGGTCGGTCCTCGTTCTCAAGAGCCTGGTCAAGGAAATCGTACGCTTTATCTGCCGTGACGTCTGGAGAGTATTGGCCTTTATAGCTTACGGGCTTCTGTCCATTCCGCGTAAAATGTGCGTTTTCGTATTCATACGTATCTACAAGCTGTCAGCGGCTGCGGCCCTTAAACCCATTGTAGTATATAACCCCAAAAGACATCAAATACCTACATGGGTCTAGAAGGAAGTCCGATTGGGTCCATCCTTTTGCTGGGTAGCTCGCATAGTTGGATATGCTGTGCTGGTTGAACAACTTTCCCACATAGTAGGTAGAGTAGCCCACTTCTTGAAGCCACAGAGGGAGATAGTCGTCATTAAGACCCTCCGCCACCCATTTTGGGTATCCGCCTTGTGCCCTCATTGTCAGATAGAAGTTATGTTTTGGGTCCGCTATGTGGTTCGTCCAGCTTACCGTAAGGCATCAAGATATCTGTCACATTTGTGTTGTGCGCCGCCATTCCGGTGAGCAGAGTGGCTCGCGAGGGGCAGCAAACGGCAATCGTGCAATAATGCCTGGTAAAAGTTGTACCTTCATTCATCAGGTACTTTTGAACGAAGGGCATGTAGGTAAGGGAATTCATGTGAACATCTTGATCGTCTGTCAAGATCATAACGATGTTCGGTTTTCGAAATGCCAACGCCTTGGGTAGAAACAGCAGCAAGCTCGAGCAGAGCCACACCATAGTGTTGGTGAGCAACATTTTGGGGAGTGGCGCGAATTGAAGACCTTCACAGGGCGGATGACAATCGAGAACATCCCAACCGTGTGGGTGTCCGCATTCTTAATTACCTCAGTATCCGGACGGCCTGAACGAACGGGCATCAATTACCTCCACAAAACTCATAGCGACCGCCATCTTCGCCGTCACAGGAGTGGGCTCCTCATGTCCCGACTAGCTGATGGGGTTTCGATGGCGGATGCTTCCTTTAGGGAGAGATATCCACCCTATCAAACATCCACTTCAGTTCAGGCCTCTTGTGCATGAGAAGGTGATGGAACTAAGCTAGACTAGCGATATGATAGGTCGGCATTCGACAACTTTGACCCGCAGTTGAGTCTTGCGCATTGTCACATTAGCTCGGTGTTCGCACTTAGTGCACATTAACCCCACACGAAGGGGTTGACGATTTCCGGCGGACCATGTTAACTCACCAGCTCCTCGACCGGGACAACTTCTCAATCGGAACGAACTTGCGTGACACAATCAAGATAGCACATTGAGCAATACCGAAATACACCCTCGGACAAGGATGAACATGCACGATACCACTGCAAAGTTGGTGACGTACCGGCCGGTCTCGGCCCTATCAACGGACCAATTAGAGCACAAGAGGCACTGGGATCGGGCCAGACAGCGGGACTATCGGTAAGTGTCGTCCAGGTTGTCGGGCGGTACTCGTCGTCAGAATGAACCATTGACATATTATCCCAGATCCAAAGCAAAGAATCGAATAAACGAACTAGAGGACGAGCTTCGGAATACGACTGAACGGCTCGAAACGGTGGGAAAAGAACGAGACAGTCTACGTGGATTGCTGCTAGAAGAGAAAAATGTCGCTGAGAGTCTACGAAATGAGTGTCAACAGCTCAGAGACATAATAAAATCAGCGTTTTCGGCAATGGAATCATGCAGCGAAAGACCGGATGAGAGGGGATCAATATCAACATTACAACCCCCGTTTCGCAAAGTCTCAGAGGAAGCTCGAGGAATGGCAGGAGATTGCGATGGAACTGGTTTTCCGTTTGATGAACCTCATCGCAGAGAGCTACCAGGATTATCACCAGCAATTTCCGATGTCTGCATACCTTTGAACTCACTAACGGATATCTGGCCGGCCTCGTCCCCAACCCTCCAAATCGATAGCCAGCAGCGGGGCAACCGGGACAGAGTGCTCCGACTTGACAAGGGCCAACCGCCGGACCAGCACGATATGTCAGACTTGGACCGGGTTGGGGGGTGGAGCAGGAAGCCAGTAAACACTCCACCCATGGCCGCATTGGACTGGGCGATTGTCGAAATGGAAGAGCTGTGTCGGAATAGGGCATCTCGAGATTTGACCTTTCTGGAATTCGCCACCCCGGCATTTCCTCATGTTTCCTCTCTACTAAACGCGGAGCCCCCCCTTGCGCACCCACAGAAACCTATAACCTTTGCTGTTGTTACTCAGATCATGAGTCAAATGCCCGTTCAAGGAACCACAGAGCGACTGGCTGCCATGTGGCTGATATGCAACCTTGTACGCTGGCGTCTATGTCCCACCCAAGAAGCTTTCGCCACCCTGCCCGATTTCCTTCGCCCAACAGAGATGCAGCTGACCATTCCACATCCTATCTGGGTAGATACAATCGTGTGGCCTGAGGTGCGGGATCGACTGATTCAGGAATTCGACTACACAGAATTTCAAGCATTTCGCTTTTCCCTTGGCTCCTCGATTTCTCTGGGCTGGACTGGTAGTGTCGTGGAATGTCTCTCCTTGACGGATACGCTGGATGAGTACTCCCTAAGCGTCGAATTTGAGCTCCACTTGCGAGATTTGTCGAACTGGACTGTCGACAGAACGTTTACTAGCGAGTACCAGTTTCTAGAGGGTTATGTTCAAGTCCGACCTTGACTGTAAGATTTAGTTGTGTTGCTCAAGAGCCGGTGATTTGAGTTCCAACCGAATCTTATTGCTCTGTGATCTACTCTGAGAGGCTTTGTTCATTTACCAATAAACCTACAACAATAGTTAGAGCAGAGCAAGCGGCAGCCTCCCAAAATGTGCCGCGAAACCCATTCACGTAACTAGAAATGACAATAGTCCATAACCTACTACCCTTTTCCAGACTCTGCACAAACCCTACATCCCCCATTGCTTTTCTCATTGTTGCCTCATCCAAAGATTCCGACAACTCTCTCCGAAGGATGGTGTGCAACACTGTACTGGATAGGCACAAGCCCACAACTCCACCGATGTTCCCACTGAGATATATCCCTGAACTCGCAATGCCCGTTTTTTCCGAGTTAGCGGCCTTGTCATTCTCCAATGATGCTATGCCGGCGGTCAGAACAACGAACGCCGCCGAATGAGCCATGCCTGTGGCTAATCCGGCTAAAATGAGGTATGTATCGTCCCAGAAAGGGTTAAATGCTGGTGTTGCGTCCCATCGAGCTATCATTAGGCCGTATCCTAGCATTCCACACATTCCCGACAGGACTCCGGCAATCTTATATCGCCCTGTACGCTTGATGTAGTTTCCGGTTCCTAAGGCTCCGATTGTATTCCCTACCACGCTTGGAAGCAGGAACATACCCGCCGCGGAAGCGTCTAAGCCCTGTGTGATCTGAAAGAACATCGGGACAGATAGGGTTGCAGCTGCCTGGGCAGCATTTTGGAGGAGTAACAAAAGATAAGAGGTCCAGACTGCCCGATGTATGAGGAGGGAGGGCGGGAATATGGGTTCGCAAGCATAGTGGGTCTCCCAAACGTAAAATGCCATTGCTCCAGAGAGTGCGGTTGCGAGGATGGCAATCAGCGTAGGGGAACTCCATGGCAATTTCTCGCCCCCGAATGTGAAGACGAGAAGTGCGGTGGTGATCGTAAAAGCAAGGAGCAAAGAGCCAAGCAGGTCGACCCTCTTTAGGCGCGCCCAGTTGCTGTCGTGAATTCGTATGCCCGCTGTCAAGGAAGGAGCCGAATCACTCGCTTCATCCTCAAGCTGCCAACCAACAATGACCATGCCGAGGACCGTGGCTGAACCCAGGGCGGCGAACGTAGCTCTCCAGCCAAACTTCTCCGTCATTAGCCCCCCGACAGGGGCTCCGATACTGCGACCCAGTGTCTGGATGATGTTGACATAACTCCTATACTCTGCCACCTGCCGCAGAGGAACGAGACCGGTTATGAGAATGGATACAAGGCATACCATCCCTGCGCCTCCTGTTCCAGCGACGACCCGTCCGAGTATAACCTGCCACATAGACTGCCCGAGCCCACATATCGCTGATCCAACGGCGTACAAGGTGTACGATAGCAATAGCATTACTTTGGTGCCAAAGATTCCGCTGAGTTTGCCATAGAGCGGTTGTGCTGCACACATAGATAGCATATAGGCTGTAAGGAGCCAGGAGCCCTGGCTTAATACCCCAAAGCTGGATGATATTTGCGGATACGTGGCGAGGAGGAGCGTCATGTCAACATTCGCAACCAGGACGCCTACAAGAAGTATCGATATTGCCGCCCAGGGTGACTTTCCATTTGTTCGGGCTGACTGGTGCTGCTTCGCCGTTAGATCTATAGAAATATTTCATGCTCGGACTGCAGCACTCGCATTGGGCATAACACACCTCGCCGCTGGCGTAACTTGAATTGAGTAAAGGAGTTGTGTCCTGAGGTAGCAGTTCCTCCCGTGCCGCAATGGAATTATTCATTGTTGATATTGCCGATTGCCGATAACCTTCAGAACCTAGAAATATGTAAACGGGTACAATTCGCGAGAAGTCGTTCTGGAACTTTGGGTGATGCCAACGCCTTTGATGTATCATAGAGTGAGACTCCTCTGCAGCAGCGATATACACTTCGGAAAGGAACCGGATCATATCATATCAGATACCAATTCGCGGAGCTATGAGGCAATATCTGAAGTGGGCCTGTTTGCCGAGGTACAGTCAGTTCCCATGGAAATGCGCTCAACATTTGCTAGGTCACAGACCGATCATGCTCCCTAGCTACCCCCATTTCCTTTTGTCCTCCATTCAGCGACCAGTGACCAGTGCGGAATCCTCTTCTCTAAGGATAAGGATCAGCGCAGAGTCTGTTCACCACCAAAACTTCACCTCTCAACAAGTGTTCGTCTTTCTAATGGCCTGTGGGCCGTCCCCCAGCGATAGTGTCATGCGTAGTCACACTAGTGGCGTTTGAGTGGTATCAAAATACGATGGCGTCGCCCCAAGTGCTCCACAAGCAGCGTTGTCACACTAGCGTACCATACTCCATTGCGTCCTGAGCGAAGGTTCCCTTTGCAGGCTTCCCCGGATTTTTAGTGGGTGCGGGGTTCCCCAAACGGGGGGAGAGGCTGAAAGGTTGCAGCAACCCACAAACTTGGAAGCCGGAATGTTTGCTGAATATAGGGGTATCAATATCCGCAGTCCCTTTTGGGGTCAAAGTTGTCATTTGTGAGCGTCTGGGTTGAACTCGTTACTCAGAGCTAAACTCAAGAGATTTTAATAAATAAGAAGGCATGCATAAGTAGCCAGGGTCCAGCAAGCTGTATGCAGATCATTCCTAACCTCGCACAGTACCATTGACTGTAAGAACAAGCTCAAGCAACAACATGGCCGATATGCAGGGAAAAGAGCAATCAAAAGGCCTTCATGAAATCACGAAAGCTCAGACAATCCATCTCGAGTCCCTGGGTCCGCACCCATATCCTGGCAAAGTTAGCCTCGCCGACGAGGTTTCGCTTGCAGAAGAAGCAACTGGCGAACACTTGCCCGATGGATACTATCTGTCGTTCAACTTCATTGGAACATTTGTGGTATGGTGCCCCTTAGGCATCCATTAATATCTGGAAAATGGCTTAGTATTGCTCACCATCAACTTTAACAGGCTCTATGTCTCTCCTCTTGCGCCCTCTATATGTACCTTCTCATGCCAACGGCTGTGTTATCGGTCATTAACAACGATCTGGGTAAAGATTTCATCGGCTTTGAATAGACCTACCACAATATGTTGGCATCTGATAGCTAATTAATTCTTTCCAGGGCCCAGCCCAATGATTGCTTGGTGGGCTATTGGGAGAACAGCCGCCCAGTCCATCACCTTCACCTTAGTGGGCCGCCTCAGCGATATCTTTGGCAGGCGTTGGTTCTTCATCGGCGGAAATGTTGTTGCACTTATTGGCACCGCGGTCACGGCTTCGAGTCAGAATATTGCCCAGCTTGTAGTCGGTTCAGCAATCACTGGCGTTGGAGAAGCCGTCCAGAACTCGTATACCATTGCCCTTCCGGAGCTGGTTAAAAACAAGCATAGGCCAATTGTGGTATCCTTGGTTTTTGCCTCGTCTGCACCGTTTGCGACTTTTGGTTCCATCATTGGTGAGTGTTCCATTTGCCGTCCCGGTAGTAACGCATCGTACAGTCCGTTGAAATAGACTGACCTGTTGCATCGGCAGCCACCACCATGATCCAACATGGTATTAGCTGGCGTTGGCTCTTCTATCTTCCTCTAATTTGTATCGCCATAGCTGTTGTCCTGTTAATTCTCTGCTACCACCCACCATCATACAGTCAACTTCATGCCTCCGGGCGGCAGACGAAGATCCAGCAACTCCAACAACTCGATTATGTCGGAATTTTTCTATACGTTAGCAGCATCGTCCTCATCCTCCTACCTCTTAGCTGGGGAGGCACAATGTTCCCTTGGAATAGCCCAGCCACTATCTCCACCCTTGTTGTAGGGGTCGTCCTCCTTATCGCCACCGGCTTCTGGGAGGCATACTCAAATCAACCCAGCCCCCTGATCCCCATGCATTTTCTCAAGAACCGGGGCTTTATGTCCCTGGTTGTCTGTGCAACAATTGGATCTTGCTGTTATTTCCCCTCTGTCTACCTCTGGCCGCAACAAGTGTCACGCATCTACTCAATTACAGGTTCCTATGCCGGCTGGCTTACATGCACTGTTGGCGGCGCGACGGCCCTCGGAACGTCAATTACGGGTCTATTTATTCGTTCATTTGGCAACTCTCGCATAATCCTCATAGTTGCCTCGGTTGGGATGACGGCTTTCATCGCCGGGTTAGCTGCGCTTACGCCCGCGAATTTGAACCTTGGTATTGCACTGACAATTCTTGGACCTTTTTGTGTCGGCGTCATTGAGCTATCAGCACTTAGTCTTGCACCACTCTTTTGTAAGGCGGAAGATTTAGGGCTAGCATCCGGCCTCCTTGGAACCATCCGTTCTGCTGGGGCTAGCATCGCAGGTCGGAAACCCTTCCCGGTCCGGTCTATTACGGCTTCTCGGCTAACATGAAACAATTAGTCGCGATATTCTCTAGCATCCTGTCTACCCGACTCGCAGATACCATCCCCGCTGCCGTGCTCCCTGTTGCTAAACAGGCCGGATTCAATCCCGAGAACGCGGCGGCTCTTGTAGCAGCGGCACGAAATGGTGATATGAGCAAAGTCCCTGGTATCACGACAGAGGTAGTCCGCGCAGTTGCCGCTGTACTGCCTGATGCCTTTGCAAAGGCATTCCAAACAGTTTATCTTGCGAGTCTCGCATTTGGGGGTATTGCCATTATATCGTCACTACTGACAAGGAATGCGGCTCCGTACCTGACGGATGAGGTGGCCAGGAAACTTCAAGGGAACCCTTCCCCATTGTCTAAATTGCGTACAGAAGCGTGAAACCGTAGATATTCTTTCATAAATGCTAGCATATCTTAAGGTATTTACTACTTTCCAAGCGGCTACGGAGAAGGGCATGGACTAGTGTTGAGATCATCTGTCAGTTCCCTGCACGACTAGGTGGGCTTGATTCTGCTTCTCTCGACTTGGCAGGACGAAAAAGTGCTGATCCGCTGGCGGACTAAATTTCAGCTATGCCAAGTGAAAGGGAAGGGTCGCGAAAATGTCTTGTTCGATTACTCTCTTCCGGGGAAAAACTATCGGCAGCGGTACCGGTGCACAGTGGAACGTGCCTTGTCCGAAGTACCTAGATTAAGAGATATTGACAGAGCTTGGAATTCAACAATCCTTAGCGTCGCCGTATCTAAGCTGTTGTGTGTATTCTCTGTGTTGGTGTGCAAATCAGAGCGGTCCAACACTGCGGTGAAACAGACGTTGTCGAAGTCTATGGAGTTGTGTGTCGAGACTGTTGGGCTCGGATAAAAAGAGCATGCTTCCAAGGGTGGCAGGGCTAGATTCTGGAAACATTACACGATATATTTGGTCTGTGATAGTCACATCACCATCATGCTGGAATAAGGTCATTTAGTATAATATCTCGTATATCGGGACTTTTGTGAATCTCTCTAGTTTATCGCAAAAAATGGTGAGCTTTATTAGTTCTGCAAGGCAGTGTTTAGCTTAACATGCCGGGGTCTGTAAGATAATTGGTTGGTCACCGCAAAGAATATGAGATATACTACTCGGGGGTCGGGTAAGGGTCTTACGAAAATCGCACAGACCCCCAAGTACGGATCGTTTTTATGACATCGGCCATGGCTGGCCTTCAAAGTGGTTGTTTCTCAAGGTGTTGTCGCGCTGGTAAGAAGCGGGGAATAATTGGGCCGAAGCTTGTACTTTGACAATCGATCCTAAAAGTCGAGCCATCAACAGATATTTCGCAACCACATACCGGGACTTAACCCTCAACAGCTAGACAGTCTACTGTGCAAAGAAGGTATCCAGCTGTGATTCAAAAGCATAGCAGATCGCTGAACCGGACAGTCTTTATTTGTGATGCTTCAACAACCGCCAGCTCAACCCGCACCAAGTGTCTCAATCCCGGATTCGCCATCGACCGTCGACGTCAGCATCATCGACACGACGTCCTATGGTTCGGTCAATACATCACTGGTATTTGATCCGCACTTCCCTGGCCATGAGACGTTTAAGTTTCCGTCTTACGCATTCTTAATCACTCATCCCCACCTCAACAAACATGTTCTTTTCGACCTCGGCATCACCAAGGACTGGGCCAGGTTTCTTCCGCCCACCTCCACTCAGTTCATCATGGAGCATATGCCTTTCACGGCCAAACGGGATGTCCAAGAGATCATAGATGAAGATCCAGGACGTCTCGGGGTCAAGACTAGTGACATCACCTCAGTGATATGGTCGCATCACCATTTTGACCACCGAGGCGACATCACGTCATTTCCTTCCTCCACTGAGCTTGTACTCGGCCCTGGGTTTCAAAATGCATTTGCTCCATATTACCCAGCAAATCCCACGAGCACCATCAACGAGCGCGAGCTCCAAGGGCGCCCCGTCCGAGAGCTAGGAGGCTCGGACTTTACGCTCCGTGTCGGGCGGTTCCCTGCCCACGATTTCTTCGGCGACGGGTCGCTATACATTCTTAACGCACCGGGACATACGGTGGGTCACCTTTGCGCCCTGGCTCGACTCACTTCTGGACCTAGGCCAACGTTCGCCTTCCTCGGTGGTGACTGCGCGCACCACCCGGGCATCTTCCGACCGTCGCTGTACCTGCCTCTGCCTTGTCACCTCCCACACTTGACGGATTCACCGCCCTCCGATGAGCTATTTATGCATTCGCTTCGCAATTCGATCAAGTCGCCGGCTGAGCCATTCTTCAAGGCCAATATAGGCGTCAACGTTGATCAGCCAACGGCCGAGGAGAGCGTGAGTGCGATGCAGGAATTTGATGCGCATGAAGATGTCCTCGTATGCGTTGCTCATGATGCCAGTCTTCTAGATTGCGGGATCGAGTTCTACCCTGGCAAGTTGAATGGGTGGAAGGAGTTAGAAAAGAAAGGCCGCGTGCGTAAGGATCGGGTAACTTGGAGTTTCTGTTGGGATTTCGACACGTCTATGTAAGGAAAGGATTAGACCAGTTCGTCTAAACCCCTCATTTCCCTCCCCATAGCACAACACCCTTCTCTACCTCCCACCCTAGTCCTCAGGCACAAGAGACCCAGCGGAAAGATCCGGGTGTTTCTCAGCCACTCGCATAAGATGTATGTATACCGTGGTGTCCGTCAACGTCCGTAACAAAAGGGTTTACTGTCGCTGAGGACTGCGCCGTCAAGCAATGCTTGGGTGTTGTAGAATTCCGGCCGGGGTCCCTTTCTCTTCTCTTCGCCCACACATCCATAAAGGTGGGAAAACCTTCTTGGTGTATAGCGTTTGCGCTCCTCCGACAACCCACCTAACCGAAATGCATAAGTCAAGCAGATTCAGTGTTGGAAGACCCTACAGGGTGTGTCGGTAGCTCACAACGCGGCCAAAAGAGAGTAAGACATCAAGATGTATATTTAATTATCTTGGTATTTGTCTTGCCCGGCGTAGCCATTTGGGTGAACCAGTCTTGAATATGTTTAGAAGTCGTCTCCACGACTAATAACCTCTTTGACGGTTGGCCGAAGTAGGATAGTCTCATATTCACCGTTAGCAGAGGTTCTCTTCAAGCCATAGAACAAAATGACTTACGTGTTCAAATTGGGCAGTGTAAGTCCCCTGCTTCTCAACCAGAGGAGGGTAATCTTCGACAATTCCGGCTTTCACGAGATGGTTCAGCTGTCTGTCTGTTAGCCAAGAGCTCAAGTACACATGTCTATAATCAGAAATTCGTACCCCGAAGAGATACTTCTCTTGTCCAATCCTGTCCAAATAGCGTCGGCAGAATGGTATCGTGCTAAAATTCTTCTTGATAGCCCTTAAGACGGATCTGGCAGAAGACAAGGTCAAATCTGTCCTGTTCGCGTCACCTCGCATAGCGTAATGCGAGACCTCGCCTGTTTCGATGTATCGGCCGGCACCGGTGCTACCAAAGGTTTCGATAGCAAAGACATCCCCTTCTTCCATTTTCGTCATATCGTTCGTCTTGATAAAGGGAACACTCTTGGTGCCATGAATGGAGTAGGGAAGAATTGTGTGGCCACACAAATTGCGAATTGCCTTGATCGGGTAAACAGTCCCGTTGATTTCACACTCGTAGCTTTCCATCGCCTCCTGGATGTAGCCGCCCAGTTCTCCCACCCGAACGTCAATTCCTGCTTCGCGCACGCCGGTATTCGTTGCGTCCTTGACAGCCGCCAGTAGGTTATCATAGACGGGATCAAACGCCATTGTAAAGGCGCTATCTACAATCCGACCGCCTACATGGATGCCGATATCGACCTTGAGTACATTGTTCTGCGCAAGCACGGTCTTGCAGCTCGCGTTTGGACTATAATGGGCGACAACGTTGTCAATGTTTAAACCGGTAGGGAAGCCCATACCGGCTATCAAAGAGTCACCTTCGGTTAAGCCATCATGGCCCACCAGACGTCTCGCACTGTCCTCGATCCCGTTGGCAATCTCAAGGAGCGTTTGGCCCGGCTTGATGTTTCTCTGGGCCCATTGACGGACCTGACGATGTGTCTCGGCAGCTTGGCGGTAATCCGAGAGGAAGTCGCTATTGAGATTATCCAGGTGTCTTTTCTCCTCGTCGGTCGTTCGATACCGATTCTCATCCTTGTATTCGACCTCTTCGCCCTTGGGGTACGTGTTGTTAGGGAAGAGCTGGGAGATAGGGATCGATGGCGGATCGGTTTGGACCTTTTGCTTGGTCTTCTTCTTGGGCTTCCTCTTTCTATTCTTCTTTTCCTTTGAAGCACCGTCCTCGGTAGTCACTGCTAGGGACTCCTCTTCATCGGCATCGTCGTCCTTTGAAATCCCGCTTGCTACAACGGGGGCGGAATTAAGTATGTCGGCGCCCTTTGAGCCAGCACCTGAGAGCATAGGCAGGTATTAGTTTGTGTTGCTGCCAGGTTTATAAGTCATCTTACCCCTTATCTCAAGCTCCTTCTCAAGCGGGTTGACAGTCATGATTAGCGCAACTATCTAGTTGTCGGTTGGTAGCCTGCCGTGGTGATTGAAGAGGGAAATGTAAATTTTGGCACCAACACGCCCTGATTGTGAGAAGGTTAGTAAGCAGACCCACTTTGAACCATCTATATTTGGCCAGCAATCTTTGTACGACAGAGGCTTTCGTCCTTGAGAACCAACCGCCGTCTTCCGACCGTTTCTCACGGGGTCACCGGCCCTCGTTAGTTGGAGACAGGCATCTACGTTGATTTTGTCATTGAATTCTTAAAACTCACTAAACTGTATTGAGAATTATGGGCAGTCAAGCATCGCACCCATCATCCCGATCGATCCTCGAGGCAGCAGCATTTTAAAAGCCCAGAGGTCATAATGAAGTATATTAGCCCAGCGGTCAACGCTTTCGTGTTAGCCACGATTATAGCGCCGCACCTGGACGCTGTACAGTGTGGCCTAGTCTCGAACCCCTCCGTCAGGCTATCCTACGCAGCATCCAGTTGCAGCGCTATACCGTGGCTGACACGAAAGCGTCGACTTTGGCAAGGATGAAAGAAGAGGAAAGAAGGAGAGATGGAAGGGAGGGCAGATTGGGTCCCAGGGGTTTGCGACGAGGAATTGGCAGCGGGGTAAACAGCGAGTTCTGTCATTTTCGTTACGCGCGTCATCTATACAGGTGCACTCCGTGAAGCCACGCAAGCCACAGGTCAACCCCGCCCCTTAAAAGAAGCGAATTGCTGCGTCTTGGAAACTTGCATACTACACAGTAGTTCCATACTGAGACATGCAGTGATCTATCGAATCATTTCACGGCTTTGGGCTTGCAGGGTGAAAAGCTTAATGATCACCTGTTTTTATAAGGACATCTCTGGTCGACCAACCATGTCCGAAGGCTAGGCCGTTCGCGTAAAAGGGGGCTTGTGTCTACGAGTTGCTCACCACTCTAACGAAGCGGCACCTTCATGTACGTTCCATCATGTCAGCTCGTTAAGGCTAACAATTACACGGCAGAAGCACCGGTTCGGACATCGATCGCAGCCGGTACATAGTAACACATCCAGCAACCGCGCTCCGTGGATTCCACCCAGGCAGGATTGCAGGGTGGTTTGCGTAGTCACCTCCTCAGAGGAACTGCTGCTTACGGCCTTGGTTCAGCTCACCAGATTAACCAAGCTAGTCTCGTTTCAGAGGCCGTGCAGCTGGATCTGACGTATAATCTGCATATGGCGGAAAGAGACAAGATCATCCTGGTATTTGGTTGCAAAGGCTGTAACAAGTGCCAAGCAGTTTGCAAATGACAGGTGTTAGCGATATCTTGAACGTAAGATTTGAAAATCAGAGCTATGAAACGTTGTTGACGGGAAAGACTGAGCGAGGAAGGGGGATACTTGGGCAAAGCGAATCCGTCTGTCTCTGACCGCTTTCCCACGTCATTGCCAATATGCGTTTGAAGTCACATTCTTGCTTCTTCTTGGGCTTTCAGGGCTGTGGGCCGTGCTCGTATGACGTTGTTACTTTTAAGATAAGCTATGGCAGTAAGATGAAGTGCATTGCGGACAGCTATAAGGCGGCATCGGTCCCCTTCCCCCTCTTTTTCGGTACCGGTGATGGTCAAGCCTTTCCTCCACCTCTAACCCAGTCCACTCCTCTCGTGCACTTCATCAAGTATTCATACCTTCATACGATTCTGTGTTTGCGGTTACAGCAGCGTTGCCAAAGCCGTCACAATGTCACGCGTCCGTCACTCCATCCAGTACATTCAGCAGAAGTATGACAGCGGCGAGGACAGATCCCTCTTAGAAGGGCTTGTCAGGGCCTTCCGGGGTATTCAAAAGCTGAAGCCTGATAACCCTGACTCCTTCTGGATGATTGCTGGTTACCATGGAGAACCGTTCCGCGGACCGGGAGCCACAGACCCAAAATGGTGGGGTGGATACTGCAACCATGGGAACATCTTGTTTCCCACCTGGCACCGAGCCTACCTTCATCGGCTTGAGAATGCCCTACGCAAGGTTCCCAAATGTCAAGATGTCACGCTTCCGTACTGGGACGAGCTTCTTGATCACGAGCACCCCATCCCGTCCATATTCCTATCCCCAACCTTCAACCTTGACGAGGACGACTGTAATCCCCTGTACTCCTATAAGCTGCAATTGGACCTCGACGAGAAGGTCACAGGCGCAAATAATCGCTACACAAAGGCCGCGGGGTATGAAACCGTCCGGTTCCCGCTATCCGGCCTGGTAGGCACGGAGGAGGACCGAAAGAACACCAAGGTTTGGAACAGTGGCTTCACCGATGCTGAATCAAGGAACAAGCTCCTCAACAACAACGTCCGACAGTGGCTGGACGGTACCATCAAACTCGAGGCGGACCCAGGTGGCAGGATCCCAGACACGTACTCCGTCCGGAGCCGTTACCAAAGATGCCTCCGAGCACCCAACTACACCGTTTTCTCCAACACGGTGGCCCAGGCAAAGTGGATCGAAGACCACAAGCTCGAACCAGACGTCGTCGTCTCACTCGAGAGCCCGCACAACGCTATCCACCTCGCCGTGGGTGGTTTCTACCAGGAGGGTGTGTATAACGCGAACGTGAAGCCCCTCCTCTATGCCAACGGCGACATGGGCGACAACGAGACGGCCGGCTTTGATCCTATATTCTTTTTCCACCATGCTTTCATCGACTACGCCTTCTGGACATGGCAGAAGTGGCACGGCCGCACCAAGCCCGGCTCACTCGACGTCATTACCGGCTATCCTGGGACCTACCTTGAGGAGGGTCAAGCAGGCGAACCAGACATGCCGCCCAACACGAAGCTGACCATGGACACCCCGCTCTACCCGTTCAAGAACGCCGCCGGTGACTACGTGACCTCCAACGACGTGACCAATATAGAGGAACAGCTTGGCTATGCCTACGGACCCGGGTCTCTTGACCCCGTCCTACGCACCCCGGCAGGGCCAAAGCCTACCGAGCCGCTTGCCACAATCAAGCGCGTCAGCGGCATCAACCGCGCCGACTACGCGGGGTCGTTCGTGATCCGGCTCCTCGCTGTAGACGCCAACGGGAAGAAGATCGAGATTGGCCGCGAGCCGGTCCTAAGCCGGTGGAGCGTCACTGGCTGCAAGAACTGCCAGACCTCGCTCAACGTCAAGTCGCACGTGCCGATCCACGAGAGCCTAATGAGGGCGCTGACGGGCCCAGCGGGAGATCCTGCTGGTATCCAGTACGAGTGCGTGATCCAGACGCATAACCTCCCGGGAGAGCCGCAGGTGCCTCATGACGGCCTGCGAACTGCCCCACAGGCTGTGATTGATGATCTGTGAGCGATGGAGAATATGGTTGGTTTCTAGTTGCGCTGGCAATGGATATGAATCGCGAAAAGTTATGGTCTGCTCTATTCAACATATGAGCAATTAGGAACGATATTATCAAATATTCAACCCTGCGTCTCCCAAAAAAAAAAAAAAAAAGACTTCAGGACATCTCCTAGAAAAGATAATTATGCGGTATCAACCACAATACGTTCAAAGTTCCTTCCAGACCCAACAATCACTGATGCCGCCATGTTTTCGTGATCTCGATGCCCTCGGCAAACGCGCCGACCTTCCCGTCGATCGCGAACCCTTCAGTCTCCAATCTCCTACACTCCTCAAAGAGGTCTTTCAGAGGGACCCAGAAGCACTCGATAAACTCACCGTCCTCTAGCTTTGTCACTGGGCACCGATTTTCTGGTCTCTCTGGGTCGATGTTGACATTTATCATATATGTTGATGAGCTACACAAGAATTAGTTAATGCTCTAAGCTGATAAGCCCGGGAACCTTGGTAGCAGCAGTACCTCGAAGAAGCCGGCGCTTCACAAGTGTTATCGTCAGCAAACCAAGATCACTCTCACCATGGGCGGGGGAAGCGTTGGATCCCAAACCACCTACCACTCATCAAAATGGGCCGCACTCCAACACGATCCGGAACCACCTCGCCGACGTAGCCCGTCTCCTCACGGAGCTCGCGCAGGGCACACTCCTCAGGAGTCTCGCCGTCGTCCACTAGCCCGGCCGGGAACTCGACGCAGACTCGCCCCGCCGGCGGGCGGAACTGCTTCTCCAGCAGCAACTCTGGTCCCGCCGGCCTGTGTAGGAGGGCGACAACCTGGACGGCGTCGACGGCACTGGTCTTGGGCCGGCTGGTCCGCTGCATCGCCTCCCATGTGCGGGGTTTGCCATTTTGGTCTCTGTAGTTGATTCTGTTGTTCAAGGTGTGAGCTGAACATCTCACCGTTTGAAAGCTTTCTTGGGGGAATAGGAGGTTATTGATTGCAGCAGAGGTTCTTACTTGACGAGGTTTACCCATTTCGCGTCTTTATTCTCCTGCAGCGATGTTAGCCCCTACCTACACAGGGAAGAGTGAATTTTGCTAATGGAAACCTACGAGCGGCTCGACAGAGACCACTTCGGCAGTCGATTTTGACATGCTGAATTGGCGATGATGGCCTTGTTAGACACGAGCCCCGGTATATGAAATAGGTAAGATAGGTACCTGAAGTCACTTTCCATCCATCTCATTGTACCTAGGTAATAAAAAGCGTGGCGGCGTCACAGGGGAGATCTCTAAAAGCCCTCGGCCGAATGCGGAGCAAACGGATGCGTGAGTCAGCTAGGGGTTCCCAGCGCCGTCCATGAGCCCTGAGGTGGCTGGCCAGCGAGAAATAGCGGCTGCATTTTTGTCCGTGCCCTCTTAATGTTTTCACGTGCCCCACGTGCCAGGCAGTGGGGATCCGGACGCGGGGATACTATTGAGGACTAACTCCTTCTTGTCCAACACGTATTAACACTTAGGTTTGGCCAGAAGACCATTTACATTGCCGGGGAAACAAGAACACCGCAATAAAAAATGGCGTAATAATAGCCCAGCAACGGTGGTCCCTCGGGTACCCCCCACCTTTGCGCTTGTGCCAGTAGTGTGTAGGTATTAGGCAGGCACCGGTTTCTGCAAGCCACGTGCATCCATGCAGGGTCATCATCACGAGCTGAGTCTTTTCTACCAATTTGTCGCGCAAAGTTACCTCGCTTACATTACCTTACAACCCACGTAGAATATTCAACCGAATCCAGCATTGAGCGATACAAGATGACAACGGAAAGCCCTGATCCAAACCCGTTTAGAGCAGGGACAGGGGAGGTGGCATTGCTCATGTCGCCGAGGAGAACAAGACTACAGAGGAGGAAGCTTGCATCCACCAAGACAGAAACAATCGCAACTGCGATGACAGCACCAGCGAACAAGGGTTCCCCATCACTACCTAAACCCGAGAATATCAGCACTGCGATAGGGGGTGTGATACGGACGCTCCCAGAAAACGTGCCGATCTCGCTCACAAAACTCGGGCGAAACGACCACAAACTCCTCCTTCGAAAGCGGGAACTCCTCCGGAAACATACGGTCGCAAAACAAGAGGGCCTCCCGTCCCCCGTATCATCAGCGGTCGAGGCAACCCTCGTCTTCGCTCAGGAGGAGGCCGGTACGGCGGTCTGCATCGCGCCGGAGGGGCTCCTCCTAACCTGCTCGCACTGCGTAGCGGAGAGAAGGGACGAGCTGGATCCAGAAAAACTGCACTGGTTGATCTTCGCTTCGGGGAGGATCGTCTCAGCCAAGTGTGTCGCCTGGGACCCCGCCAGAGACCTGGCGCTGCTCCAGGTCGTGGCTTCGCAGGCAGACGCGAGTGTCTCGTCGGTGGGTGCGTCAACTGCACCATGTGATGCCGGGAGTTCGGCGTTTTCCTCGGTGGTTACTGGGGATTCCACGACGGCGATAAACTGTAGGCTGGTCTGCATCGGGCATCCCGGTAGCGAAGATCTCGAGGCCGAGGAGCCCGGGGTTAAGACCGACTACGACGTGTTGCATGTTAGCACGGGGCGATTTCGCGGTCACGCCGAGGGCCAGGACCCGCAGGACAACTCGGAGATAGGAGCCCTGCAGCACGACTGTTGGACATACTGGGGCCACAGCGGCGCGCCTCTGCTGGATAGGCGGAGCGGGAAGCTCGTGGGGCTTCACTCGTCGTGGGACGATGAGACGGGGATGCGGCGAGGCGTTCCGCTCGTGGCTATTCAGGCTTTCCTCAGAGAGAGTCTCAGTGCTGGGCATTGCGCCGTCTGATATTCACGACCACAACATGCCATGGGATTGTGGAATCATGCGAAGCCACGAAGGAGGCCTCTAGCAATGCCCCGTAGAGCATGTACGAGTGACCGAACACCCAAGCGGGGTCTGAAACCGTGAAAATAACGACCTCTGGTTTATTTAGATAGCTGTACTGTGTTTTGGGGTTGGTAACTCGACAGACACGATCCCCAACTCACGGGCATCACGGAAATGATTTATCGGGGCCTTGCTGGTCTATCGACACTGATTGATCAGTGCCAAAAGTTCACATCAAACTACCGGTCTGATATATCGGCCACGGATGGGATGAAGGCATGCTACCTGCCCATTCAACGCGAAGCGGTAAGGGGGGACGAGCATCTATTGGGAGCTGGGTTCACAATTTTTCACGTCAGTATAAATACACAAGCGATATTGATTTACGGGCAAATGACTGGAACTTATCCAAGCCGTAGCTCGCCTGATAACCAGCTTACATATTGCCCGCGTCATTACTTTTTCGCATTTCCGTTCGCAACCTCCGGTATAGGGATTGGACCTCCCGGGGAGTTCTCCAATCTCGCCGTCAAAACCTCGACGCCTGTTTCTGTGACAAGCATCGTGTGTTCTGTCAGGTTTCATGTTAGCACCAGGGACTCGCAGCTGACCTCTGGAAGGATTATACTCACCGAATTGTGCTGTCCGTTTGCCGTCAACCGTGACGTTTGTCCAATTATCAGGCCAATAAACTTCTCGGTTCCCGCCCAAGGCCAGAATAGGTTCAATCGTGAAGGTCATCCCAGGTTTACATGTCCCTACAGCCTTATTTTTCGCGTAGTGGGGGATCCAAGGAGGAGGGTGGAATTCCGAATTGATACCGTGACCGCCCCAAGTCTTAACGACGACAAGCTTCCTGGAGGCGGCGTGCTTCTCAATGACCTTGCCGAACTCTCGGATGGGGACACCTGGTTTAATTATCGCGATTGCCATATCCAAGGCCTCGCGCGTCGTTTCAACGAGTCTAACCGAGTCCGGGTCTGCTTTGGCCTTGTCGCCAACATAATAGGTCTCGTTCAGGTCTGCATGATAGCCCCCGTGGTACAGGGAAATATCGAGGTTGAGAATATCGCCATCAAGAAGGACCCGCTGATCCGGGATACCGTGGCATACAACCTCATTCGGAGATGTACACAGGGACTTGGGAAACTTGTTGTAATTGAGCGGAGACGGGTATGACTGTCCCATATGTTAGCAATCAAGCGGACAGGTTCAACACGGGACCGAACCTCACTCACATCTCGCTCGACGCAAGCATTGTGGCATATTTCATCCAGGTAATCGGTAGTCACACCGGGCTTCATCGCAGCAGCCGTTATGTCGAGTACTTCTCGAGCCAGTCTGCACACTTTGCGCATGCCCTCCTGGCCCTTCACATCCAAGAGGTCCCATTTTGACCTGTTCAAGCGCATCTCGCGCTCCGGGATGCCAGTCTCAGCCCAGTCGGGATGCTTGATTGACTTGGGGACAGGTCGCCGCGGGGAAAGTGGATATACGGGTCTGACGGAGCCAGTGTACGGGTATGTCGGAAAAGGGTTATAAGGTCCTGTGGTGACTACATTATCTTTAGACGACGAATTCATGGTTGAAGTGGTGCCTGGGAGGGGTCCTACCATTCGGCGTCTTGTGCAGCGCTTTGTGTGTGGTCTACACCCATTCCAGGTCAGATTCTCAATCGGAAGAGTTGGCTGCGAGGATATAGCATACCCAATTTCTCTTGAAACAATCCTGGGAGCAGAAGTAACTGTCCTTGACGCCTTGCTTCAGACACGTTGGGCATTGCAGAGCTCCAGCTGCATTATCGCAATCAGCCCCAGAGCACCTTGCCTCGGGCATTGCCGCGACGGTTTGTAGTTTTAGTCTCTAAATAACTACAGAAGAAGGCGAAAGAACCGCTTTTTCTCAAACTATCGCGCGACAGAAGCGCGATAAAAATGAAGGAGGGGGAGAATGGAGGTGTAAATTGTGGTTGTTGGTTGTTGGTTGAATGAGAATGGAAGATGAAGCGGTGTCTTACGGCTAGAAGCTCCCCGGCCCGAAGCCCATTTGTTGCCCTGATAAATGCATATTTCGTCCCACTGTCACCGAGGCTTACAATCACGTATTTGCCCACAGCAAAGCAAAGGCATGCACATTCCTGTAGTCGGATGGAAGATGACATAAACTCTATTCCGTGCAATGTCGTGTGCCTAGTCCTACGCTGGGAACCGTATAAACAAATGGCCAAGCCTGGCGAGCCAATACGCCTCCGCGCCTCGAGATACATGGAGGTCTAAATAAGGAATTGAGGGAACATCTTGCATGGTTTCAAACGTGCCAATGGATGTGCTTCCGTAGGGTTGGGGACCTTGCAGCCTTACATCCTGTAAATTATTTTGAAGCCATGTCGCAGAGGCGACGCGAAATCCAAGACTCTATTGAGGGAGGTATGTCTACTTTTAGCAGGACCCTCACCCACAGTTACGTGGCCCCCAAACTTAGGAACAGGATACATTCCAGTATTTTCTAGTGTAGAGACGCATCTATTAAGAGGTACTTACCAGAGACATGTATCAAATCCTGATCAGCGGCAGGAACCAATCCACCGTAGTGAGTCACTACGACTCAATCGCTAGCTTCATGAAAGACCCTCGGTGACAGGGACTAATGTGGCAGCCAAGATGCCAAAAAGGCGGGGAAGATTCACCAAGAGCGTTTGCGCGCGGTGCCTGGACAGCCATTCCTCCATCGCGACCTCGTTTGGGACTCCGGCCGTCTTGACTTCACCAATGCGGCCAAGAATTGAGGGTCAAAGAAATAGGGACTCACACTACGTTCTGCATTCTGTTGCTTAGGGCAATCTACGCTTCGATTCCCATACCCCAAGTTGATTTTCTAGTGGCACAACAAGATTTCTAATATTAATCATGTACAACCAAGCTCTTGATTGTGATGCCATCGTCATTAGTGTAGGCTTTTTAGGTGTGAGATCCGCCTAGGAGCTCGATCGTCTAGGCCTGGTCGCAGTGTGCCTCGATGCCGAAGTAGATGTAGGAGGCACCTGGTGGTGGAATCACTATCCTGGATGCCGAACGGATGGAGAGGCCTGGGTATACGCCTCAAAATCCCTGCCAGAGCTCTTGGGAAAGTGGAACGTTATAGAGCGCTATCCATCTCAGGAGGAGATTCAATGGTATCTAGGTCACATCATTGACTGTTACGGCCTACGCAACATCGAATTCTATGCAAGAGTTTAGTCGGCTTACTATGGCGATAGTGACAATATCTAGACGATCACTACGACGAACGGGCTTGTCGCCACCTCTCGGTACTTTCTCCCTACCACAGGCATTACGTCCATTCCCAAGGAGTCGCTATTTCCCGAGTTCCAGTCCTTCAAGGCAAAGGTGTACCGTGCCTCGACATTGCTAGAATATGAGGTTGATTTCAGAAACAAGTCCATTGGTGTGATCGGCGGAGGTTCGACCGGCACTTAATTTACCACCAACCTTGCTCCCATCGATGAACAGCTAACTGTCTTCCAGGCACAAAACTATCCTCTCGACGAGCAACAAACGAGGATTTCAAGAAGAATTTCGATGCGACCTGGCTTGTTGCCAAAGGCAACCTAGCCTGGCATGGCGTGAAGCATACATGGAGAACAGTTGCAAGTGTTGGTCGTCTGGAAGAGATCGACACTTGTTTGAAGTTGGGTGGGAGCGCAGTTGTTACGATTTCCAGCTCGGCACATTCAATGATTCTTTCATGGATTCCGATGCTACCACAGCCACTGCGGACTTTGCTCGTGACAAGATCCACTCCATTGTCCGCTACCCCCATATAATCCCCAGAGCCGGCCCCCAAGGAGACTACGTCAGCTTTGGTCGACAATAGTGTGCAGCCCCTTGACTCCGAACTGTTGACAGACGTGGAGGGATTCGAAGAACTAACAAGCCTAAAGCATGACCACTACGCTTGCCCTTCAGCTTGCTACATACAAAGGTGGCCTGCGCTGTCTAACAGAAAGCTGCGCATTATGTGTCCTTTCCTATCCCTAGTCACGGCGCTTCTTGAATCTCGACTCCGTCCGCCTCGTGTTGTCGTGGATTTTCTGTATTCGTTTCTGGAGTCCCATACATGTCTAGCCTGCCCTCTTTCCCTAGTTGTGCCTCTAGCTTCACGTCCGTAACGAGGGGTCTTGGTTTTCGAGGGGACCCTCGTCGGAAGAGGTAGCCTGCAATTATACCGATTACGAATGCCGACGGTATGCCGACGCCGAGGCCAACCCTGAGAGTTCGCTCATCTCCGGAATTTGAGGCTTCTGCGGAACCGGGAGCAACAGATGAAGGCTGAGATGAGGTCTGGAGATTAGCATTGTCACTGACATAGAGTAGGATCAGGAAATAGCTACCGACGAGGTTGGAGCCGGTTGGGTTGAGCTAGAAGTGGCAGAAGTGCTACTGCTAGCTGCGATGTGGACATATTTCGAGTTGAATGCTGTCCCATCAAGGGACCATATCAAGAAGTGGATGGGTTCAAATCGGAACTCTGTGTCATCGGCATTCACTGACGTCACAGTCCAAGCATATTCCGTCGGCGCTGGGATTGGAGCGCGATCTAACAGAATTAGTGATGACCATTGCCGCTAGACATCCTTGACTGGGTACAACCTATAAGCGTAACATTGTAGAAGCCTTGCGGTGGGTTTCTTGGCCCTTGAAATGCAACTAGTGAAATTGGTGCCGTACTGGTGGTGGTCCACCTTAGGCGTGCTGTATCTCCAATTGTAACTTTGAGATCTGAATCGCCTCCGTCAGGACCGTCAGGGGGTGGGAATATGAATTCATTGTCTCCGAGTACGAGGACTGGAAGATAGATTAGACTGAAAATTGGCCAGATGATAAACAGCATAGCAATAGCAGGAAGGAGTGTTACTCGGAGAAGCGAAAAGTGAATTGATATGCGATGTACGAGACCGGGCTGGCAGCGTCCCTCTGAGGTTAATCATTCACTGAGGGGACTGGTTAAAAAATGTCTTTACAGCACTCCTTGGCCCTCAATAGTTTGGTACCTACCGCACCCCTACCGCCATGAGGCTGAAAGTGGCGAGCATTCAACGAATCCGGATCCCGCATAATTTCCACATGGCCGTGCGCAGATTGAGTCCTTCGCGAAACGATAGGGCACCCGGAGCACGCTAGCAAAGCTGAACAGCAATCAAGGACCACAGCGCGCAGCCCCCAAGCGGCTTGAGTGTAATTAATCTGAACATTTGGAGCCAAGGCAGGGGTCCACCCCTCCCAGTGCGCGAATCTCGCGGTACATTTTGAGGCTAGCTTCAATTAAGCAGGCCGAAGACTTCATCATATAAGCTGATAGTAGTATCCCCACGTATGGCTAACACTGTCCTCGCTGTGTGCGGCCGCAAGATTGATGTTATTATCTCTGGGGCTGTTGCTCTAATGGCATCAGGCCCATGGTGATAACAACAGTACCGGCTCCACACACTGATGATAGGCAAACGGCCGGCTCATCCCGGCTCACCTTGCTCGCCCATCGGTTCCCTTAGGCTCACCCCGGCCGGGTGAGTCCGAAGCGGCGGGCTCACCTAACCTCACCCGGATTTGTGAGCCGAGGAAGCTCCAAACGCGAACGTTACGGAATGGCCGAGCTAGACAGCAGAGATTTTCTGGCTACATCCGTGTGCAAAGTTGTTTCTTAGAGTACGAGACACTTAATTGTCTCGAATGGTTCCCCCGAGGTTGCCCCTCAATGGGCCAAGCCTATCCAGACCAAACCCCTATTACGCAGGCCATCCTTAAGCGGTAGCAGACACGCCATAACTTTGTCGTTGTGATCAAGTCTTATACAAGTTGGTTGCTTGGGGTATTAAGATAAGCAACGAATTCTTGGAAATACGGTGTCAGTAGTAGTCAAACCCAGGTGTCGAGTGTTAATTCCCGGAAAGGTTCCGAATGCATTTCCTACCCGAAGAATCATCCTAAACCTGGTAACGAAAGACAGCAACCCCGCTCAAACTGAACACTGGAAAGGAACCGATTATCCTAAAGTTTTCAACCAGAACAGCAGCGGCACGGCATTCGCCGTGACTGAACAATCTACGTACCTCCTTATTAGTCACCCCTACCACCTTGAATTTCCTATAATAGACAGCTACATAGCGACACTCCCAACATCTTCTGTAGGGCCCCCAAATCGGCTTGCTAACCGTCGGCGCGTCGATCCCCGGCCATGCTTCGGCGCAATTTATCTCCGACAACCTTTTGGGGAGGTCGCCATTCGGAAGCTCTGAAATATCTACATACATCCAAGTGTGTAGGCTAGTGAAGCAGTTAGGTTCGGTAAAAGGTGGTATTTTAACAATGTAACCCTTCGCCAAGAGGACTAAGTAAATTTGAAAGGAGGTTATGTTGACACAAATATATAAAGATCAGCTCATCTCAAAGATCTTAACTAGTTCGTAAAGAGTCAGACAGACGCTAATCGACATAATGCTCAGTCCCTCGGTATACGTTCTACTGTTCCTGCTCGCAGGATTCAGTTCCGGTTGCGATAGCTCTTCCTCGAGCGGCTTCTCCTCAACCAGCTTATCATCCTCGAGCTCACCAACATCCAGCCCCTCCGCGTCCTCTGAGCCAGCGGCTGCTACTACTGTTATTCTCAACTCGCACATTCTGGTCGACCAATTCGGCTACCGCCCTGCAGACCCGAAGGTTGCCGTCGTGCGCAACCCGCAGACCGGTTACGACGCCGCAGACACGTTTGTGCCGGGCTCTACTTACCAGGTACGTGAGGCCAGCAACGGTACAGTCGCATTTTTCGGCTCGCCCATACCCTGGAACAATGGAACCGTACAGACCTCTTCGGGAGACAGCGGTTGGTGGTTCGATTTCTCGAATCTGACCACTCCCGGAACCTACTTCATTTACGACGTCTCGGGCCAGGTCCGCTCACCCACATTTAACGTAGGCCAGCAAGTCTACAAAGATGTCCTCAAGGCCGCGGTGAGGATGTATTTCTACCAGCGCGCGGGCACGGGCGACGGTGGAGGATCAAAACAACCACCTTACGTCGATGAATGCTGGGCCGACAATTCTGCATATATCGGGCCCGGCCAGGACACGGAGGCTCACGATGTCACAGACCGGAACAACTCGGCCAAGGTGCATGACCTGAGCGGCGGTTGGTTCGATGCGGGCGATACGAACAAATACGTCACTTTCGCGACTCCCGTGGTCCACCAGCTGCTCAGTGCCTACCAGGAGAACCCGGCCGTGTTCACGGACGATTTCAACATTCCGGAGTCTGGAAACGGCATACCGGATGTAATCGATGAGGTAAAGTACGAGACGGACTGGCTGAAGAGGATGCAATTCAGCTCCGATGGTAGTGTGGCCCTGAAGGTGGGCGTACTCGGCGATCCCTCCGGTCTACCGAGCTCCGACACCAGCCCTCGTTTCTATGTACCAAGCTGCACATCATCCACGATTGCCGCAGCGGGCATGTTTGCCCACGCCTCCTACGTGTACGCAACTATCCCGCAGCTGGCCTCGGAAGCCGATGAACTTAAGAGTCGTGCGATCAGCGCCTGGGACAACTTCCAAAGCATCCCGACCCCGCAGGAGAACTGCGACACAGGGGTTGTGAGGGCGGGGGACGCGGATTGGGATGCTCCCACGCAGCTGAACGAGGCTGTTGTTGCGGCGGTCTGGCTTTATGCCATCACTAGCAACACGACGTATAGCACGTTTGTGAAGGACAACTACAAGAAGACGAGGCCTTATAATGACATTGGCTGGACGCGTTACGAATCACAGCAGGGCAAGGCACTATTGTTCTACACGACGCTACCCAACGCGGATGCGACGCTCAATAGCACCTTTGCGGCAGATAAGTTGAGTGACGTACAGGCTGGCAATCAGATGTACGGCTTGACGGCGACAGATGATCTTTATCGCAATTTTATGCACGACCCACAGTATCATTGGGGCAGCAATCAGGTGCGTGCCAACTACGGTAATACCAACGCGGACGTCGTGAGGTATGGCATTGCTGTGTCAGACACCGCACCGTACACGACACGTGCTCTCGAAACCCTGCATTATTTCCATGGTGTCAATCCGTTCGGGATGGTCTATCTCTCCAATATGGGCTCGTATGGTGCGACCACTTCGGTCAACGAGATCTATCATGCCTGGTACTGGCCGGGGACGAAATGGGCGGATGCGAAGACCTCCGAGTGCGGCCCTGCGCCGGGGTACGTTCCAGGCGGTCCTAATGCCGCCACGGGTGGCATTCCCAGCTCGCTCACGCCCCCAGTCGACCAGCCGTTGCAGAAGTCCTATCGGGACTGGAACGGCGTCGTAGGGGATCCCCAGACATCGTGGGAGATTAGCGAGCCTGGCATCTACTATCAGTCCGCCTACGTCGAACTCCTGTCCCAGTTTGCAAACTGACCGCCTGAGGTGAGGTACGGCAATCCTGCTTCTGACGTGGTGGGAATCTTGATTTAGTGGGTGACAAAAGGGGTGAAGCTAGGTAACCTACCTTGTTTATCTACCTAAACTAGCTTACGTAGGCAAGGTATCTAATGTACAAACCGACTGTATGTGCCTACCCAGGGCAACCAACCCACTTAATATCCTTCACCAACTTTCTGCGTTAAAGACGTATTCGCTCGTGGTATTGGTAACATTTCGCGTCGTCTCTCCGTATATTCCCGAGTCCGGTGGTGTGGAGCTAGACGATGGATTGAGGGGTCATTACATCCCCGTATCGGTAAGGGTCGGTAACGCCACTAATGTTGGGTTGCCTCGCTGGGTGTACTGCGGCAACTCTCTGTGCTTCCTTCCGACAGAAACGGAACATGAAGCCCCTCGGATGGGTTACATGGCTCATTGGCTCCAAGTTCTCATCCGCCTCCATTTCTCCCCAGGCCTTCAAGATACTGTAGGGTGCTGCTGGTTGTACGACCCGGAGAATGACGCATCTTGGTTTAGTGAACTCCCAGCAGGCATATGATATATTCCAAGTGTTGGATTAACGGACCATTGCATCGGTTTGGCTTATGTAGATTAGTTAGGAGGGATTGCGAGTAAGCCACCGCTTGTAGATAATGTCGGGGCTATGTCTTCTCCTCGTATTGTTTAGAAGATGATACCGGCGTCTCTGAATCTAGCAAACGCATCCAACCAACCTACAGCAGGATCGTTCTCCTCCGTGAACCCAGATTCTCTAAGCTTCCTTAGGCTAAGCTGCCGGTCGAACGAAAGCCACCAACCGACACTGTCTAGCTGCTTGCTTCCAGCACGTACGCCACATGTCAAGGCCTTTGGCCGACCATTCTCCGCGAAGACGTGTCTATTCTCCTCAATGTACTCTCCGGGTTTCAGTGCGTCGTCCTCGCCGCCACCACTGGTCGGGCCGATGCCGACTAGGCCGAACCAACCCGCAATTGTAGGCCATAGCTCCTCGAACGTGCAAGGAGGATCTCGATCGGCCGTGTTGAGGATTTCGCCCCCGCACCTTTCAGGATTTAGAGCAGCGTACAGCGCGACGCGTGCGAGTGTCCTAGACCATACCGGTGACAAGAGCGACTTGTATCCAGCTTCGGATCCGGGAAATGGCACTTGCACAATCTCGTCAGGTGCTACAGAGGACGACTTTCCGGTGCCGTGCTTGTGGGCGTATAACGAAAGATATTGCGCCCAGTGAAGCGCCAGCGAAAAGTTGGAGCCGTTGGGCGTGAACCCGATGATGGCGTCGGGGCAAATCTCAGTCCATGTCCAAGGTCGGCCTTCGCTCGCTTTTGTCAGAAGTTTCCTGAACCAGGGGTATGCCACTGTCTTGGCATAGTCTTCCGGCAGCTTGTAGGCCAGGAATTCTTCAAGAGGGGGTTTGAATGTCCCGCCCGGGATGTAGATACCATAGCCCTGAGTCGTATTCCAGTTAGAATCTCACACTTAGATCAGACTTTATTCGCCAAGTCGCATTGGCCTTCTACTTACTCGTGTTCCACCAGTGTAGATAAATGACTTCAGGTTCGGAGCCAAGGCATTGAATGTGTCGGCAACTCTTTGCATCATTTCGCAGTTCATTTTGCACTCCACGAGGTAGTCATCGCTATGTTCGTTAAAAACTTTCCCGTAGATAAATGTCTTGTCAATCCACTGCCACTTTCTGAGGTGTACGAATAAATATACGTACCGAAATAGAAGATATGCGTGACACTTTCCACATCGGGAACTCTCTCTTTCAACTGCCGTCCCAGATCATCTGCTGTGCCGTTCAACAGATCAATCCCCGAGACTATTTGGAGTCCCGGCCGATGTGAAGATGCAGACGGCAAACCCCAGTCTGGTTCTGCAACAGGCCGGTTGATGACTGCGGTAACTCCCGAAAACGACCCTGGCTTAGGGTAATTCGACAAGAGTTGGTCAAGGACGGACCAGCCGACCAACCCAGACGCACCAAAGATAATCGCGTGATTTTGTTCTTTTGACATTGACAAAAAAAGTTTAATCGGATACTACGTGGAGGACTGTTGCTAGAGAGAGCTCAATCATCGGTCGTCGTACTTCAACAGCTTTTATTGATATAAATGCAGAGGTACGGGAAGGTCTCACACCGCATATTCTTGTGAGTTGCTTTGTATGCATTATGACTCATTGCGGGGAAAGTGATTTGGTGTCTCAGCCATGGTGGCGCTGGAGGAAATATTTCATCCCACGTAAATATCAGAGGGGTCTGATGCTAGGCCTACGCATGTATCCCTTTACAAGTTCAACCCAGCCACCAGGTAGGAAGGTGTGCTACCTTTATAAGAGGCGCGTAATATCAGCTTCATTCCCTTATGATAATAAGGTTTGTGATACAGGGTATAACGCGTCAATTCGAAGTCCTATATCGATATGCTACCAGGCCGTTGAATTTTAATTGCCCAGACTTATAATCGTTACAGTTGAGTTTCTCCTAAGCTTTTTTACCCCTCCTAGCAAGTTCTCTCCTAAGCTGGTAAGCCCCGGGTGGTAGCGGAGCAGCGGCTGGTGTGGGGTTCTAGATTTCTAGTATCACGCCATTGCCTCATCGGCTCTCAGCGGCTTATTTGCCGAAATATAATGACGCCGACACCCGGCATGCGATCTTAATCTCCCCATCGACCAACCGATCACGAAAACTAGAAGGGGATAATCCTGTAACGCACCAAATACCAAAACAATGCTGCAAGCTATTAACAACCAGCATGACCTTGTCCATGGGAACTCTCTCACCGAGCTAGCCGCAGCGAGGAACGACGGCCGGAAGCATCTGTTGCTCGCCTGCTCCGGCAGTGTTGCCGCCATCAAGCTGCCGGACATCATCAAGGCGCTCTCTCCGCACGCAAACCGGCTCTCCATTCGGCTAGTGCTAACCGATCCCGCCAAGAGGTTTTTGGCTGGCCAGAGCGGCGAGCAGCCGACGGTGGCGTCGCTCGCCCGCCTACCCGGCGTAGACGCCGTGTACGACGATTCCTGCGAATGGGGCCCGGAGCCGTGGGTGCGCGGCACTGACATTCTGCACATCAGTTTGCGCCGGTGGGCGGATTTGATGGTTGTCGCCCCCATGAGCGCGAACACGCTGGCTGCTGTGGTGGCAGGAATGAGCTCTTCGCTTTTGCTGAGGTGCATCAGGGCGTGGGATACGGATGGGAGCGTCGACGGAGTGCGGAAGAGGATCATCGTCGCCGTTGCGATGAACACTGCTATGTGGAGACATCCAGTCAGTGATTCCCCTAGTTCCTCTGTTCTTTCTGCTCTTCCATCATTTCGGGGTCCCTGGGTGATGTGGCTCCTAACAGGCTCCCCTATTCAATCGCATGAATAATAAAACGCTGACTCCAATAATCAAGGTCACTGCTCGCCATATACGCCAGCTTGAAGAGGACTGGGGTGTCAAAGATTCGGCTGAGAGTAATGGTGAGGGTGGTAGCAGCGCTGCTGGGCAGCAAAGTGGCTGGTTTGAAGTGCTCCGGCCGATCTCGTGAGTATCTTTCTCCTTATTTCTCAACAAACCTCGAATGCATGCCGTAAAGACAAAGTAAACAACCGTGCTAACCATGGGTTCCAAGGAAAACTCTAGCATGTGGTGACGTTGGCGACGGGGCGATGGCCTCAGTTGAGACCATAGTGAAGACAATCGAGGCGAGAATGGGCTTGGATGAAGCGGGTGGCTGACAAATCCCTCCTTTGATTGCTTCCTAAAAGAATTGTTCCCACTGTGTTTATCGCAGGGCCTCAGTGGCGGTTAAAAACAGGTCAGGCTGTCCAATCCTTCGGTTCCTAAGTTGATCGGGGCGTGAAGCGGGTTTGAGTGCTGGTGTCGGTAATCGTGGAAGAAACGTGGCCCCGTACCCTTTCCAGTGTAAGTTTACTTTACGGATACTCCTCATATTTCTCCCATTGTGCTTGTATTTCTTGCCGTATTACCACCGTGATCAAAGCTTCAGGGGTTCCAATGCCAAGAAAGGTCCTTTTAGGTGCATCAATAATTACGCCGTGCTAAAAACCGGGTAGCCGATGGGCTAATAATAGCCAACACGCAGTTGAACCAGACCGCGTCAACTGCAACCTCACCATTGCGGCGGATATTAAAGACGATGGCGATAGCCCCTCCTACTCGTGATGTAGTTCACACCTCATTAAACGATAAGGGACTGGAAGGTTCGGGACCGGGAGAGACTCTAATTCGGGAGAAAGTACACACCAGATTGTTGGTAACATTTGAGGCAAGTATATTAAAAAAGTATTGCCTGGCCAATGAATGTCCTCGGTTCGACTAGTGGGTTCCTGTTGCGTCACAATATCGCAGCAGCGAGGTTGCCCTCAGCTAGAAGGGTGCAATTCATTTTCAGCCGGACGCGGAGAAGGGGTCGTCACATCTAGGCCACACCAGGGGATAAGAAGACACGATGATGGCCTAAGCTGAGCCCCGACCTATCGCTGCAGCATCCTCGACCACGGTAGCCACCAAACCCGCGTTAGAACGAGGAGCTAGACGTCAGTGAGTCTGCCCGTCGCCGTTCACTTTGCAATGCATCGCACCACTACCCTCGCTGCCGCGGCAGCTATCTTCGGCCTGGTATCCAGCCAGGACACCTCATCCATAGGCACAACGGCGAGCGTAGGGAACCTCGACTGGCCTAATATCACAATCCAATCCATCTCCTTCTCCGGAAACGGGTGCCCGCAAGGCGCTGCGAAGTTGGTAGCCGGCAACGAGGCCGGCCAGTCACATGTAAGCTTCGCCAGAGTCTTCCCGGCGCAGGCGAAAGGGGCTAACCCTGGACAGTGGCTCCATTTCAATGTAGATTCCTTCAACGTCAGCATTGGCCCCGGTATCGAGGCTTCGGAGCGTACCAAAAACTGCCAGGCACACCTCAACCTCCTATACCCCCAAAACGTTGTCGTCGCGGCTACTGCGGCGCTAACGCGGGGATACGGGCACCTCGACGACGGCGTGAGCGCGTCCTGGTTCTCGACGTACTTCTACAGCCAAGATGCAGGTCTGACTACGACCACACAGAAGACTATCCAGGGCGGTGGCGACTGGGCGCATTCCCGGCCGTTCCGGAGGCTAGACGCCGTGCCGGACGTGAGCCGGGTCTGGTCGCCCTGCGGGGCAAACGCAATCCTCAATGCGAATGTGAGGATATCATTGACCAGCGGGTTGAGTAACGCTACGGGTGCAATCAGTCTGGCAGATTCTTCCCAAAGGTATAATGTCGGGCTGAGGCTTGACTGGAAGCCGTGCGAGAGATGAAATACCAAAACCAAGTTGTCTCGTTGTAGAGGCCGCATGTTCAGCATACCTTCTGCGCGAATGTTAATTGCGGCGTGGAGTAAAACATGGACACATTCGATCATCGTCGGCGTGATTTATATATTAAGTAGTTTAAGTCTCAAACTGTACCTAACCGAGGACCGATTTCTTTAACAGCAGCAACCCGATTGGGTTCGTGCGCACTCTGCGTTTAACCCCTAACCAGGTACTATAGAGCAAAGAGCGTGGTGTGTTTCACGGAGCCAGTTCCTTCTCTGCCTTGCTAGCCTTGGTGACAATCGTATCCGCCTCCTTAGCAGAGTACACTCCCGCGGCGACAAACTCCCTTACGGTGGATTTAACGGCGTTGACAAACTTGGCGTGCGTAGCGAACGGGGCCTGATCCCAAACCAGGTCAAGGAACGTCGGACCATCCGTGCCCGGCGACGTGACGTTCGCGACCGGCACATCGTAACGGGGCAGGCCATCGTTGCGCTTGCGGTTGGCCACGCCCGTATCGATAGATCCAAACACGACCTCGGGCTCAACGCGCCGGAAGTAGGAGGAGACCGCCTCTGTGGTGCTCACGTAGTACGGCCGCAGCGTCAACTTGGCAGGCGGCGCCGTGGTGAAGAGGGGGTCGCCGGCCTCCGTGGTCCCGGACTGCGTGATCGCCGCTCGCGAGTAGTCGCCATCCCGTTTCAGGTACTTGTAGAGCGACAGATGCCAGTAGCCGTCGCTGCCGGTCGGGGTGCCGAGGATCTGTAGCACCAACGGTCCCCAGAGGAGGGCCTGGGTGTCCGGGCGGTCGATAGTACGCTCGACCCGCATGGTGAGCGGCATGCGCACCTCGATCACGTCGCCGCTCCGCCAACTCCTGCTCAATGTTAGGTAGGTCCCGGGCTTCGCCCCGGCGCACTGGACCTTGCCGTTTATGGTAATCCGGAAGCCCTTACGGACCCATTCGGGCACCCGTAGCTTGATGTCCAGCGGACCCTGTCCATCGACTACTGTGAACTTGGCCGTGTCTCCACGCGGGAAGGTCGTATCTTGCTTGATTGTGAAGCCCTTCTCAGCCCAGGTCAGCGTGGATGAGATATACAAGTTGACCCACAAAGTGGACTGGTCCGCCGAGCGCAGGTAGATCGTTTCCTGATACTTTGTGTGGCTCTCCATTCCAGTTCCGCCGCAGCAGGTACCCGTATTGCCGAATTCACGGCTGGATCCTGGAGCGTGCGGCTGGAAGTAAGTGAGTTGCGGGTCGCGCGTGCTGTCGGTGTCCGCGCGTGACCCCATTATCATGTTGAACAGGCCGCGCTCGTACTTGTCCATGTATGTGGCATTGTGGTCGTGTAAGAATAGGTTCCGAGCCAGCTTGATCAGATTATACGTCGTGCAGGTCTCGGCACCGTTCCCGGTCATTGCGTTGGCGATGTTGTCCCGGTTCTGGAACAGCTCGGGGTTGTCATTTGATCCCGGGTAGTTTCCCCCGCTACCGCCGCTGGCGAACTCGCGGTGTGGCACCACCCAGCTGTAGAAGTTCTTTGCCGCGGTGAAGTACTCCTCCTCCCCGCTCAACTCGAAGATCCTCAAGTAGCCGAGGAACTGGGGGACGTGCGTGTTGGCGTGTAGCCGCTCTGCGCGGCGTCGGCCGGGTATGTTCCCTGGCGTCACCACTAAAATGTCCCTGTCCTCCACAGACGCGCCAAACAGTGACTCCCGGTTGTCGAAGGCCTTGGCAGTCTCCATGTGTCGGGCATCCCCGGTCAACTGGTAGATTTCCGGGAACACCTCGTTTGCCCCGCCGAACTCCCCGCCGATATAAAGATCCCACATGTAGTTGAGGTCGTCCCTGGTTAGATTTCCTTTATAGTCGGGATGGTTCTTGTCGCCGATGGTCAGCGCGAGATACGCCCAGTCGGCCATCGTCGTCACGACTTTGAGCGCCAATGTGTTGTTTGTGTTGTAGTAGGCATCCAGCAGTCCACGCATAATCTTGTGCTGTGTGTACCAAGACGCCCAGGTGTTGGTGTTTAGGTCACCGCCGTAGACAGCGAAGCGCGGCGGCCCCAATCGTAGTACCGTGTCCTCTGGAAGCGCCCCTAGATAGCCAAGGTGCGTGGGAACCCAGTTGGCTGACCCCGAACCTTCCGTTTTCCTAGCGGAAATCGCCTCCTGGCAAGCAGCCAGTTCGGTGACCATCCAGTCAAGTTTGGTCTTGTAAACTTCGTCACCCAGCTCGGCGTAAGCTTGGGAAAGCGCCGTCATGTAATGACCGGTCCAGTGCCCGCTGAGCAGTCCGCCATCCTCCCATCCACCAGGCACAGAAACTCCTGAAGGATTAGGTCGGCCGGCCTGATTGTTGAACAACACTAGGAAGCGCCGCTCGTCATAGTTCTTTATGAAGGCCTTTATCCGGTCGCGCTTCTTCTGCAGCACGCCGTCGCCAAGCCGCACCTGGTCAAGGGCAAAAGGCCGAACCGGTGCCGTGCCTCCGGGGCCTAGATCTGCCGACGCGTCCACCGAAGCGCCGGTCCTGCTCAGGAGGTGGGAGCTGTGGCTCGTGTCATGGCCGACAACAGCCACGGCTGCGAAGACCAAAGCCTGGAGAAGACGGAGGCTCAACGAAGCCTTGTTAAGCCAAGCCATGGAAAGTTTGTGGCTGCGCGGTGGTGCTAATGACTACATGAGCAATTGCAAGTAAAGGGGTCAAAGTAATTTACCTCGTGCCGATCTTCTTTTCCGGTTGAGCAGTCGACAGATTACTGCTCCAGATTCTCTGAAGTAGGTATCCTACACGAGCAAGATCTACTAGAGTGGCGCGTTCAACAACCAAGGACTGACATACTGGAGCGTCAACGTGGCCCATATATACCATCCATCGGGCCAGCATGAAGGGGTTTGCTGGGGAGTTCTTATTCCTACTGAGCCCGTATTGGCGCGGCTAATCATTGCGGGTCCGTTTTTGTTCCCCATCCATGGCGTCGGGGGTCTCGACGAACGGCTCTCTGCCGATCAATTGATATGCCGAGGGGAATACCGAGTGACCGTAGCACACTTTCTGTTCTTTCGGAGGCGGATGACACGACAACCCGATGGGTGCAGTTATACTCTTGAGTTACTCAGTTGCTGCTCAGTTCCGGCTTAGCTAAGAGCAGCTTGAACTCATCTCTGAAGACAGAAAGGGGTTTTGGTGACCTTGAGTGTGTCTGCAAATAACTTGGTATCTATTGTAGAGTGAGGCTGTATACGGACCAAAGGACAACTTGAGGTGTAAAGAGCATCAGAGGCGAGATGCAGAAAGCAGTTGGCATTATGGGGTGGGTAGAGTCATTTAAATTAGAAGCTACGATGAGGTGGCTAGCGGCCTTACATGCTATGGAAAGCGTGGGATTACCCTTATTCCGCCTGACTAGCCATTCCATTCATACTCTCGGAGTTTCCCGATGTCGTACGGTCTGTAGAGTCAGGGGGATCGACGAGCCGGGTAAGGTAAGCATCGGTGTCGTCGGTAGTCAACCGATAAGGTCCCATCCGGCGAGGGGGCCGCGTAACTGCCAACAATACCGCTATGTGTTGTCCTCTCAACACTACCTACCTAGGTAGGTAGGTAGTCTGTAGTGACTCCACTCCGGCTGTTCGGCAACGGTTGGCGACCTGACCTTTCTCCAACACCCCGCTGCACTTCTCCTCGTGTTTAGGTGGTTCAATCTTTTGTCTCTTTGTAGCCGAGGTCACGGCACAAGGAATAGGGTCACTTCATCTGAGATCTCTAAATCGAGCGCTTAAGACTTAGCCAACAGCCCGCCCAATTTGTTGTTTAGATAAATGTCATCATCCCGAGTAGGCGGGACCTGGACTTGACCGCTGGTTTGGTGTAGAATCGGAGGAGTACACAGCTCGGGTATGTTAAGAAAAAAGTTCCGGTATGGTAGGATTGTCCCACTCAAAAGCTGGGGTAGTAGGGTAGGAAAAGCTCCGATATGGTAGCCGAACCCGCAAGACCCATTTTTCTTACGCCGGAGCTTCCACATCTTGCTGCAACCTCACCCGAGCTGCAACCTTGAATCGGATCCAGTTTCACCGTCTGTCCCATCGAACCGAGTTTATTGGATTCCCCCGGATTCCCCAGGATTCAACCCCGCCAAACGATGAAAACAACCAGGCGCACCAATAACAAAGGTGACGGAACCCCTCGAGGACGCCAGCCAGCCAGGTGTTAAGAAGGCCAGACTTGACTCCGCTACAGGCCTGGTAGCAGGGGTTTGTGCACTCGACGGGGAATTTCCCCAAGACGCGGGCAACAATACCATTGCTGGGGGCATCATCTGCATAAGACCGGGGGATCTTTCAACGCATCTTGTAAAGCCAAGAAATAACCCAGTTGCTGCCGGAACGAGTCTCTAATGGGTGCGGGACGGCAACTTCTGGCGCTAGTCTGCACCAAACAGGTACCGGGTGGGATAATCAGACAGAGTAGCTAGCTGGTCCAGACGGGGTAGTTATGTAAGCAGCTGCAACTAATATCTGCTGACAGCGCCTAACCTACAGTGCACTCAGACAACAGGCCTTTGTAGGCCCAGGCAGGTTAACAGGCCTACAAAGACCCTGTCACATAAACAAGAATGTCTTTAGCTGCATAAGCATTTAGCTGGTGCAAAGGCTTACTAATAAGTACTAATCCCAAGAACACGCTATATATAGTAAGTA
>Ga0164242_10000379_pt1 | contig 54433 bp, 44 predicted proteins | sample OricomgcompostMG_FD_108783 | JGI IMG/M metagenome (GOLD analysis project Ga0164242, IMG submission 108783) | Miracle-Growth compost microbial communities from Emeryville, California, USA - Original compost - Miracle growth compost (MG) ...
AAAGTGTAGAAGAAAAAGCATCGCTTTTGAAGATGAGTAGCCTGAATCACAATTCAGAAAGCTACGAGTAAGGATTGAATGAAGCGTGATCAAACCCATGTTTGAGGAGAATTGTCCAGATTTGATAAAATCTGGGTAACAATCCGACGAGTTTGGGTGCGATAGTGGAATGAAATTCAAAATTTTCAAACGTTCAAATACAGGCCTAGACTTTTTTGTTTCTTTTTTTGGCAATGAAAAAAAGAAAGAATAAACAATAAGTAAGTTTTTTTTTATTTCGTGACTGAGAGTTTTGTTCCCTCAACCATACAAATTACTTCACACAATTCCACTCCGTTTTATGGGTTTTATAATCTTCATAAAATGCTGTAATTCTTGGGAGAGTATTTATTGCATAAAAAAGGTCTGAGAAGATAAAATAAGGAGATAAGCCTATTTTGTTGGCACGTTTAAAAAATAATGCTGGAGTCAAATCACCTGTTTCTCCTGTACAGTATTTTAGATAAAGCCATTCAGAAGAAAAGATATATAAATAATAATCATATGGAAGCAGATGTCCCATTTTTAGTTCTTTATACAAAAACTTTTGCTTTTTTAATCGCCATTTAGAGTCTGAATACATCATCATAAAATGAATTGGAATGCGAGCAGGAATAGCCCAATTTACACCTCCTGGATAACCATAAGCCTGAATCAAAGAATCCACTACAATAGTATTTAGAGAATCAATTGTTTTTAATTTTTGTTGTACAATATAATAAGCAGTAGAATCATTATATGTTTCACCTATAACTTCATTAAATACTTTATTAATAGTCTTTCGTGGAGCATAAAGTGAGTCCAATAGTAGATATTCTGGCGAATTATAAAAACGATTCTCTTTTTGTTCTTTGAATAATTTATTAGTTTTTATTATCTCATTTTTAAGACTGTCGTTCATGCCTTTAAAGTAAGTTAACCTCGAACTACTGAAATAAATATTCGTATCTAGAATAGCTATTACTTGTTGCGTATCACCTCCTGTTTTCCATAAGCAAGAAGCATAATAAAGTAAGTCGCGGTCTAAATATGTATTTACTTTTTTTAAACCTTGTTCATAATAATGGCGAGCTGTTTTATAATCTTTTTGGTAAAAGTAAAACTGCGCTTCATTCATATTGCGGTAATACTTCAAGTAGTTAGTGCTTTTACAAGCAGAAAGCGTAGCAATAAAGAGTATTAGAATAAAAAAATTAGAAGTTTTCATAAATTCTATTTAAGCTAAAAGTATGAAAAAGAATGAATCTTTCAACGAAAGTAAATAGAGTAATATTTAGACATGCCGATCTTTTTGCGATTTTCTATTATTTCTGATGGCGTGCGATTATCATCTTTAGAAAAAATCTGGTACAAGGGTTGTTTTCCTGTGGCATTCATATTCTGTCGTACCAATAAGCGTATGCTTCTGGATTTAAATTTTCTTTTAATACTTCATTGAAATAGAGTTTGTTTTTCTCTTCAAAATCAGCTCCATTGAACATGTGAAATAAAATTAATTCGCCATACATTTGATTGTAAGGAACTAATCGGTCTCCAGGAAAACCATAATGATGAACTATATACACTAATTTCTCTTGATTGATACTATCAATTTTTTTCATTTTTAGTATTATTGCGTCATATCTACTTTCGTTTTCTGAATCTCTTAGTTCATCTCTAACATCTTGGTCATCATCATCAACCATTACTTTTAACATTGCTAACAATGAATCTGAAAAGTCAAATGTTTCAGAACGCTTTTTTCCGTAAAGTTTTTTGTCAAATTTCGCTAACTTAGGATTGTACTCTTAGCTACTAGTTTATTTGTTTCTTGATAATTTATAATATGAGATAGTCGAAAACTAAATCAATAAAATAAGTGTATATGGATTCCCTTCGTGTTTTTTTATACTGAGCAATATCTCCTTCAATTCCATAACAAGTTGAAAGCAAAGACATCTCTTCTGCACGAAGAGGATGTAACTTATTTATCTCTTCAAAAACAGTAATACATTGCTTATAATTCTTCTGTAAAAAACAACTGTATGCAGAATCGCATCTGTTTTTGTATTCAATGACATTAATTTTGTTTTGTGCAAAAGAGTGATTACTCAAGATCAAAAAAGCGATGATGTGGAAGAAAAAGAAACGACGATTTTGTTTATTCATCTATTTAAGCTTTATTTCCCCATTTGCAATCTTTATAGCTTCTTCGAGAATTTTGTCAGTTCCATTTATGGCATCTTCAGGTGTGATTACAACTTTGTAATCAATTCTAACTCCTGTGCGTTGCGCGGTAATTCCATCTGGATAAATTACATTTAAACCAGAAAAAATGGTTTCCACATTTCCCGGAAAGATAATTTCAGCAACATTACCATCAGAACCTGAAGTTGTTGTACCTACAATTTTGACATTTTCATAAGCCTGCATTGCCATACAAGTGTATTCAGATGCACTTTGTGTGTAACTATTTACCAATACAATAATGTTTCCTTTGTAATAGTTTTTGTTCTTTTTACCAGTGAAATAAGCTTCTTCAATAAAAGTTCCCGGTTTGTCTGTTTTTGGACTTCTATTTGATAGAAATTTTCGAACATTAGGAGAAATAAAATCAGTGAAATTATGATGTCTTATTCTGGGATAGCCTCTCATATCGATAATGATAGATTTATACTGTTCTACTTCTTTTAAAATTGGTAGAAATTCTTTTTTGTATATTTCTCTTGGATCAATATAAACAACGCTATCATTGATTATTTTTATGACTTCATTTTGTAAAGCTGGATAGGGAGGTAAATCTTCAATTAAATATCGTTTTACCGTGATATCAAGTGTGTCGCTGCCTCTAATTATTGTCGCTTGAAAACTAGGCGTACTTCCGCTAAATGTAAGCGGGTGAGAATGTTCTAATAGAGACTCTCGGTTGCTAACAGGAATAAAAGCCTTTATTTTATTCAGAATATCGTTGATTTTTATGCCATCAACAGCAATTATCTTGTCTCCAAGAGCTAAACTTTGCTCAAAATTATCTTTTAAGCGAGTAACTAAAGCGAAGTCTTCAAATCTTTTGGTGACAAAAGGAACTTGATACTTATAAAGGTAATCGGACATCATTTTTGGAAATGGAGTATGTAAATATGCATGTCCATCATGGATTTCAACAATTAATTGGTTTAAAGTTAAATAATAGTCAATTTGACTTTTTGAGTTGATTAAAAGCGGAATATATTTTATTAAAATACTATCCCAATTCAAATCCTCTTTGATAGGATAAAAATATTCAATAATATTCCAATATCTAAAAAGTGCAAGTAATCGAAATGTCTCATTAGGACAAAGCATTTCAGGGTAAGTATTTTCGTTTTTAGCTCCAAAATGACCAGCCGGATTTTGAAAAACATAAAACATCTTTTTAGGATTTCGTTTCATCAACATCATTTCGTGTACCTCATGAATAAAAATTCCTCCATAAATAGATGAATCTTTTTCCCACTTCGCAAACATTATTTTTTGTTCAGGTAAAAGCGCAGTATCTTTCTTTTGGGGTTTGTAATTTTTTAATTCAGCTATCCAATTTGAATAAAACACTCTTAATTCTGGAAGATCTTTTACTTTTTCGATGGCATCAATCTTTTCAATAAGAACTTTATCCCAATCAAAATTGCCTGCTACCACAAGCGGATGCTGATATTTAAGAATGCCCCAAGCTTTGCAAAGCGTAGCTAATTTTTCTTCTTTACTCAGCGTCTGAGCTTTTATTTGACTATTTGTAACTACTACTAACCAAGTTAAAAGAGTAACAAAAATGATTGTTTGTTTTCTCATTCCTCCTCAGGTAATTGTAATATTTTTAGATATTTATTGATGATGGCTTTGTCTGTTTCGGGAGGTGTATCTGTAAATTGATTTCCATAGAGTGTGATACCATATTTTCGATATAAAATTTTGTCCAGCACAAAATGGAAATCTTTATCAGCAATAAATATTTGTTGCTTATGTATTGCTCCTTCAATCAAGTGAATATATTTTACTTGAAAATCAGTTGACATGTGTTCAAAAATCATACTTGCTGATGAACCTTCACCGCCAACGATAGACCATCCTGGATAGCCGTATTGCTCAAAAATTTCTGTTAATATAATTTCGTTTACAGAATCTACTTTACGCATTTCATTTAATAATGTCTTTGTGAGAACTGTGTCTTTTGCTTGTCTGGCTTCCATTTCTCGTGTCCTCACATTTTGGTCTTTTCTGATCATATAGCGAAGTAAGAAACCCAATTGCAGATTGATGTTTGCATTAACGAATCTATTACAACTAACAACATACATACTGTCAGATAAATGTTCTAATTCCTTGTATTGTTCAGGAAAATTATCTTTGATATATAATCCTGTACGAAGATTTAAAATTACAGCTCCTGAGGCTCCACTTAAAATAGCTTTTTTAAAATAGTTATAGACTTCTATATTGGGGGTTAAACTTGTTTTGCATAAATTTTCAGTCAAATCCATATACAAGTTTGATATTTCATACTTTTTTAAACAATTGCGATTAGCATCTACAATAGAATCAATTTTCTTAGAAGTTACTCTATTGTCCGATCCATTCATCGTATTTTCAAATCGATTAACAGAAGTAACGAGTTTCTTAAGTGTTGATTTGGTCTTTATGCACTCTATACTGTCGGTTTGAGCATTTACGGTGCTATTTACAAGAGCAATTAGACAAAAAGCAATGATAAAGTAAGTTTTTAATAGATATTTCATTCTAATTTTTTAAAAGGGGGTATTTTAATACTTTTCTGAACTTATTATCTCGTTTTTAGCATTACGCATGACAATGATATATTTTTCATGAGGAAAGAAGGCTAAATATGCTTTGTGCTCTGCATCTATATAAGTTGTTTGGTCAGTCGGAACGCGACTTTTAAAATCAGATGGTTGATTAATTTCACTGGCTAAATATTGCTGAACAATAACCGTTTGAGTATCTTTTACTTGAATAGATTTTAGTTCTCTTTCTCCATTTAAAAGAATATCTGTAGATCGATTGTGCTCAAATTTTGTATCTGGTAGACAAATATAAATGTCATTAATTGGAGGAATAACAAAATTGGCTCCGTCAATAAATTTAGGAATAGTATTTACAAAAAAATCATGAAATGTTCTAAGTTGTGATGATATTGAAGATTCTTGCATTTGCATATTATCAATAGTTAAAGGATCTATTCCAGATATTTCTTTAAAATATGCACCCATAAATTTCTCTCCTGGGCTAGAATAATATTCCATATTATGTCCGTGGCCAACAATAACAAATGTTTTATGAAATCCTGTGGAATCTTTTATGCTTTTCCATAAATTCACAGCTTGCATGGAATCTCTGTTTTGTGCGCCATTATCATAATTAATGAATTTAAATCCAAGCTTTACTGCTCTTCTATAAAGCAATCCCATCATTGGTTCATTTGTGTATGCTCCCGTGGAAGAAGTTAATTTGTTAGAAAATCCTTCAGCCAAGGTTTCCATTGCTAAATGAGTAAACCCCTCTTTTTTTAGAATAGGTAAGAGAGAATAAATAAATGCTCTAGGTTTGATTCTATTATGAGCTTCATTAATCATAACCACTTGTTCGTTCTTTATACGCTCGATAAATTGATCAAAACTCAATAGTTTTGTTGGAAATTGCTCTAAAGCGGAATACAAAGTAGAATCAATATCTTCTTTAACTTCTTTATTAATTAATACGTTTTTAAGATCACCAACAAAGCAAAGAGGTTGTAAAATTGGCTCGATTTGTCCTTGATAAGTTCCATTTTGTATTTCATGAGAAACTTCTGCTATAACAGCATAATTGAAAGTCATTTTTCCCCTTGTGTCAAATTCCACCATATTAGGAATAGTTTGAGCACTACTCAAATTACTTCCAAAAAGCACAAGTAAAATAGTCAGACGTCGTAGTGGTTTTTTCATGCGTTAAGAATTTCTTTAATAATTAAATTTTGAACAAAAGTTACAAAAAGAGTTTGTCCTTTAAGGTTTTGTGAAATTAAAAACATTATCGAAAATCAAAGCAGAAAAATCGTCATTCAACTTTTATTTTATTCTTTTTAAAACGTAATTCGCCTTTTGAAATGAGATAAGTGTAGCGAACTGAAAACTGTGAATAGCAGAAATAGTTCCGAACGGATGTGAGGAAATCATTGAAGCTATCAGTTTTTAGGAGTAGAGCACATCGAATTACAAACAGCGACGCTCCAAGAGCCCTTTCTTTATCCCTGCACTAACGCTTGGGATCTCAAAAGCGTTGCTTTTTCTTATTTTGGCGAAATAAAAGAAAGGACAAGAAATAAAACTGATCTATACTTTTCTAATAACTCTTGCACTAAATCTAGTATTTTTGTGCTTAGCCAAAAGAAGATAATAAAGAAAATCATTAAACCTTCACGTAGTCCTGCTTTTCTACTAAAGCGTACCACTCGTCATCAATTTTGATGTAGCCTTTGTCGTAACAGAAGAAATATTTATTACCCGATTTTGTCTCGTACGTGTTCGTGAAAAAGTGAAAATTGAATCCTTCTTCTGCGAGTTGTATGCTTCTTACTTTGGCTTTCCCTTGCGGATTTAACAGTTCTAAAATACGTCTGTTTTTTCTGAGAATTGTATTCACTCGGCGTACATAAGCGTTGTTGGACTCATTCAATTTGTTATGGTAACTATTTCTGCAATAATCTCCACAAAACTTTTTGTCTTTTCGACCGCTAAAAACGGTTCCGCAATCTAAACATTTTCGTTCTTCCATTTCTATTTAACTAGTGTTTAAAGGACTTGGTTAACATCTTTTAACAGCGTATTAGTTGACTTTAACTTAAAAATAACCATATTTGTCTTCAATAATTCATCATTAAATATACTCAATTTTGGAAAATACAACTCATTCTTCAGAAGATTTACGCGCTTTGACGGATAAAATTCAAGTGGAAAGCGCATTAATAGGACTTCTCTCTAATGAAATGTCGAAAGTAATTGTCGGCCAACAATACATGGTCAACCGATTGGTAGTAGCATTATTGGCAAATGGACACATTTTACTAGAAGGTGTTCCTGGATTAGCAAAAACATTGGCTATTAAAACATTAAGTGATGCTATCGGTGGGCATTTTAGTCGTGTTCAGTTTACACCCGATTTGTTGCCTGCAGATATTACAGGAACATTGATGTTTAATCAAAAAACACAAGATTTTACCGTTAAAAAAGGACCTATTTTTGCCAACTTTGTTTTGGCAGATGAGATAAACCGTGCTCCAGCGAAAGTGCAAAGTGCACTTTTAGAAGCAATGCAAGAACGTCATATTACCTTGGGTGACGAAACATTCAAATTACCCGATCCATTTTTGGTCTTGGCAACACAGAATCCAATCGAGCAAGAAGGAACATATCCTTTGCCTGAAGCTCAAGTAGATCGTTTTATGCTGAAAGTATTTTTGGATTATCCGAAAAAAGAAGAAGAAAAACTCATCATTCGTTCTAATGTTAGAAGAGAAGGTTTGAGTAAAATTCAAAAAGTAATTACCACAGATGATATCATTCGAGCACGAGAAGTTGTGCGCGAAGTATATTTAGATGAGAAAATAGAGCAATATATCGTTGATATTGTTTGTGCTACGCGTAATCCAGAAGAATACAATTTGAATCAATTATCTCCATTGATTGGATTCGGTTGTTCTCCTAGAGCGAGCATAAATTTGGCATTGGCTTCAAAAGCGTACGCATTTACTCAAAAGAGAGCATACGTTATTCCTGAAGATATTCGTGCAATTGCACCAGATGTCATGCGTCACAGAATAGGACTTACCTACGAAGCAGAAGCAGAAAACATCAGCCAAAATGATATTGTACAAACTATTTTAAATCGCATCGAGGTACCTTAATGGAAACAAAAGAACTTCTTAAAAAAGTAAAGCAGATTGAGATCAAGACGAAAGGCTTGACCAATCATATCTTTTCGGGTGAATACCATTCGGCATTCAAGGGAATTGGTATGGCTTTTTCTGAAGTGAGAGAATACCAAATTGGCGATGATGTGCGTAACATTGATTGGAATGTAACTGCTCGTTTTGATGGGCCTTTTGTGAAAGTTTTTGAAGAAGAGCGCGAGCTTACGGTAATGTTATTGATCGATATTTCAGATTCAGCTAATTTTGGTTCAACAGAAAAATCTAAAAAGGAATTAAGTACAGAAATAGCAGCGGTATTAGCATTCTCAGCTATTGCAAACAATGATAAAATAGGTGCTATATTTTTTAGCGATAAAATTGAGAAATTCATTCCGCCCAAAAAAGGTAGAAAACATGCTTTGATGATTTTGCGGGAATTAATCGAATTTACGCCAGAATCTAAAGAAACAGATATCAGTTTTGCACTTTCTTATTTTAGAAATGCCATTAAACGAAGAAGCATTGCTTTTTTAATTTCTGATTTTATAGACGATAAAGATTACTTACAATCTTTGCAAATTGCGAAAAGAAAACACGATATGGTTGCCATTCACCTTTATGACGAAGCAGAACGCACTTTACCAAAAATGGGTATTATTCGACTTGAAAATGCAGAATCTGGACAAAAAGAATGGATCAACACGCAATCTAAAAGTGTGCGCAATCGCTACGCTGCATCTTTTGATGAGCAACAAAAAAATATACATTATAATTTAAGGAAAACAGGAGTTGATTTTGCAAGCATCGCTACAAATGAATCTTATGTTCTTCCTTTAATGAAACTGTTTAAAAGTAGAGTAGTCTAATGAAAATTTTCTGGATCATATTCATTTTGGCATTTACACAATGCCTAAACGCTCAAACGTGTGAAAGCGCCCTGAAAAATCCTTCTATGTTGATAGGAGAGCGCAATCAGTTGGATATTGTTGTGCGTGATTATTCTTCTAAAGTTATTTTGCCTAAAAAACTTGAAATAAGAGGATTTAGAACAGATGAAAAGAAACATAAAAACGACACCATTTCGCTTGAAATAAGTTCTATTGAAAGCGATTCTATTGTAAAAAGTGGAATACAAAATATCCGTATTTCTTTTACAGCTTGGGACACTGGTTATGTAACCATTTTACCTATTGAGCTTGATTCAGTGAATAATCTAGTTGTTCCACCCACTTTACTACATGTTTCATTTCCGCAATTTGATGCAAAAGGTGATATTTTAGATATTAAAGCAGGAAAAATTGACCTAGATGCCATTGAAAAAGCAGCTGCAAAAGAAAAAACGTGGTGGTACATTATTTTAGGTGCTTGTATTGCTGTTGTTCTTATCGTTGTTCTTTACTTTATTTTCCGTAAAAAGAAAAAAGAAGAAGTTCCGCTTGTGGTTTTATCACTTTACGAGCAAACGAAATTGGATTTAGATGAACTTTTTGCTCATAAATGGTGGGAAAAAGACCAAACAAAGCGTCATTTTATTGAATTAACCGATATTATTCGAAATTATGTAGGGAAAAACTATCGCATAGATGCGTTGGAAAAAACTACGAATGAATTGAAATATGCCTTGAAGAGTCAAAATGTTTCTCGTCAGCATATCGAGCTTTTAATTCAAATTTTAGTAGAATCTGATTTGGTTAAATTTGCTAAACAAACCTTGGTTCCAGAAGAAATTGTTTCGATTAATAATCGTGCGTATTTATTTTTGGAAGTAACACATGAAACAGGTGAAATAGCACCAGAAGAATAGTTATGGAGAAATATGTTGACATAGCATTTTGGCATTATTCGTTTTACGATGAAAGCATGTTGTGGGGATTATTAATCATTCCCGTGCTTTTGGCAATTTTTATTTATCAGCATTTTTCGAGTTCTGGAGAATTGAAGGTTTCCACGCCTGCAAAAGTCCTCAAAGAAAGTGCTTCATCACTATCAAAAATAGTTCCTTGGCTTTTTAAAGGTTTTTTTCTAGTTGGATTGAGTTTATTGATACTCGCTTTGGCAAAACCTTTCCAACCAGATGATGCAGAAGATTATAAAGAACAATTCTCTCAAGGAATTGACATTGTTTTAGCAATGGATATTTCCGCGAGTATGCTAGCACGTGATTTTCATCCAAATAGGGTGGAAGCCGCGAAAAAAGTAGCTGCAGAGTTTATTGAAAATCGTCCACACGATAGAATTGGTCTGGTTGCTTATGAAGGCGAAGCTTTTACGGCTTGTCCATCTACAACAGATCACGCTATTTTACTTTCTGCCTTAGAAAAATTACAAGCTGGAATGTTGGGCACAAATGGAACGGCAATTGGTTCTGGTTTGGGACTTGCAGTAGAGCGTTTGCGTTCAGATAAATTAAAAAGTAAGGTGATCATTTTAATGTCTGACGGAGTTTCTAATGTGGGAGAAATAGATCCAATGACTGCGGCAAAATTAGCTAAAGCGAAAAACGTCCGTGTTTATTCTATTGGAATTGGAACGATTGGAATGGCTCCAATGCCTGTTATGACGCCTTTTGGAATGCGTTACCAAAATGTCCCAGTAGATGTGGATGAGAAAACATTGAAAGAGATTGCCGATTATACAGGAGGAGCTTATTTTAGAGCAACCGATGAAAAAGCACTTCGTAGCATTTATAAAACCATTGATGAGATGGAAAAAACGAAAGTGAAAGTACTGGAATATAAAGTAGATCCACCTTTGCGCTTATTGCCATTTTTGTTAGTAGGAGGAATATTAATTTTGTTGAGTTGGTTCATGCAAAGAGTGCTGTTTAGAAGATTATACTAATGGTAGAAAAACAAAAGTCATATAAACTAAATTGGATAGGATTCGCTATTGTAGCTTGGGAACTTGTTTTCTGGGCTGTATTTTTGCTCATTCATTATTCCTTGGGTTGGTGGTCGGAACAAGCGATTGCAGGAGATGATGTTTTGCAATACCAACACCCTCAGTTTTTGTATGCTTTCTTTATTCTTATTCCAGTTGTGTTGGTTTTTATTATGAATATTTCATGGCGCAATAGCGTGTTGAAAAAGAATTTTGCAAATCATCTTGTTGCAACACAATTCAAGTCATTTTCAACTTTAAATACGTTTCTTAAATTTTTCTTTTTTAGAAATGGATTAGCATTTTTGATTTTAGCATTGGCTAATCCTCAATTTGGAACGAAAAAAGTACAAGGAGAAGCAAAAAGTATTGAAATCATGGTTGCGCTAGATATTTCTAATTCAATGAAAGTATTGGATATGGAAGGAAATCAATCGCGTTTAGAAAGCACCAAAAGAGGACTCATTCAGTTGATTAATCAACTGCACGGAGATAAAATTGGAATTGTTGTTTTTGCAGGAAGTGCTTATCCTCAATTGGCATTAACAAATGATTATTCTGCGGCAAAACTTTTTGTGAATGAAATAGAGCCGAATATGATTACCAATCAAGGTACAAATATTCCAGATGCGATTAATTTAGCTGTACGTTCTTTCTCTAAAAGTGAAACGTCGAAAGTGATTCTAGTGATGACAGATGGAGAAAACCACGAAGGAAATTTGGAACAAAGTTTACGAGCAGCTAAAGAAAAAGGAATTATGATCAACGCTGTGGGAATTGGTTCCGACAAAGGTGGCCCAATTCCAGTTAGCGGTGGAGGTTGTAAAAAAGACGAAGCAGGAGATATCATTATTTCAAAAATGAATCCAGACTTGGTGAAACAAGTAGCTCAATTAGGTGGAGGAGAATACAGCATAGAAAATAGCGCTTTTCCTAATTTTAAACCGATGTTAGAAAATACGCGAAAACTCAAAAAAGGATTTGTTGAAGTGGAAAATTTTACCGTGAATGAGCAACAAGGTCTATTTTTTGTATGGTTAGCAATTGGATGTTTTATAATTTCAATCATGTGGTCCAATTCTATTTGGGGATTTTTTGACAAAATGACGAGAATAAAATGAAAAAGCAGACGTATATATTTATTTTATTGATGTTCAATATGCATTTGCTTCTTGCTCAAAACTGGAAAGATAGTTTGAGTGCAGGGCAACAAGCTTTTCAAGACAAGCAATATTCGGAAGCGTTTCGTATGTTTAAACACGCGCAAGAATTAGCTCCAAAAGGAGTTGATATCAAAGAATTGATGAATCAAGCAGCGTACAAAGGAAAAAACTACGGAGAAGCTGTAAAAGGATATTCGGAGGCTTCAAAACAAGCAAAAACAGATGAAGCAAAAACAACTGCCAATTATAATTTAGGAAATGCGCAATTCAAAAATAAAGACGTAGATGCTGCTATTGAATCGTATAAAAATGCTTTGAGAGCAGACCCAACGAACCAACAAGCGCGTTATAATTTGGCGTATGCGATGAATAAAAAAAATCAAAACGATAAAAATAAGAACGATCAGAATAAAAACGACCAAAACAAGAACGATCAAAACAAAAATCAAGATCAAAATAAAGGTGATGGCGACCCAAACAAAAATAAACCTCAACCCAATGATCCAAATAAAGGGAACGAAGGCAATAATAAAAACCCGCAACCACAACCCGATCAATTGAGTCAAGACCAAACAGATAGATTATTGGATGCCATGGCGAAATCAGATCAAAATGCACAAAAGAAACTCGATAAGTCAAAAGACACTTTAAAAGCGATTCTTAATACGAAAAAGAAAGATTGGTAATATGAGAAGCATTTTTATTTTCATAGCGATAGTTGCGTTCTTTCCTGTCTTCGGACAAGATGTGAAAGTTACTTTGTCTATAAATCCAACCGAAGTTCAAGAAAACGAAGCTTTTTTGATTACAGTTGTGACGAATGTTAACGGGAGCGTAGATCTTCATTTACCAAGTGAATTTGAAGTCTTGGGAAGCAATCGCTCGGTTACTTCTTCGAGTAGCGTAATGGTGATTATCAATGGGCGTGTACAACGAAAAAGTGCCGATAAATCTGTTCAGTATTCATATACGTGTCGTATAGCAAAAGCGGGAACGTATACCATTTCTGATGCTATTTTTCAGATGAATAATAAGCTAATTAATTTGGATAAAGCGACTATTCGTGTTACAAAAGCGCCTCCCGTTACGAATTCAATTAAAAGTAATATCAATAAAAATTTCTTCGGAATAATTCAGACGAGTAGAAGTAAAGTGTATGTTGGTGAACCTGTTTCGGTGTATTCTAAAGTATATTCTCGTGCTCGAATCACAGATGTAACAGATTATAAGCCGACAAAAATTACGGGAACAGTTCACAAAACGGATTTATTTAAAGATCGTCAAAATCTTCAAGCTAGAAATGAGCAGATTCAGGGTCTTAACTTCCAGACAGTGGAGATTTCGGATGATGTAATTATTCCACAAGAAGCAGGAAAAATAATCTGTGAACCTTTTCAAATTAAAATTGGTTATCAAGGGAATTTCTTTTTCTCTGATTATGCAACCATTACTTCTGGTACAGAAGTTATTCGCGTTATGCCACTTCCTGGTGATGCGCCAACTTCATTTCATGGAGCCGTTGGTAAATATTCGGTAACTACGTCTATTTCTAAAACAAAACTAAAAGAAGGCGATGCATTTACCTATAAAATAACGCTTTCTGGAAAAGGAAATATTCACTTGCTTTCAGCGCCAGAATTAACTTTACCTGATGCGTTTGAATTATATGGCGATCCGAAAGTTACCGATAAACATACTGTTACACACGAAGGTGGCGAAGGAACAATTGAATATGAATACATCATTCAAGCAAATGAAGAAGGAGAATTTACACTAGAGCCTTATTCGTTCTCTTATTTTAATCCTTCGAGTGAAAAGTACGTTGAAATTCCAATTTCTTCCTACAAACTAAAAGTAGCAAAAGGCGATCATTCTGAATCGAATGAATCAAATGGAACACGCAATGATATAGAATTTAAAAATGAAGGCATAAAATACATCGTAGCGAAAAGTAACGGAAGTCAATCCGATTTTTTGTGGACTAAATTTATCTTCTGGTGTTTGGTGCTTTTACCGTTCTTAGTTGCTATTCCACTTGGATTAATTGTGAAAAATCGCACTGCTCAAAAAGATACCATTTTGGCAAATCAACAATACAAAAAAGCGGGAAAAATTGCTTCTAAAAGATTAGAAAAAGCAAGTGATTTACTTCAGTCTGGAGATAAAAAGGCATTTCATGAAGAGATTTATACTGTTTTCACTTCTTTCTTAGCACAAAAAATGAAATGCGCTACTTCTGAAATTACACGCGAAAAAATCAATGCGAAATTTTTGGAAGAACAAACAGATCAAGTTACTATTGATGCTTTAATGAATGGTTGGAATGATTTAGAAATGGTCAAATTTGGACTTTCTACATCTGTTTCTTCGGAAGAATTATTGAAAGAAATTTCATCACTCATCGAACAAATTGATTCACAATGGAAATAAAAAAACTCATCTCGATTTTATTTCTACTCCAAATAAGTTGGGGATTTTCTCAAACTGATTTTGAGAAGGGAAATATGTTTTATGCAGATAGGAAATTTGAAAGTGCAGGAAAATCGTATATCGCTTTTATCAAAGAACACCCTTATGATTATACGGCCTATTTTAATCTAGGAAACAGCTATTTTCAACAGAAAAAGTATGCTTTGTCTTTGTGGTCGTATGAGAAATCTTTGCTGATAAAACCCAATTTTAAAGATGCGCAAATCAATGCGAAAAAAGCATTTGAAAAAACGCGTCAACCTGGAGAATGGAAAAATGCTACGCATTGGGTTTTTAGAATCCTTTTTTCTGTCGGAATCAATTTTTGGTCATACATAGCTGTTGCTTCTGCCATACTACTTTTTGTAGGATTGTTCCTTTATTTTAAGACGTTCAAATCCTTTCTTAGAAAACCACTTCTTCTCGCTAATTCACTTTTGGTAATCATTTTACTAGGAAGCATAGTTTTGAGTGGAATACATTACAAACGACTCAACGCGCATAGCTATGGAATTGTTATCGTAGGTTCTTCACATGCGAAAGTAGCGCCAGAGCGACAAGAAAAAACAGCATTTGACATTCCATCGGGTAGGAGAGTGGACATTCTTCAAATTGAAGGTGAATGGATGGAAGTTGCTATTGATGGGCAACATTCTGGCTGGGTTCCAACAAACGAAATTGCGGAGATTTAGGTTTTTATCTAATTGAATTTCAAGTGTACTCATAAAATGAATTATTTATAGTTGAACTAATACATCAACCCAAAAATCCAAACTGGAATAATATTTCCAAAACCTATTTCAATACTATCTTTTGCGACGTAAGCATTTTCTATATTTGCCACTTGTTTTTTCGTTTTGTTTTTTCCTCCGATTTCAAATGTATAGGTTTTATTAATGATAAAATCGGCAATTTCTGAACGGTTTATTTCGTGTAAACCTTTGAATTGGTTTAAGAAAAAAGTCTCTCGTACATTTCCAATATTCGTATTTTCTTTTGCTAAAGCATACATCAAATTACTATTGTTCAGATATAGTTTTTCAGGTTTAGTCAATACGCCAATACCTGAACTGTCTTTGTACAATTCATTGACCAATCCAGCGCGTTCCAGAATTTTTATGCTTTGTACCAAGGTATTTCGTGAAACATTTATTTTTTCACTCAACTTCGTGATATTAGGTGTAAACGGTGCACTTGACGCAATCGTAATGAGTAGTTTTTTCAGTTTTACCAAGGTGTCGTACTGTAAATCTTCTATTGCATGAATGTCTGTTTCAATGATAAGATTAATCGTATTTTGCAATTTTTGAATGTAAAGCATCTCATTTTCTTTGTAATAGGGATAAACGCCTATTTTCAGATATTTTTCAAATAAAGGTAAGGGTTTTATTTCTTTCAAAAGCTCTGTAGCAATGGCAGTATGGTTTTCCAAAATTTCAGAAAATGAATAAGCTGGGAATGTTTTTTTTGTTTCAAAAGCGATAAATTCCCTAAAAGATAATTCTTTCAGATAATAAGTAATCGCTCTTCGGCTCAAATCTGATTCAGATTTATAGATTTCGAGCATTGAAGAGGAAGTGAAAATAACATTGAGTTCGGGAAAATTGTCGTAAATCAATTTTATCTCTCTTGACCAGTCGGGATATTTGTGCACCTCATCGAGCAATAAGTGTGTTCCTCCAAATTGAGCAAATTGTTTTGCCAAATTATATAATTTATGTTCAAAAAAATAAATATGGTCTAAACTCACATAAAGCGTTGACTGTAGTGGTAAATGAAGTTTTGCAAGCTGTAAAAGTAAGGTTGTTTTTCCCGAACCTCTTGCTCCTTTTACTGCAATTAGTTGGTTATTCAAATCTATTTGATAAACAAGATATCGCTGTAAATTCAACGATACACGTGCTATTTTTGTTTGAAATTCTAATAATAATGTTTCCATAATGCTTTTAGTAAAAAGCAAATATACATAATTTTGTTAATTATAGAAAGCAATTATTGTATTTTTTGCTTATTTAAGAAAGCATTTTTTGATATGCTGAAATTTAATTTTTCTCTTTTAATTTTCTATCCAGATTAATTTCCAACGCTATCAACGCTGCTACGATTCCCCAAACTGGAACGGCAACTTTGTCTGTATCGAGAAAATCATTCAAAAATCCGTGGACAAAGTAAGTACTTAGTGCAAGAATAAAAGCAAAAATCCACGTGCGTTCTTCTCCTTGTGGATAACGGATATAAAGCGTAACAGCTTTGTAGAAAATGGCTATTACTATGAGCGAAAATGAAATCATTCCGAGAAGTCCCATTTCTGCTAGCGGACCTAAATATTCGCTGTGTGCATTGCCTAAATTTCCAAAATTGGTAGAGATAATAGTTTTGTTTTCAGGAAGTTGAAAAGGAGCATATTCAAAAGCATACGTTCCCGGTCCAAAGCCGACAATAGGTTTATCTAAAAACATTGCCCAAGCGCAACTCCAACGGTTGATTCGCTCTAAATTAGATGCGTCTGTCGTAATATTCGCAGCAGATTGTATGCGTTTTTCGAAATTTTCTGTGGTGTGCTCAGATTTGTTTTTATCCAACGAATGATTGATTTCTGTCCAATTAATGAGGATAAGAACTCCCGCAATAGCGCCAATTATAGCTAAATACCTGAATCTTATTTTTAGCTTGATGATTAATCCAACTACGATGGCAACTGCAATACTTAACCAAGCTGCACGTGTATATGAAAAGAATAAACCAGTCATGGCAATTGCAAAAATAATCACAAATACAACTTGTATAAGAGGCGTTTGTTTCTTAGAAAAATAAAATCCAATAATAAGTGGAACAATAAAAGCACACATTGCGCCGTAACTCGTGTGATCTTTGAAAAATGGAAACATCACCCAATGCGATTCTTTTTCGCCAAATCCGTAAAGTGAATGATTGATTGTGGTGTAAATTATCACAATACACATCGCAATGATATACAACCACATAAAAATTGAAATCTTCTTTTTATCTAAAAATACGTATGTTCCAAAAAATACAAGTGGTACAAAAAACCACAAGCGCATCAATAGATATTTGAAGGAAACCGTTGGTAAAACGCTCGTAATTGATGTCATAAGTATCCAAAAAAGGTAGAAGATAATTGCCCAAACAATTGGGTTTTTAATCAGTTCTTTTGGAAGATAAGATTTGCGTAATTGGGTGTAAATAATGAGCAGTAAAAGTAGAATTAATATAGGTTCTGTTGGAACAAAAAGTCCAAATTTACCATCCGTAAATTCCTCTATATTAAAGGATAATGGAGCTAGAAATGCAACCATCATCAAGGCCCAATCCATTTTGAAAATGGTAATGTATATTAAGATGAGCGCAAAAGGAATTAGTCCAAACCACCAATCATTCTGTAGAGTGAAGTAGAAATTGAAGGCAATAAAAATCAATGCTCCAAAAACAATCCATTTATTGCTGCTGAGTGCTTTCAATTAATCCATTTTTCTGAGTTCCTTGATTCTTTCCAAAACAAGAAGAAGTAAAACAGAAAGCGCAAAGGTTCCAAGTGCAGCCATGGCGACAATAATCCAACGAACAGGTTTATCTTTTTTATCTGCTTTTACCGCCCATTCCACCACAAATTTATGGTTAAAGTTTGCATGAGCATCTGATTCTGCTTGTTCGTAAACTGCTTCTAAATCGGTTAATTTCTCTGTTTTAAACTTTCTCAATTCTTCAAGTCCGTCATAAGCAGCACCGTATTTCATATTTACATCAATTTTTTGTTTCACGTAATCGTGATCGGCACTTGATTTTACAGTTCCCAAAGAAGTAAGTAAAGTTGCTCTTGCTTCAGAAGTAACAACGCCCATTTCAGCTAGTTTACGAAGAGAATCTTCTAATTGTAGTTTCTCCTCAGTAAGGTGATTGTATTTTCTTTTTACTATATCAAAAGCAGGAATTGTACGTTCTTTTACAATTTCGTTTTTAACTGTATCGATGAGGTTTACAATGTCATTTGCTATTAAAGCTGCTTGTTCAGGTTGTTTATCCCAAACATTGATAAGAATAGAACCGTAACGTGTGCGTTCAAACTGAATATGCGCATCGTACATCGCAGAAAGCTTGTAATTTTTGTTCGGATCATCTTCACCGATTTCATAATAATCTAATAATTTGTATTTCTGAACGATACGATTACGAATACGAGAAGATTGTAGGAATTGAAGCATTTGCTCTGCTTGTTCTTCTTCACCAAAATCCATTGAATTGGCTTTTGCATTTCGTTGTTCAGAGAAAGAAACGGTACTTGTTGCAGTAGGAAAAACAATTGCAGTAGATCTAAACTGTGGAGTCATCAATAAAGCAGCAATAGAAGAAACGATGATTGCTATAACTGTAAGACCGATTAAAATCCATTTTTTCTGCCAAATAAAAAGGAGCAAATCTTGAGCACCTTTTTTAGAATCTACTTTTTGTTCCATATTTTTTTAAGTGGTATAGTTTTAAGCTCGCTCAATTATCGTTGCATATCCTTGACCTACGCCAATGCACATGGTAACTAATGCGTATCGTTTATTTGTTTTTTGAAGTTCAATAGCTGCAGTTTGCAAAATACGCGCACCACTCATTCCAAGTGGATGACCTAATGCAATTGCACCGCCATTTGGATTAATTCGTGGATCGTTATCAGCGATTCCCATTTTACGTGTACAAGCCAAAACTTGTGCCGCAAAAGCTTCATTCAGTTCAAGAATATCCATGTCTGCTAGTGTTAATCCAGCTCTTTGAAGTGCTTTTTCAGAAGCGTAAACTGGACCGATACCCATAATTCTAGGTTCAACACCAGCAATTGCTGCGCTTACGATTCTTGCAAGAGGTTTTAAATTATTTGTTTTCATTCCCACTTCGGAAGCTAACAAAATAGCTGCTGCGCCATCGTTTAGCCCAGAAGCATTTCCAGCAGTTACACTTCCATTTTCTTTTTTGAATGCAGGGCGCAATGCAGAAAGTGTTTCTAATGTTGTTCCAGTTCGTATAAATTCATCTTGATTGAAAATGAGTGCATCTTTTTTGCGTTGAGGAATAGGTAAATCAACTATTTCTTCTGCTAAACGTCCGTTATCTCTCGCTTTGCTCGCTTTTTCTTGTGACCAAGTAGCAAATTTATCTTGATCTTCGCGAGAAATATTGTACAATTCAACCAAGTTTTCTGCTGTTTGTCCCATGGGATCTGTTCCATACAATTCCTGCATTTTAGGATTGATAAAACGCCATCCGAAACTTGAATCAAACAGCTGTGAATCGCGACCAAATGGAGTAGAAGCTTTCGACATTACCCAAGGTCCACGCGTCATATTTTCAACTCCACCAGAAATATAAATTTCTCCAGCTCCATCTTTTATTGCTCTTGAAGCATTGATGGTAGAAGCCATTCCAGAAGCACATAAACGGTTGACAGTTTCTCCACCAACTTGCCACGGTAATCCAGCTAATAAACCTGCCATACGAGCAACATTTCTGTTGTCTTCTCCAGATTGATTGGCGCAACCAAAAATCACATCTTCAATTTGAGATGGATCTAAACTTGGATTACGTTCGATGAGTGATTTAATAACGTGTGCTGCCATATCATCCGGACGAATACTTGATAAAGTTCCTCCAAAATTTCCAATAGCAGTACGGATACTGTCAACAATATATACTTGTTTTTCCATGTGTTTGAATCTATAAAACTGATAAAGGGAGAAAAAATTATACTTTCTCTACAGAAAATGTATATTTCTCCATAATTGCATTTGCCAACATTTTTTTGCAAGCTTGCTCAACCTTAGCTTCTGCCTCAGATTGAGACGCAGCTTCTACTGTAAGTTGTACGTGTCTACCAATACGAACATTGTCAATTTCTGGTAGTCCAATATTTTTCATGCTATTAGAAACAGCTTTTCCTTGTGGATCTAAAAGTGCCTCAAGTGGCATCACGTCGATTTCAGCCTTGAATTTCATTATTTTTTAATTTTTTTTGTTGAATTATCAATTATCGATAAAATAAGGTACAAAAATACAATAATTGGGATAGACCAAAGCGATAATAGCATAATTAATATGCAACTTCCCATTATTAGTATGTAGCGAGATTCATTTTTCTTCCATTTGAAGGTTTTGAACTTTAGTGCAATCAAAGGAAGTTCTGCAATCAGTAAGAATGAAAATAAGACGATAAACGATGTTAGAATACTGTCTTTTAAAACCAAAAGTGAGATAGTAGATTTCCAATCTGTTGTTCCCCAACCGTCCCATAACATTAATGGAAATGCCATGAAAAACAATGTGTTTGCAGGAGTTGGAAGTCCGATAAATTGTTCCGATTGACGTGTGTCTAAATTGAATTTTGCTAATCTAAAAAGTGAGAAGAAAGGAATCAATAAAGCAATAAATGGAACAAAAAGGTACCATCCGTAAAAGTGAAAAGGTGCTGTTGTTATTGGATTTCCAGTTAAATCACCAACATATAAATCAATCAATGCGTTGATAGATTGTCCGAAAGAATCTGAAAGCCAAGGAGAAGCAACTGTAGAATTTGGAAGGTGAACAATTTCATTTGCTCCGCTAATGATGAGTAAAATAAAGCAAACTACTCCAGGTAGAACACCAAAAGTAACCATGTCTGCTAAAGAATCGAGTTGTTTGCCAAGATCGCTCGCTTGTTTTAATTTCCGAGCGAGAAAACCATCCAAGAAATCACAAATGAGTGCCACAAAAACTAACCAAGGAGCCAAATCTATTCGTCCAGAAAGTGAAAAAATAATTCCTAAAACGCCACAGATTAAATTGCTTGCAGTAAAAAAATTGGGAATAGAAAACATGATTCTTTTTGCCCGAAATTAGAAAAAAAAGACATGTTAGCGACATTATTCACAAAGAATTTGAAAAAGATTACAATACTTGCTTTTAAACAAGAACTATTGAATTATCTACAAAACAATCGATAAAACCAATCTTATCATCTTTTAAATTAAAAAAGAGCTTAAAATTCATTTGTAGTTCTCACTTTTTTCACGTAGTATTGTATAGCTAACCTATATCTAAGTTATGAAAAAACATATTATATTAACCTTATTACTCTTTGTTAGCTATGCGCAAGAGAGTAAAGCACAAATCACAATTCCAACGGATACGGTAGAATGGAAGTACTGTCATTTACATGATATATTTAGCTATGTTAAATCAGATCTTCAAGTGATTGGAATAGATACACTTTCACTCTATAAGATTTATAAGAACCAAATTTTAACTGATACAATATTTTTAAAGGAGGGTCGTGACACTGTATTTTATTACAAAAATGGAATATTTCATTTCTTATTTTCAAATGATCCGGAACTAGGAGATGTTTGGCATCCATTAAACACGACTTATAATGGGTCAGATACCTGTAATTTAACTTTTGTTGTGGTTGGTAAAGACAGTTTATACATAAGTGGGAAATGGCTGAATAGGATTAAGCTGAATATACAAATTAATTCTTCTTCAATGGAAATGTTTGTAGTTGAAAAAATTGGTGTTTTTGGTGGTGGTTATTATAATTTTGGAATGATATATAATTTCTTATATGGCATAGACTGTCAAGGTAATATTTTGAATTCTGACAGCCCTGCTGCTCGTCTTCTTAGTTATCGTTCTGATGTGCTTAATTACTCGGTCACATATAATATTAATTGCTTTTTAGATATTGACGAAAATTCCATAACCGAGGAAGAACCACTCATAAAACGAACAGACAACCGCATTGAAGTTACTTGGAACGAGAAAGATGTGGAGTTAGAATTGTACAATATCAGTGGACAAAAAATCCGTTCAGTACAACAAAATAGTTTATATTTACCTCAGGAGCAAGGAATTTATTTTTTACATATTCAACAAAATACCGATTCTCGTGTGGTAAAATTGGCGAATTAAATTAATTACAATCATGAAAAACATCATTATCTTAAATGTTCTGCTTTTAAGTTTGTTTGTCTCAACCAAAGGGCTGGCACAAACTTATGAAGTAGAGTGGGATTACCAACTCTATAATGAATCTGTTACACATATAGCGAAAACAGGTGAAAAAATAGTAAACAATGATACTTTGTCGGTTTATCAATTTATTACAAATAATATTCCATCTGATACTGTTTTTTTGTTAAAAGAAGGGGGAGATACTACTTTTATTCTTTTTAGAGATTCGTTATATTTCCTGTACACAATCAATACACAAGTAGGAGATATTTGGCATCCTTTAATGTTTACAAGTGTATCTGTAGAAGACCCATCTACTGACACATGTAGAAGTTTTACGTTTGAAGTTGAGGCTATAGATACTGTGCTGATGGGAGGTAATCAACTAAAGAGGATTGGTTTAAGTTATCATGAAAACAACTTAAATGTAGGTGTAAGTGTAATCGATAAAATCGGTATTTGGTGGTATGGTATGCTTTATCATTATTATGTTAATAGTTGTATGGGGCCTATTGTTGATAAACCTTTTCCTTGCCTAATAAAATATCACTCAGACGAACTCAACTACACTTATACGAGGATGACGAGTTGCTTTGCAGATATACAAGAGAACTCTCCAGAAAATGAACCTCAAATCCTACGTAAAGAAAATCGCATTGAAGTTACATGGAATGAGAAAGATGTGGACTTAGAATTGTACAATATCAGCGGACAAAAAATCCGTTCAGTACAACAACACACTTTATATTTACCTCAAGAGCAAGGAATTTATTTTTTACATATTCAACAAAATACCGATTCTCGTGTGGTAAAATTGGCAAATTAAATTCATTGCAATGATGAAAAAGCTACTTTTGGTAGGTTGTTTTATACTGAATTGGGTATGTTCTAATGCCCAACAATATTTTAACGATACACTTTGGTTTAATGCAGATTATTCCATTGCAAGAATGGTTTATCCTACCGATACAGGTACTTTTATCGTAGCACAGAAAGGCTATCTTTCTACAGGGCAGTTAGGTGAAATCGTATTGGGTTTTGTTGATACAAATGGAACAAAGCGAGTTGTCTATCATGATTTTGAAAGTAGTAACGATCAAAGATTGTTAGGTTCAAGTTATAACTTATTTCTGAATCAAGACAGTAATTTTGTGCTGGCGTATGCCAATAATGAGCAAGGTATTGGAGCATATGTTCGGATAAAAGAAATTTCTCCTCAAGGGATGTTGATAAGAGATGTGCATTTAGACACCATTTTGACTAATTTACATTATGGAATAGGTGATTACACTCGCTTAATTCAACGCCGTTCAGACAGTATGTACATTCTTAACATGGCGGCAGTTGACATGACGCTTCCTTCCGATGATCAAAAAATGGGAGTACTGCTCACAATATTAAACCCCGACTTTTCTATCGATACCGTACTTTTTTATTCCGACCCAACGCTTACGTATAGTTATCTTTTTTTAGATGCAGTAGAATTGGACAGCAGTAAATCAGCGATGTTAATGTGCCGTATAAAGTTTGCGGCGCCTTCTGTTCCTGAAAACCAACAATTTCGTTTGTTTTTAGATTACCTGGATAGTGAAGGTGTAATTACCGAAACTTACACTTACGCAGAACAGGAAAAAACTACTGGTACTAGCTTGGTTAAAAGTCTCGGAGAAGATGGCTATGTAACAGCTCTATCATACTTTTATCCACAAGGGCATGGAAATACTTTATTAGCTCAATCTTATTTAGCAAAGTTCGACAAACAATTGCATTTGGTTTGGCGCACGGTATTAAATGAGCGACTATTGGCAAGCGATTTAATTAATTTTGGTCCAAAAAAAGTAATCGCCACTTCAGATAGTAATTATTTAGCACTCATGTTAGACTGGAACGGTGCAGACACCAACCAAACAGCCGCACGCATTACCAAAATAAATCCAGAAGGAGAAATTATCTGGAACCGTTTTTTTTATCGCTATGACCGTCATAATTTTGATACACTTAATCCTCCTTCTCATGATTTGTCAGATATGCAGGAAACACCTGATGGTGGTTTTGTTTTTGCCGGTCAAGTATGGAATTGGGATGGTTTTGTACAACAAGTTCCTTTTCAAACAGCATGGATGGTAAAGGTTAATTGCCTTGGGTTTATTGGCCCTCCAAGTGCCGCTGTTGCTTGGCAATCGGGTAATGAGAATACAGTGAGTTTTTACAATACGAGTTTACAAGCAGCTAATTATCATTGGGATTTTGGCGACGGTTCCACTTTTGAAGTAGATGATAGCATGGATACACTTTTTCATCATTATCAAGATACAGGAACATACACGGCAACATTAATCGCTTATGGATGTAGAGAAACAGATACTTTGCACTTTACGGTAAAAGTGATGCTTGAGCCAGAAGATACTGTCAACAATGCTGGAGAAGGTTATTTTACATTTTACCCCAATCCAATCATTTCTGGAAATACATTGTACGTTTATTTGAACGGCATGAATGAAGTAAAATCAAGCACTATAGACCTTACGTTTTATGATTATAGCGGAAATCTGGTTCGCGCAGTCTCGCTTTCTTCAAAAGAAGGTAATTACATGATTCCCAATCAACTTTCTTCAGGGATGTATTTTGTACATCTAACACAAAATGGAGAAAACATAGCGGTTAAAAAGTTGGTTGTTCAGTAATGGTCTTCTAATAAGTTTTATTTTTTTTTATCATGTAGTTTCTATCAGAAATTAGAAAAAAAAGAGAAGTCCGAGCAATTATTAAGTCATTTTATTACAATTTATACAAACATTCATTAATTTAGTACAATTTTTTAGGCTTTTTTAAGTTTTGGAGAAGTAAACTTATTCAAATACATGTACTCATTTAGAATAGTTGTTGTTGCTTGTTTTCTGTTTATCTCATTTGATTACTTTGGTCAAGGTTCACTTGCTCCAAAATATTCGAATGAATTTTTACAAGTAGGTGTTGGTGCTCCAGCGCTTGGACTTTCTAATGCTGTTGTTGCTGGTGTAAATGATGTCACTTCAGCTTATTGGAATCCTGCGGGGTTAACAGATATTCATACATGGGTGCAAGGAGCTTTGATGCACTCAGAGTATTTTGCTGGAATTGCAAAGTACGATTATTTAGGAGTGGCTTATCCAATTGACGATAAAAGTACAGTCGCTTTTTCTGCCATTCGTTTTGGTGTAGATGATATCCCTAACACAACGCAATTAATTGATGCACAAGGGAATATAGATTACGATAGAATTACCACTTTTACCGCTGCAGATTATGCTTTTCTCTTTTCGTATGCTAGAAAATTAACTGTTCCAGGTTTAAGTGTTGGCGGAACTTTTAAACTGATTTACAGAAAAGTCGGTGATTTTGCGCATTCTTGGGGATTTGGTTTAGATGCTGGAATTAAATATCAACTCGGAAAACGTTGGAAATTTGGTTTGATGGCGCGCGATATCACTTCAACATTTAATGCTTGGGTTTTTACCTTGGATGATCAAACGAAAGAAGTTTTTCAGGCGACAGGCAATGAATTGCCTAAAAACGGACTTGAGCTTACGTTGCCGCGTTTTATCTTTGCTTCTCAAGGAAAATTTGAATTGGGAAAAGGATTTAATATCATGTCAGAAATTGATGTTGATTTTACCACAGATGGTCGAAGAAATGTATTGATTCGAACTTCTCCGATAAGTATAGATCCGCACATGGGTTTACAAGTTGGATTTAAAGACATCGTATATGTAAGATGTGGATTTGGAAATTTCCAGTTTATCAAGAATTTTGACAATACAGAAAAATTAACATTTCAACCAAACATAGGCTTAGGCGTACATTTTAAAGGGATTTATATAGATTATGCATTTACAGATATTGGAAATCAATCGGTTGCCTTGTATTCTCATGTTATTTCCCTTAAATTTGACTTGAAAAAGCCGAAGAGTAAAAAAACAGAGAAAAAAGCACCTTAACCAATGAAAATACGACTACTACTTCTTCTAGGACTAGTTTCATTTGTTTCTCATGCACAGCAATATGGCAATGAGTGGATAGATTATTCTCAAAAATATTTCTCATTTAAAATTTGGCAAACAGGTATTTACCGTATTGATGCAAATACATTAAACGCAGCTGGAGTTCCTTTGTCTTCTATAAATCCGACACAATTTCAAATTTTCGGAAAGCAAAAAGAGCTTGCTATTTATGTCAACGATGGTGGAGATGGAATTTTAGATAATGCGGATTACATTGAGTTTTATGCCGAAAAAAATGACGGTTGGTTAGACTCTTTGCTTTACAATAACCCAACTAAAATAGGAAACCCTGGTTATAGTTTATACAACGATACTTTGCGCTATTTCTTTACTTGGAAAAATAGTGGAGTTGGAAGTCGTTTTATTTCTGAAACAGATGTAAATTATTCTGCATTTACGGCGTCTAACTATGTGTTGTCGAATACGATTTTTTCTCCTTCTTCGGGTTATGTGGATGGTTACAAAGAGGCTGGAAGTTCATCTTCTTTTTATGTGGATGGTGAAGGATATGGACAAACTCAGATAAACGGCGTTCCTGGCGGAGCAAGTTCTAATAATTCACTTGCAACCAATAATTTTTATGTTGGTGGAGACGCACCTGATTTAAAGTTATTGGTAAATGTAATGAGCAATGCTTCGGCTGAAAACGTTACAATTAATCATCATTTACAATTAAAATTTGCTGGAAATATCATCTTAGATCAAACGTATGCTGGATATCAGCAAATTCAAGTCAATCAAGCTTTTCCAAATTCATGGATAAACGCTTCAAGTACTAATTTGACGATGAATATCATTGATGATTTAGGTGCATTAACTGATTTTCAATCGTTGACCTATGCTTCATTGATGTATCCACGAACGCTCAATTATTCGGGAAATAGTTTCGTAAGATGCTTTGTACAAAAAGCTCCTTCGCAAGCAAAAACTCGTTTGGATATTGTTGGATTAACAGGTTCAAGTCATGTCGCTTATAGTTTAGGTCAAGTTGCTCGAAAAATTCCAGTCGTGGAAGGCGCAACGGATTATGTACTAATTCCCAATGCAATTTCTGGGGCAGACCAATTATTTGTGATGGCTGACGAAGCTATGATTCCTCATATTTCGCAATTAACAGCTGTAAATGGAACTGGGAGTTTTACCAATTACCCGGCAATGAATTTTGAAAATGCCTTATTGATGATTTACAATAAAGCCTTATTGCCAGCTTCTCAAGATTATGAAGTCTATCGTCAATCTCCTGCAGGAGGAAGTTACAATGTCATTTTTGCCAACGTAGATGAACTATTTGATCAATTTGGCGGAGGAATAGAAAAGCACATTATGGGAATTCGTCGTTTTGCTCATTATGCCTATAAACATTCTACTCAAACTCCAAAAGCACTATTTCTAGTAGGAAAAGGAATTTCAGATGTTGGTTATAGAGGTTACCCAGCTTCATTTCAGGAATGTCTTATTCCAAGTTTTGGTTATCCTTCCTCTGATATTTGTATCACAGCAAAATTAGAAAGTAATAGTTTAGCTCCACTTATTCCAACAGGACGAATTGCTGTAAAAACGAATCAACAATTGACCGATTACCTCAATAAAGTAAAAGAGAATTTAATTCAACAAGATCCGTATAGTGTTTACAATACGCCTAGTAAAGATTGGCAAAAGCACATTCTCCATTTTGGAGGAGGAACAGGAGCTTCGCAACAATTAACCTTGCAACAATACTTGAATCAAATGGCGAATATTGCAGAATATCAATATTTTGGAGGATATGTGCATTCGTATTTTAAAACAACTACTTCACCTTTCGATCCAGCAACATTGGAATCTATTCGTCAACGTCTTCAAAATGGAGTAAGTGTAGTGAACTTTTTTGACCACGCTACTTCCGATGGTTTTGAGATTAATATCGATGAACCTACGAATTGGGATAATGCAGGGAAATATCCTCTAATAATTGGAAATGCTTGTTATACAGGAGATATATTTCATGCTGGAAATGTATTGTCTACTTCTGAGCGTTTTGTTCAAGTTCCAGGTGAAGGTGCAATTGCTTTTATGGCTTCTTCCACACTTGGGTTTGCGCCTTATCTATTCTATTATTCACGTGAATTTTATAGACAATTCTCACTTGTAAATTATGGCGGAACGATAGGTGAGCAAATCAAAAATACGATAGGTATTGTTGAGAATCTTACCGTAAACCAAATAATGGAAACGACGTGTACGCAAATTATTCTCAACGGAGATCCTTTGGTACGCTTGAATCATCACGATAAACCAGAAATTGAGTTGCTCGAATCAAATGTTTCGTTTAGTCCAACTAATTTAGATCTAACAACTCAAAACATAGCTGTTCAAGTAATTATAACGAATCTTGGGCAGTCTGTTACGGATTCTGTTTCTGTTAAAGTGGTGCGTCACTTTCCCGGACAGCCGATAGATTCGGTTTACCAAAAAATCATTCCACGATTGGATTATAAAGATACCTTGGTTTTTTCAATGCCACTTTTACCCAACGTAAGTTTAGGTCCCAATTTATTTACCATTTCGGTAGATTTACCTTCTGTTATTGACGAACAATACGATGAGTTTAATAACAACCAAATCACTAAAACACTTTTTGTAGATATAGATGGTATTTTACCTGTTTTACCGTATGATTTTGCTGTGATTCCAACAGATACAATTACCTTGAAAGCTTCTACCGTAAATCCTTTAGCGGCTTCTAATACGTATCGTTTTGAAATTGATACAACAGATTTATTCAATTCTCCAGAAAAAAGATTTGCACTCGTAACTGGACTTGGTGGCGTAAAACAAGTTTCACCAACGCAATGGAAATCATCTTCTTCTGGAATGCCCATGCCTTTGATTTGTACAGATAGTACAGTTTATTTTTGGCATGTTGCTATAGAATCTGCAACGCCAGACTGGCACGAGCAATCATTTCAATATATTCCAAACAAAGAAGGTTGGGGACAAGATCACTTTTTCCAATTTAAAAAGAACAATTTTATATCTGTAAACTATAACAGAACAATTCGTCAGCGAGAATTTGCACCAATAACAAAACATGTTTCTTGCGATGTATATGACCATGCAAACACGTATGACGAGTACGGTGCTACATGGTGGTTTATTGATCAAAATTTAATGGAATATGCCGTTTGTGGACTTACTAATTCACTTTATGTTGGAGTTGTAGATCCAGCGACATTTGAACCTTGGGGAACGCGACATTACAATGTCGGAACTTCATCTTGGGAAAATCCAACACATAATTTCGGGAATGCAAATGACAATGGAGCTTGTAGAGATAGAGTTGAAAATTTCTTTGTATTTCATCAGAATGATCCTACGCAAATGACTGCTTTTGAAAATATGATTGCTGCTGTGCCAGATAGTTTTTATATACTCGTTTATACGCCTTTCTATGCGCAGTATGATATTTGGCAACCAAGTACTTTCTCACTTTTTTCAACAGTTTTGCAATCGGATAGTATTTATGCTGGACGTCCCAACCAAGCATTTATTTATTTCGGTAAAAAAGGAACAAATACTTTGAATAAAGAGCTTGTAGCACAATACGATCATGAATATTTACACCTTGTTGCACCAATGCCGGGTTCAATTTATTCTGGAGTTGAAGCATCTACGATTATTGGTCCTGCAGCAGATTGGAAAACGCTGTATTGGAAACAAGATCCAAGTGAAGCAACGGTCGGAGATTCGACAACCTTGCGTATTAGTGGTTTGAATATCAATCAATCACCTCAGTTTATTATTGATACAACTTTTACCCGAAACGATTCTATTTTGAATTTGAATTCATTGGTAAATTCAACTTCTTATCCATATTTGAAACTTACAGCACTTTATCAAGACAAAGTAACGTTTACGCCAGCACAAGTAGATCGTTGGCATGTATTGTATGGGCAATTACCAGAAGCCGCGCTTGATGCAACATCAGGAGTTTATTGGAAAACAACACAAGACACACTGACAGAAGGTCAACCGGGTGCATTTGCTATTGATATTAAGAATATTGGTAAAATAGACATGGATTCTCTCTTGGTGAGTTATTGGATTTTAGATGAAAACCAAGTGAAACATCCCATTGCCTATGCACGTCAGGATTCATTGTTGGTAGGAGATATTTTGAGAGATACCATTTCATTTTCAACTGCGGGTTTGAGTGGAATAAATAGTTTTTGGGTAGAAGTGAATCCTTATGTGGGTGGAAGTAACGTGATTACCGATCAACCAGAACAGTTTCATTTTAATAACATTGCGCAAATTCAATTCTACGTAAAAGCAGACAATAAAAATCCTGTGTTAGACGTCACTTTTGACGGAGTACATATCTTAAATGGCGATATTGTTAGTCCTAAAAGTCAAATTGTTATTTCACTAAAAGACGATAATCCATTTTTATTGATGAACCAAAATGCAGATACCTCTTTGTTTGGTATTTATTTGAAAGATCCGAATGGAATTCAACGTCGCATTCCTTTTATGAATAGTGCTGGACAACAAGTTTTGCAATGGATTCCCGCAAGTGATAGTTACAACAAATTTAAAATTATCTATCAGGGAGATTTTCCAATAGATGGAGTTTACACGCTTTCTGCTCAAGGTACAGATAAGTCGGGAAATCTTTCGGGAGATTTTGAATACCGCATTACATTTGAGATTATTCACGAATCGAGTATTACGTATTTGATGAATTACCCGAATCCATTTTCTACAAGTACGCGATTTGTTTTTACGCTTACTGGAGATAGAATTCCAGATTACATGATTATTCAAATTATGACCATTACAGGAAAAGTGGTGAGAGAAATAACCATGGGTGAATTGGGAACCATTCGCATCGGAAAAAACATTTCAGATTACGCTTGGGATGGAAAAGATGAATTTGGCGATTTTCTAGCAAACGGCGTTTATCTATACCGTGTTTTAACCGATTTGGATGATGATGTTATCAAACATCGCGATTCAGGAGCTGACAAGTATTTCAAAAAAGAATTTGGTAAAATGTATTTAATGAGGTAACTTATTTCCTCCTCAAAAAAGGCAATTCTAGCCAAGCGTAACTTACACGCGCCAATAAAATACTTAGGAAAAGCACGATGAGTGGAAAAAAGTACATTCCATAACCACTTAGTTGCATAATATCGGTCTTTTTAGCAAGAGACATAAACAGTGTGATCACCAAACCGTGGTAGAGATATAGTCCGTAAGATATTTCACCGAGTTTTTCTACCCATTTGTATTGTGCAGGTTTGAAGTAAGTAATTGCTGTATTCATTTGATGAAAAAGTAAAAAGCAAAATACGATTGGGAACAATAGATTGTTTAAAAATAAAATAGATGAATTTTGGAAGAGCGTATTCCAACAAAGTGCGAGAATAATGAACCCAAAAAATAGAATAGGATAGGAGAATTTCATTTTTCTATTTTCCAGTACTTCTTCTCTTTTATTCCAAAAATACGCGAAGATAATTCCCGCACCAAAGTCCGTAAAATAGGTCAAGGTGTGAAAATAATGTCCTTCATTCATCCATTGGTTGTATGCGTTATAAGCTAAGCCAATAAGAGCAAAAGCAATTCCGACTAAAAGCACGTACTTTTTCAAAAAGTTAAGCGCTAAACCTAATAAGATGTAAAACTGAACTTCTACTGCAATTGACCATGTTAAAAGCAAGAAAAACACAATAGAAACGTGATAAGCATCCAAATCAAAATAAAAATTTTGAGTAAGCGTCAAAAAGTCAATAATAGACGGAATATGCACTTCTTGTTGAAGAAAATGAGCGAAAAGAGGTAAAATAATAAATCCAATCACCAAAATAAATAAATACAAAGGCAAAATACGAAGTGCTCTTTTACGAAAAAAGTTAGTTGTATTGAAATTGCTTAAACCTCTTTTTAAACTGAGAAAAGTAAGTAGAAATGCACTTAGAAAGAAAAAGAATTTCATTCCAATAATTCCATTTAGTTGAAATGAATCTAAGAAAATTTTTAATGTTTCTGAATCGGTAGAATTTCCTTTGGGTAAAGTGTGGCAAAGTAACACAAAAACAAAAGCAATGAATCGAAAGCCGTCCAAACCGGGAATTTTCAGGTTATTCTCTTTCGTTTTAAGCATTTCTATTCAGGTGTTGTTTTAAAGTGGTTAGTCCAAAGATAAAACAAGATCTATAGAAAGTTAATAATTTACCGGATAATTCACCGATTGAAAGGCAGGGCAATAGATAGAATCAAGCGTAGAAGAGTTTAACTGCTTATCTATTTTTATAAATTTTAAGTACGTATTTCCTTTTGTTTGACATGTTAAAGTTTCATTTATAGATGCTCCATCGTACTCATAGATTTTATTTACACAACAGGCATCGCAATCTGTTTTACCATTTAATTTTTGTATTTGAAAAATATCTGTTGCTTGTGCAGGTGGTTGGTTTTTTATGACCCAATTTACGGTTGCAATTGCTTCTATGTCAATATTCACTGTGTTGGTTTTGTCCGTTGTTAAATCAGAGAAATACACCAGTTTTTCAGTACTAAAATAATTGTCTTTTGAGCAATCAATGTAATATTTTTCTACCTGATCTCGGTTAAATGCAACGGTGTAATTTCCATCGCTATCAGTTGTTACGGTTGTAACAAGTACTTTTTTTGTCGTTCCAGCTAAAACTTGGTAAATAGCAACAGAAGCTCCAGATAATCCTGTATTGAAGGACGTATCGTTGATTTTTCCAGCTATTTTAAATTGTATGGGGTCTTTTTTGCAACCTAAAAGTGCAATAAGTAAGATAAAAGAGATTACTTTCCAATTCATACAACACGTTTTTTTTAATGAATAACTAAAGGTACAATTTTCTAGGAGAATAAACTCATTTTAAGAATCAGAATCCAATAAATCGGGTCTTCTTTCTTTTGTGCGTTCAATTGCTTTGTCCATTCGCCAATTGTCTATATCGTTAAAATTCCCTGAAAGTAGTATGTCGGGGACTTTCCAACCTCTAAATTCGGATGGACGTGTATAAACAGGTGGAGAAAGTAAATTGTCCTGAAAACTATCCGACAACGCAGAAGTTTCATCGTTTAAAACTCCTGGAATTAAACGCACAATGCTATCTGTTAGAACAGCTGCGGCTAATTCTCCACCAGAAAGAACATACGAACCAATAGAAATTTCTCTGGTAATAAAATGTTCGCGAATGCGTTCGTCAATTCCTTTATAATGTCCGCAAAGAATCAATAAATTTTTAGAAAGTGACAAAGTATTGCTCATGGCTTGGTTCAACACTTCACCGTCTGGCGTCATGAAAATAATTTCGTCGTATGCTGTTTTTTCTTTGAGTGCTTCAATGCAAGCAACAATAGGTTCGATAGACATGACCATTCCAGCGCCACCGCCATATTGGGCGTCGTCCACGTTTTTGTGTTTGTTTGTGCTGTAATCGCGTAAATTATGAACGTTAATTTCTGCCAAACCTTTGGTTTGTGCACGTTTCATAATAGATTCACTGAAAGGTCCATCCAATAATTTAGGTAGAACAGTAATGATGTCGATACGCATAATTGACGATTAAGAATGTCTATACTCTAATTGTTCAACAAATTTAGTCAAACGATTTGAGTGCGTTGTTACTAATTTGTATCAAGCGTTCATATTCTTCTGGAGAAAGGTCAGAATGGTAATATCCAACTGGATTTACTTTTTCACCATTTTTTTCAACTTCGTAATGAACGTGTGGACCAGTAGATTTACCTGTAGAACCAACTAAACCAATTAAATCACCACGTTTTACCTTTTGACCTACTTTAACTTTGAATGCACTTAAATGTCCGTAACGCGTTTTGTAACCATAACCATGGTCGATAACGATACATTTTCCATATCCCCACGAGTTGGTTTCTACTTCGACCACTTTACCGTTTCCTGTAGCAAAAACTTTTGTGCCAATTGGAGATGAGAAATCCATTCCCGTATGCATTTTCTGTGTTTTGTAGATGGGATCAATTCTCCATCCGTAACCAGAAGCTACGTGTTTTAAATCTTTATTTCTTACGGGTTGAATTGCAGGAATACTCGCCAAACGATCTTCTTTATCTTTTGCAATTTCAACTAATTCTTGAAAAGATAAGCTTTGTCCATATAATTTACTTTCCAATGAATCAATACGTTGTGCGGTAAGTTTTAGTAATTCAGAATTAGAATAACCTTCTAAATCCTTATAGCGATCTGAACCTCCAATTCCCATTGTACGAAGTTCGTCTGGAAACATATCTGCATTAAAAGCAACGCGGTAAATATCTCTATCACGTTGTTTCATTTCTTCCAAAACCTTCGACATTAAAGTCATGTCGCCACTCATTTTTTGGAATTGCTCTGCGTAAAATTGATTTTCTTTTTGAAGTTCAATTTCTTTTGGAGAATCAATTCGCTTGGCAAAAAAGAAAGCTAAAATGACACTTAATACGATTGTAGGTGCTATAAATGCTAGGGTACGCAAGACTCGCTCCAGGGGAGTATACTTTGCTCTCTCGTAAGAAAGTGTTTGTGGATTGTAGCGATACTTAGCTCTTGGCATTCCTTTTTTTTAATTTTACAGGTGCAAATTTAGTGAATAAATCTAACTTTGCATAGCTCTTAACAATCGTTAACAGCTTTTTGAATTTAACAACAAGCATTTTTCGCATGAAAACACAGGAAATTCGCCAACATTTTTATACTTTTTTTGAGTCAAAAGGTCACAAAATAGTACCTTCTGCTCCCATGGTAGTTAAAAACGATCCAACATTGATGTTCACCAACGCAGGTATGAATCAATTTAAGGATTTGTTCTTAGGAAACGCCAAAGCGAAAGATGTTCGAATTGCCGATACGCAAAAATGTTTGCGTGTTTCAGGAAAACACAATGATTTAGAAGAAGTAGGTGTAGACACTTACCACCACACCATGTTTGAAATGCTTGGAAACTGGTCATTCGGAGATTATTTCAAAGAAGAAGCTATTTCTTGGGCTTGGGAGCTTTTAACCGAAGTCTATAAAATTGATATTTCTCGAATTTATGTAACTGTTTTTGAAGGTGATGAGAAGGATGGTGTTCCTTTAGATCAAGAATCAATAGATATTTGGAGTCGATTTGTCGATAAAGACCGAATTTTAAAATGCAATAAAAAAGATAATTTCTGGGAAATGGGCGAGACAGGTCCTTGCGGTCCATGTACAGAAATTCATATAGATATTCGTTCAGAAGAAGATAGAAAAATGATTTCCGGAAAAGATTTGGTGAACAACGACCATCCTCAAGTGATTGAAATTTGGAACCTAGTTTTCATGCAATTCAACAGAATGGCAAACGGAAGTTTGGTAGAATTACCTGCAAAACATGTTGATACAGGAATGGGACTAGAGCGTTTGGCAATGGTTCTTCAAGGTAAACAATCAAATTACGATACAGATATTTTTCAATTGCTCATTCAACATATATCGAAAATTGCTGGAATTCCTTATGGAAAATATGAAGCACAAGATATTGCATTGAGAGTGATTGCAGATCATATTCGTGCAATTTCATTTTCTATAGCTGACGGACAATTACCAAGCAATACAGGCGCAGGATATGTAATTCGCAGAATCTTAAGAAGAGCAGTTCGTTATGGTTACCAAACACTTGGGTTAAAATCATCTTTCTTGGCTGAACTTTCTGTTGTTTTAGGAAAAGCAATGGGAGAAGAATTTCCAGAATTAATTGCTCAAAAAGAGATTATTAAAAATGTAATTCGAGAAGAAGAAAATTCATTTTTCCATACCTTGGAGCAAGGAATAAAACGCATGGAACTTATTATGAATGAAACAAAAACGGCTGGAGAAAAAGTTATCTCTGGAAAAGCTGCTTTTGAATTGTTCGATACATTTGGTTTTCCGGTAGATTTAACGTCACTTATCGCTCGCGAAAATGGATTCTCTATCAACGAGAAAGAATTTGAAGAAGAGCTATTGGCTCAAAAAACACGTTCACGTGCTGCAACTTCGCTTTCTACAGGAGATTGGGAAATTTTAAAAGAAGATGATACAGAAGAGTTTGTTGGATATGATTTATTGTCAACAGATGTTTTCATCACAAAATATAGAAAAGTCAATCAAAATCAAAAGAACTTTTACCAATTGGTATTCAACATTACGCCATTTTATGCGGAAGGTGGAGGTCAAGTTGGCGATAAAGGATACATTGTTTCAAATGGAGAAAAAACCTTCATTTTTGATACGAAAAGAGAAAATAACTTGATTGTTCATCTAGTAGAAAAACTTCCTTCGGATGTAAATGCTCATTTCGAAGCTGTTGTGGATGAAAAACGAAGAAGATTAACCGCTTCAAATCACACTTCAACGCATTTATTGCACCATGCGCTTCGTCAAGTTTTAGGAACACATGTTGAGCAAAAAGGTTCTTTGGTCGGACCAGATTATTTGCGATTTGACTTTTCTCATTTTGCTAAGATTACAGATGAAGAAATGGCTCAAATAGAATCGCTTGTTCGCACTGCAATTCAAGAAAATACTCCATTGAATGAGCGCAGAGCAATTCCTATTGCAGATGCAAAAGAATTAGGTGCAATGGCATTGTTTGGCGAAAAATATGGCGATTTAGTACGTGTTATTCAATATGGCGATTCTGTAGAACTTTGCGGAGGAACGCATATGCCTTCAACTGGAACGATTGGACTTTTTAAAATAAAATCAGAATCATCTGTCGCAGCTGGAATTCGAAGAATCGAAGCAATAAGCAATGAAGCTGTGGAAGCATATTACCACGAAAAAGAAGCGAAACTTTCTACCGTGGAAGCATTGTTGAAACATCCTGCAAATCTTGAAAAAGCTGTTGAAGAGTTAATCGCAAAAAATCAACAACTGACAAAATCAATAGAGCAATTTGAAAGAGAACAAGCAAAAGCGATTAAAAACGAACTAAAATCTGCCGTTACTGATTGGAATGGAGTTTCTTTTCTCGGACAAAAAGTAAGTTTAGGTGCTGGATTAATAAAAGACGTTCTTTTTCAATTAAAAACGGAACTAAAACAGCCTTTTGTTGCTGTTATTGGTGGTGAAGAAGATGGAAAAGCAACGCTGAGTATAATGATCTCTGAAGAATTAGTGAATTCAAAATCGTGGCATGCAGGAAATCTTGTACGTGATTATGCAAAACTAATCCAAGGTGGAGGAGGTGGACAACCATTTTTCGCTACTGCAGGTGGTAAAGATCCGAAAGGTTTAGATAAGGCGATTGAAGCAGTTAAAAATGCTTTAGTTTAGCTTATTGAATAAATCCTTGTAAAGAACACAAACGGTAATAAGCGCCTTTTTGAGCGAGTAAATCTGCGTGTTTTCCGCGTTCGATAATTTCTCCTTTACTCAAAACAATAATCTCATCAGCATGTTGAATAGTACTCAAACGGTGCGCTATTACAATAGAAGTTCTATTTGCCATTAGTTTGTTCAGCGCATCTTGTACCAAACGTTCCGATTCTGTATCTAAAGCCGACGTTGCTTCGTCCAATATCAATACATCTGGATTGGTAAGCACTGCACGAGCAATATTTATACGTTGTTTTTGTCCGCCAGAAAGTTTGTTTCCACGTTCACCAATAATGGTTTCGTAACCCATTTCTTGCTGCTCAATAAAATCATGTGCGTTCGCAACTTTCGCAGCTTCTATAATAGATTCTAAAGAAGCTTCTGGAATTCCAAAAGCGATATTGTTGCGAATAGAATCGTTGAATAAAATAGATTCTTGACTTACAATTCCAATATGCTTGCGCAAATCTTCTACTTTGTACGATTTTATGTTGTTTCCGTCTATCGTTATTTCTCCCGATTGTATGTCGTAAAAACGTGGTAATAAATCTGCAATAGTCGATTTTCCACTGCCAGATTCTCCAACTAAAGCAATCGTTTTTCCTTTTGGGACATTGAAATTGATTTCTTTTAAAACCGATTTATCTCCGTAAGCGAAAACTACATTTTTGTAACTTACACCTTCGTTAATTGGATTAAAAGGAATTGGATTTTCTGGATCTAGAATTTTCTCGTCCGTATCTAAAATCTGATTAATTCTATCCAAACTTACTTTTGCTTTATTTAAAATGGCAATGTTGTTCGCTATACTTTGAATTGGACGTAATAACTGAGAAAAAACCAATACAAATCCAATAAATTGTGGACCAGTTAACCCACTTGTTCCATCGTTTGCAAGTACAATCGAACCTCCGAAAAAAACGATGACTAACATCACGAAAGCACCTAAAAACTCATTCAAAGGAGAAGATAAGTCTTTCTTTCTAAATGTTTTCGTAATCAGTTTTTGATGTTTTAGATTCGCTTTTTCAAACTTACTTTGCACAAAATTGATGGCATTAAAAGCTTTGATGATTTTTATTCCACCCAAGGTTTCTTCTATAATAGAAAAAACGGAGCCCATTTGATCTTGTCCTGCTCGAGCTGTTCGTTTCAAACTTTTACCGATGCGAGAAATAACAAATGCAGAAAGGGGCAACACTAAGAATGAAATTAAGGTAAGTTGCGGACTCCAGTATAAAAGCGCAGAAATACTCAATAATACATCAAATGGATCGCGATAAATTAATTGAAGAACGCTCACTACGGCAACTTCCATTTCGTTTACGTCGTTGTTCATGCGCGACATTAAATCACCTTTTTTCTCTTCTGTATGAAAAGACATCGGCAAACGAAGTGATTTGGCAAACAATTTATTGCGAATATCGCGCACCACAGACATACGCAAATCTGACTGATGATAAATAGCCAAATAGCGAAAAACATTTTTCAAAAAGAAAGCGATGAGCACAGAAACACAAATGAATAAAAGCGCTTGTTCTTTACCATTATGGTACAAGAAAGTCTCCATGAAATAGTTGTAATAATCCGAACAATATTTTATAAATCCCTCATTTTTTGGAGCAATAGGTTCTGTTAACGGCATTTCTTGTTTAAAAACAAGATTTAGGAATGGGATAAATAAAACAAGCGAAACTAAATTGAAAATAACAAACAAGAAATTGAATATAATCGTAAGATTAGCTCTCCATCTATATATAAACGTGTAGCGATAAATTTCTTTAAGTCCTTTCATGAATGCAAATATACATTTTTGAACGTATAATTTGTTTTAATTGGAGGTTGAGAGTGAAAAGGTGTCTTCGGTACTTTTGCTTTTAGGAATTCATTTTTTGAATAAAACCAATTTTGTGAAGCAAAAACTCAGCCACCTAAGGGAATATGATAATAAAAATAATTAGAGGCAATTGAGTGTTCTGCAAGAACGTATCGAAAGCGACGGCATTTGAAAAACGATAGATGTTGTGGTACAGATATTTTAAAAAAAATGTTGAGTTATTTTTAATAGACCTTTTACCTAACGAAAGGATCGCCCGGTAGCGGGGGGAATAAAAATCCCACTTCTTTGTAAGTAGCACTCAATTGAATTACTTCCCGAAATTAAACCCTATGCCAAAGCGTAAAGACAAATCAAGACGACTGGGTATATTGTGAAGTCCATAATTATCGCTTAAATACTTTTCTGTTTTTACACCTCCTTTCCCATTCTTTGATCCTGAATAGATTACACCAATAAAATTTATATTGCTATAAATTGTTAGCCAATCAAGAATATCGTATTCGATTCCAACTCTAAAATTCAATCCAATATCACTAAGTTTGTATCTTAAAATATTAGAATTACAACCAAATACAGTACAAGAATTTTCTAAAAATAACTGTCCTGTCCCCCAAATATAATTTATGCCACTACCAAAAACGAGATATGTACTTTTATAAATCGGAACTTTTCGATTGTAGTTTAGATTAATTATTTTTATTGATCTAGCAATAACAAAAGGTTTTGATTGAGTTAATAAATCTCCTGTAAAATATTTTGTATCTAAATTCATATATTCAGCAGAAATATAAGATTTACCCGATATGTGTCGCTCATACATAATTCCCCAAGAATCATTTAGGTATCCTCCAAACATATTTTGTGGAGCATTTCCATGAACCATTTTGTGTGTGTTAATGACGGGAGTTTTATCAAAAAAAAGATGGAACATTCCTGTTTGGAAAAAGATGCTGTTTTCTGACTGACCAAAAAGATTGTTAAAAGATAAGAAAAAGAGTCCTATAATTAAATACTGTTTCATTTTCATATCGTCAATTAAAATTAAATCCTATCCCAATGCGTAAAGACAAATCAAGACGACTGGGTAAATCAGTTCTGTCATATTTTTCTTTATAATACTTATGAGCATTCCCCTCATCTGATGATGCTCCCAAATATGTGGTTATGATGCAATCTATGTTCGAATAGAGTGTTATCCATTTTATGGGAGTATATTCTATACCTATTCTTGTATTAAACCCAAAATCATTTCGATAATATCCATTTATATTTGCTTCCCAATATCCATTGCCAGTCCAGCTATTTGTAATATAAATTTCCTCAAGTCCCCATCGATAAAACACACCTCCTCCAAACACAAAACTAAATTGATTTTTTAAACTAATATTTCTTAAATAACATGCGTTTATGGTTTTTAACTTGCGAGTCATTACAGTAGGATTAATTTTGTTGTTTAATGGTAAAATCGTCATATAAGCTGCGTTTAATACCATGAATTCTACTGAAACAGATGATTTGTTATTAATCATTCGCTGATATTGGACTCCTTTTGAGTCAAGTAGAACACCTTTGAATATGTTTCGCAATGTTCTTTTGTATGTGTTTGGTACATTATTGATTATAGGTGTTCGATCAAAAAATAATGAAATAATCCTGTTTGAATGGAGATTCGATTATTGTTTTGGGCACAAACAGAGAAGTTCAGAAATAGAATTAATATATGTAAAGTATGTTTATACAATATTAAGAGTTTTTATTAAAGACTAAAATTACTTTTTTATCTCTAACAGTGAATGCTATGCTGAAACTATTCGTAAATTTGTACCATGAGTTCAGTAAGACAAAGCAAAATAGAAGTGGCAATACAACGAGAATTGTCTAAGTTTTTTCAGCAAAATGCGAGAGAATATACTTATGGCAATATGGTTACCGTCACAACTGTTAATATAACATCCGATCTTTCACTGGCACGTGTTTATGTCAGTATTTTTGGTTCTGCTTCATCAGAGGATGTGTTAAAAAAAATTCAAGAAAATTCACCTAGAATTCGCGGTGCAGCGGCTGTTGCACTTAAAAATATGAAAAAGATGCCCAATTTTGTTTTCAAAATTGATGATTCATTAGATTACGCATTGAAAATAGATGAATTACTAAAAAAATAAGTGTGAATTTTCCTTTCTTCGTTGCCAAACGCTACTTCTTTTCCAAACAATCGAAAAGTATAATCAATATTATTACTTGGACTTCTGTTTTGGGATTAGCTGTCAGCACTGCGGCAATGGTGATTGTGCTCTCTGCTTTTAATGGTATCGAAAAAATGGTGAGTAATCTGTACACAGATTTTGATCCATCGCTTACTATAGAATCAACTCAAAGTAAAACATTTAACCAAACTTTCGTTGCGATAGATAAAATTAAGGCACTTCCTGATGTAGCTAATTACACGAGAGTTATTGAAGAAACTGCGCTTATTCGTCATGAAAACAAATGGGTAAACGCTACTTTATACGGTGTAGACACTACATTTTTGTCTATGTCGAATATGAAAAAACATCTGCTTCAAGGTGCTCTGCCTAAAAAATTTGAAGAAAATAGCGGAATGATAGGCGCAGAAATTTTAAATCGCCTGGATGGTGTTATTTTTACTGCAAATCCTGAGCAAGTAACGATTTATGCTGCGAGTAGAGATGCTAAAATTAGCATGCAAGCCAATCCATTTAACACAAAAAGAATAGCCCTTTCTGGATCGATTAATTTTAACCGAGAAGTGAATCGCGAAGCAATTATAATTCCACTCGAAACAGCAACTGATTTATTGGATTATAAAGATGATATAACGCGTTATGGAATTCAATTAAAACCAGGAGCAGATTTAGAAGGAGTAAAAGCAGCAATTCAACATATCGTTGGAAAGCAATTCAAGGTAAAAACGAATTTTGAAAAGAATGCCTTGATTTTTAAAACGAGTAAAATTGAGAAAATTATCGTCTTTTGTATTCTTATCTTCATCTTTATTTTAGCGGCATTTAATATGGTGGCTTCTTTAACCATGTTATTCATCGAAAAGAAAAAGAACCTAAAAACGATGATGGCTTTTGGTTTGTATCAACAATCTATATTCTCTATTTTCTTCTTGCAAGGATGTATGATTTGTTTTTTCGGCGTGTTTTTTGGTATTTTCCTTGGATATGGAGTTGTTGCGATTCAATATTTCGGCGAAGTTCTTACTATTCCCGATTCTGGAGGAGAAATTTTTCCTGTGGGCGTTAAATTAATGGATATTGGACTTATTTTGCTCGTAACGCTTGTTTCTGGAGTTGTAAGCGCTTGGATTCCCGTTCGTATCTTGGTGAATCGCTTTCTAAAAGCAAATGATTAATTTACAAAAATTCTACTTCGCTAAATCGAATTTCGATTTCATCCAGAAGTGCATAGATTTCTGCTAAATCAAAAGAAGTAACCAATTTTGTTCTGTAATCTTTAAAATGCGGAATTCCTTTGAAATAATTGGAATAGTGACGTTTCATTTCAACTACACCAAGCGATTCGCCTTTCCATTTTACAGACATATCGAGATGAGCTTTGGTAGCTTCGATACGTTCTTTTAATCCCGGAGGCGTTAAGTGTTCTCCCGTTTTTATAAAGTGTTTAATTTCATTGAAAATCCAAGGATAACCAATACTGGCACGGCCAATCATAACGCCGTCAACGCCGTATCTATTTTTATGTTCTATCGCTTTTTCGGGAGTATCAATATCGCCATTTCCAAATATAGGAATGTGCATTCTACTATTGTTTTTTACATCTCCAATCAAGGACCAATCCGCATCGCCTTTGTACATTTGTTTACGCGTTCTTCCGTGAATGGAAAGCGCTTCTATACCTACATCTTGTAATCTTTCTGCTACTTCAACGATGTATTTTGTATCATCGTCCCAACCAAGCCGCGTTTTTACTGTAACAGGAAGATGTGTTGCTTTAACAATGGCTGCAGTCATCTTTACCATTTTAGGAATATCTTGTAAAATTCCAGCACCTGCACCTTTGCACGCTACTTTCTTTACAGGACAACCGTAGTTGATATCGATAATGTCTGGACCAGTTTGTTCAATAATACGCGTAGCTTCAAGCATACTGTCTATTTCTGAACCAAAAATTTGAATTCCTACAGGTCTTTCGTATTCGTAAATATCTAATTTGGCAACGCTTTTCGCAGCATCTCTGATTAATCCTTCAGAAGAAATAAATTCGGTGTACATCAAATCTGCTCCGTGTTTTTTACACAAAGCACGAAACGGTGGATCACTCACGTCTTCCATTGGAGCGAGCAAAAGTGGAAAATCACCTAAATCTATATCACGAATTTTAGCCATAATGCGGGCGCAAAGGTACGGATATTTTTAGAAATTTAAAGAAGTTATTATTGGCGAACAAGATTTAGATGTCCTTGAAGTACTTTTTCTTCACCAAGTAAATCTGTATAGCGCAAAGTAATGAAATATACACCTTCAACTGCATCACCGCCATTCCATAAAGGGAAATGTTGTTGGCTAGCATCAGTATCTTGACTACCAGAAGTCATTAGATTTCCCCAACGGTTAAAGATATTCCACTGTACGTGTTTTACTCCTTGTATATTAACGGTATAAACGTCGTTCGACATATCTCCATTAGGTGTAAATACATTCGGAAGAACAATTTCGATTTGATTCAGTATAAAGATTTGTTTAGATGCAGTATCCGTACAACCTGCCGTATTTGTTGCTGTTAAAATAATTGTGTAATATCCAGATTCGGATGTTGCATACGTATGGTTTAAAGCAAAAGTCGTATCTGTTGTGAAATCACCAAAATCCCACGAATAGGAATCTGCGCCTGTAGAATTATTTGTTCCAGTTAATACATTACTAGTTGGTGTAAGTGTATCTTGATCTGTTGTGAAACTTGCTACTGGCGATGCTACTACGCAGACCATTCCAGCTTGAAAAACATTTACAGGACATAAACCACCCGTATTTGTGACATTTAGACTAACATCATAACAACCAACTGTACTAAATGTATTTGTTGGATTTTCCAAGGTGCTAGATGACCCATCGCTAAACGTCCAATTATAGCTATAATTCGGATTAGAGTTTGTTCCTGAAGCAAAACTAAATGTTGCAGGTAAACACCCTGTATTCGCTGAACTTGTCATGTTTATTGTAGGCACTTCAAGAATAGTAATATGCGCAAAAGAAGTATCGTTTACGCATGGACTCGTTGAACTTACAATGTATTGAAAATCGTAAGTTCCTTCGGAAGCAGTTCCTGTACTTAATTGTCCAGTCGTTGCATTGAAAGTTGTTGCATTTCCACTTGTGTTTGTCCAAACTCCACCAGCGTCTTCACCTGTAATAAGTGTGTTTAAATCTAAATTTCCTGCACTTGTACAATAAGAAGATGTAAAGTCATTTCCTGCAGTTGCTTGTTGATTAATCGTTATAACGAATGATTGTTGAGCAAAACAAGTAGCATCAGATGGACTAACATCGTAAGCATACAAAGTTCCAGAATTAGTAATAATGTCTCCAACACTATAATTCGTTCCAGTTCCATTTGTTCCAGTGAAATAGGATTGATTTCCAGAAAGACTTGAACCATCAATTACTGGCAAAGTATAATCTTCACAAACAGTCGCATTGGAAATTGGATTTATTGAAGGATTAATAACTTGAATAGTTGCTTTAGAAGTATCGTTTAAACATGGAGCAGTTGAGTTAACAACATATTGAAAAACGTAAGTTCCATTTGCCTCAGTAGAAACATTTATTGCTCCAGTTGTTGCATTGAAAGTTGCCGAAGCTCCACTTGTGTTGGTCCATGTTCCACCAGTATCTTCTCCAGTTATAAGTGTATTTAAATTAAGTGCTCCAGCACTTGCACAATATGCAGAACTGAAATCAGTTCCTGCAGAAAGTTGTTGATTAACGGTTACATTAAACGATTGTTGCGTGAAACAAGTAGCATCCGATGGACTAACATCGTAAGCATATAAAGTTTGAGAAGATGTAATATTTGCACCAGGGCTAAAAGAAGTTCCAGTTCCATTAGCTCCTGTATAATAAGCTTGATTTCCAGAAAGATTTGTACCTGTTATAGCAGGTAAAGTATAACTTTCACAAACAGTTTGGTTAGAGTATGTATTAATAGTTGGGTCATTGATGACAATTGAAACAAAAGCAGTGTCATTTGGACAAGCGCCAGTTCCTAAAACAAGATGTTGAAATGTGAAAGTTCCTGTATTTGTATTTGGAACATCAAGCACAGCTGTTGTTGAATTGAAATGTCCAGAAGAAGTTGTACTAGTTTCTGTCCAAGCACCAGGATTTGCTGTTCCAATAAGATTGTCTAAATCAGTTGCACTTGAAGATGAACAAAATTGTGTAGAGATATCCGTCCCAGCATTTGGAGGCGTTTGAATAGTTATAGCAATAGTATCTTGATCATTACAAGATCCATTTGTAGCATAAGCATATAAAGTTGTAGAGCTACTGATTGTACTTCCTGGAGCATGAGCCGTTCCAGTTCCCAAAGAACCTGTGTAGTAACTTGCAGAAGCAGGTATGTTTGAACCAGTTATTGCAGGAAGCGTATATTGTCCACCACATTGCTGAACATCTGGTATAGAAGTAATAATTGGTCCAGGCGATACAATTACATTAATTGTACTTGTTGTATCAGGACAAATTCCAGTATTGTTATTGGTAAAAGTATATAAACCAGCAGTATTGGTTAGTGGGTTAAACGTCCCATTTGGATTAGGAAGGGATGAAGGTCCAGACCAAGTTCCAGTATTCATTGGCCAATAAAGGTAATTAGAAAGATTTTCAGGAGAATCAGAAGTACACAATGCTACGCCTGGTGTTCCGCTTGTAACTTGATAATTGAAAGTAGGGTTATTTTGGTAAAATCTTAGGTCATCAAAAACGGCATCATTTGCGTATATTCCATCTGGAGCAGAACCTGAGGATGGATTAAGTTTTAAATTAAAAACTTGAAATTTTATTGTTGATGTTGTTGGAATAAAAGTACTTGTTGTTTTTAATTGAGATGCGTATTGAATATTACTGTAAGTGGTTGTCCAAAGCACATTGTTCAATGCATCTATTACTTGAACTTTGATAATTGGACCATTATTAGGTAAATCGGATGTTGTCCATTCATTACCTAGAAAGAATTTATAATTGTATGCTGCACCAGGACAAACGTTATCCGTTTTATCAATTAAGATTCCAGTAACATCGGGTTTCATATCGAGTACTAATGCTCTAGCTCCTTCAGGAACATTATTAAAACCTTCTCCAGGTCCAAGTGGATAATCAAAATAAGGTCTTAATAAAGCTGTATTTGCATAAGAAACTGGAACGAAAGCATTATAGTTATCTTCGTAAACTAGAACAAAATTGTTCAATTGCGCTTTAGCAAAGCTAAAAACGAATAAAGTTCCAAGAAGAAGAAGTCTATTTAACATTATTTTCTAAATATATAACTGATAACGTAAAAATTAAGACATACGTTGGTGTAAAAAAGTTGCTTCAAGAGCAAAAAATGTTAATATATACAAACCTAACTTTTTACAGAAAGTAGATTTACCAATGCGTCTTCTAGTTTTGATTGTGCATTTCCAAATTTATTGAGATAATCTTTGTGACTTCTTTTGATAACTTCTAAAGCTTCATCTTTTCCGTAAACGTGTGTTATTTCAACATTTTTAGAAGTTCCATTCATGTCTTTGTAGGTTAAGAAGAAGTGTTTTACACGGTCAATCACCATTTGTGGCATTTCAGAAATATCATTCATAGCACTATATGCTTGATCTCCTTTAAGAATAGCAATGATTTTATCGTCAGCTTCACCACCATCAATCATTCTAAAACCTCCAATTACTCTAGCTTCAGCGATTATTCCTCCGCGGTCAACTTGACGCTCAGATAACACACAAATATCTAACGGATCATGATCTCCAACAATTCCAGTTTTTCCAGTTTTTTCTTCACAAAATGCAGCAACTTCAGTATCGCAATATGTTTGCGGAATAAAACCGTACATGCAAGGCATATTATTAGAAAACTTTTGAGGTCTGTCAACCATAATATAACCAGAAGGCTTGTCTACTTCATATTTAATAACGTCCGAAGGAATAATTTCTATGAAAGATTGAACCGTTTCTGGGTATTTTTCACCAATATTAATTCCATGCCAAGGATGAGCAGTATATTTTGTGTCTAAAGCATGAAGTAATGCAGCTATTTCTTCTTTCATAATAGTTTATTTAATCTATAATTTTAATCTTAATGGGACAAAAATAAATTATTTTATTGAAAACTTATGAAATCCAATGGATTTACATTTTTCCCTTCAAAAAATAATTCAAAATGCAAGTGAGAACCTGTGGTGTTTTCTCCGGTATTACCAATAATAGCTATTGGATCTCCAGATTTTACTAAGTCGCCTTGTTTTTTAAGAAGTAGACTATTGTGTTTGTATATCGATAAGAAATGATTGGGATGATAAATGATAATTGTATAACCATTTTCTTGTGTCCAATCTGAAAAAATAACTGTTCCGTTAAAAACCGATTTTATAGGTGTGTTTTCTCTCGCAACAACGTCTATTCCTGGATGGTTTTTAGTATATTTTCCCGAAATAACTCCAACAACAGGAGTAAAAAAGAAAACACCTTTGGCAGATTGTTCAGCTTTATCAATAGAAGTACTCTCTCTGATGTCTTTTTCAACTTTTTGTGTAAATTGCTTTTCGTTAGGAGATTCTTTTCCATTTAATTTTACTTGTTCATTCGTTAATCCTTTTTTAGAGATTGGAGTTGCTTTATCTGTTGGAATAGGTTTTCCGAGAATAACATTTTTAAAATCATCAATATAACGCGTTTGTAAATCGATCTTTTTCTCTAAAGCTTGAATTTTTAAATATTGCTTTTCAATAGAACCTTTTTCTTTTTCAAGAGCGCTATCAGGTAGCAAATTCTTTAATGGAGTATAACCTAATGTTAAATAACTTAAAAAAAAGAGAATTAGACAAAATAATAAAGTAAGAAATAACAAAGAAATTCTACTCAATTCTATACCCCAAAGACGTTCGTATGAAGCAGCATTTAAGCCGTTGATTCTTATCTTTTTAAATAAATATAACCGTACCTTCTTCCAGCCTTTTGGTTGATGCATATTTTTCTTAAATGTGGACTGATTATTGCTAGTGAAAGCAAAAATAAGTCTTTTAAAACGATAATAAGTTAATTTTTGTGAAAATAAGTACTTATTTTTAGACATAAAAACAACGTTTTTTAGTTTTATACGTTTTAAGTTGAGTATGAGAACATTATTAACCCTATTTTTAACTACTATACTTTTTAGTGTAGATGCACAGCTTACCACAACATCGGGTTCTCCTTCTTCTCTTGTACAAAATGTTTTAATTGGCACTGGAGTTACTGTTTCAAATATAAATTACACCGGTTCTGGAGGGGCAATAGGCCAGTTTGACGGTAGTAATTCAAATATTGGTTTAGCAAGTGGAATTGTTATGACAACTGGTACTATTGCTAACAATGGTGCTGGTCCTCAAGGCCCCAATAATCAAACAAACTCAGGTGCAGCTAATGGTTATGGAGGATATTCTCTCTTAACTGCTCTAATGCCTACTGGTATTCAAACATTTAATGCTGCAGTTTTGGAGTTTGACTTTGTACCTTTATCAGATACTGTTCAATTTAGATATGTTTTTGGTTCAGAGGAATATCCTGAATATGTTTCTACGCCTTTTAACGATGTTTTTGGTTTCTTTATTTCTGGTCCGGGTATTTCTGGAACGAAAAATATTGCACTTCTTCCAAACTCACAATTTGTTGCAATCAATAATATTCATGGCGCTGGGCAAAATGTAAATGGACAAAATTTTTCAGCAGCATTTGGATCTTTGTATACTGATAATACTGGAGGATCAACTGTTCAGTATGATGGGTTTACAAAACCATTGACGGCAATTTCTAAAGTTCAATGTGGACAAAAATATCATATTATTATAGCGATTGCAGATGCTAATGATCAGATTTTTGATTCGGGTATTTTTCTTGAAGCAAACTCATTTTCAAGTCCAACAACCATCGATATAAAATATAATTTATCGCATGTTTATTATGATCAAGATTATATCATGGCAGAAGGTTGTACAGATGCTACGATAACACTAACGAGACACGGTGCAGATCTTTCTCAGCCGCTTACAGTAACGCTAGATGCGACAGGAACCGCAACACAAGGAACAGATTATTCTAATGTGCCTACTTCTGTTACTTTTCCTGCAAATCAATCTCAAGTAACTTTTTCTTTGTCTGCATTCATAGATGCACTTACTGAAGGTCAAGAAACGATAGACTTAAATTTTGATGTTCCAGATCCTTGTGGAAATTCTAATCAAACGACCATTCATCTTGTTATTGAAGATGTTCCAACTTTAGCTGTTACTATGGCAGATGCAAATGTACAGTGTGAAGGTGATGATGCAACATTAACGCCTATTGCAACTGGTGGAGCAGGAGTTTATACCTATTCTTGGAATACTGGTGAGACAACACCTTCTATTACAAAAAGTCCTGTTGTAACAACCAACTATTCTGTAACTGTGCATGAAGGTTGCCAAAATCAATCAGTTACAGTAGATGCAGATATAATAGTTCCCGTTTTTGGTCCAATTATATTAAATACTTCTCCTGATACAGCAAATCCTTGTCCATTTATTCCATATACATTCTTTGTAGAAGCAAATGGTGGAGCAGGCGATTATTCGTATCAATGGTCGGATGATGAAGGTACGTTATTGGGAACAACTACAACTCAATTTGTTAAACCTGGTAGAAGTACAACCTATTATATTTTGGTTACAGATCGTTGTGGAAAAACGGCAGAAGATAGCGTCAAAGTTACCGTTACGAGTCCACCGCTGGTAGTTGATATGTTTGGAGATACTACCATCTGCTTTGGAGATTCTGCTCTTTTTACCGCGACAGCAACTGGTGGTTGGGGAGATCATTTCTTTTATTGGCCTTCAACTGGTGATACAACTTCCTCTACTTGGATAACACCTAGGCATTCAGAAGAAATTATTGTTCAAGTGCAAGATGATTGTCATACGTTTACTGTTCCTGCTGTTGGAAATGTAAAAGTGGTTCGGCCTATTGCAAATTTTGATATTGAGTCAACTACTTTGTACGAAGATTTACCGATTACTTTTCATAATACTACGTATGGAGGTACAACGTATCAATGGGAGTTTGGAGATGGAAATAGATCAACTCTTGTGAATCCAAATAACACGTATGACGTTCCAGGAACGTATTACATTACGCTTCACGCTCAAAATGACATTGGTTGTAGAGATTCTGTTACAAAACCAATAACCATTCTTCCTGAGTTTTATATTTATATTCCTAATGCGATTACGCCCAATGGAGATGGAATTAATGATGTTTTCGCTGCAAGTACAATTAATGTAATTGATTTTGAAATCTATATCTTTAACCGTTGGGGAGAACAATTATTTCACTCAACAGAGAAACGTTTCCAATGGGATGCAACATACCAAGGAGAACCTGTCGAAGATGGAGTGTATGTATACAAAGTTCACTATACTTCTATTAATGGAGACGATAAAAAAGTGTTAGGACACGTTGTTGTGCTACACTAAATTAATTCAAATCAGATTTTTACAAAGATTTTGTTCTTCCTCCATCAACTGGAACGTTAATTCCATTGATGTAACTGGCAGCATCAGAAGCTAAAAAAGCTACCGCATTTGCAATTTCTTCTGGATTTGCAAGTCGATGCATAGGAGATTCTTTTGCCATTTCTTCAAAAATTTGGTCTTTGGTTTCTCCTGTTTTTTCAGCTTTGGAAGCGGCGATAAATTCTAATCTTCCCGTTTTTGTCGCTCCAGGAAGAACGTTATTTACAGTGATATTAAATTGACCTAATTCGTTCGCAAGCGATTTACTCCAGTTTCCTACTGCGCCTCTGATGGTGTTTGATACACCTAAGTTTGGTAACGGTTGTTTAACGCTCGTAGAAATGATATTGATGATTCGTCCAAAAGATCGTTGTTTCATTCCTGGAACGACAGCTTGAACCATAATATGGTTGCAAATCAAGTGTTGATTAAATGCATCCAAGAATTCTTGAATATCAGCATCTAAAATTGGTCCGCCTTTTGGTCCACCAGTATTGTTTATAAGAATATCAGCTTGATTTCCAGCATTTATCCATTCGTGTATTACTTTTTGTAAGGAAGAAGGAATTGAAAAATCGGCTTTCAGAAAGTCATGCTTCTTTGCAGAAATTGCTTTTAATTCATTGACAGTTTCGATTAATTTCTCTTCATTTCTTCCAAGAATAACTACGCGAAAACCATTTTTTGCTAATTGCAATGCCGATGCTTTACCAATTCCTTGCGTGGCTCCACAAACGAGTGCTGTTCTTATTTCTTCCATTTTTTATTTTTTCCTTGTGGACAAAAGTAATCATTTGTTTGAATAAGGTTTTAATCTTCCTCGTAATCAATTTTTAGAAAACCATGATTAAAATGAATATTCGTATTGTCTGAGCTATCAAAATCTAACAAATCTTTATTTCCTTCACATTCTATAGAAGCATTTTTTGGTAAGAAAATCAATAAAGTAACTTCTTGTCCTCTGTATTTGTCTTTAAAAGGATAAGAAATAGATGGAGATACATTTAATTTTCCATTTGTATAATCAATATGAGCTTGGATATTATTTGCGCGACTCAATGCTTTTCTGTTTGTTATTCCATAAGCTCTTCGTTGAATGTAAACATGTACTAAACTATCATCCGATTCTTTTACCTCCACTTCAAGTTCATTACTTTGAATCGTGTTTTTATCTTTGATAAAGAGTTCGTCTGATGCAAATCCATTTATGGTAGTATTATTCGTTTTTCTGTCTTCATCTATCACATTAATAATAAGTTGGTCATTTTTTATTGAAATTAACTCTGACTTATTCACTGCTTTATTCGTAAAATCTCTTCCAACTTGTAAACCAACGATAATCATACATCCAATGCTAATTAACCAAAGGAAAAAGAAACTTAAATTGATTCGTTTTATCCATGTTCTATTTAACTGAAATAAAAATGATAATCCAACTAATAAAAGTATGAGAATAGGCATGAGAAAGAATAAAAGAAATCCTGCCCAACCAAAAACAACTTGAAAATTGGTCTGAAAAAACAAGTCGCTAAATTGATTGAAAGAATAAAATTCTTCGCCGTCATTTACAAAATATCCGTAATCTCCAATGATGAAAAAACAAAAGAATAAGATCCCAAAAAATGCAGTAATGATGAAAGAAACTCCTATTATTTTTTTAATTCCTCTCACTAGAGCAGGAACTTTTTTGGAAACATCTTCAATTTTTGAGCTGACATCTTTGGTGAATTTTGAGTTTCTCACACGTTCAGAAGCATCGTGTACTTCTTTTTTGATGTTTTCTACCGTGATAGCTTCGCCTTTCATTTTTAGTTTGTCGCCACTTGTAATTGCTTTTGGGACTACTATCCACAAAATAATATAAAGAGGAATTGCAAAACCAAAGAAAAGCGCTAAACCAATGAATATAAGGCGAACAATCGTAACATCCATTCCAAAATATGTAGCTATTCCAGAGCAAACTCCAGCTGCAACTCCATTGTCTGGATCGCGAAAAAGTATTTTTTTGGATGCTGATTTGTCTTCAGAATGATGTTCGTGATTGTCAGTTGTTTCTTCTTTCTCATCTTTGAAAGAAGTTTCGCTTTCATCTACATATTCTTTTGGATCTCCGAGCAATGAAATAACTTCATCTACATCTTGTTGCGATATAACTTGTTTGTACTCACTTTGTTTTTTACCTAATAATTCTGCTATTCTTAGCTCAATATCACGTAAAATCTCATCATCACTTTTAATGCGTGAAAGATGTTTTTTGAGTTGCTCCAAATACTGCGTAAGTGTTGCGTAGGCGTTTTCATCAAGGTTAAAAATTAAACCTCCAATGTTTGTTGAAATTACTTTGTTCATGATTTCTTAGTTGTTTGATCGACTGCTTCTTTTAATTCGTTCCATGTTCCTTTTAATGCTTCCAAAAATTCAGCGCCACTTTCTGTAAGTGAATAATATTTTCTTGGAGGTCCTGATTGTGATTCTTCCCAGCGATAAGCTAGAAGTCCATCGTTTTTCAATCGCATCAATAGTGGATACAAAGTTCCCTCTACGATGATTAATTTATAATTTTTTAATTCTTCGATTATATCGGAAGGATAGGATTCTTTCTTTTCGAGAATAGCAAGTATGCACATCTCTAATATGCCTTTTCGCATCTGTGCTTTTGTATTTTCTATATCCATTTTTAGTATTTCTTTTGACAAAGGTAAAACAAATATAGTAATATGTAATACATAGTAGTATATTTATTTTAAAATAATTTTTATAGTATTGATTCTTCTTTCTTTTGTATCGCCAAAAGAAAGAAGCAAAGAAAGGGCTCTTGGAGCGTCGCTGTTTGTAATTCGATGCGCTCCACTCCTGAAAACTGATAGCTTCAATGATTTCCTCGTATCCACTCGGAACTATTTCTGCTATTCACAGTTTTCAGTTCGCTCTACTTATCTCATTTCA
>Ga0164242_10000380_pt1 | contig 54381 bp, 56 predicted proteins | sample OricomgcompostMG_FD_108783 | JGI IMG/M metagenome (GOLD analysis project Ga0164242, IMG submission 108783) | Miracle-Growth compost microbial communities from Emeryville, California, USA - Original compost - Miracle growth compost (MG) ...
ACACGAGGGAACCGTCGATAGTTTAGTGATGAGCATGCTGCTCTATATGGGCTAGGGTGCCCCTTTATAGACTATGAGACGCCTACGCCCGGAATACAGTACAGATGCTGAACCGTCTGCAGACCTGTCGATTATCGCTAACCACGGACACCCGTAATCTCACCGACCCTTAAGCGGTGAGAGAAGCCTATTACATCGAGAGGTTTGGGGCGATGTCGAGTGTATACGGGTCGGCGGTGGGTCGGCTATGCATGGCAGTGAAGCAGCCCAGGGTGGCGATCATAGCGCCGTTGTCGGTGCAGAGTTTTGGGTCGGCGTAGGCGATGGGGATGGGCAAGCGCTCGGCCAGCTGACGGCGGAGTTCGGGGCTGGCGGCTACGCCACCGGCTATCACCACTGAGGCGGGCTGGAATTCCTCGAACGCCGCTATGGCCTTATTGACCACCGTTTCGACGGCAATCCGCTGGAAGCTAGCGGCAATATCGGCCTTCTGAGCCTCCTGGAGGCGCTCTGGCACGTCTTTAGACGGAAAGGTGAAATCCTGGCCGATTGCGGCCTGAGCTGCCCGTAGAACGGCTGTTTTCAGGCCGCTGAAGCTGAAATCATACTTACCAGCCAGCTTGGCCTTCGGAAAATTAAACTTACGCGGGTCACCTTCCAGGGCCTTTTTGCCGACGCTGGGGCCGCCGGGGTAGGGCAGGCCGATGATTTTCGCCACTTTGTCGAAGGCCTCACCGATGGCGTCGTCTTGGGTTTGCCCGAGTAAGGTGTAATCGAAATGGCCGCGGAACAGGGCAAGCTGCGAGTGGCCGCCGCTGACGATCAGCGCCAGCATCGGGAATTCCGGCTGGCTTTCACGTAAAACATAGCCGGGCAGGGGAGTTTCCGTCAGGAAATTGGCATACACGTGGCCTTCGACGTGGTTGATGGCGTACAGCGGCTTGCCCTTGGTAATCGCCAGGGTGCGGGCGGTAAGCACGCCGATCAGCAGGGAACCGCCCAGCCCAGCGCCGTACGTGACGGCGATGGCGTCGATGTCGTCCCAGGTGCAGGCAGCTTGTTCTAAAGCCTGCTCAATAACAGGGGTGATTGCTTCTATGTGGCTGCGCGCAGCAATCTCGGGCACCACGCCGCCATACTGGGCGTGCAGGTCCATGCTGCTCGCCACCACGTTGCTGCGCAGCTTGTAGCCATCCTCAACCACCGCTGCCGCCGTTTCGTCGCAGCTGCTCTCTATGCCTAAAACGATCATTACGTAACAGTATAGCAACTTGGGCGGCTACTTCGCCCCGTGCGGGGTTCAGTTACGGCACGCCGCATCGAATAGTTATCTGGACAACCCCGAGGGGTTTTCCAGACCTTTCCGGTGGCAGCTACGACAGCCAGTGGTGGCGAACTTCCGTTCGCACTACGGTATACTGGTAGCAATGAATCCGAGAAAAATCATTAAGCAGCTGATTCCGCACAGTTTGTTTGGTGCTATTGAGCCGGTTGGGCACTTGATGGAGGCGGTGGTGTGGAACTGCGTGTATGGGTTCCCGGGGCGGGGGATGAAGGTCATCGGCGTGACAGGGACGAACGGCAAAACGACCACCACGTTCCTGATCCACCGTATGCTGACCGAGGCCGGCTATAAGACGGGGCTGATGAGCACCGTGGCCTATGGGGTCGGCAATGACATCCGGCCGCAGATCCACCACATGACCAATGTGCCGGTGCGCGAGCTGATGCAGCGGCTGAAACAGATGAAGGCGAAGGGCGCCGAGTGGCTGGTGCTGGAAACGACCAGCCATGCGCTGGCCCAGCACCGGACGTGGGGCGTGCCGTACAGCGTGGCGGTGCTGACGAACATCACGCACGAGCACCTTGATTACCATAAGACATTTGAGCGCTACGTGGCCGCCAAACAGCGGCTGTTCAAACTGGCCCAGAAGAATAAAAAGGGGCTGCAGATGGGTATCGCGAACGCCGACGACCAGAACGGTGCCAGTTTTGCGGCCGAGACGCGCAATTCCATTTTGTACGGTATAGAGGCGGGCGAGGTGCGGGCGCTGAATATCAAGCTATCGGCCGACGGCGTGAGCTACCTGGCGAAGGCGACCGATGAGCAGTACCAGATCACCAGCCATTTACCGGGCAGCTTCAATGTCTATAACACTCTGGCGGCACTCTGTGTCGGTCGGGCAGTGGGGCTGAGCAAGGAGCAGATAGAGCAGGGGATCGCTGCGCTCAAAGGTGTGGAGGGGCGGATGACGACGATTGACGAGGGGCAAGCGTACAGCGTGATCGTCGATTTCGCGCACACGCCCGACAGTTTCGAAAAGCTGTTCAAAGACCTGCGGCCGGTGGTAAAAGGCCGCTTGATTGTGTTGTTCGGCTCGGCCGGCCGGCGCGATGAGGCCAAGCGGGCTATTCAGGGCAAGCTGGCCGGGCAGTACGCCGACGAGGTGGTGGTGACCGAAGAGGATGACCGTGATATCGACGGCATGGAAATCATGAATCAGATCGCCAGTGGCGCCGAGGAGGCCGGCAAAGTGCGGGACAAAGACTTATTCCTGGTGCATGACCGTACGGAGGCGATCAACTTCGCGGTCGGCCGAGCGCAGGCGAAGGGTGATACGGTGCTGCTGCTGGGCAAAGGGCACGAAAAGACGATTGAGCGAGCGGATGGCGAGCACGCGTGGGACGAAATCGGCACGGCGCACGCCGCGGTGCGGGCGCGGTCTGGCAACAGCTAGCCACAGTCCCGGGAAAAGCGTTTCGCGCGGGCTCCGACTGTGCCGGAGTCCGGCTGCACTTCGCTGGACTTTTCCCAGGACTGTGGCTAACTGTTTGTTGCTGGGTCAGTCCAATGTGAGGGTGGTGCAGCGGATATAGCCGCCGCCTTTTAAGAGTTCGGTGATTTCGGGTGTGACGACGCTGAGACCCCTGGCTTCGATGGCGGCTCTGAGCTCCGGAGCAGTGGCGCTCATGACCACTGTTTCACCGGTGGAGACAAGATTGCAGGCAAACGCTTCTTTGGTCTCGGCAAACGACACTTCGATCTTATCAAGAGTGGTCAGCGCCCGGATTTTTGCCTGGCTATCAGGGGTGAACGCTTCGGGGCACCAGGCTATCAGATCGGGCCGAAGGACTGATATAGCCAAGTCGATATCGTAAAAGAAGCTATCTGGCCAGCCGGAATCCTCATTGATAACCGGGCGGCCGGCGGCGTCGAGCTCGGGGATGGTCTGCAGCGTGATAACGTCGTAGCCCAGCGTGTCCGCGACGAACCGATGAGCGGCGGCGTCGGTGCGGTAGCCACTGCCCGCGAGCAAGTAGTTGCCGCAGGGCAGGGCATCGCCCTGGCCGCTGAAATGCAGGTCGTCAGGCACGTGGTAGATGGTTTTACCCTGGTCGCGTAACATCTGTGCGGCGTACGCTTCTTCGCCTTGGCGGGCATTCGGCAGGCTGCTCATGACGGCTTTGTCGCCGCGCACCAAGGCCCAGTTGGCGGTGTAGACGCCATCTTGGCAATCGGCTGGCGGATCGACTTTGACCACGGTGACACCGGCCTGTTCGAGGGCGGCCCGGATAGCAGTGTGCTCGGCCTGGGCTTTGGCGCGGTCAATCGGCGCGCCTCGTTCCATGAAGGGGTTGATGGCGGCCCGGTCGTCGAAGTAGTCGACACCGGACATCAGGACGGTTCTGTTTATTTGGGCAGACATCTGTTCCGATTATACCAAAATGAAAAAACCGGATCCGACGCTGTCCACAAACACTTTGCTAAGTGGAGACACGAAACATGTCTCGGGACGGGTTGGATCCGGGTCCGCGGCCATGCCGGGCGCTCTTCAAACAGCTTCCGATGGAAGCTGCTCAGGCACTCGGCATGGCCGCATTCCCACTTTACTGGGCGGCTTGGAACGAAACTGTTCCAGGCATGGCCGGCTTCGGCTGGCGCTGGGTCTTGGGCTTCCGGGTCGGCGGCGGAGCGGTCTGAGCCCGCAAGCGGATGGTCGCCCGAGCAACCTCTCGGAAGACGTCGCGGATGACCTCGGCTAGCTCCCTAGCTTTGACACGCCCCAGCTTAATGAGCACTTGCGCGCTTGAAGCTTCGGCTCCATGCCCCAGGCCCATGGCCGCCTCGCAGACATATTGTGACGCTGCGACGTCTTTGGACTTGACAGTTCCATGGAGTACCACGTGGCCGTTCTGGCTTGAGAATCTGACGAACGTCAGACTCCCGAGATCGCCTAGGGAATAGGTCAGTGACACCTTAGGTGGCCCTTCTGCTAAATGGGATTGGACCTATAGATTATACCAGGGGTGCCGGGCAGGGTAAAGCGGTGAGTTTGACGAAAGCCTATAAATATGAATTTGCTTTTACCTGATACGAGCGTATAATCTGTAAGATATTTCACAGTTATATGCAGGATAACTCCTCTTACGCTTTGAAATATTTTTTGTTTTCTGGAGCTTTTAAAGTTCGAAAACAAGCACTTTGAGATTGTGAGAACGAATTCGGTCGGGGCAATGAGCTGCTTCAAGCTTAAGCGGTTGGTTGTCCCGACTGAAACGTCGAAGACTTAGGTGTAGCCGCCGGCCACACTGAATCCGTCACGACCGCCTTTGGAGGCTTCGTGAGTACTACTGCTGTACTGCAATCGCTAGCCCAAGACGAACTCAACGAGGAGCAGCTTGCCTACGTGCGCAGCATCCTTGGAGATGCTCGCCTGGATCCGATCGCCGAGTCTGATCTGGTCTGCCCGCGTACGCGGCGCACGATCAAGAAGCAGTCCGATGAGCGGAAGGCGCACCAGCGACACCTCCAGTGCAGGGCCAAGGTCAACACGAACCAGCGCCGTCGTCGCCAGGAGTCCACGCCGCTCACTCCCCTCGAAAAGATCCGTCTTCGCAAAGGGGAGCTCCCGCACAACCTGGACAGCAAGAAGCTGAGCCCCAGGCAACGCGAGAAGATCGAAGCCATCCTGGCCGCCCAGCGCACCAGACTGGAGCCCAGCCCCGCAGACTTCACCCCAGTGATGACCGATGAAACGCTGCGCGTTCCGATGGGCAAATTGCTCAACGGGCTCGAGCTCCAAGGCGTTCGGTTCGTTACTCAGGTGGTCGATGGCATCACTGTCTTCTTCGTAGATCAGGTTGGCATCATTCCTGCTACCTGAAATGCACTTCCCGTAGAAAGGCCGAGCGACTCGCACCGTTGGCAGATAGCATGATGCCGACTGGGCACAACGATGATGCCGCGAGCGCGAAGGCAAGAGGCAGGGTCCGGGAGTGCGGCAGCACGCAAGCCATGTGTGCCGTAGCACACTCCCGGACCCTTGGCGGATGAGCCTTCTTCGACTACGCAACCAGCGTAACCGTTCTCACTAATCTCATCTTCCACTCGGCTATTTCAACAGACCGCTTGGGCGGTCTGTTTTTTGTTTTCTAGTCGCTTGACGAAGGGGTTGGCACTCGGCTATAGTGAGTGCTGACGCGTTAGCAGTCACAAATGGGAAGTGCTAATGCCAATCTGAATCAAAGGAGGAAAGATATATGAGTGTACCTATCCAGCCGCTCGCCGATTACGTAGTGGCCCAGGCCGAAGAAGCGGCAACCAAGACCGCCAGCGGGCTGTACCTGCCCGGCGGGGCGCAGGAAAAACCGAAAGTCGCCAAAGTGGTGGCCGTGGCTAAGGATGTGAAAAGCGTGAAGGTCGGTGATCGGATCATTTACAAAAGCTACAGCAACACTGATGTAAAAGTCGGTGCCGACGAGTATATCTTAGTTAAAGAAGAGGACGTGCTAGCCACAGTGAAATAGTACGCTGGTATGCTGGTGAGCTAGTGCGCTGGTACTAGCCCACCAGTTCACTAACTAACTAAAGAGAACGGAGTGAACTTTATGAGCAAGAAAGTATTTTACGATGAAGAGGCGCGCCGGCGGGTGCTGGGCGGGGCCGAGATTTTATATAACGCGGTGAAGACCACCATGGGACCGAAGGGCCGCAATGTGGTTATTAGCAAGAGCTACGGTGCGCCAAGTGTGACGCACGACGGTGTGACGGTGGCTAAGGGTGTGGAAATCGCCGATGTCGACGACGAGACGCTGGGCTACAAAGTCGGCGCCGAGCTGATCAAGCAGGCAGCCAACAAGATGAACGATGTGGCCGGCGATGGTACCACCACCGTGACGGTGCTGACCTACCACATCTTGAACGAGGCCAATAAGCTGATCGCGGCCGGGCACAACCCGATGCTGCTCCGCAAAGGCTTGGAAGCGGCTGCTACCGAGGTTGAAACACAGCTGACCGGCCTAGCCGAAGACATCCAGGGCAATAAGAAGCGGGTGGCCGAAGTCGGTACCATTTCGGCTGGCGACGCGGCTATCGGCGACCTGATTGCCGGCGTTATCGAAAAAGTCGGCCGTGACGGCGTGGTGACGGTAGAAGAGGGCCAGGGCCTGGCGTTGGAGAGCGAAGTGGTGGAAGGCTTCACCTTCGACCGCGGCTATGCCAGCCCGTACATGGTGACTGACACGGCCCGGATGGAAGCGGTGTATGACAAGCCGGCCATCGTCATCACCGACAAGAAGATTTCGAGCGTCCAGGAGTTCCTGCCGCTGCTCGAAAAGCTGGCGCAGGCCGGTAAGAAAGACCTGGTGCTGATTGCTGAAGACGTGGAAGGCGAAGCGCTCGGTACGCTGATTTTGAACCGCTTGAAGGGCGTGTTTAACACCGTGGCGGTGAAAGCGCCGGCTTTCGGCGACCGCCGCAAAGATATCTTGAACGATATTGCTATCCTGACGGGTGCCGAAGTCATCACTGAAGACCGCGGCATGAGCTTCGAAAACGTCGAGCTGGACGTGGTCGGTACGGCCCGCAAGGTGATCGTGACCAAAGACGAGACGACCATCATAGAGGGCGCCGGTTCCGCAGTCGAAGTGGATGCGCGCGTCAAGCAGATCCAGGCGCAAGTCGAGACTGCGACGAGCGAATACGACAAAGAGAACCTGGAAAAACGGCGGGCTGCGCTCAGCGGCAAGGTAGCCGTTATAAAGGTCGGCGGTGCGACTGAAACTGAGATCGAAGAGAAAAAGTACCGCGTGGACGACGCTGTGGCGGCCGTGAAGGCAGCGCTTTCCGAAGGCATCGTGCCCGGTGGTGGCGTGACGCTCGTGAATCTGGCGACAGCCGTATCGACCGATGATGCGGATGCTTCGGTCAGCGCCGGCCGGGCGCTGCTCGTGAAGGCGCTGGAGCAACCGTTCCGTATCCTGATGGATAACAGCGGCCTGAACGCCGACGAGTGGCTGCCGCAGGTGCGTAAAGCCAAGGCAGGGCAGGGTGTGAATGTGAACGACCCGACCAAACTGGTCGACCTGAAGGCGGCCGGCGTGGTCGACCCGGTGGCCGTGACCAAGCAAGCCGTGCAGAACGCCGCCAGTATCGCGGGCACCAGCATGACTATGGGTGCGCTGGTGGTCGATGTGCCGGAGCCGAAATCAGCTGCACCGGCCCCCGATATGGGCGGCATGGGCATGGGCATGTAGCCCTAAGTAGCGCTTTCAGCCAGTAGAAAACCCCGGTTCTATCCCGGGGTTTTCCTATGTCACGATTTCTCAGTTCTGGGAAGGAAGTCTCATTCTCCTAGATGTATTCACGGTAACAAACGGCTGTCATAACGGAGGATATTGCTCATATTCACATTTTCACCATCTGTTAGAGGACTGTCCTCTAGGAGTGTTATACCCAAAAAGACTGTTTCTTGGGGAGTCTGACTGCGCGGGCCTTCGGCGGCTCGTTTATAAGAATATCCCCGGGCTACTCCGGGGATATTCTAGAATGTAAAAACCATTTGAGAGTGCGATTAGCCACTTTTAATCTTACGCGTTACTGACGTCGTCACGCCACCGACATTCACCTTCCGGGTTGCTGCGACAGCAACACCACCGACGTTGACGAAACGTGTCGGTGGCGGAGCGGGCATCAACGAGAACAACATCGCCGCAAACGGGTTGAACGCGGTCGTCGTGCCGCCGTTCACCGTGCCCGTGTCGCCGGTGACGGTCTGCGCCTTTGTCGAAGTGTTGAAGCCGCCACCGGCCGTGCGGTCGGTGTACCCGGCCGGGATGACGATGGGTTTCGTCGTATTGTTCGTACCGACTAGATGCACTAGCAGATCACCGGCCGGGACGCCGGTCAGAGACGTGTTGGGTTCGGAAGGTTGGCCGCCTTCGCAGTCCGGTGTCTGTCGGAACGGGTCGCCCGTAGTGATGCAACCACTGACCCGGTGTGCTTGTGCGCTGAATTGCCCCGACGATGGGGTGACGGTGTAGTTGCCCGAGTCGGCTCCGGTGGCACGCTTCCAGGCCACAGCGACCGTTACGGCCCCCTGTGTAGAGACAGCCTTCTGGACGAACCCGGAAGGCCAAGTGAACGTCTGTCCAGCGACGGTCCCGCTAACGGCGATCAGTACCACGTCCCCAGCCGTGACCCCAGCGGGCACCGCGACCGCCGTAGAGGTGTTGAACGCTTTCTGCGCCCCGCCGGATTGGTAGATGACCGTCATGACGAGAGCTGGTCCCAGGTGTCACCGACCATCCAATCGGTCGGCTGATCCGCACCGACGTAATCGACCCCACCGGCGGGAACGGGTGGACGGTGTGGGTAGGCACCAGCTGATTCGATAAGACGGTAGCGACCATCCGGCAGCCCGACGACACCCGGGAAGTTGTTCTCGCCATAGAACGGACGCTGTGCCAACGTGTGCGCGATCCATGTCCCGATTAGGTTCTGGTGACCAAAGATGGGATGTAGACCATCGGCCCCTGCTTGTCCATCTGCGACGTACGACGAGAGGCCGTTAACATAGTTTTCCCAGTCGAACATCGGGCAATCGTATTGATCGGCAAGCGTGAAGAAGTTAGCACCGTTGGTCGCTGCCAAAGTGGCGTCGGTGCCCCCGATGGTAATTTCATGCACCAGATAGGGGGCAGCGCCTGGAGCATAACCGATCATGTTCTGGATACCAGTCACGATCATCGCAGCGTTTTTATTTCCCGACGCCATGTCGTTGGAACCGATGCAGACACCTGCGATGTCGAACGACAATCCCGACACCGATATCATCTGTGTTGCCGTCAACCCGAGCCCGACGGGGTTTGTCGAAGTTTTGTTGGACCAATCGACTGATGCATCCAATCCGGTATTGTTCGCCTTCGCGCCACCGAACGAGAGGTTGTGGATGTGAATCTGATTGAGACCGGACGTCCACCACCGGAATCCGGTCAGAAGGGTGAACACGGTAGGGCACGTGATGACGACCGTGTGTATCCCGTACGTAAGACCGGACAGCGAAATCTTCTTCGTGGTAGAAGTGCTGGTCGTGGTGACCGCGACAGACGAACCACCATCAACGGTGTATGAGAAGGACGGACTCGCATCGCTGTAGTAAATCTCGATGTTCGTGCATTGCTGTGCCGTCGTCAGGGTTGCTGTCGAATTGGCTACCGTACTGAGGATAGTGCCCGAGCCCACACTCCACGTCCCTGTCAGGGTCCAGGCATCGGCGGGAATGTTTGCGGATGCCCCCGCAAATGTCAGGCCGGTAGTGATGTACGGGTTGCCGGTCAACTGCGACAACGCTTTCGCCATCCGGAACGGAATCGACTTGCTCTCCACTATCGGAAGTGAACCGGGGAACCCGATTCCGGTCGAATCGCTCATGTGCAAGATGTGAATGCCGGCCGTATTCTGTGCAAGCTTGGCAAGCTTGGCCCGGACCGTGTGCATCGACGCACCGTCGACGTTGTACACCGATTTGCTTGCGTCCCATGGGTTGGCTGCCGTCGTCGGAGCATAGGAGGGCAGGCCTGCCGGAGCGACGCCGAGATTCTGGCGGGCGGCGGATTTGTCGGCCAGATCGGATAAATTGGCTGATTTCTGAGCGGCACCGTCAGCACTAGCGAGTGATGTCTGGACGCCGCTGGCCAGATCGGTCTCAGGGATTCCGCTCGCAGGTTTCACATAAGCACTGGCAACTTGAGCAAGGGTGGTCTGGGTGGCGGTGTCGAGCTTGGCATTCGTAATCGCGCCATCGGCTACTTTAGCAGTGGTGACAGAACCATCGGCCGGGGTGGCTGCCGTAGCGGCTGTGTTGACGGCAGCAGGAATCAGCGTGCCATCACCATTATGCGATTGCTGCAAGAAATCATTGAGGATATCCCCCCAAGTGTTGGCGTCACCGCCGGGTGTGGGAAGTCGAGACGTCATCTAGTTCCTACGATCCATGCCTAATTAGGTTATGTTTTTAGTATAACAGGTTCAAGCGGAGCGCCCGGTCTCAGTTAACCAGGGCGGTGTAGGTGACACTACCTATGTAGGTGTCGGTGACCAGATTCGTGTTTGCGCACACACCGTACCACACGGTGGTAGTAATCGCCGGGTCGGCCGCTGTGGTGGTGCTGGCGATAGTATCCGGCTGGCCGGAAATCAGCGGTAGACCTGCGAAGGTTGCGGCCGGTATGGCGCCGTTACTCTCGGCACTGGTGGGGCCGGCACCGAAGCCGTTCATGCCATCTACCCGATACCCCCACGTATTAGCGGTGAGTGCGAGGGGCGAGGCTGCCGTGCCGGCTGCGGCGGCTATGGTGCCGCCATGGACGGCACCCGTCAAGTCGTTCGTGGTATCGGTATCGGTTATTTGCAAGGTGTAGCCGGTACTGGAATCGGTCAGTACCGATACGGTATCTGAGCTCAGTGTGCAAGTGACACCAGCGGCGGGAGTTACATTGACACTGACGTTCCCACCGGAGGTGAGCGATATACCACAAGAATTGTAGGTACAACTGCCATAGGTACCGCTGCCATACGTATTATCGGCCTGCGCTGGTGCTCCACTAGCACAGACGCCGATTGCCGCCAAAACAACTATGAGTGTTTTGAGGCGCCGACTAAGCGTAATCGTATGAACCATACCGTTAATCCTAGCACTACGATTATGCTCGTACCAGCGGTGACTATACCGGGTAGTGTGCGCCACCAGGGTACGCCGCTATGGGACGCGGAGGGGTTGGCTGTGGGGAGCCGGGTAATGTGCAACGTCACGGAAATCAGCGTGTTGTTGCCTGCTGCTGACACGGTTATGGTATTGTCGTGGAGTTCAAGCGGTGCGCTGAGGCCGAACGAGGTATCCGGTAGAAGCGTCTGGGCCACGACCGTGCCATTCACGGCGATCTGCACTTTGGCAAGCGCAGAGGTTGTTCCCCGCACAAACACAAAAGCGTTTTTAGTAGTTGCCCCATCGAGCGGAGATATGATGGTCAGTACGAGCTTTCCAGAAGCCGACATCTGTCCGGGCGGGAGTGTGGCGCTTGGTGGTCGGGGGGTCAGGATAGGCTTAGGAGGCGATGATGGTTGGTTCTGGTTACTGCCGCCGCTGCTGGGCGGCACAGGAGGCGCTGTGGCCGTGAGACTTAGGCTATCACCCGTCGCGTCGCCGCAAGGACTGGTCGAAGCGATGCCGACGCTATGGTGGCCGGCTGTGAGCGTGAGCTGCGCCTGGAACGTATTGAATTGGTCGGCCGTCACCTGCGCGGCTGCCTGGCCGTCAACTGTCAGGGCGACCTGGCTACTGGCAGTGGCGCTGCCGGTGAAATCTACTGTACCAGCGGTAATCCGAGAGCCATCGGCGGGTGATGCTATGGCTGGCTTGTCGGGCGGCTGGCAGATATAGCTTCGTACTGTCACGCTCCCGAAAAGCAAAGGCAAGCTGAGAAGGGTTGAAAAAAAGATGGCGAACATGGGTCGTATTCGCCTATGCTTTCTTCTTAGGCTCCTGAGGTTTCCGTACTTTGCGTAGAATCGCTCCCACCACGAGTATGATAGCGATGATAATGAGCACGATCAGCCAGGGCTGTATCATGACGACCAGTGTGTCAGGCAAGTGTACCGTCCCGCTCGGGGTGGTAGCTTGCCGGCTGACGTGGTAAATGCCGATGGGGACCTGATTGGTCCAGGTGAAGCTGACGCGCCGCTCGGTCTGCGGCAGCACATAGCGATTATCAGCCTGTTCGAACACTTGCTTACCGAACAGATTCTTTATGGTGACCGTAACGGCTGATTTGAAGTGTACACCGCCGGTGTTGCGGACTAAGGTCGGGATGGTCAGGCTGCCGCTGGTATTGAAATGGTCCAGACCCCCAGCGGTGACGCTGCCCGCTTCTTTTACCGCGCCCTTGACGGTCATGTACAAAATCTCGCCGACCCGGTTGTGGGTGATGACGCCCTGGGTCGCTCCTACCGGAGTTGTCTCCGCGAAAATGACGGCGTAGTAACCACCCGGTTGTGTACCGGCAGGAACACGTACCGTGTAGTCTATATTGAGCAATTTGCCCGGTGCGAGCGTGGTGTCGGCAGGAACGTGTAGCTGCACCCATCGGCTGGCATCGGTCGTGCCGGGTAGCTGGGTAAACTGCGGGTCGTAGTCAAGACCTTCGACATGGTACGGGGAAACGCTCGCCGACACCTTGAAGCTATCCGAACCCTGGTTGACGACTGCCATGGTGTCGGAATCAGATGCTCCAGGGGCGATAGACAAGGCGGCTGAGGAGGGCGTGATGGTGATATGCTGCCTATCAGTAGCGGCCGAGGCGAGGCTCGGGAGCACAAGCGCCAAGCCGAACGCAGCCACCAGGATGACTCGTAGGCGGGGTTGGCGCATAGAAACTCGCATAGGCCTATCCTACGCTAGTTTGCGACAGCTGTATAGGTTACGCTGTTGGTGTACGTGCCGGTGGGAGCCGTAGTGTCGACGGCTACGCCGTACCAGACAGAGGTGGTATCGTTGGCGGCGGTGGTGGCGGTGGCTTTCAGAGTGTCGGGTGAAGCGGTAGCCGGAATCGCCGCGAATTTGAGGGTACCGCTAATGGCGGCGTTAGAAACGGCAGTGGTCGGGCCGCTACCGAAGCCGCCGACGTCATCAACGCGGTAACCCCAGTGGTTTGCCGTTTCGACGACTGGTGCAGCCTGGGTACCAGATACGGCAGCGATGGTGTTACTGCCGGAGGTCAGCGTGCTGGTAGCGCTGGTTTCACCAAGTTTCAGGGTATAGCCGGCGCTGTCATTAGTGCTGACCGTGACTGTGTCCTTGGCTATAGTCTGCACTCCCGAACCAGTCGGGGTAGCGTCAATATTCACCGTACCACTTGTAGTCAGTAGCGAAATGACCGATCCGATTTGCGACGAAACCGTGGTCGAAGCAGTACTCGCCTCGGCGATAGCCGGTACCACCAGCAGGGTAAGGGCGCACAATAAACCCACTACAGCTCGGGCTGTGCGGGGTAATGGCAAGTTTTTCATAGTAGCTCTCAATTCCTCATTACTTTTTCGTAGTTAAGCACAAGTGTTATCTGCAAGCAAGTGTTGTATTAAATTACAACAAAAGGAACTATCTGGAAGAGCAAAAATGGAAGCAGCACCGATTACTCTTTACCCCCTCCGTAGGTACTGGAACCATAACCACCAGAAAGGTGCTTGGTGCTGCCCAGTGACTGGCCGGTCAACAACTTGATAATAGTACCGAAACCGAAAATTGAACCAAGCGCCAAGATGGCCAGGCCCAGGAATTCCTTGCGGCTGACCTCTTTTTGCATAAGGGTAGAGAGTTGGTGATTCATGGTTCGGGTGTGCTACTCCACGAATGATTGTAGCCATAAGGGTTATAGGGTGTCAAACGTTCATGGCGGAGGAAGGCGTGTCGTTCGTGGCCTGGGGTACGACGGCCGGCGTCGATACCGCTAGTCGCCGTAGCTCTTGATTCAGCCGTCGGGCCTGCACTTCCGCATCATGTTGGCGTAGCAACTCAATGCGAGTCAGAGTGGCGGGCCGGTTGATGAGCCATATCAAACCGATGCTCACCTGATACATAGCGATAATCGGTCCTACTACCACCAGTTGACCGATGATATTCGGCGTTGGATTCATGATGAATGCGATTATGAACGCCGCGGCGATCAGGTGGCGCTCATATTTGAACAACCCGCTGGGGGTAAGCGGCTTGATGCGGTTCGTGATGACAAGAATCAGCGGCAGCTGGAAGAGCAGCGCCGAACCGAGCAGGTACAGGCCGACGAACTGCATGTACGATTGAATGGTAATCAGCGGCCGGATCTGGATGGTCGTAAACTGGTGGAGCAGAAAATGCAGGGCGCTCGGTAGGCCGATGAAATAGCCGAAAGCGATGCCGGCAAGGGCAACCGCACCGGCCGCACCGGCCGCCAGCAGTAAGAACCGCCGGGTGGTGTCGCGCATGAGCGGCCGTAGAAAAGCTAATACCTGATAGATAATTACGGGGGTGGCAATCACCAGCCCGATATCCAGGCAGATGCCGAACAGGAAGTTGATACCGCCCAGCGGTGAAGTGTAGATGAAATCCTGCCCGTGGCTGGGGCGGAGCAGCACGGTTACCAGTTGCCGTTCGAAGCCGTAAGCCGCCGCTGCCCCCACTACGACACAGGCGGCGACATACAAGAGTCGCCGCCGAAGTTCTTTCAAATGCTCTACGAGTGGAAGTTTTTCCGAGGAAAGACTAGTTTTCGCTGGTCTTTGGGTCAGAAGTCTTTTCGCTCTTTTCCTCATCTCCGTTCAGTCCTTTGCGCAGCTCGCGGGCTGACTGCCCTATGCTCTTGGATATTTCGGGCAGCTTTTTGGCGCCGAACAGTACCAAGACGATGGCCAAGATGATAAGCAGATCCGGAGTTGAAAGGTCCAGAAATGCGAATTGTGACAACATTATGACTATTTCCTCTCCCCCTAGCATTGATTGCTAATGGTTAGCAATATAATAGCACGCACCCCGTGCCGTACCAAGCAGGAATCAATACCGCGGGCGAGCTCTTCCGAGCTTACTTGGCCTGGGTGAAGTAATTGATTTCGTTGACGATGTCGAGCAGGGCCTGGGCGCGGACTTTGTCGTCGGCGATACCCTGGGCGGCCGCGTAGGCGTCCTTGATGAGCGCCTGGTTGTCGCTGCTGCGGATCATCATCATGGTGGTGTGGAATTTTTCTTCTGGTGTCTGGTCCAGGTGGTCGACGAGCGGGCTCAGCTGCTCGAGCGCCTGCTGCTTGAGGTTCAGCAGGTCGTCGTTTTCGCTTGGCTGCAGCAGATCGCTGCTGGCTTCCGAGGCGGTGGTGCTACTAGGAGCAACCGGTTCGGGAGCGGGCACCGGCGTGTCGCTGGTAGTGGTGGGGGCGGGTGTGACAATATCGCTCGGGGTGGTGCTGCTGTCGCTCACAGCCGGGCCCGAGTCAGCTGCGGCATCGGTGGCCGGCTGGTCGAGCACCGGAGCAGCCGGTGTGCTGTCGGAGGCTGCACCTTCGGGCGCAACCGGCAGGCTGGCGCCCGTATCCGGATCGACCGCCAGCGGGTTTACGCCGTTCATGACGCTGTCTTGCGCCTGTTTATCATTGGTGTCGTTTTGGTGCCCGAATAACATGCCGTTCCCCCTGTTGTGCCGCTTGATAACGGCTTTGTTATACTGTTCTATCACAATATACCACAAGCGGTTAGCAACGAGAAAATAGGAATCAGAAACTAGCTTTTAGGCTCAGTTTACTATTTACTAGTTTCTAGTTGCTATTTGCTAAAAACGGGAGATTTTTGCATGCTGGACGACCTGAAAAAGATTCATGAACGTGACCCGCAGGATGCCCTCGGCATCGCCGAGAAGCAGGGCGAGCAATTGGCGCACACCTTTGACCTGTTGTTTGAACCCCGGGATATTGCCAACGTGGTAGTTGCCGGCATGGGCGGCTCGGCGCTGAGCGCCCTGGTGGCGCAAAGCTGGCCGGGGCTCAGCGTGCCGTTCGAGGTGGTGCGCCGGTATGACATACCGAGCTATGTCGGGGAAAAGACGCTGTTTATCGCCTCGAGCTACTCGGGCAACACCGAAGAAACGGTCAGCGCGCTCGAGCAGGCGAGCGCCACCGGTGCGGCTATCGTGGTGATCGCTTCCGGCGGCAAACTGCAGGAGATGGCCACCGCAAAGGGCTATCCGTTCCTGCAGCTACCCAGTGGTTACCAGCCGCGGCATGTCGTACCGGTGAGCCTGAAAGCGCTGCTGAGTATATTTGATGCCTACCGGCTCACTGAAGGGGCTGCCGAGACGCTGGCCGGCATGGCAGCCGGAGTGGCAAGCTGCACCGCGCAATGGGCGCCGACGGTGGCGACCAAAGATAACCTGGCCAAACAGATCGCGCTGGAATGTATGGGCAAATCGGTGGTAGTGTATGCTGGACCGAAACTGGCGCCGGCGGCGTACAAATGGAAAATCAGCTTCAATGAAAATGCCAAGCAGATCGCCTGGTGGAACGAGTACAGCGAATTCAACCACAACGAATTCATGGGCTGGACCGAGCAACCCGAGCAAAAACCCTACGCAGTTATCGACCTCAGGAGCAATTTAGAGCATCCGCAGATCCAAAAACGCTTCGAAATCAGCGCTAAGCTCCTGAGCGGCAAGCGCCCCGCGCCCATCATCGTAGAGGCACCGGGTGAAACGCTGCTGGAGCAACTGCTGAGCGTAATCGCGCTCGGCGACTTCGTCAGTCTCTACACGGCGCTCCTGGGCAACATCAATCCCACTCCAGTGGATCTGATCGAGAAGCTCAAAAAAGAATTGACATGACCACTGACCGGGAAGAGCAGCCCGACAAAAAGTCACGCCTTTTTGCCGGCGCGATGAGAAACCCCTTTCAGGGGTGTCTCATATGTCGTCAACCCCACTCCAGTGGATCTGATCGAGAAGCTCAAAAAAGAGCTCGCCTAGTTTCCCTATCTCGGTAAGCGAGCCTACAGCATATCTGCAGCTTCATCTGCCACACTGCTAGGACCTAATAAGGAACAAACGCATGAAGATTTTAGTTGTAGAAGATGAACCGAAAATCGCTGCCAGCCTGCAGCGCGGCTTGAGCGCCGAGGGGTATGTGGTGGATATTGCCGAGGATGGCGACGCGGCCGAAACGCTGGCGAACGCCGGCAGTTATGACTTGGTGCTGCTGGACTGGATGATTCCGGGCAAACACGACGGGCCCGGCCTGATCAAACTCTGGCACGACCAGAAGCAGTTCATGCCCATCCTGATGCTGACGGCCCGCGGTACCATTGGCGACCGGGTGCAGGGGCTCGACACCGGGGCGGATGATTACCTGCCGAAACCGTTCAGTTACGACGAGCTGCTGGCACGTATCCGGGCGTTGCTGCGCCGCCCGGCGGCCGGGGCCGGAACCAGCTATACGGTTGGCGATGTCACCATCAACAGCATCAGCAAGACGGTCACCAAGGCCGGTAAGCCGGTGCACCTGACGGCCAAAGAGTTCCAATTGCTGGAATATCTGGCAGCCCGCCGCGGCGAAGTGCTCTCTAAAGACCAACTGCTCGACCATGTTTGGGCGGACGACAAGCGGGTGCAGCACAACACCGTCGAAACATTTGTCGCCAACTTGCGCAAGAAAGTAGATAAACCTGGCGGTGAAAATATCGTGAAAACTGTGCGCGGCTTCGGCTATACTGCAGCATAGGCACGCTACACTATACGTTATATGAACTTATTCCATTCGGCGCGGCTGAAGCTCACGGGTTTCTACTTTGCCATCCTAGTCGTCTTCTGTCTGATTTTAAGCATCGGCGTACGGATGTTTACCGGCTATGAGCTGCAACAGGCTGACAAGGCGCGCGGCGGCGCAGTGTACCAACTGTTCGAGCGTTACGACGACCAGTGGTCGGGGTCGGGGTCGCTGCCGGGTGGTAAGTTTTTCGTCGGTACTGAGCAGCGCCAATCGGATCTGGCGCGCCAGCACCTGAACCGCGACCTATTGCTGATCGATCTGGGGCTGCTGGCAATCGGGGCTTTCTTGAGCTACTGGTACGCCGGCTGGACGCTCCGGCCGATCCAGCAAGCCCACGAGGATCAGAAACGCTTCACGGCCGATGCCAGCCACGAGCTGCGGACGCCGCTGGCCAGCATCCGCTTGGAAAACGAGGTCTTTTTGCGCCAAAAGCGGTTCAGCGAAAAGGACGCCCGGGCGCTCATCGCCAGCAATCTCGAAGACGTGGCACGGCTGGAACGGCTGGCCGCTACGCTGCTAGCACTGAACAAATACGAGCACGGCGTGTCAGCGCGGCAGCCGGTCGCGACGGCGGAGTGGATACAGGAAGCGATCGAGCGCACCAAACATGACATGGGCGCCGAAGAAACGGTGTTCAATCTGAATGTCACCCCCGCCACGGTGCAGGGCGAGCAGGAAAGTCTGGTCGAGCTACTCTGTATTTTGTTCGATAACGCGATCAAATACGGGCCGCCGAACGGCCCGGTCGACGTAGTGGGGCAGCCGCACGACAAGCATTTCGTCGTGCAGGTGCGCGACTACGGCCCGGGTATCGCCGAGGAAGATCTGGCGCACATTTTCGAGCGGATGTACCGTGGCGATAAAGCCCGCAGCAGCAAGGTGGCCGGCCACGGCATCGGCCTGAGTCTGGCGCGGCAGATCGCCGAGGCGAACGGTGTCGGCCTGACAGCCGCGAACCACCCCGATGGCGGCGCGGTTTTCACCCTCACGTTCAGCTCACTACGCTATACTTAAGGGTACATGCACGCAACACGTCGACGCTTCACCCCGCGCGAACGGGTCGTCGCCGCTCTGGGCGGCCTGACGGCGGTCAGCGTGGGGCTGTTCTGCATCGGTGCGCTGACGAACCGCAGCCTGCAGTTCGATTACCTGCTGTGGAATCTGTTCCTGGCCTGGTTACCGCTGGTGGTCGTGGCGCTTTTGCTGCGAAATCTGCGCCGGCACCTCTGGTCGAGCTGGCCGCCGCTGGTACTGACGCTGCTGTGGCTGTTACTACTCCCGAACAGCTTTTATATGATCAGTGATTTCGTGCATATCCAGGACGTGGCCCGCGAAAGCCTGCTCTACGACGTGGTGATGTTCACTAGTTTCATTTTCACGGCCGCCCTGGCCGGCTTCAGCAGTCTGTATCTGGTGCACACCGAACTGCGTCGTCGCTTGAACCTGCGTGTTTCCAGCGTGCTTATCGGCATCATCCTATTTTTGTGCAGCTTCGCGATTTACCTCGGCCGCGACCTGCGTTGGAACAGCTGGGATGTCATCACGAACCCCGCCGGTATCTTATTCGATGTGTCCGACCATCTGATACACCCCCTCAAACACGGCGATATGTTCACGACCACGCTCTATTTCTTCGTGCTGCTCGCCAGCCTCTACGTGGTCGGCTGGCAGCTCGGTGAAGCCACCCGCCAAGAACCCTAAAGGGAAAAGAGCAGCCCGAGCTTGAATTTATTTCAAGCCCGGCGCGATGAGAAAAACCGCTAGGTTTGTCTCATGCTGGGTCCACCCGCCAGGAACCCTGAATCGTATCTGTTATACTCATAGGTGATATGAAACAAGAATTGGAGCAGACGGTTGCCACGGCGGTTAAGGAATTGTTCGGAATCGACGTGCAAGTGGAGCTTGCGCGGCCTGATGAACAATTCGGTGATTACGCCACCAACATGGCGCTACAGCTCGCAAAGCAGGTGGGCAAAAACCCGCGCGAGATCGCCGAAGCGCTGCGTGACAAGCTCGCATCAAACGGTCAGCTGCAATCTGTTACGGTGGCGGGACCGGGCTTTTTGAATCTGACCCTTACCGACCAGGCCTTGGCCGAATCCTTACGGGCCATGCCCGCCAAAACGCTCGCCGGAAAAAAGGTGTTGGTGGAATATTCCGACCCGAACCCGCTGAAGCCGCTGCACGCCGGCCACCTGTACACCACGCTGGTCGGCGACACTATCGCGCGGCTGATTGAAAACGCCGGTGCCGAAACCATCCGCCTGAATTATGGCGGAGATGTGGGGCGTCACATCGGCATCAGCCTGTGGGCGATCATCCATGAGCTCGGCGGCGAGTATCCTGAGAAACTCAGCGAAATTCCAGAGGCTGACCGGCCCGCCTGGCTCGGGGCGCGCTATGTCGAAGGCACGGCGGCGTTCGAGGATGACGAGCACGCCAAGCAGGAAATAACCGAGCTGAACAAACGGGTGTATCAACTGCAGGCCGATGGTGACCACGAATCGCCGTTCGCACAGATCTATTGGACTGTCCGCGGTTGGAGCTACGACTACTTCAAAACACTGTACGATCAGCTGCAGGTACATCCGTTTGACCGGTTCATCCCTGAGAGTGAAGTCTTTGAGCTGGGCCTGAGTACCGTGCGGGAGCAACTGGCCAAAGGCGTTTACGCCGAAAGCCAGGGCGCCGTTATTTTCGAAGGCGAGCACTATGGCCTGCACACCCGGGTGTTTATCAATTCAGCCGGGCTGCCCACGTACGAAACCAAAGATGTCGGTCTGCTGCTGCGCAAGTGGGACGATTACCACTTCGACGAATCGATTGTGATTACGGCGAATGAGCAGGCCCAATACTACGAAGTGATGCTGAAAAGTGTCGAGCAATACGCCCCCGAGCCGGTCGGCCGGTCCAAACACTTGACGCACGGTATAGTGAAGCTGCAGGGCGGGGTCAAGATGAGTTCGCGCCGGGGCAATATCGTGACGGCGCTGGAAATCTTGGATGCTGCTCGGGCGGCGGGCAAAGAGACCGGCACCGACCCGTCCGAAGACACTATCCTGGCAGCGGTGAAATACGCGTTTGCCAAGAATCGCATCGGCGGCGATATCGCCTATGACCCCAAGGAATCCATCGCCCTGGAAGGAAACTCTGGTCCTTATTTGCAATATGCCCACGCCCGCGCACGTTCCATATTAGCGCGGGCTTCTGAATCACCGCACCCTACCGGTGATCAGCTGCGCTCCGATGCTCACGTACCTGTTGTACGCTCCGCTTCGGTGCTCGCTGCTCATCCGGTATCGCACGGCGCTACAGAAGCCCTTAACGGCGGTAATCTGGAAGCGGGGGAGCGGAGTTTGCTGCGCAAGATTACCGAATACAGCGAGGTGGTGGAAAAGGCCACGAGCGAGCTCATGCCGCACCACATCTGCACCTACTTGTACGAGCTGGCGCAGACATTCAACAGTTTTTACGAGCACAACCGGGTTATCGGCTCGGGCGAGCGTGAAGCTGTCCGCTTAAAACTGGTCGAAAACTATGCCGATACGCTGAAAAACGGCCTTACCTTGCTGGGTATCACCGCTCCCGAGCGGATGTGAAATAGCTCACTTGCTCGTCAGCCAAGCGGTGCTATAATGCAAGCCATAAAACATAAGGGGAGAGGTGTTATGGACATAGTCAAAGTGTTGAAGCGCAAAGACGCATCATCGGTCGTCGTAGGGGTAGTGCTGGCGCTGCTCGTCAACAATGCAGTGCAAGACTGGGCATACCGCCCGGCGGCTTGGCTATCTGGCCAGGACACGAACGGTGGTGGCTGGAACGCCGGCCTGTGGCGTCCGCTTGTCACGCTGGTCGTCGAGCTGATCGTACTTGAGATCATCATCCGGGTTTACACCGGTCTGGCCGGCACCTCGGGCAAGAAGTAGCTTGGATACGCCGAAACAGATCAACCCGGGCCTGACGGACGCGCAGAAAGACGTGCTGCTTCACGCTGGCACGGAAGCGCCGTTCAGCGGCACTCTGCTCGATAACCACGGCGACGGCGACTACCGCTGCGCTAACTGTGGTACGGTGTTGTTCCATAGCGATGCCAAGTACGACTCCGATATCCCGGGACTGGCCGGCTGGCCGAGCTTTGCCGATGTAGCCGAAAAGGGCACGGTGGAGCTGCGGGATGATACGAGCCACGGCATGCAGCGCACCGAAGTCATTTGCGCTACCTGCGGCGGGCATTTGGGTCACCTGTTTCCAGATGATTCTTCCCCGAGCGGCCAGCATTACTGTATAAACTCGGCGGCCCTCGACTTTAAAAAGCGGGATTAATACGCTGGTGGGCTATCGGGCCGCCGGTGTATCATAAAAGTATGAAATTTTTAGCCGAAGCCAATAAGTTGACCGTGACGCTCGAAGGCGCCGAGATATTCTTTGCTCTGAAACGTAAGCTGGTGGTTCCACGCGCCCAGATAGTTGACCTGCAATGGCTGCCGGAAAGTACGCTTGGCGGTCGGCTCTGGCGCATCGGCGGTGCTGATATTCCCCGCATGCTCTGGGCTGGACGTTTCGTGGGCAACGGCAAGCGCTACTTCCTGTACCTGCGCCGCCCTCAAGGCCTGCCCTGGAAACGCGGCGCCTTACAGCTGCAGAACACGCTCACCATCACCCTGCAGGATAATTTTTATCACCAGGTCCTCCTTACCTGCGAGCCAGATATCGGCGCCAGCCTCATGAACTGGTTCAAGCACATTCCCCCCGCTTCCTGAAACAAATTTCTAGAAGACTGTCTTCTAACAGGGGTAAAATTGCGTCATTTTGAGCGGCTAGTAATTATTGTCATATCTGCTTACGCAGATATATCGGGCGCCACTCGAATTGTCTAAGCGAGCTTAGCAATTCTTCGTGTCTGCGTCATATCCTACGTATATAACGGGTGGTACTCGTCTAGACCAAGCGAGCTTGGTCTAGCACTCCGTGCCTACGTCATAATATTTGTCGCCCCAGGCAGACATGGCGCGCAGGACCGGGATGAGGTCCTCGCCCTTGGCGGTCAGGGAATATTCGGTGCGGGGTGGGACTTCGGCGTATGATTCTTTGGTGATGATCGCGTGGCGCTCCAGGTCATCAAGCCGTTGGGACAGGGTGCGCGGGTTGATGCTGCCGACTGATTTCTCCAGCTCGCCGAAGCGTTTCGGGCCACGCGCCAGATCCCGCAAGATGAGCGCGGTCCATTTATTACCGATGATCTGCATGGCCGAAGCGATACAGCCTGACTTGGACTCCAGAGCCTCGGAATCGTACTGAGAGATAAGTTTCGTATCTGTTACATTCATTACTTTACAAAGTATAGTATTGGATCTATACTGATAGTTACGTTAATACTATACAAAGTATACCACACCTAAGGAGGGGTCTATAATTATGGCTAAAATCGGAATCATCATCGGTAGCACGCGCCAGGGGCGTCAGAGTGACAAGCTCGCCAAGTGGGTGGCCAAAGAAGTGAGTGCGAAGGCCGAGGCCGAACTGCTGGACTTACGCGACTATCCGCTGCCGTTCTACGATGAGCCGGGCAGCGCGCGCTATATGCCGGATCGCAAGCCGGTGCCGGAAGTGCAGAAATGGCTCGATAAGATCGCCGAATTCGACGGCTACGTGCTCGTCACGCCCGAGTACAACCGCTCTACATCCGCGGTACTCAAAAACGCCATCGACATGCTGGGCCACGAGGCCGATGACAAGCCGGCGGCGCTGGTCGGCCACGGTAGCAGCGGTGGTGCCCAGGCTATCGCCAACCTGCGCATGGTGTTGCCAGGTGTGGGTATGGTCAGCATACCGCAGGCGCTGTTTTTCAGTGACCACCTGGCTGAATCAATCGATGACGAGGGTGGGTTGAAGGACGAAATCAAGAACCGTCCGTACGGCCCGCAAGCTACGCTTGAAGCTCAGGTGGACAGTCTGCTGTGGTACGCCGGTGCTCTTAAAGCCGCCCGCGGCTAAAGCCCTTTCTCTACACTATCCGAACAGCCTCCACTCCCGCGCCGGGAAAAGTAGCCACTCACTATGATTCCCGCGCCGGGAAAAGTAGCCGTCCCGGCTTTGCCGGGGCGAAGCGAAGGGAAACCCCAGGGTTTCCCTTTCAGACCATATCGGAGCCCGTCCCCCGCCAACTGGCGGCAGTGCAGTCCATTCCCCTGGGTTTGTCATTCGGGCCTCCGAGCCGGAATCCATACGTTCCTATTCACGTCCGCTCTTCACTAAACACCACCCTCAGTTTCTTCTTTCCTCCTTTCTCCCTACTTTTGACCGCAAAAGTAGCAAAACCTGTCTGCCCTGCCTACCGGCAGGCAGGCGACAGGCAGGCTCCCCGGCCAGACTCCAGTCCCTCGGTGAGCTGTTGTCAAAGTCTACAACCGACAAAAGAACTCCTCCTTCCAGCTATGCCACTGGCATAGCCTCCACTCGTCAGACAACTTTTGTCGCCTGTCGGAAGTTGTAGTTTTGAGCAACAGCTCAGCCGGGGTCCTTCCGAATGGCCGGGCCGATGACTGCAGGTCGGGGGAGGTGAACTGGGGGAAATTCGGAAATCGGATGTTGATAATCTATAATCAGGGGTATGGAGATAGACAAACACGCCGCCCCGACGAAATTCTTGTGGGTGGACTTGGAGATGACGGGGCTGGATGCTCAGAACGACGTTATTTTGGAAGTAGCGGCCGAAATTACCGATGTGAACCTGAAGACGCTGGCCAGCTATGAAGCCATCGTGCAGCAGCCGCACGACGTGGTGGTCGACCGCATGCAGAAAAACATCTGGTGGAAAGACTACCCCGAAAACCGCGACGAATTTATTCGCAAAACCGCCACCGGCAAGCCGAACGAGCAAGTTGAACAAGAATTGATCGCGCTGCTGCGGGAGCAGTTCGGCGACGAGCCGGCGGTGCTGGCAGGCAACAGCATCCATAACGACCGCAATTTCATCAAACGATGGTGGCCGGAGCTGGACCTGAAACTGCACTACCGTATGCTCGACGTCAGTGCCTGGAAAGTGTTCATGCAGGCGCGCTACGGCGTGCAATTCGAGAAGCGCGAGCTGCACCGCGCGTTCGATGATATTCAAGCGAGCATCGCCGAACTCCAGTACTACCTGGAGTGGTTCAAAGAATACCCGGCGGGCATATAGGGCAAAGCGCCCGTTTATACACTCAGTTATTCCTGTTCGCGGTCGTGTTTGCGGCGCCAGCCGAGTAGGAACCACAGGTAGCCGAGTATCGCTAGCAGCGGCAGCCACCACCAACCGAGGCCGAGGAAGGCGCCGGTATCTTTGCCGTTCTGGCTGGGCGGTACGTGCTTGGTATTGAGCGTGATGGTGTCGGTGTCGTGGGTGGCCGGACTAGCGATGTCGTCGGCGGGTTGGCTGGTGCTGCCCGTGTCGGCAGTTCTATCACGGGCATCTGTTATCGCGGTTGGTAAGTTCTCTGGCGGGGCAGAGCTGCCCGACTCGCCGCTATCACTAGCATTGCTGCCTGGGGTGATGGGCGGCGACATGATGACATAGCTGACGCTTGTAATGTTGCTGGCGTTGCCGGCTGTATCATAGGCGATGGCTTTCAGTGTCAGCGATTTGGTAAGGGTGATCGGGCGGCTGTACAGGGCGCTGGAAGTGTCAGGCGTCGAGCCGTCAGTGGTGTAGTAGATGGCGCCGATGCCGGTGTTGTCGGTAGCGCTGAGGGTGGTGGTTTGCGCGCTGTCGTAGGTGCCAGCAGGCAGCGATGATAAGGGGGCATCCGGTGCCGTCGTATCGACGACGACCGTGCCGACTGGTGACCAGGCCGAGATGTGGTTGAGATTGTCCGTTGCCTGTACGCGGGTGTACCAGGTGCCTTCCGGCATCGATACTTGGGCCTTGGTGGGAGATACCGAAATCGCGCCGGCGATACTCGCGAAAGCAGGTGAAGATGACCACTCAAACATGTAACCGAACGGTGCGACGCCCGAACCGTTATCGACCGATGCGGCCCAGGTCCAGAGCGGGCCGGCGTCGTTGGTCGGGCTGGCGGTGGTCGGCTGGCCTGGCGCGGTCGGTGCGGTGTTGTCGACGACATAGGCGCTCGTCAGGGCGGAAGGGGTAATATTACCGCTTTTGTCGGCAGCCAGGACCCGGAAGTAGTAGGTACCGTCGGCAATAGGTGTGCCCACCGTGTAGGCAGTGCTGTTGGTGGTGGCGCTGCCGGTGATGGTGCTAAAATCGGCAGTCGTTGACCATTGCACGGTGTAAGCCGGGCTGGCCAGGCCGGTGCCGGAATCAGTCGCGGCAGTCCAGCTGAGGCTTGGGGTGGTGTGTGTGGTGGGGGAAGCGGGTGATACGGACGGCTTGCCGGGAGCAATCGGTGCCGTGGTGTCGGCGGTGGTGATGGCCACGGCTGCAGTAGAAACAGTCGGATCGATGCCGTTCAATCCGCCGTATTCGATGATGTAGCCCAGGGTGCTCGAGCAATTCAGGTCGTTCCAGAGGCCGTTGTTGGAGTAATAGAACTCGGCGCAGTCTTCATTGCCGCCGGAGTCATTCGGCTCCTGGCCGGTACCGCCAGTAACGGGGTTGTTCCAGTGGGCGTACATACCATTTACGGTGTTGCTGCCGGCATTCTGGCCATTGCCTTGCCAGAATTGCTCGCCGCTTTCGGGTCCGGTAACCCAACGCCAGACGCCCTCGACAGCGGCGTCACTAGCACCGATCCAGCTGTCGCTTTTGAGCTGAGTAGCGATAAAATCGTTCTCGGCCTGCGAGGTGATGGTCGCCAGGTAGCCCTGAGCACCATATTTCGAGGAAGCTGCCGCAGCAGTCTGGGCTTGTGACCATGTGACCGGGCCGGCGACGTATTGATACGAATGGCCGTTGCCAGAGAAAAACGCTTCACCGGGACCGACCAACGAGGCATATAGCGTGTCGGTGCCGGTGCTGGTCCCGGTCCGTTTGTAGTGCAGGGTCTTGAGCGCACTATTCACATCGCTTAACGATCCGCCGATGTGTAGACTGGAAGAATTAGCCGGCTGGCTGCCACCAAGTGACGAGCCGTCAGCACCGTAAAATGTCAGGCCGGTAGTGGTGGTGAGCGAGATAGTGCCCTGGCCGACGTACATTTTGACGTACACGGTCGGGTTCGTGGCGGTGCTGGTGACCTGCAGATCGGTGATGGTGCTGCTGGTGCCCAGTTCATTGGTGACAGCGCTGCCGCCGGCCAGCGTGTTAGCTTCGCTGCCGGTGGCGAGCGTGCTGGCTTCGGTGCCGGATAGTACCCTGGTATATACACGGGCGTCGTCAATCTCACCGTTCAGGTATTCGAAATACGTGCCGCTGCTACTCAGCTTGCTGCCGATGGTGAGGGGCGTACTCGTGGCGACTCCCATGGCGCCGGCCGTATTCGAGGCATCGAGTGTGCCGTTGATATATAGCTGCTTTGACCCGCTGGTGGCAGTAGCGACCAGGTGGTACCACGTGCCGGCCGTGATAGCCGTGCTCGAGGCCAGTTCGTTGGCGCCGCTGTAGCCGTCGCCAGTCCACCAGCTGATGTGGCCGCTATTGAGCTGCAACACCCACTGCTGGTGCACGCCGACCTGCCACTTGGCCAGTATGGTCTGGTTGCCGCTGGTGTCAGTGAACTTCACCCAGGTGGATACGCTGACGGCGCTGGTATTATCGAGCGAGCTGTTATCGGCTACGCTGAAGTACTGCGTCGAGCCATTGAAGCTGGCGCTGTGCGAATCGGGGATGCTTTGGTTCATCACGCCCGGAATGTCAGTGGTGGGGGCGGGGGAGTTTACGGGTGTCAGGTCGTTGCCGTTACCGCTGCTGTCTACCGCGGTCGTGCCGGCTGTGCTTTCATCGAATTTCCAGTAGCCGGCCAGGCCGCTCTGGGAGGCTGCCTGGGCTGGCAGTAGCTGCGCCCACAGCACCACGGTGACTATGGCAAAACTCAAACCCCCACTTGCCAGAACGCTGATGCGAGCGCGACGGCTCAGGTTCTGCCTCTGTTTCTTCGGATTAAGTTTTATCACCGGTGACTCGTGTTTCTTTGCGTCTCTTCGAAAGCTGTTGCTACTATTTAACTCTTTCCTCCGGGAAAACACAATCGGAATCGGTTTATGTACATAAAAAAGCCCTCTTGATAGCAAAGAGGGCTTTCGGGTAGGAATGTTGGTGTTTATTCTTGGTCGTCAGCGCGGCGGCGGGCGGCAATCAGCCACCATAAGCCGAGCAGGATAGCGGCTATGATGAGCAGCCACCACCAACCGAGGCCGAGGAAGCTGCTACCACCGTTCTTGTCGCTGGCGTTTTTGAGGTTCACGGTGCTCGCGCCCTTGACTTGCGGCTTGACGGTGCTGTCACCTTTCACCTGCGGTGTCGTGGTGCCGGTGCCATTGTCGGTCAGCGGTGTCGTGGTCGGTGTGCCGCCGCCATTCGTGGTGGTAGCGACTGGCGTGAAACCGTTGGTCGTCGATGGATTGCTAGCAGGCGTGGTGTAGGTAAAGGTGAATGGTACGGTGGTAGCGTTACCGGCGGCATCGGTGACGGTCAGTTGGAAGGTGTAGCTGCCGTCTTTGTTGACCGTAAAGGTCGGGTTCAGGGCGCTCGTGTTCGATATCACTACGTTCGGGTCGGTCGTCCATGAGTAGCTGAGCGGGCTGGTGTCGGTAGCTGTCACATTCGGCTGGATGACGTTACCGCTCTGGCCGTAACTGGTAATCGTGACGGCGGGCGCAGTTTTGTCGTAGGTGATAGTGAAGGCGGCGCTACAAGCCGAGGTGTTGCCAGCGGCATCGACCGCTTCTACGCAGAAGTGGTGGACGCCTTCTCCCCGATTAAAGACACCGGCCAGAGAGGTTGCAGTCGTCGTGGCTGTGTAGGCATTCGCCTCGCTGTTGTACGGGTCGCCCGCGATGTCATTCCAATATTTGTAGACATAGTGATCGACATCGTTGGAGCTGTCTTGCCACACCGCTGTACCGCTGTATTGGTTAGTGTAGCCGTTGTCGGCCACGGTGACGTTATTAGCGTCATTCCAGCCGAGATTCGTCGGGACGGCCGGCGCCGTATTGTCCACTACGATTTGCCACGGACTTGTCCAAACGGTGCAGTTGCCCAGGGCATCACAGGCTTTGACGTGCCAGTAGTAGGTGCCCTCTGGCGTGTTTAGGGTCGAGATGGAATTGGTGCTAAGAGCAGATGACTGGTAAACGGGGCTGACAAACGAGCCATTGGTATGGGTGGCGCTACTGGCAGTACTCTCGTAATAGTAGGTAACAGGGCCATGGGGATCGCTAGCGGTAGTCCAGCCGATGCTGGTGAGGTTAGCGGTAGTAATATGTGTGCCATCAGCCGGTGATTGGTTAGCCAGGCCGGTCGGCGCAGTGTGGTCAATGGTGACGACGAACATAGCCGGGCTAGCGGCATTGTTATTGCCGGCCAGATCGTAGGCTACCAGGTTCACCGTGTAGCTGCCGGTCGGCAGACCAGCGATGTTGAAGCCGCCGAGTTTGCCCGAGAAGCTGGTCTGGCCGGCGGCCCAGGTAGTCTGGCAGTGAGCATCGCGTACACCCACTTCCTCGCCAGGGGTATATGTCTTGCCTTTGTAGGTCACGGTCTGATCGGTGGTCAGGTAGCAGTAGTAGTACTTAAGGTTGGTATCGCTGACACTGCCTTTGAAGGTAACCTTGTTCTTGCTAGCTTGCTTGGCGCTGGAAATAGTTACGCTTGGACCAGTCCGATCAATAGTGACATAGCGCTTCGCGGCTACGGTGTAGTTACCGGCGGCGTCTTTGCCCTGAATAGCTACATAGTAGGTGCCATCGGGTAATTGAGCCAACGTCTTGTTGGAAATCTGCACCGTGCAGGTACCCTGGTCGTCGGCCGTGGTTTCAGTGCTGTTGCTGTAGCAGCCGGCAGCCCAGTGGTTGCTGTGTGAAGCGTCGGTGTCGAACAGGCTGACATCGACATCTTTCAGCATGAAGTTGTCGCTGACGTCGTAGCCGACGGTAAAGTTACCGTTGTAGTAGCCGTTCGGCGTCGGGTCGGATGTGCCGCTAGTGAATGCAGCGACCGGCTTGGTGTTGTCGAGCGTGAAATCAACGTATGCAGTCTTGTAGACATTGCCGGCGTTGTCGTCGAAAGAAGCTACGAGTGAGTATTGGCCGTCCGACAGACCGAGGCTTTTCGTATTGAATGTACTCTGCCAGTTGGTGCTGGTACCGCTTAGGTAGACGGTGTTGTTCTGGATCGCACCGTGCTTGCTGGTGAGCAGCTGCACTAGTACGCGGTTCAGGCCAAGGTTGTCCGAAGCTGAACCTTTGACGGTCAGCACGTTACTGAAATCGCGGGTGTTGACGTAGCCACCATTGGTGGGCGAGGTAATGCTGCCACTCGGCAATTGCGTGTCGATGGTGACATGCCACACGCTACTCCAGCCACTCTTGTTGCCGGCCGCGTCAATGGCTCGGACCGCCCAGTACCAGGTACCGTTGCCGGCGCCGGTCGAGTGATCGGTAGGGGTGGTAAGCGGGTATTGACCGCTACCAGCGCCATCACGGACAGAGTCCCACACACCGCTTACGTTGCCGGTAGCAACGGCATTGTTAAGTGCTGATTGGTCTTGCGATGCGATCAGCTCGTATGTAACACCTGGGTTGGCGTCTGTTGAAGCATTCCACTTGAAGTAGAAGTCGTTGGTTTTTGTATAGCCTCTATTCACAGGGGAAATAAGCGTCGGCACGCTCGGCGCGGTGTTGTCGATGACATAGTTGCTGAAATACGTGTCACCGACACCGGAAGCATTGCCGGCCGCATCGTATAGCTTGCCGACATCTAAGTTGTAGGTGCCGTCGGGCAGATTCTTGGTATTGACGGTAAAGGTACCAGTACCGCTAGAAAGGTCGACCTTTGCTCCGTAGCTAGAATGCCAATCTGGGTGGCCAGCAGAACCATTACCGTTGCCGTAAATGTAAACCCAGGTTGCGTGATTGGTCGTGTCGAGATTCGCATCCTTGACCGTAATAGTAAAGGTTACGTCGGTGCCGCTGAGCAAGCTACCGGCCAGAGGAGTCACACTGACTACCGGTGCGGTAGAGTCGTAAATGAGGGTGCACGTGGTTGCGGTGGTGGACCACTGCTTGGCAGTGTTCTGGGCTTTTATGCTGTAAGTGTATGTGCCATCGCCGTGATGACCGAAGTTGTCACCAATCCAGACAGCAGTGGCGTTACCCGCCGGATAGTAGGTGTATTGGCCGTGGCTGTCAGGATAGCTGGGGGTAACGGCATACTGGTTAAGGTCGCCGCTGGGAGCGGTCCAGTGCAGTGTCATGCCCGCATAGCTATTTACTGCGCTACCGCAAGCTATAGGTGTCGCTGAACCGGTACGGGTAAAGTACAGGCCGGTCGGAGCGGCTGGCGGGTCGGTTTCAAAATTAGTCACTTGCGACTGGAAGCTGACATCGTCCACATAGCTGGTGGCATTAGGAGTGCCACTCCCAACATTCACGCCATAGGCGACGATGGTCGCTCCTGGGTTGGCGTTGATAATGCTCTGCAGAGAGACATAGGTATGTGCATAGTCTGATCCATCGGCACCGAGAATCGGGTGGGAGCTCCACCAGACCCCGTTTTCCAAATTCGATTCGGTCACAAAACCACCGTTCGGTCCATTCACTTGACCGTTGTATGCCGGTTCCCATACCAGAGAGGTAAATGTGCTGGTACTATCGGTCCGAGTCACGCCCAGTACTTGCAGCTGGTAGCTGGCCGGTACGCCAGCTGTCACGTCTACTTTATAGCCGAGGCCGTTGATACCGGAAAGGGGTGTGTTGGTGGCATGGAAATAATTTTGCTTGGGCTGGACGTTGGTAGTGAGCTCTAGCGAACCGTAACCATCGGCACCGGTCGGTCCGGCCACGTACGTGGGGGTACCGTCTTGGGATGCCCAGCTCTGTGTGTTCGAAGGAGAGGCTACCGTACCGAGAGCCGCCGCCTTCTGCGTAAGTATTAGAGGCCAGGCGCCGCCCAGACTGCTTGCCAGCAGCACTAGCGACGTGCCTATGTTTATCGCTTTGGTTTTGGTTTGTCGGTATAGTTTATATGTGCGCTTATGCGTCATATCTCGTGCCTCCCAGCAGTTACACACCCTTTACACTCAGCTAACTAACTTGCATTATACTGCGTTTGTCAAATGTAGCAAAGCATGTGCGAGTACATTTTTGATACAATGGTCGGTAACGATGACGCACAAAGAGGTCGAAGCATACATTTTGAGCATGCCGAACGCTGTGCTCGAATACCCGTTCGGCGAGGGCGTAGCGGTGTATAAAGTAGGCGAGCACATGTTCGCGCTGATCCAAGAGGGCAAAGATCCGGTGAATCTCAGCCTCAAAGCCGACCCGGAATTGTCAAAAGTTTTGCGCGAAAAATACGAGACGGTGCTGCCGGGCTACCACCTGAACAAAAAACATTGGAACACGCTGATCCTCACCGGACAGCTGCCGTGGGACGAAGTGCAGGCGCTTATCCGTCACTCCTACGACTTGGTGGTCTCATAGTCATACCGTTCCCGGACTATCCAGACCATAAGACTACGCGACAATCCGACTACTGTTTAGCCTGTTCCACAAGCAGGGCAGCAGCACTATAACTTTGCTGCAGCAGCTGCTTCACCTGGGCGCTGCTGGTTTGCTTGTAAGCGGTCTGAAGCAAACCGGCGTAAGTGTTCAGCTGCGTAGTCAGGATCTGTTTGGCGGCGCTGTCGTAGGTGTTGGTCGCCTGAGCATTGGTGAGCTGCGTATCGGTCTGGGCATCTTGGTCGAGGGCCAGCTGCTTGTCGCTCGGTTTGCCGCCGTGGACGCTTAGGTAAGCCAGCACCTGCGATTGGGAGCTGGTGACAGCCAGCTCGGTGCTGGCCACGAAGTTCTTGGTGTCTTGGCTGGCCACTTGGCTGCTGGCCGCGGTGGCGACGCGGATGATTTCCTGCTGCCGCTCGGCGATAGCGGTCAGGTTGCCGGTGCTGCCTTTTGGTGCCAGCAGCGACACGGCTACCGCGATGATGATCATCAGCACCGCCGAGCCGCCGACCAGCAGTACGATCTGCTTCAGAAACGAATTCCCGCCGAACAGGCTGCCTCGGTGTTTCGACGTGTTGGGACTCACGATGAACTCGTATGGGTTGTGCCCGGTCGGCCGCCCGGTAACGCTCGGCGGCACCACCACCTGATACTGCCCGCCAGCCGTCTGCTGCGGCACCGAATTCACCCCTGCTGCCGGGGGCTGATACGACAGTTGCGGCCCAGCCTGCGGCTGCCCACCATTCTGATTCTGCTGTTCAGGGAACATATTGCTCCCATCTTACCGAATTTCTTGGTAAACCGCTACTGCTTGCATGTCGGAGCTTTGTTTGCACCGGGTCCGACCCGGTGCATAGCTTGCTACTTGACACTTGTTACTAGATACTTAGTAGTATGGATGCGAAAGAGGAAGTACGCCAGCGGTTGGCGATTGAGGACGTGATCGGCGAGTACGTCCAGCTGAAGCGGGCCGGGCGCAACTGGAAGGGGCTCAGCCCGTTCAGCGCCGAGAAGACGCCGAGCTTCGTGGTGAGCCCCGATAAACAGATATGGCATGATTTCTCGAGCGGCAAGGGCGGCGATATGTTCAGCTTCGTCATGGAAGTGGAGGGTCTGGATTTCCGGCAGGCACTGGAGCTGCTGGCACGGAGGGCTGGTGTGGACCTGGAGCAGTACGATAAGGGCCGGCGGGGGCCGAGCGGCAAGAGCAAAGAGCGGCTGTACGAGGCGCTGGAGCTGGCCACCAAGTTTTATCAGACACAGTTTGCCAAGAATAAAACGGCGCTGGAATACGTGCTGAAAAAGCGCGAATTCAGCAAAGCCACGGCGCTGGAATGGCGGCTGGGATACAGCCCGAACACCGGCAGTGCGCTCACCGACTTTCTGAAAAACAAAGGCTTTACTGCGGCTGAAATCAAACTGGCCGGGTTGAACAACCAGCGTGGCGGCGATATGTTCAGGGGTCGCTTACAGATTCCGCTGTGCGACCCCAGTGGCCGGGTCATCGGCTTCACCGCACGGCTGCTGGAAGACAACCCGCAGGCGCCGAAATATATAAATACGCCAAGCACGCCGCTGTACGACAAATCGCGCCATGTATTTGGATTGCATTTGGCTAAAGAGAGCATACGAAAGTCGAAATTTGTCGTTTTGGCTGAGGGCAATCTGGATGTGATCGCCAGCCACCAGGCCGGCGTGCGACAGGTGGTGGCGACGGCCGGGACGGCGCTGACCGAGCCGCACCTGAAAGCCCTCAGCCGGCTGACGGGCGACATCCGCCTCTGTTTCGACGCCGATAAAGCCGGTATAAACGCGACCGAGCGGGCGATACCAGTGGCGGCGAAAGTCGGCGTGAGCCTCCAGATCATCACCATTCCGAGCGGCAAAGATCCGGACGAACTCATAAAACAAGACGTCAAAAAGTGGCAGGAAATCATTGAAAAGCCGCAGTACGCCGTGGATTGGCTGATTGACCGCTACACCAGTACGCTGGACCTCGGCTCGGCACAAGGCAAACGGGAGCTCAGCGACGTGGTGCTAAAGGTGGTGCGGCAGCTGCCGGACAGCGTCGAGCAGGACCATTATGTGGGCCAGCTGGCGGAGATTCTCAGTGTGAACAAGCAGGCGCTGGAGCAGAAGCTGGCCGGCGTGGCGGATGAGACGCGGCCGGTGCGCCAGCGTCAAATCAGCCAGCAGGCATCGGCCCAGGTTATCGGCAAGGAACAGATGGAAAAGGAGCGTACCGAGGAGCATTTGCTGGCACTCACGCTGCTGCAGCCCAAACTTCGGGAGTACTTGTACCCGCTGGCGCCCGAGATGTTCAGCGGCGTAGAAGCAAAAAAAGTGTTCGAATTCCTGGCCGAGCACCCGGACTACGATGGCAGCGATAAGCGGGCCGTGCAAAAATTTGCAGACTATGCTAAAATATTGTCATTAGTCTATGAGACGCTCTATCAGGATTTAGACGCCGTCGAGCTTGGTTACGAAGCCGCTCGACTCCAGGCGAAACTGATAGCACAGTATGTACGAACCGAAAAGCAGCAGCTGATCGCACGCTTGCAGTCTGCTGAACCAAAAGAGGCGGACGAGCTTTTGCGCCGCGCCGCCGCGCTTGATGCATTACTTAAATAACGGGTAAAAGGGGAATGTTTAGTGGCAGCTAAGAAACCGAACGCGAACGACGATAAGAAAAAAGAGGCATTGCAGCAGGCCAAGGCCGAGCTGCTGGAGCAGGGCAAAAAGGCCGGCAGTATCGATGCTAAAGATATTTCCGCCAAAATCGCTGACGTACCGGAAAACGTCGAGATTCTCGACGCCCTCTACACCGAGCTCGGTGAGGCCGGGGTAGAGATAACCACGCCCGAGGAACCAGCCCCGACGGACCTCAGCGATGAGTGGCTGATCGAGGATGACGAAGAAGAAGTGGTGGTCGAAGACCAGAGCTACCTCGACGACATTGCTGACGACAGCGTGCGGCTGTACCTGCGCGAAATCGGTAAGATTCCGCTGCTCAACGCCGAAGAAGAGTTGGCGCTTGCCCAGCGCGTGGTGGCCGGTGACAAAGAGGCCAAAGACCAGATGGCCGAGGCTAACCTGCGGCTGGTGGTTTCTATCGCCAAGCGCTATGTGGGCCGCGGGCTGGACCTGCTCGACCTGATCGAGGAAGGCAACACCGGACTCTTACGCGCGGTCGAGAAGTTCGACCCCGATAAGGGCTTCAAATTCAGCACTTACGCTACCTGGTGGATCCGCCAGGCCATTACCCGCGCCATCGCCGACCAGGCCCGCACCATCCGCATACCGGTGCACATGGTGGAAACCATCAACAAGCTGCTGCGCACCCAGCGCCGCCTGACGCAGGAAATGAACCGCGAGCCGACCAATGCCGAAATCGCTAAGGAAATGGAGATCGATGAGGCCAAGGTGGAGCACATCATGAAGATCAAGCAGGATATTTCCAGCCTCGATGCCTCCATCCGTGACGACGAAGAGGAAAGCGTACTGGCCGATTTCATCGAAGATGAAGACACCATGACGCCCGAAGAATCTGCCACTGGCCAGCTGCTGAAAGAGCAGGTCAAAGACATGTTGGGGGCGCTGACCGAGCGCGAACAGAAGATTTTGAAGCTGCGTTTCGGCCTGGAAGATGGCAAACAGCACACGCTCGAGGAAGTCGGGCAGGAATTCAGTGTCACCCGTGAGCGCATCCGCCAAATAGAGGCCAAGGCACTCGCCAAGCTGCGCAAGCACAAAGACGCGCGAAAGCTCCACGATTACATAAAGTAGGATAGGAAAGATATGGCTGAATACAGGGGTTACAGACCGTCGGTGGGGTCTACTCCGAGCGTGCCGAGCAGGCGGTACATTGCACGGGCAGCCACGCCGGAGGCAAGGGACCTTGAGCCCGCAGCGGAAGCTGCCGCTGGCCCGAAAATACCTCGAGACCTCTTGCAGCGGGCTGCGTACATAACGCTGAGTCATGTCCGTGGGGGTAAGCTGCCGCGAGACGTGGCAGAGCTGCTGCAAGATGACGCTTCACGGAGCGAAGTGATCTACCGCGTCGGCCAAATGCTCGGGCCACTCGGCTTACAAGGGGCTAAGTTAGAAGACGCTCACGAGATGCTCGCGCAGCTGCCGTCTACGGTCGAGGCAATCCTGGCGACTGACGATTCACGGCAGTAGCTAAAACAGTTTCGAGCTGGCACGCTAGGCAGGGTTCGAGGGCTTGGGATGCTGAGATATGGTGATCAATCAACTGAGGGCTGCTGATATGCTGCCTGAGTAAAACGGCGTCAATAATACGACAGGCTTTCGGGGACCAACCCTGTACAATAATAACCGTGAAAATTATCGGGCTCTCCGGTACGAACGGCAGTGGCAAAGATTCTTTGGGCTATGCGCTAGCGGAGGCGCACAATTTCTTATTCGTATCAGTTTCTGACCTACTCAGAGTGGAATGTCGCCACCGGGGTATTGAAGTAAACCGAGAAAACCTGCGCATGGTTAGTGCCGAGTGGCGCCGTGAGTTTGGTCTGGGCGTCCTGGTCGATAAAGCGGTGGAATTGGCACAAAACGCCAGCCATCGGTACGCTGGTGTCATTCCGTGCCCGATGCGAAATGTCGGCGAAGCCCAGCACCTGAAAGACATCGGTGGTACTCTGGTGTGGGTCGATGCCGATCCACGTATTCGTTACGAGCGCATTCAGTCTGCTAGTCGCGGGCGGGCAGCCGAAGATAACAAGACGTTTGAACAGTTTTTGGCTGAAGAGCAGGTAGAAATGCACCAGAGCGGCGATGCCGCGACACTCAACATGTCTGGTGTGAAAGCTCTGGCCGACATAAAACTGCTGAACGAAACCACCCTGGAAGAACTCCAGAAATCCGCCGAAACCGCCCTCGATTTAGTTTAAATTAGTTTCAGGTGCTTTTTGATTTTTTCGTGGCCGTGGCGGGCGATGAGCTGCGTACGGCTGTGGGTGCGGGTGTGGTGCTCCAGCGTGCGGAGCAGGGTGAAAAGCAGGGCGGCGGCGAAGGCAAAGAGCCAATCGACTGGGGAAAGCGGTGCGGTCTGGAAGAGCGACGAGACGCCGGGGATGTAAATGATGCAGAGAGTGGCGAAGACCATGATGCCCACGGCTGGCCAGAGCCGCCGGTTGTGCAGCTGGTAGCGAGTGAGCAGGCCATCGCTGCTGCGGCGCTGCAGCAGGTCGCCCAACGCGCACAGAGCGAGCGTGGCGAAGGCCAGGGCGGTGGCTTGTTCGTGGATGTGGCTGCCGTAAGCGACATATTCGGGGCTTAAGCCCCGACGCGGAAAAAAGAGTACGAAGTTTGTGTACGCCAGCGCTCCGGCAAACAGGGCAGCCCATGGCAGACCCAACAGATTCCGGCGACTGAGCAGCGGCTGGTGGGCGCGGTAGCGGACCTTTGGTGCATCTGGCTCCGGGCGGTCGAATCGTAGGGCGGCCAGGGCTGGCGCCACCACCAGGGCGTCTAGCACGATCAGTTCCGGCAAGCTGATACCGAGCGGAGCGTGGAAGGCGACGGCGCCGACCAGGCTGCAGGCCACCAGGCACAGCGCGCTCCAGGCGGGCGTCAGGCTGCCGACGATGGCCCGGGCAATCGGCCGGATGGCTGCCGGCCCGTCGGTGCGCGGCCCGGTCTCTTGCAGCCAGGCGATGAGCCCCGGCAACCCGGCTGGCACCAGCGCGACCACCGTGGCGGCGGCAAACAGGAACATAGCACGCGCACTGAGGCCGCTGGCGAGGGCCACGAGCAGCAGCACGACCCAACAGAAAAATATCCGGCGGGCGGCATGCACGGCCACCTCGCGGTACAACTGCCGCACCTGGTGGCTGGCTTTGGGCTGCAGGGCACGTAGGCGCAGCACGAAGCGGCTGAAAAACAGATTGGCGCAGGCTGTCAAAGCCACCAGTATGGTGCCGGGTACATCTTGGGCCAGGACAGCGAGCAGCGCCGCGCAGACGAGCAGCAGGAAAAGATAATCCGTGCGGAAGGGCAGAGAGCCGGGCCTAACCATATGCTTAGTATATATGGTAAGGAGCATATGGTTATAGCCCAAGGAGCATGAAAGCTTTTTGACAGACAAACTGCCTGACTTCTTGCACGATTGAGTGCATAATAAACACCAAGGAGACACGTGTATGCACGAAGGTTTAGAGATTCGGGTAGAAGGTCAGACACCGGCGGAAACGGTGAAAACACTCGGGGTAGCCGCCGTGGCCGCCGCGTTTGAAGCACCGGCTCAGGCGCATCGGGTGCAGCTACCGAAGCCGCATCGCCCTGCCAAAAAATCCGAAGCGGCACCGGCTGAAGCGACTGAGGTGGAAGAAGTGCCCGAAATCGACCTCGATGCCGAGGCGGTTCGTGGCGCTGACTCGGTGGGGGTGTACCTGCGCGAAATCGGCAAGATCCCGCTGCTCAACGCCGAGGAGGAAGTTAAGCTTGCCAAACGTATAGAGGCGGGCTTGCTAGCAGAAAGAGTGCTAGATTACCGGGAGGGCGATGAAGACGAGCGCCAAGACATCCGCCAATCTGTCCTCAATGGTGTGCTGAAGCGTTTAGTCGACGAAGCCAAAAAGACGACGGCGGCCGGGGATGCATCGAAGCCAAAATCTAATAAAGAGCGGGCTGCGGTCGCTCAAAAAGCCAAGATGGCCCAGGAGCAAGAAGCGCTGAAACAGACTGCCGAGTCAATGGCAATCATTGAGCGACTGGCCGCTAACGAGCAGCTGACGAAGCGCGATCTCAAGTGGCTTGTAACAGATGGGGAGCGGGCGAAAGATCACCTGCTACGCGCCAACTTACGGCTGGTGGTGAGCCTGGCAAAGCGCTACACCGGCCACGGCATGCCATTTCTTGATCTGATCCAGGAGGGCAACTTGGGTGTCATCCGCGCGGTCGAGAAATTCGACTACGCCAAAGGCTACAAGTTCAGCACCTACGCCACCTGGTGGATCCGCCAAGCCATTAGCCGGGCTATGGCCGACCAATCCCGCACTATTCGTATCCCGGTACATACGGTCGAGATTATCAATAAAGCGAGGCGGATCAAGCGTGAGTTATCGGATGATTTGGGGCGTGAGCCGACTGCCGAGGAGCTGGCCGAAGCACTGGATATAACCCCCGATAGAGTTCGGGAGATTCAAGGCTATGACCGACAACCGGTCAGCCTGGATACGCCCGTGGGAGACGGTGGCGGTACGGGGCGCGGCCAAACCGAGAATACGCTGGGTGATTTTGTGGCTTCCGATGAAACGTACCGGGCCGATTCGACCATAGAAGGAAACGAAATGCGCGAGAAGCTGTACTATGTTCTCTCTACCCTGGACGCGCGCGAGCAAGCTATCGTAAAAATGCGCTACGGCATCGGCTCTGGCCAGCCGATGACGCTCGATGATATTGGCAGGGAGTTCAAATTATCGCGGGAGCGTATCCGGCAGATAGAGCGTGAGGTCATGGCCAAGCTGCGCCAGCCATCGCGCAAGCAGATACTCGAAGATTACCGTGACTAGATAGGCTATACTATCGGTATGAGTGAGGCGAAGCAGCCGAAAAAGCTGGCGGTGATCGATGGCAAATCTGTTTTTTACAGAGGTTACTACGCCATGCCGAATCTGGCGACCAAAGACGGCACACCCACCGGCGGGGTGTACGGCTTTGCCACCATGGCGCTGGAAGTCATTAAGCGGCTGAAGCCCGACTATGTGGCCGTGGCATGGGACAAGCCCAAAACCAATATCCGCAAGCGCCTGGCCATCTACCCCGAGTACAAAGCCGGTCGCAAACCTGCGCCGCCGGATTTTTACGAGCAGATCCCGGTGCTGCACGAGTTGCTACAGGCCTTCGGCTGGCCGCTGTACGAGCTGGATGATTACGAAGCCGATGACATCATGGGCACCTTGGCGGTGCAGGCGGCCGCCAAAGGCATCGACACCATGCTGATTACCAGCGACCTCGACATGCTACAGCTGGTGAACGACCATGTGAAGGTCTACGCGCTGAAAACGGGCTTGAGTAACATAGAATTGTATTCACCGGCCAGTTTCACGGCCAAATATGGCATAGATGTGCACCAATTTTTGGACCTCAAGGCACTCAAAGGCGACAGCTCGGATAACATCCCGGGCGTCCCCGGTGTGGGCGAAAAAACAGCGGTGCAGCTGCTGCAGGAATGGAAAACGCTGGATGGCGTGTACGAGAACATCGACCTGGTGAAAGAAAGTGTGCGCAAAAAACTGGTGGCCGGCCGCGACTCGGCGGTAATGAGTAAAAAATTGGCTGCCATCTGGACCGATGCACCGCTCAAACTCGACCTTGAAGCGGTCGATGGCAGTACCTGCGAGCCCGAAAAAGTGCTTGCGCTACTCGAAAAACTCGAGTTTAAGAACCTGGTCCGCCAACTGCCCGACGTGATGCGCTTGCCGGAGGGTACCAGTCAGCAGAAAAAAGAAGCCGCCGCGTGGGAGTATCTGGAAAGCATCCAGCCGAAGCTTATCGATACCGATGAAGCGCTCTCGGACATCAAGCTGGAGAAAACGGTCGTGGTGCATTCCCGTACCGCCGGGGCACACGGCCGCGACCCGCGCTATCTGCTTTTGTACAGCCGGAAGCCAGAAGGGCGTTACGCGCTTGATTTGCGCAAAGTGAGTGGTGAAGCGGTGGCCAAGCTGCTCGCGGGCGTCGAGTCTCTGGTGGGCTACGACGTCAAAAGTACGCTGCAGGTACTGCTTGAGCTGGGCATAAACCTCCCAAGGGTGGAACATGACGTTTTGGTCGGGTCATTCATAGTGAATGCGCTCAGGCGCGAGCAGACACTGACGGCGCTCGCTGAGGCGGACGTCAATTACACGGGGACTCCGCTCGAGAATCTCGATGACGACGAATACCTTATGAAAGCCACGGATATCCTGACCGCCATCAATCTGCTATACCTGCAACAGAAGCAGCAGCTGGTCGATACGTTTGCGCTCAGCAAGCTGGCAAAAGATGTCGATTGGCCGGTCATACCGGTGCTGGCGCGTATGGAATGGCGCGGCATCCAGCTCGACACCGAGTATCTGAAAAAGTTCGAAGTCGAGCTCAGCGATAGCATTTCCGACTTGGAGCAGGAAATTTACGGCCATGCCGGCAAAGAGTTCAACATCGGCTCGCCGGCACAGCTGGCCGACATTTTGTTCGAAACACTGCAGCTGCCGACCCAGGGGGTCAAAAAGGGCAAAACCGGCTACAGCACGGCCGCCAACGAGCTCGATAAGCTGCGTGGCCTGCACCCCATCGTCAATCTCATCAGCCAGTACCGCGAAGTCACCAAGCTCAAAAACACGTACGTCGACACGCTGCCGAAGCAGGTCGATGGCCACAACCGCGTCCACACTACTTTTGCGCTCACCGTCGCTCAGACCGGTCGCTTAAGCAGCAACGATCCCAATCTGCAGAACATCCCGGTGCGCACTGAGCTCGGCAAGCGCATCCGCACGGCGTTTGTGGCTGGCAGAAACCGCAAGCTCGTCAGCGCCGATTACAGCCAGTTTGAACTCCGTCTGGCGGCCGCTATGAGCGGTGATAGCGACATGGTGGCGCAGTTCAACCGCGGCGCCGACATCCATGCCACCACCGCGGCGCAAATTTACGGTCGCGAGCTCGAAGACGTCACCAAGCAGATGCGCAGCGCCGCCAAAACGGTGAATTTCGGCGTGTTGTACGGCATGAGTCCGCACGGGCTTAGTGTGGCCACCGGCATGACGCGCGAGCAGGCCCAGAAATTCATCGACGCCTATTTCGAGCTTCGCAAGCCGCTGCTCGGCTACCTCGATAGCCTCAAGGAACAGGCCCGCAAAGACGGCTATGTGGAAACGCTGTTCGGCCGCCGCCGCCCCATGCCCGACATCCACTCGAGCAACTTCGTGGTGCGCAGTGCCGCCGAGCGCGCCGCCATGAACATGCCTATCCAGGGTACCGAAGCTGACTTGATGAAGCTGGCGATGGTCGCGGTCGATAAAGAGCTGGCGGCGATTCCGAGCGCCCACCAGCTCCTGCAAATCCACGACAGCATCCTCGTGGAATGCGATGAAGCCGACGCTCAGAAAGTCGCTGGCATCCTCAAAAAGACCATGGAATCCATCGACCCCGACCTCCCCGTAAAACTCCTCGTCGACGTCAGCATCGGCGACAACTGGGGCGAACTATGAGTCCACAAGATAAGGCAAATATAACTAAACTTGCAAAAGAGTTTGCTAAGTACAAAGAAGAAGTTGGCAAGGAGTACATTAGCACTTTTAAATACCTGAAGGGTGATTTAAGTGCGTGGTATAACTCTCTAACTACGGTGTGTTTTACTATAGGAGCCGTGGCCTTGACTTTTGGTGCGGACAAAGCGGTAAAAGACAGCATTTTATATCCTGATTACTTTTGGCTGGGTGCACTATTACTTATTTTAGACGGTTTATTAATATTTTGGTTTAAAAAACTAGACATCGAAAAAGAATTTGCCGGTCTACCAACGCTTAGACAGTCCGAAGCCGACTATTGGAAAGCGGAAAAAATCCTTATGGAGGCGAGAGACGGAAACGCTGGAAGATTCCAAGAATACGAAAACTTAAAAGAAAAATTTACGGATAATTATCGTAAGCAAAATAAGCATTGGACGTTTCTGGAATGGGTACACAACATATTTAAGTCGACAATGACGGACATAACTTTTGGATTACTTGTGTTCCCAATTTTGTTAATGACTTCCCAGTTTACAGATGTGGCTGGAATATCCCTAGCAACTTATAAGTGGATTTTTATATGCTTATTAATTTTGTATCTCATATATTGTTTGTGGAGCTTGTCAAAAGCAATCAAAGACATTAAAGCTAAGCAAGCTGCAGACAGACAGATTGAAGGTGAAATACTGAAATAATGGAGGAGAGAATGGAACGAGTACGGCAGTTACTGGCGACAGTACATCATGCGGCGATGGCGACGGTGAACGAAGACGGCTCGCCGCATGAATTCTGCGGGACTGTCCTCTAACAGATAGGAAATAGGTGATTTTGAAGATAGGTAAAGCGTAGACAAAACGCTTTACTTGTGCTATATTGCTTTACATGGAACACACTGCAACCATCTCTAGCAAAGGACAAATAACCTTACCGGCCGAAATCAGGCGGGGTCTTAACCTGCGTCCGGGTGATAAAATCACCATAGTAAAGCGAGGTGGCTCTGCCGAGATAAAACCGAGCACCTACGACCAAGAATTGGCTGAGCTCCGGGCTAGGATTGAGAAAGAAGTCAAAGCAAAAGGTCTGTGGGGTAAACCGTGGGAAGAGGTCCGAGCCGCTGCCGAGGCAGCGCGGACGGAATACTATAGGAAAAAATATGGCCCACGCGATTGATACGAATTGCTTGCTTCGCTGGCTTGTCCGCGATGTGCCGGAGCAGGTCGCAATAATCGATGACATTCTTAAGCGCGAGCGTGTGCATGTTGCTGACATGGCCATTGCTGAAACGGTATGGGTACTAAAGCGCTATTATGGCACGAGCGATGAAACCATTGCCCAAGCGGTCGCAAAGATTGTTGAGCATCCGAATATAAACTGCAATGGGGCATTGTTCGGCCAGGTGCTGAACCATATGAACAGCTCGCCAAAAGTTTCGTTCGTGGACACCTGCCTGGCGTTTTACGCGGGGCTTGGCGATGCCAAGCTACTGACATTCGACAAAACCCTGGCCAAAAAATTCCCCCGGCTCGTCAAAGTAGCCGCTTAGTTTGCCATTGCCCACCTCTGGAGTAGAATGAAGGCACGATGAGGAAGTTTTTGCTGAACAAGCTGGTGCGCGATGCGATCGTGGCCGATATGAAGGCGAAAGGGCAGCAGGTGGTTTCGCGGCAGCTCGACGATGCCGAATTCCTCCGCGAAGCCGGCCGAAAAGTCACCGAGGAGACCGGCGAATTCGACGCTGAAAAGCCGGATGCCAAAGAGCTTGCAGATATTATCGAGATTGCCGAAACTACTGCACAAGCAGCCCGGGATATGGCGGCCAAGGCAGGTATCAGTCCTGAAGAGCTCGAGACCTTGCGGCTCGAGCGGCGCGACAAGCGTGGTGGCTTCGCTACCCGCACGTACGTAGAAAGCGTCACCCTGGCCGACGACGACCCCTGGGCCGATTATTATGCCGCCGACCCTGAAAGATTCAAAGAGGTAACGGAATAAGCTATGGAACAGCCAAAAGATAATTATTTCGTAGCGCTGAAACTTTTCCTGCGAGATAAGGAAAAGTTGCTTATTACTCACGACATCTTTGGCGCCTGGGATTTGCCAGGCGGTCGTTTTCGGAAAGATGAATTCGATGCACCGTTTGAAACTGTGATTGCCCGGAAAATGAAAGAAGAACTGGGTGCATCAGTGCGGTATCAAGTTACGAGCAAGGCACCTGAAGTATTATTCCGGGTGGAACGCCTCGAGCACAGTAGCCAGCAAATGGTCCGTATTTTTGCGCTTGGCTACACGGCCACCTATCTGGGTGGTGAGGTCATACTCGGTGACCACCATGACCAAATGGAATGGGTCGACCTAGAATCATTCAAGCCTGAAGATTATTTCACTGGTGGTTGGCTGAAAGGCGTGCAAGAATACCAACAACTGGTTTTCGATACGCAGCGTCCTGAATGCTAAAGTCGTAATTCTTACAGAATTTACTTATGAGGCAGAGGAAACTATAGGTACGGAGTGGGTTAAGCCGTAGGGACTCGTTTGTATAAAGCCGCACTCTTCGTTCATGTAAACGGAGGAAATGGGTATGGTCGCGGTAACGTATGAACCAGGTAACATGGGTGATGACGAATATGAACGTTTGGGGCTGGCCGAAGCCGAGCTGTTCGCCAATGAGCCTTTTAATGATATCGAGCTGAGCGGTGGCGAGCCGCGTCTCAGTTATACCGATTGGGAGAAACGGGCGCGCGACGTGCAGCCGGGCCGGGGGTATGAGATGGCCGATATGGGGCGGGCAAGCCACTTCCTGGGAGATGTGGCGACTACCGGTTTTGACCGCGAGCAGTTCCACACAGCGTACGGCATGCCCACCGTGCGGACAAGGCGGGCGCTTTCCAAGCTGTTTATCCCGCGCATAAACAGGTAACCGAAAATCGTCCGGTCTCAGAAAGCGCAGCTTGTGCTTGCATTCGCTGAAGCATAAGCGTATTACAAAGAGTAAGGAAAAACCAAAAACATGACCGAAGCGCTGAGCGATGATTATTTTGGGCAACCATCTGAGGGTGAGCTAGAAAACACGGCTCCTATCCGCCCTGCGCTGGAAGTGGTCGATGAGCCGCGGCCGGCGTTTGTGCGCTCCACAGACGACATCGCCTGGTGGAACGCGTTGCCGTCATGGCGGCGGGAACTGTATTTGCTACCGAAATTTGAAACCGAAGAAGAGCGCATCCGTGCCATTACGCAGCAGCTGGGTATGAGCGTGGTGAGCTACGCGGGTGGTACCATCCGGCGCTATACACCCTGAAAGAGGTGGGCTTGTTGCCATAAGGGGCTATTTGTGATAAAATAGGCTCTAGAATTATGGATATGCGCAGTGGAATCCGGAATGTCATCGTGGCCCTCGTGGGCCTTGGTGTGGTGGTGCTCGTTATCGTGCTGCTGGTTAAAGCCATCTTCGGTGGCGGCAGCCCGGCCGCTCCGACGGTGGATGTGGGCACGTATGCTAACACGGGCGCCACTGCCACGCTGCTGGTGGATGACCCGACGAATATAGACCAAGACCACCGCCAGGTGAAGATCACGGTCGGCAACAACCAGACCGAAATCGATATCATCCAAGGCTACCAAGGCCACGTTATCGACAGCCGTACCTACAGCAGCAATCCGGCTGCATTCGGCGCGTTCCTGCAGTCGCTGAAGCTCTTGAACTTTTCAAAGGGCAGCACCAACCCGACGGATTACCGCGGCTACTGCCCGACCGGCGACCGCTACGTGTACAGTTTTGATGGTGGCGACGGCAAGCATTTCAGCTACTGGTCGACCAGTTGCAACCAGGGCACCTTCGGCGGCAACCGGCCGGCCGTGCGGGCGCTGTTCTACGCCCAGATACCGGGCCCTGACTTCGATCAGCTCACCGGCAGTATCCCACTCTAATCTACGATACAATATATAGATGATCCGCGCGGTTATTTTCGACTGTTTCGGTGTGCTGGTGGAAGACGCCCTGTCGGTGTTGTGCCAGCAGCTGGCCCCGACTGAGCGCCAGCAGGCCACCGATATCATGCACGCGGCGCACCGCGGGCTCGTGACGCCAGAAGATTCCAACAAGCAGATTGCCGCACTGCTCGGCATGAGCAGGGAAGCGTACCGGGCTGCCATTCGGGACGGGGAGATAAAAAACGATGAGCTGCTCGAATATATTCTTGCGCTCCGAGGGCAGTACAAAACCGCCATGCTCAGCAATATCAGTACGGGTGGTATCACCCGGCGCTTTACACCCCAAGAGCTGGCGCTGTTCGACACGGTGGTCGCTTCTGGTGATATCGGTTACGCTAAGCCGGAGCCGGAGGCCTATGAAATCACGGCCGATCGGCTTGGTGTGCGGCTAGACGAGTGCGTCTTTACCGACGACCACGAGGAGTTTTGCGAAGGAGCTCGCGGGGTCGGCATGCAAGCCATTTTGTACACAAATTTTACTCAATTTAAAGCCGATCTAGAGAAGTTACTAGCGTCTGAAAAGGGAAAAGAGCAGCCCGACTAGCGAATTTATTTCGCTGCCGGCGCGATGAGAAAAACCGTAGGTTTGTCTCATTACCCTAGCCGATTCGTAGTATGATGCGCTGGTCGGTGGCGGCGGCTTCCTGCAGCTTCGGCAGGTTCATGCGAAGCGATCCGATGAGTGCCGCGCTGCGGGCGGCCACGACGATGCCGCGCTGCGTCAGGCTCACGCTGACTTCAGCGTCGTAGTAGCGCCGCACGTAGTCTTTAATGGCGCGGATTTCCGGCGGTTCGTCCATGTCACGCCGCGCCAGCAGGTCCCCGATATTGTCCATAGCTACCAGTATAGCAAGACGGGCGAACGCTAGTTCGCTCCCACGGGCTGTCGTGGCCGCCGCCGGAAAAGTCTGAAAAACCCTTCAGGGTTTGTCAGATAACTATTCGATGCGGCGTGCCGTAACTGAGCCGAAGGCGAAGTAGCCGCCCAGTCCCCCGATCGTCCGCACTAGGCTATACTGTTAGTATGCCAGAGTTACCAGAGGTCGAAACAGTCCGTGTAGGGCTGCAGCAGTTGCTGCCTGGTCGGGTAGTGAATGCAGTTTCGCACGATACCGATAAAAGTTTCCCAAACGCGCCCGCGGACGTAAATGCATTCCTAGTCGGCGCGGCAGTGCTTAGCGTCAAGCGCCGTGCCAAGGTGCTGCTGATGGAGCTCAGCAGCAAATACTCGCTTGTCATCCACCTGAAAATGACTGGCCAGCTGGTTTATGTGCGCGAAGCGCACCAGATATTAGCTAATAGCCATAAGCTAATAGCCGAAGAAAGGTTTGGCGCGGGCCACCCGAGCGATAGTTTGATTGGTAAACTGCCAGATAAAAGCACGCGCGTAGTATTCACGCTGGACAATGGTTCCAAACTTTTTTTCAACGACCAGCGTAAATTTGGCTGGGTCAAACTGCTGCCCACGGCAGAGGTGCCAAATATCGATTTTATGCGCAAGGTCGGGCCGGAACCGCTCGAAGCCAGCTTTACGGCCGAGCAGTTCGTGGAGCGTCTGCAGCGACGCAAGAATACGAACATAAAAGCGGCGCTGCTGGACCAGACGGTTGTTGCCGGCGTGGGCAACATCTATGCCGATGAAAGTCTGTGGGGGGCCAAAATCCACCCCGCTACCCTCGTCAAAAACGTGAGCCGGCAAAAACTCAGCACGCTCTTCACCGAGCTACAGTACGTGCTGAACCTGGCCATCCAAAAGGGCGGCTCATCGAACCACACCTACGTGAACGCCGAAGGTAAAAAGGGCAGCTACATGGACTTTGCCCGCGTGTTCCGCCGCGAGGGGCAAGCCTGCCCGCGCTGCGGCACAACCATCATCAAGCTAAGAGTAGCAGGGAGGGGAACTCACATATGCCCGCGATGTCAGCGCATCAAGTAACCGGCCGCGCCTGCCCGGCATTAAAACCTGAGCGAAGCAGTCTGCAATCAGATTGCGAAGCATCAAGTTTTTGGTGCTGGGGCACTCACACCTGCCCCAAAGAACAAAAGGTAGTCCAAAAATGATCGTCACATTCACGGGGGAGAACGATGTGGGCCGAGCGGAAGCGCTGCGGCAGATTGTCGGCGATTTTATAACAGAGCACGGCGATATGGCCGTGGAGCGGCTGGACGGGGAAGAGGCGAGCTACGTGCGGATGCGGGAGGCGGCGCAGAGCCTGCCGTTTTTAGCATCTAAAAAACTCGTTATTTTGCGCACGCCGAGCGCCAACAAAGACTTCGTGGAGCAGTTTGAGCAATTTTTGCATGACGTGGCCGAAACCAACGACGTGGTGCTGGTGGAGCCGAAGCTCGACAAGCGCCTGAGCTACTACAAGCAACTGCAGAAGCACACGGATTTCCGCGAGTTCAAGACACTCGACGGCAATGGGCTGGTGCAGTACCTCGTACGTTACGCGAAAGAGCAGGGCGGCAGCCTCGCGCCGGGTGATGCGCGGACGCTTATCGACCGCGTGGGCACGAACCAACTGACGCTGCAGCATGAAGTGGATAAATTGCTGGCATATAATCCGAAAATCGAACGGAAAGGCATCGAGCTGCTGACCGAACGAGCACCGCAGAGCAGTATATTTGAGCTGCTCGACGCCGCGTTTGCTGGCAACACGAAAAATGCCATGCAGCTCTATAAAGAGCAGCGGGCGATGCAGGTGGAACCGCAACAGATCATCGCCATGCTAGTCTGGCAGCTGCACATCTTGGCCATCGTGAAGACCGCCGGGCAGAAAAGTGCCGACGCGATTGCTAAAGAGGCCAAAATCAGCCCGTTCACGGTGCGCAAAACCCAGAACCTGGCCCGCCGCATATCGCTCGCTCAGCTCAAAAAACTCGTGCACGACCTGCGAGTGTTCGACACCCGCCTCAAGAGTGAAGCCCTAAACGCCGACGAAGTCGTCCAGTACTACCTACTAGGCCTGGCAAACTAAAATACCCTTGTAATTTTAGCAATATTATGCTAATGTTTATCATAGGAAACTAAAATAAATATGTTGCACGAAAATTTCTACAACCTACCGCTTGCACAGCAAGTAGAAACCGCTCATCGTTTACTGAACGACGTGGAGCTGCAGCGTATGGGTGCGGTGGCGCTGGACAATGGCAGGCTGGAAGTTACCAAAGACCAATCCGATACCGCGAAGGCTGAAATGGCTTCGTCGCCAGAATTTCTACAAAAGCAATCCGTTGAAGGTGAACATGCCGCGGCTTCTAGTGCTGAAACTGACGCATCCTCCCGCGAAAAGCTTCGGGGTATCGTGGAGCGTTCCGGGATAGCTGTGGTGACGTACATGAGCAACGAAGTAATAGATGGCAAAGGATACGGTATACGGTATCTTCATAGCAAAACCATGGATCCTGGCGATCCTATCCAGTTTGAGAATGCGCGTACGGTGGAACTCCCACTTGTCGAGTTAAACGCCCAGGGTGTGGCAGAAATAATGACCTTTAGTGCACTAACAAACAGTACGTTACTCAGCAAAGTGCCCGGACACCAGGGGCAAAAAGGTAACTTGACAGCGGTAACGTATGAGTCAACAGACGCGGCCACTGTGTTAGCTCGCGATTTACCTCATGCCAATCGGGCAAAATTCCATGACAAAATCCGTCGGTATCCGACCGGTTTTGAAAAAGGTGCACCTGGCGCTAGTTTTTCGTACAACCTTTTCATGGCACCCGACGATGCAGAAGTCCTCAAGGCGATGGTTACAGAACGGCCCGAAACGGCTCATTTGCTAAATGAAACTATCATGACTCAAGCATTTGGGGCTAGTCCTGAGGGTTTCCGCGCCAAAGGCCCGCAGTATGATGCTTGGCGTGCAAGCGATGGAGGCCAAGCAAAGCTGGCTATACGTGATAGCCTGAATGCCGATGCTGCGGCTAGCCAGATAATTACATACTAGCCGTGTTGTGATCACCTACTCGGTGACCGTGACAGTGCCGACCATTTCCGAATGGAACGTGCAGTGGTACTGGAACGTACCGATGGTGTCATACGTGAAGGTGTAGCGGGCGCCTTTAGCCATAGTGCCGCTGTTTGGGCCGGTTTGGCCGTCGTTTTCGGTGACGGTGTGAGCGGTGGCATCGTTATTAACCCAAGTTACGGTCGTACCCTTTTTGACGGTGATGTTCGCCGGGCTGAAGGCGAAGTTCGCTATGGTTACACTGTTTGTGGCGACCGGAGCGCTAGCTGTCTTGTCGGTCGCAGCCATATTCATCTGGTGGTCCTGGCTGGCCGTCGGCTGGGTAGGGTTCGAGGTGTTGCGGGTGGCCAAATAAATTCCACCGCCCACCAGCACGATTACCACTACGATGGCCACGGCTACGGTTTTTGCTCTCATGGTTACTACCCCCTCTTAGTTATTTGATTTGCCGGATTCTATGGTTTTTGTACGAAAGAGCTTTAGCGGCGTATTTGTATGTAACAGCCAGTATAAAACTGATACCGTACAAAATCCACACTGCCCGAAACCAACCATGTCGTGTCTGCATACCTAGGGTGAGTGAATGGTAAAAAACGCCGATCACCGCTAGATCTACGAGAATGTCCATGAACCGCCACCACCGGCGACCGGCAAAGCGACGCCGCAGTTCATAGGCCAGAAATATAAGCAGCGCCGTCATACCGATAACCACTGCGACACGTAGACCAGCGCCAACGAAGTGCAATTCACTGCCGGGCGGCAGGCCAAAACCGTCGTGCCAGAGTTGCCAGCTCAATAAGCCGGGGTGAATCAGTATGGCTACGAGTACGATAAAGCCGGTGATCGCGTAGTAGCGCTGCAGCAATTTGCCGTCTAGCTGCTGCCACTGCTGTAGTGCGCCCGCCATGTATTGGGCCCACATGGTGCTGAGGGCGATCAGTCCGAACAGGGGGAAGATTTGATACACCGAAAGACTGCCAAGTTGCCAATGGTAGCTTTGACCCCAGGCAAAAAATGCCAGGGCCAGTACCGTCGTTGTCAGGGCCCAGGCAAATAAAGGCACGTTCCTTTGGGTCGGTAACCGCATGATCCTAGAAGTTTAGCGCGTTTTCCAGCAAACAAAAACCGCCCGGTTGTAGGCGGACGGTTTTTGAATGGAGCAGGGAGGCTACTTCTTCGGGGCGGCTTTTTTGGCTGCGGGCTTGGCGGCTGGTTTTTTAGCGGCCGGAGCTTTCTTGGCGGCAGCCTTTTTGGCGGCTGGTTTAGCAGGAGCTTTGGCTTTCGGCGCAGTGCTTTTAGCAGGAGCGGCTTTAGTGACACCGGCAGCGGCCTTGGCGGCGCGGGCGGCCTGGGCCTTCTTGCGGGCGACTTTGTTGGGGTGCATCACACCCTTTTTGCCGGCCTTGTCGAGTTCGCTCTGCACTTTGTCGAGCGCCTTCAGGGCTTTCTTCTTGTCGGTAGCGGTCAGCGCCTTACCGAAAGCTTTGACGGCTGTTTTCAGGCTGCGCTTGGTTTTGCTGTTGCGCACCGCCGCCTTGTTGGCAACTTTGACACGCTTCTTAGCTGATTTGATGATGGGCATAGGGCTTTGGCTTTCCTTGATTAATGTTGTCTAAGCTTACGACGTAATATAACAGGGATAGCTTTACTTGTCAAAGAAGGGAATCAAAGCAATTTTCAATTATCAATTCACAATTTCCATTCAAGAGCCAATTTTCAATGACTCAAAGGTTTCCTGTCGGAAGTTTGTAAATTGGTATTTGAAAATTGAATGAAAATTGAAAACTGGAAATTGAAAATTGAAACCCCTTGTGGTCAAGGGGTTTCTTGTGCTACTATGCGGACAAATATAAGCATAAGGCTTAAAATAAAAACCATGGATCAGCAACAACAGCAACTTACCGACCGCATAAACCAGGCGCAGAACATCTTGGTGACGGTCAGCAGCAACCCGAGCGTCGACCAGCTGTCGGCGGCCATCGGTCTGACGCTGGTGCTCAACAAGCTGGGCAAACATGGCACGGCCGTTTTCAGCGGTGAAGTGCCGAGCACGCTGGAATTTTTGAAACCCGAAGATACACTTGAAAAAAACACCGACAGTTTGCGCGATTTCATCATCGCGCTCGACAAGAGCAAGGCCGACAAGCTGCGCTACAAGGTCGAGGACCAAGTGGTGCGCATCTTTATCACGCCGTACCGGACGTCTATTTCGGAAAAAGATCTCGATTTCAGCCAGGGCGATTTCAATGTGGATGTCGTGGTGGCGCTGGGCGTCACGGAGCAGCAGGACCTCGACGCGGCCATTACGGCGCACGGTCGGATTCTGCATGACGCCACGGTGGCGTCTCTGAGCACCGCGGGACAGGGGTCGCTCGGCAGCATCAACTGGGTGGATCCGAACGCCAGCAGTTTGTCTGAGATGGTCGTGAATCTGGCCGATGGGCTTGATAAGAAAGCCATGGATGGCCAGATCGCCACAGCATTGCTGACCGGCATCGTGGCCAGCACCGACCGCTTCCGCAACGAAAAAACCAAGCCGAAGACCATGAGCGCCAGTGCTGCACTGATGGCCGCCGGCGCCAACCAGCAGCTGATTGCCGACGAGCTGGAAACACCGCCGGAACCGCCGGCCGCGCCTGCAGCACCAACCCAGCCCGAGCAGCCAGCCGAACCGACTGCTGAGGCCGAAGCCCCGGCTGCACCGGAACCACCGGCCGAAGAGCCCAAGCCAGAACCCGGTACACTCGAGATAGACCATGAGGGCACCGATGCGGCACCGTCGGCTGACGAGGCTGGTCAGGCCAGCGAAGATCCAGAGCAGCATCCGCAGATCCATGTCGACGATGATGGCCAGCTGACTACCGTGCAAGACGGCGCGCCGGAGCCGGCGGCTCCCGCAGAACCGACGCCAGCTGAGCCGGCCGTAAAACGCGAGCGCGTAATCGAACCCCCAAGTACCGGTGAAGAGGCTTTGACGGCCAACGCACAGCCCGAGCCAGAAACGGACGAGCCATCGACCGAAGGTTTGAGCCTGCCACCGGTGCAGGAGCCGCTGCTCCAGCACAACGCGACCGTGCTGCCATCAGCCGAACCGGCTGCGCCGACATCACCGCTCCAGCCCGCTCCCGCAGACTGGCAGCCGCCAACTGTTCCTCAAACCACTGCCAACGAGACATTGACTGAAATCGAGCAGGCGGTCGATAGCCCGCACCTGCAAACAGGGGGGCAGCCCAGCGCCGCCGGTACCCTCGATGATGCCCGCAGTGCCGTCGAAGCGGCCCTGAACAGCCCCGAAGCACCTAGCAATCCGCTGGAACCCATCACGGCGCTGAATGCGCAGCCGCTCGGATCAGAACTACACGCTGCCCAGAGTTTTGAGCAGCCCGGAGCCGCGCTGCCACCAGCACCGGTGTCGAACGCCGGTTTCAGCGAACCGACGCCTGGCAATTCGCCCGCCGATGAAACGCTTGATATGCCGCTGCCGGGCAGCGTTCCGTCGCAGCCACCCAGCGCCTTCCCGGGCGCGCCTGGGCAGGGTAGCGGCCAAAATCCGAACCCCGGCGGCGCTCCGCCAGTCCCACCCCCCTTCGTCCCCCCGTTGCAATAAGGTGAGTCGAGGCTTATTCGGTAATCAGGTGCCGGTAATCTATAATCGGGAGCATGAAAACACACCGGGTTGTATTTCGTGCGGTCGACCGCGCCAAGTTCGACGATGTTCGTCGTGGTGTAAAAACCATCGAGACCCGCGCGGGCACGCCAAAGTATCAGAACATTGAGGCCGGGGATGAGCTGCTTTTTGTGTGCGGCAAAGACAGCTTCACCAAGCGAATCACGGCGGTGAAGCACTTCGATTCACTCGATGCGATGTTCGACGAGCTGCCGCTTAAAAGCATCATGCCCTGGGCGAATACCAGAGCAGAAGCCTACCAGACCTACTACAGCTTCCCGACCTATAAAGAAAAGCTAGCCGAGTACGGTATTGTGGCGTTTG
>Ga0164242_10000381_pt1 | contig 54254 bp, 48 predicted proteins | sample OricomgcompostMG_FD_108783 | JGI IMG/M metagenome (GOLD analysis project Ga0164242, IMG submission 108783) | Miracle-Growth compost microbial communities from Emeryville, California, USA - Original compost - Miracle growth compost (MG) ...
CCTTGTACCTGGAATTCCAACACGCCGGAACTATTCATGCTGCCGGCGAACAACATGTCGCCAGGATTTTTTTCCACCGGCATGCTCTCGCCGGTGATGGGCGCTTGATTGACGGACGAAGCGCCACTGATGACTTTGCCATCCAGCGGAACGCGCTCTCCGGGACGCACTCGCACTGTTTGTCCTTCCTGAATTTCGGCGACTTCGGTTTCCCGCCATGTTCCGTCAATTTGTTGCACCTGGGCTTTTTGTGGCGCCAGCGAAAGCAAATCTCCGATGGCTCTTCCGGCACGTTCTTGCGAGGCATCTTCCAGCATTTCGGCCAGACTGAAAAGAAAGGCAACCATGGCAGCCTCGGCAAAATGGCCGGTGGCAAATGCGCCGATGATTGCCAGCAACATCAGAAAATGCGTGTTGAGTGAAAAACTGCGCACCGCCCGCCAAGCTGGAGGAAACACTTCTTTTGCGCACGCCGCGATAGACAAAATTGCCAGGACTGCTACTAACCAGGAAAACTGCGAATGCATCAATAAATCCAGCAATTCCGCGCTCGCTGCGAGTATTCCCGCAATGCTTAAAAGTACTTTTGTGGCCGGTGGCACGCCAGGAGAAGGTACTTTTTGAATGGTTTCCTCTTTAAAGTTTGCTTCCAGTCCTAATGCACGAATGCGCTCCAGCAATAAAGCGGGATCATCCAATTGGTGCATGATGGTTACTTGCCGTTGCAAGTAATCGAAGGACATCTCGCTGATTTGAGACGAAGAAGATAAATGTCCCCTGATCATTTTTTCTTCGCTAGGACAGCATAAGCCTGGGATTTTGATAACAGTTTGCATGATGCCTTTGGGTGTATTTTACTCTTAATTTTAAACAAATTTCACCAATCGAATTGCCGATGCAATATTTATGAATATAGTATACCGTAGTATATTAATTGAACAAAATAAGAACAATCTTAAACATGCCATCGAAAATGTTGCACTTTACAAGTTGAACTCAAGAAAAAAAGAAATACATAAAATACCTTTACCTAATATCCTCTGGTTCTCTATATTCATCCTGCGCCGCCTCATCGATATGCAAATTATGAGCGCCGATATCCCAATGTTCCATGTGTTTATAAACCACGACTTTATCGCGCAACAAATCTCCATGCTTGCGGCAAAAGATTTCCAACTCTTCGCGTGGGCCGATTAATTCCACGCACAAATTCAGATTCGGATTAGCAACTTCCGTAACGTTGGTTTGCACGTGGCCGTTACCGCTGAAACCGTAATGCGTATGATGCGCCGTAGCGTTCATTAATCCGTCCTGCTTGGCGGATTTGATAATTTCCATATACACCGGCGCGCCGCCGGGTAATAAGCCTTTGATGCCTTTGCCGGTTTTCTTGCGCCGTTCTCCCGGCGTCATGTAGATGCGAACTTGCCCGATTTCACGGGTTTCAATTTTGTGACGATGTGACATTTCCCTACCTCCGTTATTTGATGCAACTTGTATATCTTCAATTGGCGATGGCGCTATTCCATCACGCCACCGCGCAAGAAATATTTCCCAGCCCGGGCGCATTTCACGCGCCGTGCGCAATGAAGCGTCCGGCGGTAAATCCATCGAACCAAATTTGGGCGTGCCGATGCGTTGTGATAAATAAATTCCCGAATGCCCGCTGAATAAATACGACAGGAAACAGGCAATCATGAAATAAACGGCGTATTGCGAGCCGAATAATTCGATGCCCATAATAGTGCAGGCCAGCGGTGTATTTGTGGCTCCCGCAAATACAGCCACAAGCCCCAACCCGGCGAACAAATCCACCGGCGCACCCATGAACCGCCCCAACACATTTCCCAATGCCGCGCCGATGAAAAAGAGCGGCGTCACTTCGCCGCCTTTGAAACCGCAGCCCAGCGTGATAGCCGTGAAAAGTAATTTCCACCACCAGCTCCAATCGGTCGCGCCTTGCGGCATGAAACACGAAAGCACGGTGATGCCGTTGGGATTTGGCGATGACATTCCCAATCCCAAATAATCGCGCGTGCCCAATAAATATGTCAATGCAATGACGCACAAAGCGCCCGCAACCGGACGTAAATACGGATATTTAATAGCGCGTTTGAAGAAGTGACCGATGCCATGCGTCAATTCCGCAAAGAGTACGCTGACCAGTCCAAAGGCCACCGCCGCCAGCGCCACTTTGGCGGCAAGAAGCCAGTTAATGGGATCGCCGCCCAATTGCGATGCAGCGGCAGAAATAAAGTAATGGGCGTGTTCAATTCCCCAGGCGCGGCAAGCCCAGTTGCTGATGACCGACGCCATGAGACAGGGAATGAGGCCGTCATAACTCATGCGTCCCAGCGCCAACACTTCCATCGCAAAAATAGCTCCGGTGATCGGCGTGCCGAAAACTCCGCCAAAGCCTGCGGCGATGCCCGCCATCAGCAAAATGCGCGTGTCATTGCTGTCCAATTTCAACCAGCGTCCGGCCGTAGAAGCAATGGAACCGCCCATTTGCATCGCCGTGCCTTCGCGTCCCGCCGAGCCGCCGAAAAGATGCGTGATGACCGTGGTGATCAAAATCAGCGGAGCCATGCGGCGCGGCACGATGACGGAACTGTCGCCGCTTCCGTGGCCGTGAATGGCATCCATCAACAAGTTGTTGCCGCCTTCCGCAGAACGGCCAAAACGGCTATAAAGCACGCTGATAAAAACTCCCGCCAGCGGCAATAAAAATAATAACCAGGGGGAATCAAAGCGCAATTGCGTGGCACGTTCGAGCGACCATAAAAACAGCGCGCAAGCGGAGCCGATGATCGCGGCCACCGGCGCAATCAGGGCAAACCATTTTAAAATATAAACACCCAAATTTAAGTGCTCACGCGGATTCCATCGAAACGGCATTAACTATAATCTCCTCAAGTGGCGCGCGGGCAGACACAAAAAAGCTGCGCCGATGCCCACGAAAAATTTTTCATTTCGCAGGAGTCATCAGCGCAGCCTCTAAAAATACAGAGTAACCAGCAGTTCAGGCGAACTCCATCACCTTTTTAATTTATATCGCGTTCAATTATAGAAGCGATGCTTCGCTGCGTCAACCTTTGCCATCACCATAAAAGTACTTTTATGGTGATATAACTTTTCCTGAATCACCGCCGGTGCGCAATATATTACTTAGCTCCACCAGAACTTCCATATTTAAATCTGTGGATTGCAATTCCCGCAAGGTTTGTTCAACCGGATAAGCAACACGGTGCAACGTGATGACGCCATCTTCCCAAATTGCATAAGCGGCGCGGGGATCGCCGTGTTTGGGTTGCCCCACACTGCCGGGATTAACTACTTGCAAATTATCCAGCCGTCGCACGAAAGGCAGATGAGTATGTCCCAAGATAGCCACATCCACCATATCGGGAAAATCTCCCATTTCCACCCGAAGTCCGTCATCGGCAATGCCCGGCGGCAGATAACGATACATGGGATCGACGGGCGCAGCGTGAATCATCCCGAAACGCACTCCGCCAAAATCAAAGATCGCCGTTAGCGGCAACGCCGCCAGATAGCGCCGATCCGCCTGCGACACGCGTTCCTGATTCATATCGCGCGTGGCAACGGATAATTCGCGGAACGCTTCCGTGCAACGGCAACTTGTATTATGCGCCAGCGCTTCGTCATGATTGCCGCGCACGGCCCACGTTGCATGTTGGCGCAACCAGGCAATGCATTCAGCGGGACGCGGCCCGTAATCCACCGCGTCGCCAGCAAACGCCACGGCATCCACAACGCCGGCATCTTCGGCCACCGCTTGCAACGCCGCAAAATTACTATGAATATCCGACACAATTAATAAGCGCATTTAGTTCATTCCTTTCATCGCATTCAAATCAATCCAGCGATTGTTCAAATAAAGCAGCTCTTGCGGATTCCATCCTTCGGCCAGCCGCAAGATTTCACTTTGCACCGGAGGCAAAAATGGCAGAGTGGGAAATTCCTCCAGCGTCACCCAATCGGTCATATCCAAATGCTCACCCGGCACCAGATACGGCTCCGTGATGGGATATTCCCGCTCCTGCTGCACTTCGAAAATCAGGTTCACAATATGCCGCGAACGTCCGTGTCCCAACGGCGTCAGCACGTCCAGCAGAAACCGCAGCGGAGGTTCATCGGCAAGAGTGATGCCCGTTTCTTCGATCCACTCGCGGCGCAAGGCTTCGGTCAGGGTTTCACCCTCTTCCACACCGCCGCCGGGCAACGTCCAATAGGTGCGTCCCTGACGGCGATGACGCGCCAACAAAATACATCCCTCTTCAATCAAAATCCCGCCTACGCGTATTTTTATCATGATTTTTCCTCCGTTTCCTGAAAGTACTTTTGATAATGGTGCAGCGCCTCTTCCGCCTCGGCATCGATGCCCTTGCAAAAGTACTTTTGATAGAGATTCAATCCTTTCATCAAAGCCTTTTGCCCTTCTTCGCGCCCCAAAAATTGTTCGATGCGAACGTCTTTGTGTTCCAACATTTTGTAATCTTCAAAAAAGCGTTGCAGCTCGTGAAGCGTATGCGGCGGCAAATCGCTAATATCTTGAAAATGTTGCACAGAAGGATCATTGACGTGGACAGCGATAATTTTGTCATCCTCTTCTTCCTGATCAATCATTTGCATCAAGCCGATAGGGCGCGCCGTCATAATGCACAAGGGTATTACCGGTTCGCGCCCGATCACCAGAATATCAAGCGGGTCATTATCTTCCCAATAAGAACGCGGCACGAATCCATAATTGGCGGGATAATGCACTGCCGAAAACAAGACTCTATCCAGGCGCAATAACCCCGATTTTTTATCAAGTTCATATTTTTGATGCCCGCCGCGCGGAATTTCAATCACGCATTGCACTTCTTGTGGAACGTTTTCACCAGGACTGACATCATGCCAGGGATTTGCCATATCTTTGTTTCCTTTGTTTATCTAACAAGTACATTCCATTAAATTGAACCGGTTATTACTAATCACAGATACAAAAAGACCGCACTAATGCCCACGAAATAAATGATTTCGTGGGCATTAGTGCGGTCTTTGGTAATGCAGGGAACCGGCAGTTTAGGCGAACTCCATCGCCTTTTTAATTTTCACGTTTCATTATAAATATGACTCTTTCAAACGTCAACCTTATATTTGCACTTTTTTCTACGGTCTGCGACCAATCGCGCAGCTATTATTCCAAGCCATGCAGCAGCGAACACATCAGATGCGAAATGAGAACCAACATATACACGCTCAAATCCCACAAGACACGCCACAGCATAATAAAAAGGCGCTGCAACTGGGAACTCAATTGCTAACGCACCGGCTGTAGCAAAGGCCATGCCGTCATCTCCAGAGGGAAATCGTCCCCAGCGTTCATTCAATGAATGACTGGACGACATGCTCCATCCAGGTTGAGGCCCTAACTGCTCAATGCGTCCGATTGCCGGTTTGGCAATACCTATAATCGCTTCCACCAACAGGATGCTCAGCAAAACAGAAACGCCAGCCCGCTTCAGATTTTGTCTTGACAATATCCAGCCTAATCCCCAAAGCAACAGGCCGATGCCGCCATCAATTCCAAGACGGCCCCAGGGTTTAATCCTATTCATGACAAAGCTAAGCCAGGGCGTATGAATTTGCCGTATCCATTGATAAATTTGTTTGTCGGTAAGAATGACAAGACAGAGCAGACCTGCAAGAGCTATTGTCCATAAAACTAAATGTGCAGAGTGCGCCGGTTTCCATCCATCTTTCGATTCCTCTATTCCGTCCTCAATTTCATGCATGCACTTCATGAGCCACTACCTGTTTTCTAAAACCGACAATAAGCGCAACCGCAACTAACGACAATACCGCGCTGAAATAAAACGGCGCGCTGGGGTTAATATGATCCCACAATAATCCCGCAATCAATCCCGCCGGCAACGCCGCTAAACCAATGACCATATTATAAATTCCATATGCTTTGCCGCGCGCTTGGGGGCCAACCGCATCCGCGATCAAGGCGCGCACCACGCCCTCACTGGCCGCGTAAAAGATTCCATATAATGCAAAGAGCGGCCATACTTGCCAGGCGCTTTGCGCGAGAGCAAAACCCAGATAGCAAATTCCGTATACTGCCCAGCCCAGTGTAATCATGGGGATGCGTCCCACTTTGTCCGAGAGAATACCCGCAGGTAACGACAATAATCCATAAATGACATTCAATACCGCGTAAGCAAGTGGAATAGCAATAATACTGAGTCCCAAATTCTGTGATCGTAAAATTAGAAATGCATCAGAAGAATTAGCGACGGCAAAAATGCCCGCGATGATTGTAAAGATGTAGAATGGCTTTGCCAATGGCACGCTTAAATCCAATTCCTCTGTTTTAATCTTCCGAGGTTCTTTAATTCCTAATTGCACAATGGCAACGGTAAAGAATAATACCAATGCGGCCAGAATCAGCAGCCAACGGTAATATTGAGCGGGCGCAAAATGATGCTGCGCAAAAACAAACAATAACCCGCTGAGAACCAGAGGCCCCAGCGCGGAACCAAATGTATCCAACATCCGCGCGATTCCAAAACTGCGGCCTCTGGTGGATTTATGTGCGGCGTTTGCAACCAACACATCTTTGGGCGGATCTTTAATTCCTTTACCGATTCCATCTAAAAACCGCAGTCCGAAAACAGCAAATGGACCGGATGCCAATGCTAACAAACCGCGCCCGATCATCGACAATCCATAACCGGCAATGACGATGGGTTTTTGACGTCCATACTTATCAGAAAATTTTCCCGCAAGAACTTTAAAGCCACTGGCGCCAGCAGTGACAAGTCCTTCAGCAATACCCACGATGGCTTTATCAAAACCCAATATCTGTGTCAGGTATAGCGGCAGAATGGGAATAAAAATATCCTGGCTGACGCCGCCAAAAAAACTGGCGAAACCCACTGCCAAAATTGTTCGTTTGCCATTCTTCTGCGCTTCATCTGTCAATACTTCCGTTTTTGTTTCCATGAGATTATCTTAGTCGGTTGTTGTTGTTCAGCTTCTTTTTGGCCGTTCAAAAGCCTTTCAGATTACCACTCTGCTTTTTCACGATCAACAAATACGGTGAATTTCCGTTGGCCCCAATAAAGCGAATTCCCCAATACCCACGCCATCGACACGCTCCAACCCGCCAGAACATCCGAAGGATAATGCACGCCCAAATAAAGTCGGGACAAACCAACCGCCAATACAAAGGTGCCACCGGCAATGATGGCGCACCAACGCCAGCGGGTATGCCAAAGTAGCACAACCAGCGCAATTACCAAAGCCATCGTCATCATCGAATGGCCGCTGGGAAATCCAAAATCAAATTCGGGAGCTGGCGATAGCCAAAAGTGTGGGCGCGCACGGTGAAAAGTACTTTTGATAATAACGTTTAATACAGCTGCGCCGCCTGTTGCCAGTAACAAAAAACCTGCTTCTCTCAAACGTTTATAACCCGCCAAAAACAAAGCAATTATTACGGCTACTGGAATGATATATCGTACGCCGCCAATAGTCGTCAGAAAAACCATTAAGCTATCGCGATGTGGAGTTGCATAGTGATGAATATATCGCAGGATAGAAACTTCGCCGTTAAAACTGCCGTACATCCAGATTCCAACGCCAATTACAATGAATACAAAAAGTGGAAATAACACTCCGAAAAGCAATTCGATTATTTGTAGCGAACGATGATGCAATGTCTCCTTCTTGTCGTTGATAACTTTCATGTTTCCTTTTCTAAACTTCTAAAATTGTAAATACATCCTTTACGAAAGCGTAGCAACCGGTCGCGTGGCTGCGATAATGGCGGCTCCGGCAAGCGACGTTACAATCACAAACAACATCGCGGCAACGGGAAGCACCACCCACAAAGCGCCAATTAATACACTGGAAATCACATCGCCCGCGCCGTTGACTGTCGCCAATACGCCAAAACCAATACCGCGCACTTTGGAAGGCAGCATGAGTGCAGAAGTGGAACTTTCAAGGGTTTCCCAAACTCCCATATACAATCCGGAAAATCCAAAGACGATGGCAAATTTGAATAATGAATCGCCGGGGGTGAGCAATGCGAAGGCGGGAATGATTGCAATGCTATAGCCGATGGCCAGCACGTAATTCTTGGGAAAGCGATCGGCAAAGATACCACTGAGATAACTGGAAGCGGTGTAAATCACGTTATAACCCACGTAAAATGCCATCGCCAAATGAGCAGCATGCATCAAACCATAGCGCGCCGTCCAGGCTTGAGTGGCCCATAAAATCAATAGTGTGTTGGAAAAATCGCCCATTCCCGCCAAACCGACGCCAACCAGATATTGGCGAAAGCTCGTTGGTAATGCCTGCATGCCTTCCCAAAAACGATGCGTTTGCGGTTGATGTTTTTTTTCGCGCACCCAAAAAACAATCAGCAATGCGGCGATACTCCCCGGAATCAATGTCAATGCAAACATCCAGCGCAAGCCAAGCGCCGCGACAATGAGCAACGACAACACCGGGCCGATAATCGCGCCGGCGGAATCCATGGCACGTTCCAAACCGAAAGCCCGGCCATATGTTTCCGGCGTAGTGGCTTCGGTCAACAAAACATTGCGCACCGGCGTTCTAGCGCCGCGGCCCAACCACCCAAAAACGCGTCCCAGCAATACGTGCCAGGTCTGCGTCGCTAACGCGAAACTCGCCATCCCCGAAGCTGTCACAAAATAGCCGATCATCGCTAACGGTTTGCGTTTTTCGAGACGATCGCTATAAACGCCGGAAAATAATTTTGCAAAGCTGGATAGTCCATCGGACAAGCCTTCGATGAGCCCCAACGCGACTGAACTCGCACCCATCGAAGCCAGCAAAATCGGCATTGCTGTGGTCGCCATTTCGTGTCCAACATCGGAAAACAAACTGGCCAGGCCAATCGCCAAAATGGTGGAATTAAGCCATTTGATTCCTTGCGGCGCGGATGAGGGAAAAGTACTTTCTTCCGCTATTTTCTGTTCTCCAGGATTCATGATTTTTCCTTTTCAAGCACTGCGACAAACCCCAAACACAGTTCCACTAATTCTTGAATGGCCGGTTCCAGCACTGCTTCCGCTGGGGACTCATATTTCCCATAACCTCTCATCCTTTGCGGCCTTTCATCCTCCAAGTCAGCCCAGAGAATAGAAAAAGAACTCGCAAGCTGACGCACCAAATCTTCATCCACCGGTTTAAGTTCAAAAGTATCCCGTAGCATCATGAGTTTTTTCTGTGTTTTATCTTCGAATATCTCCAATTCATGTAATTGCTTTCCGGATAAATCTGTGTGCGAGTGAATCAGTGCGCCTTCCTCATCCGAACGCGAAACTTTTCTCCGCAGCGCCCGGCTGCGTTCTACCAGATGTTCCATTTCGATCAACACATTTTTAAGCGACCGGCTTTGCGGCTCATTGAGACTGGGATGCGGCGTATCTTGATTGTTATCAAAAGTACTTTTCATCTCTTTACTCCTTGTCATTTGGTATTGGCGAACGGATTCTCAAACACGGCCTCCCCACCAAGTTCAGCTTCGATTTCAAGCAGGCGATTATATTTGGCAATGCGTTCACTGCGGGAAGCTGAGCCGGTTTTAATTTGCCCACCGCCCATGGCCACGGCAAAATCAGCCAGAAAGGTATTTTCCGTTTCGCCGGAACGATGCGAAACGATATAATTCCAACCTGCATCCCGGCATAATTGAATCGCTTCAATGGTTTCCGTCACAGTGCCGATTTGGTTCAGCTTGATAAGCACGGCGTTACTGGTTTTTTCTTGAATACCACGCGCGATGAGATTGCTTCGTGTTACGTAAATATCATCACCCACCAGTTGCACGCGATCTCCCAACGCGCCGGTTAGCGCCGCAAAGCCATTCCAATCGTTTTCGTCCAGGCCGTCTTCGATAGATACGATGGGATATTTTTCCACCCATTTTGCATAGAGGGCGATCATCTCCTCGCTATTTCTGCGGCCATGCCATAATTTGCCCAGTTGATAAACATCCTTTTGATAAAACGAGCTGGCCGCCGGATCGATAGCTATCGCAATATCATTGCCCAGTTCGTAACCGGCGGTTTCAATCGCGTCCATGATGAGTTCGCATGCTTCCTCGTTACTTTTTAGGTCAGGCGCAAAACCGCCTTCGTCGCCCACACCTGTTGCGTAGCCGTTGCGTTGAAGAATTGATTTGAGCGCGTGAAAGGTTTCCGCGCCATAACGCAGCGCTTCGGCAAAACTGGGAGCGCCGATGGGCATCACCATGAATTCCTGAAAATCCACATTGTTATCAGCGTGCTTGCCGCCGTTGAGAATATTCATCATGGGGACGGGTAAGCGCACCTTCCCGCCATCATGCAGATAGGCGTACAGCGACAGCTTCAACGCTCGCGCCGCCGCAACTGTCACAGCCATGGATACACCCAGAATAGCATTGGCGCCGAGATTACTTTTGTCCGGCGTGCCGTCAATTTCTATCATCAACTGATCAATTGCTTTTTGATCAAAAGGAAGCTGTCCCACCAACTGCGGTGCAATAATTTCACGGACGTTTTGCACGGCTTTCAATACTCCCTTGCCGTTATAACGGCAAGGGGCGCTATCACGCAGTTCAACCGCTTCTCTCTCGCCGGTTGAAGCGCCCGAAGGCACGGATGCTGCGGCTGTGATGCCGTTTTTCAGGGAAACAAAAACGCGTAATGTGGGGTTGCCGCGGGAGTCGAGAATTTCCAAAGCAGAAATCGAGGTAATTTCATGTTCCATAACAGTTCCTTTCTCTAAGGCAGAGGAATGGCACTTTTTGTTATGGATACTTCAACCAGATACAAAAAGACCGCACCAATGCCTACGAAAATTTATTCTTTCCGTAGGAGTCATTAGCGCGGTCATTGATTTGCAAAACCGGCGGTTCAGGCGAACTCCATCACCTTCAAATATATCCATTTGATTCTATGCGCCGTGCCTCGCAAAGTCAAGGGCGAAAATATATTTTTTATTACTCAAAATTTTCCATTTGCATACACTGTTTAAAGTATTTTTACAATACTATGAAAGATTGTGGCCACAGATTTTTAGCTTGTGCGCCCCTGAGGAGCTTAGCCACGTAGCGAGGAACAAACGTAGATGAAGAATTCCCGAAGTTCAAACACACTTCGTTGAACTTCGGGAATTTAGGTCATAAAGCTTTCATCAGAATGACAGTTTGTCTATCTCCTCCTTTTTATCTCGTTCAAACCAATGATAAAGCGTGGGCAATACAAAAAGCGTCAGCAATGTACTGGTAATTAACCCGCCGATCACAACCGTTGCAAGCGGTTTTTGCACTTCGGCGCCAGCGCCGTGTGCGAATGCCATGGGAATGAAACCGATGCTGGCGACTGTCGCCGTCATTAGCACTGGACGCAGCCGGGTTTCGCAGCCGCGCTCAATTGCTTCTCGCAAGGGCACGCCTTGTTCGCGCAGTTCGTTGATGAATGTCACAAGCACCACGCCGTTGAGAACGGCCACGCCGAATAGGGCGATGAAGCCAATTCCGGCGGACATGGAAAAGTGTAGGTTCCGCACGAACAACGCCAGAATGCCGCCGGTAACGGCAAAAGGAATGCCGGTGAAAACCAGCGCGGCCTGTTTCAAACTGCCGAAGGTGGTGAAGAGCAGCAGAAAAATAACCGCGAAAGTAATGGGCACTACAATCATCAACCGGGTGCGTCCGGATTGTAATTTCTCATAAGTGCCGCCATATTCCAACCGATAACCGGGTGGCAGATCTACCTGCTGCGCGATTTTCTTTTGCAATTCTTCAACGACACTTCCCAAATCGCGCCCGCGCACATTAGTCTGAATCACGGTGCGGCCTTCGCCGTTTTCGCGTGAAAGTTGCACCGGGCCCTCGGTGTCCACGATGTCGGCGATTTGTGCCAACGGAACGTCCATTCCGCCAGGCGCATGAATCAGAATGCGACCGATGGATTCGGCGTTGCTTCGATATTGCGGCGCCAGCCGCACCACCAGCGGAAATCGTTGACTACCTTCGATAATGGTCGAAGCTTGTTTACCGCCGAGTGCGGTTTCGATGACATCATTGACATCGCCGATACTCAGACCATGCCGCGCAACTTCATCACGATTGATGCGAATATCAAGCAGTGGCAATCCGGCGGTGGTTTCTACACTTACATCCACTGCGCCTTTGACTTTGCGTGTGACGGCGGCGATTTTGTCGGCAAATTGTTGGCGCACCTCACGGTCGGGACCAAACAACTTGATACCCACATCGCCGCGAATTCCCACGCCTTCGATGAGTTCGTTCATACGCATTTCAATGGGTTGCGACATGGAAGTTCCCACTCCTGGCAATTCTTCCAACACTTCCGACATCTTTTCAACGAGTTCTTCTTTGCTCGAAGCCTCTTTCCAACCTTGGGAAGGTTTGAGTGAAACCAGGACGTCAGCTTGCGAAACCAGCATGGGATCGGTCGCCATTTCTGGTCGTCCGATGCGGCTGATGATGGTGTCTATTTCGCTGGGGAATTTTTCTTTGAGTTGGCTTTCCATCACTTTTTGCCGGCGCACCGTTTCTTCCAGAGAAATGCTGGGCGGATAAACGCCGGAAATCGCAATTGAGCCTTCATCTAATTTAGGGATGAATTCAGATCCCAATAAGGGGAAAATTGCCACACAAGCCAGGAAAAAACCTACAGCGCCAGCGACTGTGAATCCTCGATTGTTCATCACGCGCCGCAACAATGGAACGTAAGCGCGGCCAATACGATCAATGACAGGATTATGTTTTTCCTTTTGGACGTTGAGGAATAGCGAACATAGCGCGGGGATTAAAGTGAGCGATAACACCACAGCTCCCAGCAGCGCAATGATGACGGTTTCCCCCATCGGGCGAAACATTTTACCTTCAATACCAGCGAGCGTTAAAACCGGGATATATGCAGCGATGATAATGAAGGTGCCGAAAATCGCTGGTTTAAGTACTTCTGTGGCGGCTTGCTGGATGACGACGTCGCGTTCTGGCTGAGTGAGATCGCGTTTTAATTCTTGTCGTCTTTTACTCAGCAAGCGAATAGTGTTTTCGACGATAATTACGGCGCCGTCTACAATGAGCCCAAAATCCACCGCCCCCAAACTCATTAAGTTGGCGGAGATGCCAAAGTAATTCATGCCAATCAGCGCAATCATCATGGAAAGAGGAATAGCACTGGATACGATGAGGCCGGCACGAAACTGCAGCAGGAATAAAAACAGCACCACAATAACCAGCAATCCGCCTTCGATAAGATTGCGTTGCGCGGTGCCAATGGCGCGGCCGATCAGCTCAGAACGATCCATAAAACCGTTCAGTTCTAATCCCGGCGGCAGCGTTTGTTGAATTTCTGCAACTCTTTTTTTGACGTCATTGACCACGACGCGGCCGTTCTCGCCCATCAGCAATAATGTGATGGCATAAACTTGCTCACCTTCGCCATTGCGCGTAATAGCGCCTTGGCGCACTTCTGCACCGTAGCCGACTTCCGCCACATCCAAGATTTTGACGGGAACACCGTTTTCCGCTTTGATGACGATACTGCGAATATCATCCAGACTTTTCACCAGCCCCGAACCGCGGATTAATTGTTGTTCTGCGCCTTTGGTGATGTAAGCGCCGCCGGCGTTTTGGTTGCCGCGTTCGAGAGCCGCCAGCACTTCACGCACGTCAATGTCGCGCGCCGCCATTTTGGCTGGATCCATTGCAACTTGGTAGTTTTTTGCCTGGCCGCCGAAAGTGTTGACTTCGGCCAAACCGGGAACCGTTCGCAGTTGCGGCGCTACCAACCAATCCATCATGGTGCGCCGTTCCATCAACGAATATTCTTTTTCGCTGCCCGGCACGTTGTCGAGCGAGACGTAATAAATTTCTCCAAGGCCAGTGCTGACTGGCGATAAATCAACAGCAGCCCCTGTTGGCAATTCTTCACGCGCTTCATTGATGCGTTCATTGACCAATTGGCGCGCAAAATAAATATCGGTGGCATCGTCAAAAATGACCGTGACTTGTGACAGGCCAAACTGCGAAATTGAACGGGTTTCCAGACGATGCGGCAAACTGGACATGGCAATTTCGAGCGGAAAGGTAATTTGTTTTTCAATGTCTTCCGCACCCAGCGAAGGTGCTTTGACGTTGATTTGCACTTGATTATTGGTGATATCCGGCACAGCATCAATAGGCAATTGCGTCGCGGAATAAATACCGTAAACCAATAGTAATGCCGCGGCGATAACTACGAAGACGCGTTGGCGAATAGAGAAGCGAAGAATGTGTTCAATCATCATTAATCCTCCGCCAATTCGTCTTTCATGGCTTGTGCCTTCACCACGAATGCGCCTTTGCTGACGATTTTTTCGCCCGGTTGCAAACCGCTTTTAATTTCGATGAAACCCTTTGCTTTAGCGCCGATTATCACTTCGCGCGATGTGAACGCATAGGCTTTATCCGTCGCTGCAAATACCATATTTTTGCCATCCATGCTTTGCACGGCATCAGTGGGAACCGTTATTGCGGAGCGTCCTGTTGCGGTTGAAATTTCACCTCGTGCAAACATGCCCGGGCGCAACGCGCCGGGATTGTCAATCAAAGCCCGCGCTGTGAGAGTGCGAGTTTCGGGATCCAATGTTGAACTGAGAAAGGTAATTCGTCCGGTGAAAGTATGGCCTTTCAGCGCGTCCACTTGGATTGTCACCGGCGTGCCGATGCGAATTGCAGCAATGTCTTTTTCATAAATAGCTGCTTCCAGCGCTACGTTGTCCAAATTGATTATCGTCATCAATTCTTTTTCCGCGGTGATGATTTCGCCCAGGGTGATTTTGCGTTCGCTCACCACGCCGCTGATGGGCGCACGCACAGGAATCGAGGCTTTTCCGCTGGGACTACTTTTGAGCAACGAAAGGGTAGTGCGCGCAGATTTTAAATCCGCCTGCGCCGCGCGATATTCGGCTTCTGCGGATTGCAATTGCGAGATGTCATTGAGGTTTTGTTTGGCGATGCGCTGTTCGCGCGCCAACGCGGCCGCAGAAAGTACTTTTTGCTGGCGTGCTTTGGCAAGCGCCGTTTTCGCTTGCTCCAGATTGGTGCGCGCCGTTGAAACTTCGCGGCGATTGGCAATGTTTTGTGCGTAAATCACCTGTTCGCGTTTGAGCGATGCGTCTGCTAATTTGAGCGCATCTTGCGCTCGTTGCGTTTCAGCGCGGCGGGTTTTGGTGGCGGCTTCGGCATCCGTTAATTGCGATTTTGCGGCATTGACTTCCGCCGTTCCCGCAACATTGGTAGCGGTAATCTTTTTCTCGCGATCCCAGTTTTGCTGCGCAGCCGTCACTTCGGATTGTGCCGCTTCCAAACGTGCTTGCGCTTGCTCATAAACCAGATTGGTGTTTTCCGCTTCACGTTGCGAAATTAATCCTTCGGCTAAAAGTACTTTTGTGCGCTGAGAATTAGCATGCGCCGTGGCATGTTCGCTGCGCGCTGCGCTTAATTGTGCTTGCGCGGTGGAATGCGCCCGGCGTGCTTCTTCCACAGGCTTTTGACCATAAGTCCCTGCGGCTGCAAGTTGCTGACGTCTGGCCAATTCGGCTTTGGCTGATTCCAGCTGATTTTGCGAACGCCCCAATTCGGCATTCGCAGCAGCCAATGCTTGCTTGGCGGAATGTTGCGCAGTTTTGGCAGCTTCCAGCGCTGGGCTGGAAAATGCGCCTGCTTTTGCCTGGCGCTCGACATTCTCCAAGGCGATGTGCGCTTGTTGCATGGCGGTTTCACTTTCACGCACGTTTCCCGTTGCATCGACGTCGGTTTTGCGCGCCGCTTCCACGGGACCGCGTGAAAAAACGCCAGCTTGCGCCTGTTTTGTCACTACCGATAAATGAGTTTTGGCGTTCTGATAACGCGCTGCGGCTTGAGCAAAAGCAGATTGCGCTTCGCCGATGGCGCGGCTTTCGATGACGGCCAACGTTTGTCCCGCTTTAACTTTGTCACCCTGCGAAACCATCAATTGCGTCACGCGCCCCGGCACCAGCGAAGCAACTTGCGCCACCGCGTTGGGATTGGCAGCGATCTGCCCGTTAAAGGCGATTCCCGTTGCAAGTTGCCCCAGTTTCGCTTCGGTGAGTTTGATACCAGCAAGCTTGGCCGATTCTTCGTCGAATTGAATAGTTTGCGCTGATGATTCTTCTGCATGTTCATCTTGTTCAGCGAGTGCGGTCTCTTCTGGACTGAGAGAACTTCCGCGCCACGCACTGAATCCCCCTAACAAACAAGCGGCCAGTGCCACCGCAATTCCAATAGGAATCCAGCGTTTTTGTCTTTTAATTTCGTTTATTTTCATTGATTACCCGCCTCCGCTTTAGATAATGAAAGCGATGACATTCCTGCAGGCAACGTTGTGCCAAGTGCGTTTTCCAGTGCTGTTTCGCTAGTCAATGTGCCAGCGAGCGCTTGCAAATATTCATTTTGCACCTGGCGCAAAGTGCGCTGCGCTTCCAGTACTTCCAAATATGAGGAAGCTCCTTGCTCGTAACCGATTTGCGTTTTACGCAGCAGATCCAGCGTTTGCGGCACAATGCCGGAGCGATAACGGCGCACGTTTTGCCATTGTTGCTGCAATCGCAACAGCGCTTGTTCCACTTGCGTGGAAACTTGCGTGCGCAAAAGATCGATCGCGGCTTGCTGCGCACGTGCTTCGGACTCAGCGGCGCGGCGTTCGTTTTTGATGGAACCGAAATCGAAAATCGGCATCGTCACCACGGCGCGCAATGCGTAAGAACCTTCTTCTCCAAAGAAAGAGCCGCGCCGCGCTTGCAGTGCAAAATCCGGCAAACGCTCTTTGCGAATCACATCCACTTCCGCTTGACGCGCTTCTAATTCTGCCTGCGCCATTAGCAAATCGGGACGGTTTTTCAACGCCTCTGTTAAAAACTGCCCGCGTTCTTTGGGGAGTATCTTTCCGGAATCTGTAATTTGGGATATTTCCGGCAAACTAACGCGCAACGGCATTGCAGGCGTTTGTCCGATCAATTGATTCACAACCGCCAATTGCGCTAATCGTTCGGATGCCGCATTGGCTAATTCGTTTTGCGCACGCAACAATTCGAGTTCTGCGCGTTGCGCTTGCACTGGCGGAACGTCGCCTAATTCGGCGCGCCGTTTGGCGGCATCATGGAATTTCTGCGCCATTTCCACTTGCGCGTCGCCAAGCGATTCGGCTTCTTGCGTGGCAAATAAATCGATGGCCGCTTGCTTCACCTGGATAATTAAAGACCGCTCGGCAAAAGTACTTTTAGCAACAGCGCCACGCAATTCCGCTTCTTTGACATTCGCGATGGCGCGCCGTTTGCCGAAGAGATCAATGGGCTGCGACAAAAGTACTTCGCTATCAGAAGCTTCACGATTGCCGCTCAAACGCGGCGTCAATTCCAGAGTTGGATTAGGAAAAGAACGCGCCGCTTGCAGCCGTTGCTGAGCAGCGTTTTGAGTTTGCTTTGCAATGGAAAGTTGTGGATGATTAGTGAGCGCACGCTGCACTAATTCGGTGAGCGTGACTTGTGGTTCAGGAGAAACTTCCTGTGCCAAAACCGGCACAGCGAGAAAAAGACATGCTCCCAAAATGGAGCATAATTGGAATAATCGAGACAAAATGAGACCTCCTCATTTGAGTTAAACGAATGCATCTTCGTGAAAACAGACACGCAGAGGCGACAAAATACGCTTGCAATGAATGCAGGCATTAACGTTTAAATCGAATAGGGAGGGGCGCGAACAGGAAGGGAAGAGCGGAGACAAATGGATAACGGCGCAGCAAAAGATGGCCCAGCGCGAGGATCTAACGAACCGGATAAAGTGATCAGTTGCGGTGTCGCTGGGATAATGAAAAATGTCGCGATCATCGTCGCTGGCTGCGGATTTAACTGGTGTTGCGATGAACTGAGAACTGCGATTTCTGCAAAAGAATTGCAGCCGTCATTATGTTTGTCGCGAGCGGCACAGACGTCACAAGTAGTGGATGTTCCATTCGGGCAAAGTTCAATTATCTGTGTGATACCAATGGACGAATTAGCGAAAGCGCCCCAATGAGCCGCGCATGTGTCAAACGAATGGATAAAAAGCACACAAACTACCGCAAATGCCGTTAGCGTGGAAAGACGCTGCAAATAGGATAGATAGTGAGGGGAATTATGTGCTTTATATGTTAAGAACATTCTTAGTATCAGTATCCGCGATATGCTTTTACCTTTCAATAGAACAAAATCTTGTTTATCTTATTATTTATACAGGCCCTATACTTTGCTTCAAGATACGAAAGTACTTTTCTGGACCCATTGCGCAATACCATGCCAGACCAATCCGGCGGCAATAAGTGCCAAACCAATCATCCATGTTTCGCGTTCCACCCAAAAAGCCAGAAAAACGCATGCAACCAATCCTAATATTGCAATCCAGGAAGGGTATAATCGCTCTTTCGCGGAAAGGCGTAGGGCGGATAAATTAGTCAGCGCATAATAAATCAACACAGTGAAAGCGCTGAAAGACCATGTGGTTTTAACATTGCCAATCAACACCAAACCGGCGATCACTGCGCCCATCATTAATACCGACCAGACAGGCGTGGTTTTTGATGCGTTGAGATGTGCGAAAACAGATGGCATGTCGTGTCGTCGTCCCATCGCCAGTAGCACACGTGATAAACCCAGGATCAAATTAAGCAAGACTCCCAACATGGCAGTGATGGCGCCAATGGCTAATACCTGCGGGGCAAAAGGCAAATTAAAAAGACGTGCTGCCGCCACTAATGGAGCTGCTTGAGTTACACCAGCGTTGTGCGCCGCACCGCTCAAAATGCCGGCTCCTACTGTTCCCACTCCGGTGAAGGCAACTGCAATATAGAGAATCATGGTGATCAACAATGTCACAATCATCGCCAGGGGAATGGTGCGGTGCGGATCGTGCACTTCCTCGCCCAACGTGGCGATGCGTCCATAACCCGTGTAAGCCACAAACATCAACGCGGTAGCATGGAAGAGGTTAGAAAGCGGCGTGCCGCTGCCGGAAATGTTCTCAAAAAACGGCGTCAGATGAATCCGCGTCACCAGCGGCAATCCCATCACCACAAAAAGTACTAACGCCAGTAATGTTATTGAGACGATAACAATATTGATGACATTGGAACGGCTCATACCGCTCAAGACGATGACGGTGAACGCGGCCACTGCAGCCAAAGCAAGGGGGATCAAATTATGCTGCGAATAGCCTAATGCACTTAATACGTAGCCGGAAAAGCCTAATGCCGCCGTAGCTGCTGAAGCCGATTTTGCCAATAAAAATAACCATCCCGCGCTGAAACCCAGCCAGGAATTAAGATATTTATAGCCGTATTCATAGGTGCCGCCGCTGACTGGATGATTGGCCGCCAATTGCGCGCTGCTCAAACCGTTGCATCCTGCCACAACCGCGGCCAGCATCACCGCCAAAATAACGGAAGGCCCGGCAATGCCTGCCGCGATGCCGATGCTGACAAAAACGCCTGTTCCTACAATGGAACCCAGTCCCATCATGATGGCGCCTAAAAGCCCTATTTGTTTTTTTAGTTGCGGCGCTCCCGCTTCCTGTTGATGTTTGTTTACTGATGTCATTTATTCTACCTATGGAAAAATCGGCCTAAATGCTGTTGGTGCGAGATAAACCAAGTATCTATAAAAGTACTTTTTAGCGATTCCCTATAAAATTAGCATAGAAACGGGCTGGTCTCCTGCGAAACCAGCCCGCGGCCCTTCACGATTTGGGTTCCGTCATGGCCGCTTCGGAACCGCGCTCGTAATGTTCAAAGGCCGTTTTTAGGCCAGTCAACACTTCGGCGGTAGTCTCGAAGACCGCCTGCGCCTTTGGCTCATCTACCTTGCTGGTGTCCTCTCGCAGGTGCCTGATTAACTCATCCAGCATCCCCTTAATTTTGGCCGTGTGATGGCGTGGATCATCTTCGGGATACGCCTTGTTGGTTTCTGTCATTATTGTCACCTCCTTTTTTTCTGTTATATCCATGACCGTTATCGAATTTCGATAACGGATTTCGATATGAGCAAGGCACATGCCAAGCATGTGAGTAGTTCCTTTTTAAATTAGCTAAAAATTCTATGAGGTAAAAGTTTTAGGCGTATTCAAACAATCCCATAAATCCATAATCCATATGCAGTTGCATGTGGCAATGAAAAAGTGTGAGGCCAGGATTATCGGCAGTGAAGTCCACTTCCATTTCCTGATATCCTCCCAGCATGATGACATCTTTTATCAAACCGCCAGTGGCTCGGTTGCCCATTTTAGTCAGTTCGAAACTGTGCCGGTGTAAATGCATCGGGTGGATATCGTCACTTGCATTACGCATCCGCAAGCGATACCGCTTTCCCTTATTTAGCTTCCATCGTGGCTGGTTATTACTCATCGAGAACGCACTGCCATTGATGGTCCACCGATTGAAACCATGCTCCGCAGCATTTTCCTTGGCAAATAACATATCGATAATTTCGTCTGGATGTGGTACAGCTGTGTTGCGTTTCGTGAACAGGGTGTAGTCCCACAAGAATGGCTTGGGCGCAATCCATTGAGGCTTCCCTTTTTGCCCAGCATACTCAATGACAATTCCCATACCTCGATTACGATCATCATCGGCAAGATCGCCAAGCACCCATATTCCTGGATTCTTCATTTCCACAATCGCGGACACTCTTTCCGCCGTTCCTAACCATAGCACCGGCACTTCCGCAGCAACTGGAACTGGATTACCATCCAGCGCCACTACTTTGAAAGTGTGTCCCGGTAACGCAAGGCTGCGTATTTCCGTAGCGCTGCCGTTGAGGATGTGAAATAGAACCCGTTCGTGCGGTTTTACGCGAACCGGCTCTCCGTGTCCCAGCATCCGGCCATTAATCGAAAATAGTTGGTATCCCACTTCATAGCCGTGTTGCATCCCTTTTGACAAAGACGCTTTCATGGCAGATTCTCCCGCATCTTTCAAGCTTTCCACCTGCGTTGCTGGCGCCAAAAAATCCATTGCCATATCGCCACCTTTACTGAAAAATGGCTCAAATTCTTTCAATACCAAAAAAACTTCCCGGTCATAAGCGCCTGGCTCACGTGTTGGTTCAATATACACTGGCCCCACTTGTCCTGTATAGTGGCCGGCGTGCAAATTTGAACCAGCGCGTGTGTGCGTGTGATAGAAACGAAACCCCGAAGGCCCAGGAACAAATGTAATGCGCCGCATGCCATGCGCGGGGATAAAAGGCGTTCCTTCCTCTTCCGCGCCATCCACGCTATCCGGCAGAAACTGGCCATGCCAATGTAGTTGCTCCGGCGTATCCGTATCATTATAAATATCCACGGTTATTCGCTGGCCCTCTTTCAGGCGCAAGAGCGGACCGGGAAATTGGCCGTTATAAGTTGTTGTGGAAATAATTTTTTCGGGTGCAAGTTCCACTAGGCCTGTTTGAATGCGAATGACGTGATCGGCTTTGTCTCTGTTGTTATCGACAGACATGCTGTTAGTGAGTAGAGCTTGCGCGCTCGAAGGGCGCGTCAGGAGCAGCCCCGCTCCCATACCGCCGATTGTTTGCAAAAAGGTTCTTCTGGAAAGATTCTGTGTCAAGCCGTGAGGCTTTTGTGTAGATGTCATGGTTGAAACCTTATGTGCACCGGATGCATAAAAAGTACTTTTATACGAATTTTGTGCTGTTCAAGATCAGCATTCATTGTCATTGAGAACCTCTTCCACCAGTTCGCGAATTTTAGGTTTCAACTGAACCAATGCCTTTCGTCCAGCCGGCGTGATGCGATAATACTTTCGCACTTTACCTTCGACAACCTTTTTTTTACAGAGAAGATACCCTGCTTTTTCCAAACCATGTAGGAGCGGATACAACGTTCCAGGACCAACATGATAGCCATGTTCCCCCAGCTCTTCCATAAGCTCCGCGCCGTATACAGGCGCTTGCGTAGCATGGTACAGCACATGCACACGCATGAAACTCAAAGAAATGTTTTTAAATATCTGATTGGTTGAATTGTTCATCGCTATTGATTATCAATATTGTTTCTCGATATTGATATATTATAGCAGGGGCAAATTGTGCGTCAAGGGTGCGTGCGATCTCTTTTACCTTTAGTTCTTTCTGTAATAGCAATAAATAAACTTTTGCCCTGTTCCAAAAGGTGTCTGGTGATATTCATTTGTGCTGTGCACCAAATCAAAACGATCCCCAAATTCATGATGCAAACTATCTGGATTATAGCGGACGATCTCTAAACCGCTGCAGTGAGAGGGACCATCAAGAGCGAAGGTCGCAATAATGACATGGCCTCCTGTTTTGACAGAGTTCAGGACAGCTTCCACATATTTTTGGCGGTCTTCAGCCTGCGTCAAAAAATGAAAAACAGCCCGGTCATGCCAAACATCATAAAAAGCGTGGGGAAGTTGAACTTTAGTAATATCTGATTCTATCCAATTGACGATATTTGCACGCGCACCTAGCCGTTTTTGGGCAACTTGAAGGGCTTTTCCTGAAACATCAAGAACGTTGATGCTTAAATAACCCCTGTCCAATAAATCATCTACCAGAGTTGATGCACCACCACCAATATCTATAATCTGACCAGCCTTATCTACTCCCGTATCCTCAATAAGCTGCAATGATAATTCAAGGTGTTTCTGAAACCAGCTTACTTCGGTAGAACTTTTTGTTTCGTAAACTTTTTCCCAATGAGTTTTAGTTTCCATGTTCTTCAATTATGACAATGTCCTGATGTGATAATGCCGCTCTCAAAATTAACGTAAATTGCACTACACAGATCCCTGAATTGCCTGTCCACAAGGATGTGCGGCGTTGCCGGTTTCAAATTGCAAGGTGATGTGTTCGATGCCAAATTGATCGTGCAGTTCCTTGCTGGCTTGCTCCAATAGCGCGTCGTCGCAGCTGGGCACTGCTCGCACCAAATGGGCAGTGAGCGCGGTTTCTGTGGTGCTCATTGCCCAAATGTGTAGGTCGTGCACTTCCGAAACGTCCGGTAACCCCTCCAAGTATTTGCTGACTTTTGGAACTTCGATTCCTTCAGGAACTGCATCCAGAGCCAGATTAACCGAATCTCGTAATAATCCCCAAGTGCCCCACACAATTACTGCCACGATAATCAAACTCACCACCGGATCAAGCCAAACCCAGCCGGTGAAAAGAATGACAAAACCAGCCAGCACAACACCGGCGGAAACTGCGGCATCCGCGGCCATGTGCAAATAGGCGCCGCGAATATTCAGATCGCCTTTGCTGCCGGACATAAATAGAAATGCCGTAAAGCCATTGATCAAAATTCCAATTAGCGCCACCCAGATGACGATTTCCTCGCCCACTGGAGCTGGATTTAAAAGACGTCCGATAGCGGCCCAAGCGATAGCGCCCACTGCCACCAAAAGGATAATCGCGTTAAATAAAGCCGCCAGAATTGAAGAACGCCGCAATCCATACGTGCGCCGTTCGGTAGGCCGCCGTCGCGCCAATGCAATAGCGCCCCAGGCCAATAGTAATCCAAAAACATCGCTGAGATTATGCCCCGCATCCGCTAGCAAAGCCAGCGAATGCGCCAATCCACCAAAGCCTGCTTCTGCGATTACAAAGCTGAGGTTAAGCGCAATGCCGATGGCAAAGGCGCGTCCGAAATTGGCAGGTGCGTGGCTGTGCCCTAATCCGCCGTGCGAATGTCCCTGGTGATCGTGTGCGTCGTGAGCGCAATGTTCGTGTGTCATATTCGTGTTCCTTTAATGTTGATTATTCCTTGTATTGTGCCGGTGTCGGTGATGAATGTCGGGGAAATGAGGATGGCTGTGTGTTAATGGCTCATGAATGTGCGCATGGGTGTGCGGTTCGCGTGGATCTATTCCCGGTGGATGCGCGTGTTGATGGTGCTCATCATGGACGTGACGGTGTGAATGTTCCAAACGTTCGTGAGTATGCAAATGCTCGTGCCGTTCCGTAAGATGCAGCCACACGCCAATCGCCATCAGCCCGCCCGCTGCCATAAAAAGTATTCCGGCTGATTCGTGCAATAGCAAGAATGACAATGCCGCGCCCACAAAGGGCGCAATTGAAAAATAGGCTCCGGTGCGAGCTGTGCCAATGTGCCGCAATGCTATTACGAAAAAAGCCAGACTTAAGCCGTAGCCAAAGAACCCCACTACAAGTGCACCAGCAAATATTGATAATGAAGGTAGCCGCGCGCCTATTGCCAGCGCGATGATTAAGTTGACACATCCAGCCGTTAGGCCTTTAATCGCTGCCACCTGAAATGGATCGTTGGAGGAAACTTTCTGGGTTAGATTATTGTCAATTCCCCAACAGGCGCACGCAGCTGCAACCAAAATTGCGCCAGAGGAAAACGCTAATCCCGCTCCCGGCTGCCACGATAAAATTAATCCGCCGCCGATGATGGCAGCCATTCCCAGCATAATGCGCCGGTCGAAATTTTCGTGAAAAGCATACCATGCTAAAAGCGCGGTGAAGACGCCTTCCAGATTCAGCAATAAAGAAGCTGTAGAAGCTGCGGTGTTTTGTAATCCGAATAAGAGCAACACCGGCCCCAGCACGCCTCCAAAGAAAATCGCGCCAGCTAACCACGGCCATTGTGCGCGCGACACAGTTGCTTCATCCGCGATAAAAGTACTTTTACGCCGTATTAATCGTAATAGCGATAGCCCAATGCCAGAACCCAAATACAACAAACCCGCCAGCAAGATGGGCGATATTTCGCCTAATAATAACTTGGCAAATGGAGTGCTGGCGCCGAACAACGCCGCTGCCAACAGCGCAATTCCAACGCCTGCGGGCAGGCCTTTTGGGAGAATTGAAGATGTAGGATTATTTTTCATTTTTGCTCGCAGCGGGAAGGAGCCTGGCTGAGTTCATGATAAAAGTAAGTTCCGATCCCACATGAATCAAAACCGCCAGCAATGGATTGAGAAAACCAAACGCGGCCAGTGCCACGCCGATGATATCTACGATAAGCGTGCCGGTGAAATTTTGCATGATAACACGTTTGCAACGCCGCGCAATTTTGAAGGTTTCTACAAGTTTTAAAAGATCGTTACCCAGCAAAACGACATTGGCGCTTTCTCTGGCTACGTCGGTGCCTGAACCCATTGCGACGCCAACGTCAGCTTGCATTAACGCGGGCGCGTCGTTGACGCCATCGCCGACCATTGCCACAGTTTTGCCTTGTTCTAAAAGTACTTTTATATGCGCTAATTTCTCATCGGGCAGTAACTCCGCTTTGATTTCGTCAATGCCCAATTGCGCGCCGATAGCATTAGCGATAGGCGCGGCATCACCGGTTAAAAGCAACGTGCGCAAACCCATCTTGCGAAGTTCGCGGGCGGCGGCTATCGATTCGGGACGCAAAATATCTTGAATTTGTAAAGTGCCCAACACGCGTCCGCCGCGTGCCACTATTACTTGTGAATGCTCACTTTCGCCAGTCATCAAAGCGGAGATATCGATTCCTTGTTCTTGCAAAAAATCGCTATTGCCAACAACGATCAATTCGTCTTTCACGATACCGGTAATACCTTTGCCAGGCGTGTAATGAAAGTTTTCCGGTTCGGTAATAGGCAATGATAATTCCGTTGCCTTTTGAAGAATAGCTCTTGCCAGCGGATGTTCGGAAGGACGTTCTACAATGGCAGCAGCTTCCACCACGCTGCGTTCGTCGATGCCGGGAATTGCGTGGACGGCGCTGACGATGGGAGCGCCCATTGTCAATGTACCGGTTTTGTCGAGCACCACAGTATCTACTTTTCCCAGGATTTCCAGATACAATCCGCCTTTGATAATGGCGCCATGACGGGCGGCGCGTCCGATGCCGCCTAAAATAGCCAGCGGAGTTCCTGCCGCGATGCCGCAAGCGCCAGCCACGATGATAACGGAAATGGTTGATGTTGCGTTGCGCGTAATCAAAAAAGTTAGCGCCGCGCAGCCAAGGGCGAAATACACTAAATAACCAGCCAGCCGGTCGGCGGTTTTTTGGATGGGCGCGCGCGACTTTTCGGCCAGTTCCACCGCTTCGATGATTTTGCCAAAAGCCGTTTCCCGTCCAATGCCTGTGGTGCGCACTTCCAACGCGCCTGATTGATTGATGGTTCCCGCATATACTTGCGCGCCGATGACTTTTTCCACCGGCAACGATTCTCCCGTAATCGCCGATTGATCGATAGAAGAATGTCCTTTCACAACAACGCCATCTACCGCAATGCGTCCGCCGGGTTTAATGATGACCACATCGTCTATTGCAATCTCACTGACATTGATGGACTGCGCATTTCCGGCGCGGCGCACTTCTACGCTATTAGGCAGGAAATCAAGAAGATCTTTAATAGCTTTGCGTCCGCGCCCCACCGTCAATCCTTCCAACACTTCAGCGATTAAAACAAACAACACAATCACTAACGCCGTGAAATATTCACCAATCGCCATTGCCGCTACCAGCGCGATGGTCATGGATAATTCCATCGTCATGCGGCGTTCGAGGATATTTTCAATGGCTTCCTTAAAAATCGGATAGCCGCCGATAATGGTCGCCACTACTGCGATGACGTCAAAACCGGCAAAACCTTTCCATAACTGAAACCAGCTTGCAATCACTGCAAACAACACAAAACCGATGCGAATAAGTTCCGTCATTTTGAGCGGATGATCATGTTCCTCATGATTATCGTGTGTATGTTGAGCGGATACTATTGTCGATTTTTCCATTCAAAAATCCTTCTGCTCTGCTTTACTTTAAATAAGTTTTGACGACTTCAATCAGTTCATTGGCAGCTTCAATTTGTGCAGGCGAAGGTGCATGACCGGGGGCGATGACGTGGTCGCGGATATGGCCTTCCATCACTTCCGCCATTAAACCGTTCATGGCCCCACGGCATGCTGCGATGGTTTGAAGAATTACAAAACAGTCTTCATCATTCTCTTGTAGCAGCAATCGTTCAATGCCGTCAATTTGGCCACGGATGCGGCGCACACGGTTAATTAGTTTCTTTTTATCCCGAATGGTATGAGTCATTATTAGATTTCCTTGAAGTTCATTTATTATTAAAAAACAGTATACCCCAGTATATCATAAACTCTTATTTTTTGATGGGATGAACATGCCGCGTTAGAATTCTCCTCGGTATACTCGATTACGAAAAACGGTTGTACCAAAATTTAAGAATAGTGAAGTTGTTAGATGGAAAACTGGCAAAAAGTTGCTGAATACCGTTAGGGTCAACACAGTTTGCTATTGTTCCGGGAGGGCTGGAGGCTATTGCGGTGATTGTCGCTTTAAGGCTATTTTATGGGGCACAAATCAAAATTACCTGCAGCCCATGATGTTGCAGGTGAGGTGGCTACCTTGTTTATTGACATTGCTGTTGCAATGTTTCTTGGCGTGAAGAATTGATCTACGTTCAGATTGGATCCAGCATTGCTGGATCCAATCTGAACTAACCAGTCTTACGCATTAGGCGCAAAACTGTTCTCCAGATGATTAAAAATCTCCTTCCAATCCTTCATCTCTTTAGTGGGTGCTGTCGTGGATAATATGACACTGCTCCACATGGTCGAATAACCAATATATCGCTTGCGAACTGTTGGTGCATTCGGCTTTCTTACCTCAAACTCCCAGGTGCTGGCATAATGGCTTCCGAGGACGGTCGTTCCCATGGCAATCCGCTTATATTGCTTGCCGTACCGCGCCTTCTGGTCGTTCTCCATTCCTGTCCAGTCGATTACAGTTGCATAAGTGGGTGTAGAACGTTCGCCCAATTCGACTACCGCCGAAATGTGCGGCGATTCGGAGCGGAAGTAGGTTGTGCGATATTTCCCGTCGGTTTCCGGATTGACCTGCCAAGCGGTTGGATATTCCATCGAAAATCCAAATTCACTTTGGTGCTTTTGCCAGTTGTCTTTCACTGGCCCCAGCAATTCCTGTGAGTGCAGGTGGACATCGTTGTTTAGCTGATCCTCCAAGCGATGGTCGCCCAGTAAATAAAGATAATGGGATCCCAGCCAGAGCCTGTCTTCAATATCGCCACCCAGAAATTTGTGCCCCTGCGTTTCTTTCTGAAAAAGATAAAGCTGTTCCAGTGATTGGTAGAGTTTCTGTTTCTGATTGCGGAATGCCGCAGCTTTCGCCGTTTGTATTTTGGAAAGCAGCGGGTATTGAGATTCCAGGCGTTCCAGACCAGCCGAGCGCAGATGCTCGCCGCCCCAGGCGGTGACATCTTGCGGGTCAACTACTTGCGTATCGACGTGACCATCAACATACAGGATGGCTACCTGGCCACTGTGGTTGGGCGACAAATTGGTAGATTCCGTTGTTGTTTCGTTATTTGCCGGTTTCTTGCCCCAGATACTGAATGGCGGGATCAGATTACTGTCATGCAGGTCGCCTCGATCGGCTACCAGGATCATCCTGCTGGAGTTATCGCCTTCGGCGGTTTCGATCGCTCTTCCGTAAAATACCGGATTGAACGCGTAACCTCCCGTGGTTTCGCCATCACCTCGGGTGCCTCTATTGCCGGGGCATTTAAACGTGTCCGCATCCAAGCCCTGCTCCCGCAACAGCGTTATCCAAGTGACGCGCTTGCTGTTTCTAGTGTATTCCGCAGGTGGATATTTCCCGTCGTTGTCCTGGCGATATTGATTCAATGCTTCGCCGATGCGCTGCAGATTTGCGATGCATGCTTCACGTTTACCGGCCGCCGTGTAAGGATGAATCGCTACCTTGATCGAGTTGCCGGTGGCGTAGAGGATCGGAATCCCGATGAGGCAAAATAAGCCAAGCACCAGGCACACGCCACCGGCACCCAGTAGCCATTGGTTGATGGGTGGCAAGTGGACGAACCATTCTTTTGAAGGACGGATTTGGTCAAGATCGATTTTAGGGTTGGGTGATTCGTTTAGCATGTGAAAATGTGTGCTCCTTCATTTTGTTGGTGTTAGCTTCCGGTGAGTCTTGTTTTGTGATTTTCCTGTTTGGTGTTGCTCCAGATTGGCTCCAGTATTCGTTCCGGTTTTATTGTGTCTTGCCCGCTGACCCAGAACATGCTTTGGCCGGCATCCAATTTTTGGATGGATTTGAGAATGGTGCCGGCGCGCTTTTCTGTCGGTGCTACGAAGAGCACACGGAATCCGACGTTCGGTGCGCAAAAGTACTTTTGTGCAAATTCTCCGCTTTGCCAGAAGGCATAATAGTTCCGGCATTTTTCAGTGAGAATGCGGCTCGGTTCTGATCCGAGATCAACTTCTAAAAAATAGAAGAGTTTGAGGTTGGAAGTTTTGAGGGTGAATCCGGCGTCTGGGATGAGCGTGACTTTACGCGCAGCGACGCGAAACTTTGCTTCACCTGAAGTCTGCCATTCCAAGATTTCCAGGGACGGTGCGGCACAGGCCGTTGCCAGCGAAACGCGGAATTGGTTGATCGAAAGGATGTGTTCCAACGCGGCGAGTTTGGGCATTTGTGACGGTGCGCGCACGGTCACTTCGCCGTGTTTCAGACTCAATGACTTCGCACCCTCGCTATCCAATAGATACACCGGTTCCTGCATTCCGGCGATCGAAGGTCGCGCCAGACGGTGTACATATTTGCCATGAAACAGCAGCTTCAATCGCCGGGTTAAAGTGAACCGCGAGACGAATCGCAGGTCAGGATTTACGTCACCGCCGCGCAGCAGTTCCAGTTGCGAGGTGGTCAAAGCACGATACCGCCATAGGTCTTCGAGTAGCGCTGAATCGCGCTCTTGCAACAGGCAGCGAGGCGCCTGTGATGAGCGGCGGAAGCGCGGTAGCGGCATGGCGGTTTGCTGCGCAATCGTGGTTGTGTTGTTATCCGAAGAACTCATGGGTAATGTGTTTGCCCTATATCATTTGCCTGTATGGTAAGTGCTCAAAAACTGTATGTTTCCGTCCATATAGGCAAAACGTATATGCCGTGATTGCCCGGCACTTCCATTTGACCGGTAATATCGCGGGTTTTGTAAGGGATTGCAGCGATTCTGGCATGCGTTGTCTGCTCGCCCCCTTTCTGTGCAATTTTTCGCCGACAACCCTGTTTTGGAGTGGCACTTTGAATATAAATTGATTCATTCGTCTGCCACCCCAAAACAGTCCGGCTCGAGCAGTGGCGTATCTGTCAATTGATGCTGCCCGGATACTGCAGTAGTTATGTCTTCCCCGCTCTCGCCGGACGCTTCAGCGCCGCGGCCGGATTCTCGCGATTCCGCCTCATCTTGTTGCGAAATTGGCGGGACAGCGGCAATTACTGAAGGCTCTGGTTTCGAATATCTGGCGGATGCCTTTTGCTCATCGGATGTTTTTTTCTTCGACGTTTTTTCCGCCTCTTTGCGCTCCGCTTCCGCACGCTTTTCAGTCTCTTGCTCCTCCGCCTGACGCTTTGCATCAGCGACCAATTCTTCCTCCACTTCCCGGCGTGGCCGGCAAATTGATTCGCGGCTCTGGCCGCGAATTTCCTCCACAAAATTCATCCCTAATACCGGCGATGGCGGAAGGGTGTTAATGTTGTAGGAATCACCGGCACTCCCCACACGGGCGATGGCCTCGCCGCGTTGGAGGCTGACCAGCTCGTGGCTTTTGTAACGTCCGGCGAATTCTTTCTCCAAGAGTCTTCCGCTATCGCTGCTGACGCGAAAGGAAACCAGTGTGCCGGCATTACTGAGGATAGCCACTTGAAGATGCGTCGAAAGTTGCTCCAAAAACTGGTTCGCCATGACCAGCGACAACCCGGCCTTGCCTGCTTCAGAAAGAATCGTTTCGAAACTGCTGACGACAAAGTTCTGAAATTCATCGACATAAAGCGTGAATGGTGTACGTTCTTCTTTTGCCAACCGCAGGCTTTGCATGGCGGCGATCTGGAGTTTCGAGACCAGCACGGCTCCCAGGAAATGAGCGTTATCATTACCGATCTGACTGCCGGCCAGATTCACCAGCAGAATCTGTTTATTACGGATAACGTCCGCGAAGGAAAGTTTGCTTTGCCGCCCGGCGATGATATTGCGTACCAACGGGCTGGAGATGAGCAATCCCAATTTATTGTAGAGCGGCGAGAAACTGCTGGCCGGATAGCCGTAAAATTCTCCGTGCCAGAACGCTTTCAACTCCGGGTCATCCAATTCAGCGACAACACGGCGGCGGAATGCCTCATTGGAGAGCAGTGGTCGAACGTCTCGCAGTGTGTATTTTGCTCCGCTATGTCGATTTGCCGATAACAACGTCAAAATCACATGACGCAGAATATGTTCCAACCGGTCGCCCCAGCTGGCAGCAAATAGACGCCGTAAGATGGAAAGCAAGTCGGAACACAGCAATCGCTGTTCGTGCTCATTGGTAGCTTCCAAAAGTCCGAGTGACAGTGGGAATTCGCGATCTGATAAATCAAGATATAGCACATCTTTCTTTCGATTCGCAGGAATCCGTTCCAGGATATCCAGCGCCAGATCGCCATGCGGATCGATCAGACACAACCCTCTATCGTTTGCAATGTCTTGTGAAATCAAATTCTGCAGCAACGTACTTTTGCCCATACGCGTTGCGCCTAGAATATAGGCATGCCGGTTCCTGAACTGCTCCGGCCAGACCAGCTTTTGTTCCTGATGCCGAAAGTGATGGATGCCAATCGTCACGCCCTCCGCGTGCAGTAATTCATCCGACAAACTTCTGGCGTTTGGATCAAGGCGCAGCAATTTGGGATGTTGCAGCGTATGGCCCGGCGGATGCACCAAGCCTGCCAGTTCCGGTAACGAAAGCAGTAATCCACTGCGATGACTGGTGCGATCAAAAACGGTAGTGATGATGCCATTGGCCGGTAAGAAATTGGCAGATGGATTTGTGGCATCGTGATTGGCAAGCGCCAGAAGGACGTTCCCAGTTTGACCTTGCGCCTGATTAAATGCGCTCAGAGCACCGCCGATTTTCTTGCAGAGCGCAAATGCCTTTGCTTGGCCTTCCTCACTAATGGCAAAAACACGAATAACCACCGCATACAGCGGGAATCCCGTTTTGACGCGGGCGGCGGTGACCATGGGATTTTCATGGCGATAGAAATTTCCTTCCGCTGGAGGCGCATCAAATTCTTCTGCGACTTCAAGCCAAGCGTCATTCCAACAACGGTTAGCCGGAGTAAACAGTATCTGTAAACCGGCAATTTCACCCGAATCCAGTGCACCCAGCGCCGCCACGACACCGGCCAGTAGATCCGCAGTCAGGCTGTGGGAACAGGCAATCGGCAGGAATGCGAAGTGTTGCAAACCGAATTCAACGACAAAGGAGTTTTGTGCGGCACGTTGCTTTAATTCAGTCGGAATGCGTTCCTTCAAAAAGTCCGGACATTCCGCAATATTGGCTTTAGGCCAATGTATTTGGGCGACGGATGTCATCCCCTGGGCGGCGTCTGGGGCACAGGTGATTTGGTAAATGATTTCCGTATTGTCCGCAAGAATCTCAAAGGCAACCGGCTGATGGGAAAAGGGCAATCCACTTAAAAACGCTTCCGCGGAATCAAGACTCACCTTTTGATCGGCAGGCAATTGCAGGGAGACATGGCTTAATGCGCTGTGATGGGTTTGTGGATATTGCCGCGCCAAATCCTCCCGTGTCTCCGGCTGGTAGGGAACAAACGGCGGTTCGATAGCTACCAGATATGGGTGGAGATCATACCCACGGCAGCGCCGTTCCCAGGCATACACATATTCCAGGCGAGCGTTGCTGTTATCGGGAACAGGAGCGTTCCAGTCCGGTTCCCGATGCTGTGGCTTTTTGGTGTGCCAGACCCAACTCATGCTGCTGCCTCGGGCGCAACATCAGCTCCGGGAACAGTGGAGTCCATCGCAAAAAGCGGCACGGGCGCTGCAGGTGGATAACCCGTCGTCTGCGCTGCAGAAAGATGAGTTCCTGAAAACTGTGTTTGCTGCGGCTGATAGGGCTGACCTTGTGGTGCTTGCTGATCCTGGTAAAAAGGGTTCTGATAAAAGGCGTGCAGGACGGGACGGCGCTCCAACGCTTCCAATGGCTCCAATCCTTTTTCCTCTCGGTATTCATCGATAATGTCGGAAAGGATTTCATGAACGGCAGTGGTGAACATGATGGTCGCGTCAAATTGAAACAGTGTTTGTCGTGAAAAGTACTTCCAAGCTTTTTTCGAGAAAAGGATTCGCAGGTTAGCGCCTTCCCCCACGTGATAATCACTATATCCCCAGGAGGATATAAAGAGCCCCGCCGGAGTTTGGCCCGCGTAAATGTAGCACTTAAGATGCTGGTATTTAACCAACAGATACATCGGGCGGTCAGCGAAGAGTGACGGTCTGGCGAAGAGCCGGTGCGGCCCGAACCCCATACCGATGAGAACAATCTCAACGGGCGAATCTTCGCCTTCAGGTAAGCGGTCTTCCAGTGAAACCTTCAGCGTTTGGTAGATTTTGCGATAGAAGCGTTCCGCAGGTTCGTCCAGAACCGGTACCAGCGTGCGCCAGACGCTGATTTGTTCCCCTACTTTTGGTTGTCCATACAAGCGCGCGCCAAAAACAAGGAAGATGATGCCGGCCACAAACAAAAAGATTCCGAGCACATAAAACACGAGATTTCTCCAAATGCATAGTTTGTGAGAATCTACAGATTAGATACTTCACAATATTTGGAATTATTATACATCTTTTTTGAGAAGTCTCAAAATGTGCCTGTATTGTGGCAATAAATCTATTCATTTTTGCTTGCGCGCACGCAATGATAATTGAGTGTCTTGCGCCCGCGCGCTAACGTAAGGCGGAAGAGTTTGGCGGGTCAAATAATCCGTCAAAAATCCCGCTCTTTGACAACAGGGAGATTCCCATGTTAATGACACAAGTGTCAACTCAAGAACTGGCTGCGAGCGACGAGATGGCAATGCCACTCGAATCTCAAAGCTACACGAAGAAGATCACCTTTGACGAGGTGCACGAGAGAGTTTGCAACGATGACAAAGGCAAATGGGACGTCGTATTGCCATCGTCGGAAGTTGCCATGCAATCGGGAAAGATTTTCTTTCCCGATTGCAAAGCATACGAGTGTGAATCAGGGCTTCAATTATCGAATTGGGCCACGGGGCAAATGTGCAGTCGGCTCAACATTCCGGCAGCGTATTTTAAACGCTGTCCTGCAGAGCTGCAGGATGAACAATTCAACTGGTGGAATGGCCAAGATGGCGAGGCGTTGGACGTGGAAGATTTTACTACCGACATAATGCCTGACGGTCGTCTATACACCGGTCAGGGGAAAACCGATCGTTGGCTATTGCGTGCCAAAGGTGAATCACTGCGTGCCGTGCTCACTGATCGCTATACGCCAATCGACAACCGGATGTTAGTGCAATGTTTGCGCAGAACACTGCCGCCACGGCTGCAAATCCAATGGATTTCAGTGGATGATGAATCGTTTCATTTACGCCTGTTTGATCCTGAATTGCGCATTGAAGTTCGTGATGGTGATCCGCTCATGGCCGGATTGCACATTTCAAACAGTGAAGTGGGCAAACGTTCCGTGACCATTGATTCAATTGTCTATCGTCAGGTTTGCACGAACGGATTAATACGACTCGTTAAAGGCAAAAGCATTCTGCAGCAACGTCATATTGCCGTGTCACCAGCGCATTTTATCGCGCTGTTAAAACGGGCGATGCTGCAAGCAGTTATCGCCTCGCATGAATTTCTGGAGCAGATGGCCTGGTCATCTCGCGAACCGATCCGTGATGTGGAAACAGAGATGAAAAACCTCGTTTCTGATTGGCATTTGAGCCAAGTATTTGTGGAGAAAGTGGAGTTGTGTTTATTGCATGAAGAGCGAGCCAACCAGGAAAATCTGTTTGGCTTGGTTAACGCTCTCACGCGCGCAGCGCAAAATCTGGATGCCGAGCAGCGGTACGACATGGAAGTATTTGCCGGCAAGTTCCTGGAGCGTAAATTGTCGCAGTCGCAACGCTCGGCTAACTTAGTTGCATTACCGCATCCAGCGGTTAGTGCAGCAAAAGTACTTTTGGGTGCGGAAGAGGTGGAAGTATGAATACGCTCCTCGAAAACCCAATAGTGCCTATACAAGAAAGTATCGAGGATGATTGCGTCATCAAGCTCAGCGCAACGCGGGTTAAGGCGTATTTGCAATGTCCCCGGCAATATCGCTTCCGTTATGTCGATGAAATTCCATCGATGCTGACAGGCGCTCTGGCCTTTGGCCAAGTGATTCATCAGGTGTTGCATAACTTGCAAATGTGGCGACTGACACAGGGTGAGCCACTTTCTGAAAAGGTCGCTTTGTATGATTTTTCCCGACTTTGGGAAGAGATAGATCGAGACCAAAGTCCCCTATTCAAAACGGCGACGGAGTTTGGTGAATATGCAGATCTGGCCAGATTGATACTGGCAGGTTATGTGGAAGCCCATCGCGATAAGCCGCCGCCTATTTTGCTGGAGTATCCGTTTGCGATTGCTCTGCGTGATGAAGAGACGGGCCGTGAGTTTCTGTTGCGCGGCATTATCGACCGGGTAGACCTGGCTGATGACGGTCTGGTGATTGTCGATTATAAGACCAGCAAGCGCAAACCATCGCCCAAGCAATTGAATGAAGATTTGCAGCTGACGATATATACCTTTGCTGCCAATCGTTTGTTTGAGCAGAAGGTTAGACAAATCATCTACTATCACTTGCGTGACCAGACGGAACTACAGGTAACGCGTAGCGACGGTGCCATAAAAGTACTTTTACGGGAGACGCTGCCGCAGGTTGCGGACGGTATCGCTCGTGAACGCTTTGATCCGCAACCCGGTTACTATTGTCGCTTTTGTGACTACCGGGAAATATGTGCTGAGGAAGGCGGCGTTGATCTTCGACGTTACGAGCCTCGTGAAAACTGACGCATCTACCGATGTATACAATGAGAAAATCAGGATGTGATGAACATGGCATACGCCACACAAATTACAATTGGCACCGGACGAAAAGTCAGTGTCAATTATCAGAGCCAGGAAGTCCAAGTTGGTGTGACTTACCAGTTAGAACGTGAAGACCAAAACCTTCTGCAACTGGTGGAAAACAAAGCTGCGGAAATTGAATCCGTGCATCGCAGACTTTGGAAAAAACTCAAGTCTGAACGAGCGCAGCAAGATGCGTCAGATCAGAATAACGGAAACGGTGCGCTGCCGGAGCAACCGGCGAATCAACAAAACTATTCTGAATATCAGAATGGTGAAAGCACAGATAATGGATATTCACAAAACGGCCATTCAACAGAGAATGGTTCGTCCAATGGATATCACACATCAAATGGCGGTTTCAATGGAACCTCCAATGGAGCGACCATTACCGAACCGCAAGAGCGAGCTGTTTATGCGCTCACTCGCAAAATTAAAATGGATCCCGAAGAAGTGGAACGGACACTTCGTATGCGTTTCGAAAAGACGCATATCCAACAACTCACCAAGCGTGAAGCGTCGCAGTTCATTGACGAATTGCAGCGCAAACAACGCCTCCAAGCTGGGCATCGCTAAGTCGCGATGCTGGCATCAAACCCGCACCTATTGCAGATGCGGGTTTTTTCTATCGTGTAAAAGTACTTTTACTAAGCTGTCACCTTACCATGCAGATCATTTGTTCAAAGCGCCCAAACTTGAACCGGCAGTTTTGAGAATGGTATGCTGATTGTAGCGAATAATTCAAATATGCTTACAGCCAGCTTTTTAGCGAAGAAAACAAATCTTCCGATCTATACCGTTCGCCACTACACGCGTGTCGGCTTGCTCCAGCCGTCACGTCACTCGCAGAACAATTACAAAATGTATCAACAATCGGACGTGATGCGATTGAAATTTATCGTCGCAGCCAAGGATTTAGGATTCACACTTGCGGAAATTCAGCAAATTTTGGATGATGCGGAACATGGGCAATCGCCTTGTCCTTTGGTCAGAAAAATTATCCTTGAGCGTATCGAAGAGAATAAACGCAAATTGAAGGAAATGCAGAAACTGCAAAGGAAGATGGAAGGAGCCTTGAAGGATTGGGCACATATGAAAGATTCCATTCCGGACGGCAGCTCAGTTTGTCGTTTAATTGAGTCGGTTGCTGAAATTGAAAAATACCCCTTGACTTGATACCTACTCACAGGTTTTAAAATAAATTCTGTAACTAATAACTCAGTAGCAAAGAGGTAAAAATGACTACGGAACATTCGACAAAAACAGAATTCATCGACCCGGTTTGTGGGATGGCGATCACGCCAGAAAACGCCGCCGAAAAATACGATTTTCAAGGCAAAACTTATTACTTTTGTTCCACTGGTTGCTTGAACAAATTCAGGCAAGACCCGCAAAGCTTTCTCGAACAGAAGCAGGAAGAAGAGCCAGTGGCCGAAAGCGCGGGTGTGGAGTATACCTGCCCGATGCACCCCGAAGTCGTGCAAATCGGTCCCGGAACATGCCCCAAATGCGGTATGGCTTTAGAGCCGAAAACTTTTTCTCTGGACGATCAACCCGACCCGGAGTTTGCAGACATGAAACGACGATTTTGGATTTCCGCCGCTTTGACGATTCCGGTTTTTATACTGGCGATGGCGGAGATGCTGCCGAACTTTCATACACTTGTTTCGCCGCAACTTTCGATTTGGATTCAGTTCCTTTTATCTACACCGGTCGTCCTGTGGGGTGGACTTCCCTTTTTTGCGCGTGGCGTGCAATCCATTAAAAACGCCAGTCCGAATATGTTCACGCTAATTGCTATGGGGACTGGTTCGGCTTATGTATTTAGTTTGGTGGCGCTGTTTTTCCCACAAATATTTCCCGCTTCGATGCGCGACGCGCATACCGGACTTATCGCCGTCTATTTTGAAGCGGCGGCGGTTATCACGACGCTGGTTTTACTAGGGCAAGTACTTGAACTGCGTGCCCGTTCGCAAACTTCAAGCGCCATTAAGCAACTCCTCGGACTCGCGCCCACAACGGCGAATGTTGTTTTCGAGGACGGCAGCGAAGCGGAAGTGGATTTGGAAGATGTTCAAGTCGGCGCCACGCTGCGCGTCCGGGCCAATGAAAAAATCCCGACTGATGGCGTGATTTTAGAAGGTGAAACCACGATTGACGAATCCATGATTTCGGGCGAACCGATTCCGGTTGAAAAGTCGATTGGCGATAAAGTCGTGGGCGGAACCATCAACGGCAGACGCGCCCTTTTGATGCGAGCCGAAAAAGTCGGCAGCGAAACTCTGCTGGCGCAAATCGTCCGCATGGTCGGCGAGGCACAACGGTCGCGTGCCCCGATTCAACGATTGGCCGACATTGTTTCGGCGTACTTTGTTCCCGCCGTGATGCTTGCGGCCATTGTCGCCTTCGTCGTCTGGCTGATCTTCGGCAGCTTTGCATCCGCGATGGTTGCAGCGGTTTCCGTATTGATTATCGCCTGCCCGTGTGCTCTAGGATTGGCAACGCCGATGTCCATTATGGTTGGCACGGGACACGGCGCGCGCCACGGCGTTCTGGTGAAAAAAGCCGAAGCCCTCGAAGTTCTGGAAAAAGTCAATACCCTCGTAGTTGATAAAACCGGCACGTTGACGGAAGGCAAGCCGCGTTTGCAAACCGTTGTGCCAGGTTCGGAGAAGAAGTTCTCCGATGATGAAATCCTGCGGTTGGCCGCGAGTTTGGAAAAATCAAGCGAGCATCCACTGGCCGCCGCCATTATCAAGGGCGCGCAGGAACGCGGTTTAACGCTTAGCAAAGTCGAAAATTTCGAATCCATAACAGGGCAAGGCATCGTTGGGAGCATTGAAGGAAAAACAGTCAAAGTCCAGCGGCCAACTTCGCAAAACCCAGATCTCGAAGCCTTGCAAAGCGCCGGACAAACTGTAGTTGAAGTGTGGGTAAATGAGACAAGCGCCGGTTTTCTCGGCATCGCAGATTCAATTAAGGATTCGGCCAAAGACGCAATTATCCAACTGCACCGGTGGCAGATCGAAGTCGTGATGATGACCGGCGATAATGCAAAGACTGCCGCAACAGTCGCGGAGCAACTTGGCATCGATAAAGTTTTTGCCGGAGTCTTGCCGGAACACAAAGCCGAAAAAGTCCGGCAGTTGCAAGCGGAGGGAAAGATCGTGGCAATGGCCGGTGACGGGGTGAACGACGCGCCCGCGTTGGCGCAAGCCGAAGTCGGAATTGCGATGGGCACGGGCACCGACGTGGCGATAGAGTCCGCCGACATCACGCTTTTACAGGGCGATCTGCGCGGTATTTTGCGGGCGCGGAACCTGAGCGCGGCCACGATGACGAACATCCGCCAAAATCTGTTTCTCGCGTTTGTTTACAATGTCATCGGTATTCCCATTGCGGCGGGAGTACTCTATCCGTTCACCGGTTGGTTGCTCTCGCCGATGATTGCGGCGGCGGCGATGACCCTCAGTTCCCTTTCGGTAATTTCAAACGCTTTGCGCTTACGAAACTTGAAACTGTAAATTCGGCCATGCCGTTACAAAACGAGGCTTCCCTAAAAATTATTCGCTCTATTAATTGTTTCAGTAGATAGCAAGTTGACTTAACTTATCCATGCAGGTGGGAACAGTTAACGAACGCTGGTTTTGATGCCAGCCAGCCTGCTGTCGTAGCATGCACCGGCGTGAGTTTGTGTCAGATTTTTTGTGGAAGATGATTAGTATTCAGAAATCGAGGGATATTTTTTCTTCTAATGGTTCAGGCGTTAATCCAGGAATTGGACTTTTCAATACTGTTGGTACTACTGTTACGAGGACACCTTTTTCCATGGCATACCAGAGACACGCCCAGACAATTTCTTTGGAGCTGCGAAAGCCATCTAATTTCAATACAACTACGGAATTAGATCGGATTGCTTCTCCGACGTGATGAATAAATTCCGGTTCGTATATCTGAACAATCGTTTCGTAATCTTCAGGTGAATGCATCGGGACAAAATTATTGAGGGAGTAACAGTTCCGGTGCATCCAAATCATTTTGCTGCAGAAATTTTTGCAGCAGTTCATTTGCACGCACAATAAATGTCGGGTCTTCCTGCTCCAACTTTTCGTAATAACGGACAAAATCTATCTCATTGACCCAATCCGGAGAAAAATATTTCACAAATATTTCCCGCTCTTCGTCATCGAATATCTTCAAAGAGTCTGGATGTTGATAAATAACATCGCTGATAAAAGTGGTTTGCTGTTCGTATAATGATAGCAATTCCGCGTGATCTAATGGAGTGTTTGACATAGAAATGAATTATTGATTTTCACCATTGTATCATCTATTTTGATTCGGCTTTAGGTTTGGCCGTTTCCACTTGAAAAATGGGAATAGTAATAGAAAAAGTACTTCCTTCGCCTTGTTTGCTTTTAACCGAGATATTGCCGCCCATTTTCTCCATAATGGATTTTGTAATAAATAAACCCAGTCCGGTGCCGCTGATATTAGTCGTTTCCGGCGACGCAATGCGATAGAACTTTTCGAACAAATGAGCCTGCGCTTCTTTGCTCATACCGATGCCGGTATCGCTAATGTCCACGCGCACAAAATTACTGTTGCGAATTTCTTCGGCACTCACTGTTACCGCGCCTTCGGGTGTGTATTTAATAGAATTGCCAATGAGGTTAATCAGCACTTCCATTAACCGGTCATAATCCGCCAGCACCAAGGGAATGGGCACATACGGTTTGCGGAAATCCAGTTTTAGATGTTTTTCATCAGCGAGAAATTGCAATTGGTCAATAGTTTCGCCAATCGTTTTTACCAGATCGAGAGATTGCAATTCAACTCTCATTTTTCCAGACTCAATACGCGAGACCGAAAGTAAATCTTTGACCAGGAAAGAAAGCCGTCTGGCTGATGAATACACTTTTTCGAGATAACCGCGTGCGCGGGAATCAATCTTCCCCATATTTTCATCTAAAATCATGGACAAATAACCTTCAATAGCCGTAATCGGTGTAAACAATTCGTGTGAAGCAATGGAAACGAATTCACTTTTTATTTTGTCGTCGTCATAAAGCTTTGCCTTTTGGATAGCATTGATGGTCTGTGAGCCGATTGTCTCCAGCAGAGAAAGATCATCTTCGCTGTAAGGTTCTCCTGACTTTTTCTCACCAAGAAAGATAAGCCCCATTGGTTTTTTGCCGACAAATAAAGGAATCGCAATAGCCGCCTTTAGGAACTCCATTTGTTCTTTTGCTCGTTGTTTTAACGCGTGCTTCTTTGTAAAAGTACTTACAAGGCCAATATCCCCGGATGCTTCACGTGGTTTTTTGAGGATGGTATCTTCTTCCGCCAATTCCGCATCCAATTTGTTTTTCAGCAGCAAGCCTGGTTTCGTAAGAAAATATTGAATAGTGTCACTACTGGCATCTTGTATTAATCGTGAGGGATGTGAGTAACCAATTTGCTTGATCCGTTTAATGACAATATCCCCGTGTTCGCCAATTTGAAAAACATATATCACTGCCCGATGAAGATGCATCACTCGAACGAGGGCTTGCATTAAGAGAGTCAGGGCTTCATCAAGATTGACAATTTCGACCAGCTCTTTTGTCAAGCCAGCGGTTACTTCTTGCATGTCATATTCACGTTTGAACAAGAACCGGTCTGTTTTTACGGTGAGCCAACGGCGTAATGGTTCGGTAGAAAAGGCGACCGCACATAGCGTAAGAAAGTTGATCAGGTTTGCATAGAAACTGAAGGTTACCTTTTCACCCAATAGAGCACTCCTCAGGAAAAATGCCGAAGCGATGTATATAATAGCGATAAATATAAACAAAGTCGTGAATACAACTGTGCGACGAATGATGATGCGGATATCAAACAATTGATGGGTTAATATCGCATAAGCTACGGTTCCGATCAATGCAATAATGGAGAATGCTCCTATTTCCTGGAATGAAAAAATATTCAAGTAAAAAGGCATTATAAGATTGGTGAGGATGGCAATAACGGACATGACAAAAATGCCTAAGCCGATAATCGTGAGCTGGCTGCGAACGCGGCGCGAAGCTTGCTGGTAATATGCAAAAAATGTCAGGTATAATCCTGACCCTACGTAACCAACTATATGGACGATGTACAGCGAAAAGAGAGGGCCAAAATTGGTGACATGTTTTCCTTGATGTAAATGTTCTGAAGTATCTATCAAGGTTGTGAACAGGGTGAGCCCAATGAGGATGGCTGTTTCCAGTATCTGCCACTTCGCGTATCTATTTTTCTTAGAAGCTATTTCCGGTAGCAGCAGGTAGTAGAAAAGAATAAAACAAATGGCGAATGCAAAATTGATTCGCCCCAATACTGTCAGGAAAGAATTGTCAGGTTGCCGGTTAAAAAGAAACAGTGTTCCCAACCATCCAATGGCTGATACTGCAAACAGTGCGAAATATCGGTTCAGTAGTGCCGAGGGTTTCTTCAGGAGGACCAAGAGGGCAAGTCCTGTTAATGCGGCAGAGCAAAATAGGTAAAGGCCTAAGATGATGTAAGTCACGGCATAGCATTAATAGATGCATTAGAGCGGGAAGACATAAAATTACCCTGAACTTGGTCTCGCCATTCATCCAGTGACATATCGCTGAGCAATGACGGATCGCCGTGCGGGATAGCGTTGCGGGCGATATGGATGTAAGGAGCAGCGGTGATGGCACATCCTACTTCTCCGGCTTTGACGCTGCGGTGTTTAAAGCCGATGAAAACCTTTTCGTAGCGAACACCTAAATTTTGTGAGATCCGCTCAACCGAGCGAATGAGATTCTCAATAACAATACCTTGCTGTTCTGGGCTAACTATATCGGAATGCCCAACAGTAAGGGTTCCATGATCTTCCATATAAAGGTCAGCATTTTGGCTTCGGTCTTCTGCAATCGCTAATGCCAACGCACCGTAAATAACGCTGGGCCCAGTATGGTAGAAAGTCTTGTAAGCGCAGAGTAGATGTTGTCCGGGAGCGATCGGGAAATGTTTATCGCGAACTGTCCCATACATTGCTTGTGTCGCGGTAAATAGTGGAGTTGCATCGTAGACATGGGGAAATTGATTTTCATCTACGAGCGGATGTCTGGTGAGCTCTTGGGGCAGCAGGTCATAACCCCAGATGGCTCCATTCAAACCATTAAAAGATGACACGGTCACCATATTGGTTTGTGTGATGTTGGCGAACTCCCCTTCCGCCCGGTCAAATGCGATGATCTTATCCAATAGATCAGAGCCGCTATGGGAGCATTCAATGGGCGCCACACCAGTGGTGATCAAGGGTGTAGTGACATAGGGGTCTGTTGGCTGCATGCCGCTGGAAGAGCAATACGGTTCGAAAGGGCTGGTGATATTTTGCAGGATATGAGAAATGTTCTTCTTCATTATGATGACTCTAAAAATAGAAAAAACGGGATTGTGTCAATTTGTGTAACTCCATGGTAGACGAAAAACGGACGGCCGTATAGAGCCGTCCGTTAAGGACTTTCGTTATCGATGAGAAAGCTGGAGGATTTGCTGGTAAAAAGTACTTTTTACCGCTTTGGAAGTAACTTCTTGTTCTGCCGCATCCAATGTCATGCTGCAGGGATAGCAAGGTTCGTCCCAATGTTTTCTCAGGGGGCCGGCAATTTGTAGCGGCCATCCCAAACGGCGATAAAGCCGCAATTTGGTAGGTGTAACTTCCACCCAGAGCGAATCCACATGATTGACTCTGCAGTAGCGCCACATCTCCACACATAACAGCCAGAACAGACCTGACTGTCCGCGTAGATTAGGCTTTATTGCCAACAGGGCGATGTCTGCCATGTTGTTGCAACCTTGGAGATTCAATTCTGGCCAAACGGAAGTGCAAGGCATGCCTTCAACTTCCGTATTCCGAACGAGTTGTAGGCCTCCGGCCAGATTGCCGTCAACTTCCAATCCGAAGGAAATCGAGGACGTGGGATAAGCCCGAAGCTGATTGCTCGGCTTCCAGTTTTGTTCTTGAGCTATATTCTCAAAAAGCGTCAGAAGCGGTTCGGCTTCGTGTTGATTGTCGTATCGGATGATACGAGTTTCTGGTTCCTGTTCCAACAGGGTTTGCATGTAAATCACCTCTTTCTAATGGATTTGTGTTGTCAGATTGCGACGGATGTAGCTGAATGCCCCACATTAGCAGTTAATTTTGAAAACGTCAATGGGTTGAGGGACGATGGGTTTTGACATATATTTGACAGACAACCGATCCTTCTACGAAAAATTGAGTGTTTTCTGAAATTCAATCAATAAATATATAACACTCTCTTTAGAATGTCTACCTTTAGAGTGTAGAGTTATGGAGTGCGCTTTCCTATGTTATGTGCATGGAAAGCAAACCTATCGCAAAGCAATTTGGAGTAGTGGTTAGAAAACTCCGAACCAATCGGGGGATGTCACAAGAAGCTTTTGCTGATCTCTGTGGAGTGCACCGAACGTATATGGGAACTATTGAGCGAGGAGAAAAAACGGTTACTATCGAGACCGTTGATAAAATCGCGAAAGCTCTTAATATCAGAGTTTCGCAGCTATTTATAGAATTGGAGAAATCAGAATAGCCGAAGAGAATTTTTACAGAAATATGCAGGGGTGAATATCATGCGAAGGTTTTTACAGGAGTTCGGTATTCTTAATTGGTCCCCTTCAACATTTTGAGGGACGTTCGATCCGCGTTTTTATGGAGGGGGTGGCATTCACGACGGACAGTTCATGCGGCCTGAACTGGACACAAGTCTCTATGTTATTAGAATTGACAGAATCACACATGGGTATTGAAAGTAGCATTTCACGCGCACAATCAGGTCCACTATTTGGAAAATCGGACACACAAAATGGAACATTTTAATCGAGGATACTCGAAGAAGAAGTTTCCATTTTTTGATAACTTCTTTTAAAAAGCTAAAAAGAAAATGCGCAACTTCAATTCATAGAAGAGCGCATTTTTTCCTTTATTCCGGTTACTTAACCAGAATGTTCTTTAGCGGTGGATGTTGAACCATCCGCCTCAACTGTTGCTGACCAACCATCTACATGATTCTCACCAGATACGGACGTATGTGGATTGTCAATCTGACCTTGTGTCTGAGCGACTGCTTGAGTTCCAGCTGGCTGGCCTTGCTGCATTTCTTTAAGGCGTTCATAAACCAAACACATTGGATTATTGGTCTTGATATTTTTCAACCTCATCTTATTTAATAATCCTCAGTTATTACAGATATTTTTAACTTGGACTGAAATACTTACTTGACTTTGTTGGCGCAATTATTTATAACGAAAACTACCTGGACAGGTTGGTTGTCAGCCGCCTGTTAAACGATCCGTAGTGATGACGGACATCCAGGTTTTTATTGTATGCTATGGCGCGCTTTTTGCACGAAATTTATACGTGCACAGGAGGTGCTCAAATGGGCAGAGAACGAGCAGAAGGCGAAGGATTACATGAGTCGACTGGAGAAGGGGCAATTACAGTCAACAGCACCGATGATCCCCAGTATCCCGATGATGCTTATTACCAGTCGCAGCAAGAACCAGACACGGATAAGACTACAACGGTTTACGACTCCGAAGGCAATATCCTCAATGAGGATGATTAAAGCCAAAAGAGGTCCACAGATTAATCTATGGACCTCTTTTCATCAATTTAAATTTTTGAAATCTTCAGGAGTTTCTACTACCGGAAGTGAGTCAAATATTTTCATGCATCATTCCCTTCTCCTCAATATGAAAGTTTGGTGAAAACTGAAAAGTAGTATTGCGTGTGCAAACATTCTTCCGATACTGGGACAGTGTGGTCTGCCAAACTTGATATTGAGACGCAGGAATGACCGCTTTCCAGTTCTGGGAGCGGTTTTTTTGCGGTTCGAATTTTTTCAAATCTTTCGTCAGTTTTTTGAACGAAGTTCGAACCGGGACAAATAGTGGATTTAGTTCGAGACTGATTTCCCCATGCGCTAACAGGTATTCTTCACCTAATGCCGAAGCGATCATGCGTTTGGTTGGAGCATCACTTGCCATGAAGAGACTTCCTGCCGTCGTGGCGAACTTGGCCATGTTTTCAATTGTTTGGAAACATCCCCCTAAATTAGCGTCCGCCTGTGATAAATTGAGGCTGCTGTTGATTTCCCTTTGTGAGAGCTCTTGTTTCTTTTCGGCATATTCTGCTTCGCTAAGATGGCCTTGTAGGAATAAGTTCAGCAATGCATCCTTTTGTCTTTTCACATCCACTACAGCCTTTTGTTGCGATTCGAGCAGGGCTTGTGTTGTGTCCAATTCTTCTTGGCGCAAGTCGTTCAATACTTCCTTAACCATTTCTTCAAAGATTGGATCAATGGTAATCGTTTTTAGGAGATCATCAATTTCCGCTTCCAGTTTCTCTTCCCGGATACCTTTCTTTGTGCAAGTCCCAAAGCGGTTCGAGCAATGGTAATAAGTATGGCCTTTGGACACTTCGGCAGTGACGCGGTAGCCACAGGTCGCACAATGAACCAAACCGCTATAGGCGAATCGGTTTGCAGTTTTCTTTTGAGCCCTTTTGCCCAGAATCTCTTGTGCGCGATCATAATCATGTTTGGTCACAGCGCAGGGTAAGTTATGGGTATACATTTCTCCCTGCCACGAAAAGCATCCCGCATAAAATGGATTGGAGAGCAGTTGATGCAGTGCATTGAGTGAGAGTTCGTGCGTGGTGCTGTTTTTGTAAGCTCTTTTGCGATAACCCCACTCATCGTGCATCATCCGATGAATCTCAGCGACTGAATGTGATTTTTGTAATACCGTTTGAAATACTTTTTGAATCAAAGGGAATCGTTCGGGGTCAATCTCGACTTTTTTGGTGAGACGATTATTAAGGTAACCCTGAGGTGCTTTGAAGGGGATTTCGCCGTTCTGACATTTGAGTTTCATGCCGCGATTTACTTTGTGCGTCAGATCAACAATAAATTGTTCGCCAATGGCGCTTTCAACGGCGGTAATCAAAAGGCTGTCGCCCGGCAAGTAGACGCGATGTGGTGTCCGAATTTCTTTGATGATGCCTTTGCGAAGCATCCAGCGCAACTTCCCAGAGTCGATTTCATTACGGGTGAGCCTATCCAGATGCCAACACAGGATGGCGTCAGCTTTGCCGTGCTCGATTTTTTTCAACATATCGTTGAATATAGGGCGTCCGGGATCTTTGGCGGTACGGCTCTCTTCAAGGTTTTGCACCACATCCAAGCTTAGCTGCAGAGCAAGATCGGCAAGAACCCCGTCCTGACCTTGAATGCTCTTCAGTTGTTTGTTAGAACGCTCCTCACTGGAGCGGCGGGCATATTGAATGTATCGAAGAGAAGGCATGAATAGCGATGGCTATGTGATTGAAACTATAATTCAGTTGATGGGTGGTGTTGCAAATGATTGAATTTTTCCACGTGCTCTTTGTAACGAACAATGATCAGCAGCGCTGTAAGTTGCTCGGCAGCCTGTTTTTCCGATAAAGAAATTCCGCAGTGTTGCTGATAGAGGCGTGCGAAACGTTGAACGTGTTCTGGACGTGGGATGGGAATATCGAAAGAAAACCGAGATACGTGCTGGCTCATGCGGTTGTGTTATGAAATAACGCCTATAACCATGAGCCAGATCGAAGCTGCACTGCAATAAGATTTGCGTGAGTGACCTAACGCCACCGTACTCGGTACTACCGTACTGCTTGGCGGTTTGTCAACAATTTACTAATCGCCAATGACAAAATCGGTGTGATTAAGCTCTGCAATATCATTTTGAAATAATGCGGTTTTGACTTCATTTGGATTTAATTTTTAAATGCTACGATAGTTCTACGCCTTGTGTTCGCCTTTTGTTTGGTTTTTGTTTGTTTTCCTGGCGATCATACTTCTTGAATTCTTGCAAGCAGAGTTGCGTGGATTTCTGTGTGCGGCCTTAATGCAACAGGCGCATCGTGGATGTGTTCCAACGAACACATTCAATTGTTATAGCATTCAGCCATGTCGCAAATATCTAACCCTTCGGATCAGATTCCACGCCGTCACCTGCCGGTGAATATGTTACTCGTGGAAAATCGTATTCGCGCGTTTATGGAACATTCAACGCGCTACGCTTTCATGGGGCCAGCGCGTTTGGCCAAGGATTGTGAGGTTTCTGATGCGGCCATCTGCCGCTTGCTGGGAGGTTATAGCAGTCCTTCCTACGCTATGGTGGCAAAGATTACTAAAGCGTTTGAAAAAGAATTTAAACGTTCCATTGATCCTCGTGAGATATTCGCCATCGACGGCCAATATTCAACATCCAGTGTTTGTGAAATAGTTGGCTGCAAGGGGTGCACACCGCAAGCCGCATGGAATGAAGACGATACGCTCAAACCGGAATATTTGCCAAAGGAGGAACGATGAGCTCCGTATCACAGGAGCGCAACATGGTTCGTGCCGCTCTTTTGCAATGTTTGCTAGAAATGGATTACGCCACATTCGAGCAAATCATCAAGCGCCTGCTGTACAAATCTGGTTATGTAACAGTTCAGTTCGTGGGCCGAACTTATAAACGCGGGCGCACTCCAAAAGGCGGCCTGGATCTGACTGCCCGAAGCATTACCGATATTTCTTCCGTGCTGACGATTGTACAAATAAAACAATATAAACGCGTTGTCTCCCGCCGGTTCATTGATGAATTACGCGGCGCAATGCTGCGTCTGGGAGCAGAGCAAGGGCTTCTGGTAACGCTATCAAAGTTCTCCAAAGTCGCGCATGCCGCGGCATCAGAAAGTAATGTTGCACCGATTAAATTGATTGAAGGAAAGGAAGTGCTTGATCTGCTATTCACTTATCGCATCGGTGTCATTGAGGAAAACGACAAATGGAAACTGGATACATCGTATTTGAACACACTTCCCCAGAGGCCGATTGGCATAGAGAGACAAACATCAAGCAGCGGAAAGGTCCACCAGCCTTCGACAAAAGTACTTTTACCTGATATTTTTCCACGTGAAGAATCCGAACTAACAATTAACGAAAGGAGTGGCATGACATGGAGCACTCATATTATGGCGGGCATTTGCTCACTTTGGATTTTTGAACTGATTCCTGGCGTTCAGCCGGAACATATTGCAATTTATGCCGGAGCCGCTGCGCTGGGAGCATTGCTGCCTGATCTCGACGCACCGCGCAGCAAGATCGGCCAATGGTCAATTGGTGGCATCAAGCCGTTTCTCCTGCCCTCTCAGGCAATCTACCGCAGTGTAGGGCATCGCTCTTTACTTCATTCATTGTTAGCCCTGGTGTATGTGGCGCTTGTCGGTATGATCCTATCGCCTTTTCTGGGTTGGCAAATTTTATTGGCGTTGTGGTTGGGATACGTAAGCCATTTGGTCACGGATGCCAGCACGCGCTCCGGTATTCCTCTTCTTTATCCCAGGCCGAAACGGTTTCACCTTCTCCCGAAGCAATTGCGAATTGTCACCGGATCATCTGCCGAAGAAGTCATTTTCATAGCGTTGGCTGCCTTGGTATTAATGCTATTTCTGACGAATCTTGCAACCTTATCCGCCTAATTTGCTGCCATGCTCGAAAAGCCTTTTCTTATTGAAATTCGTCAGGATAGGCCGCGAATGCACGGAGCATTTATTCCGGCGGCTTCTCTAAAAATCACCGAGGAATTCCGTGCGTCCGGATTACTATATGAACTTCCCCCTGAAGAGCTAAAAAGCCTGGTTTACTTGTTGACGTTCCTTTCGCCCGAAGGCAATTGTTCCACCTCATTGCCGATTCTAACTTCCGCCATGCGCATCTCTTCGCATTTGGTTAAAGAACGCATGCATCATCTTGCAGAGTTTCGTTTTCGGGATACAAATCTCATCACCGAAATTCAACATGAAAGCGGTTTATTCACCTATAGTCTGCATCCTCACTGGGTGGCATATGAGCATCTAACAATCTCCGAGCCGCATCCGACTTCGCCTATTGTGACAGGTTCCAAGCAGCGTGTGATTGCCAATACTCGCAAACACTATGCGACACCTCGTGCTGAAGCGGAACGAATGGTCGCCGAGCAATTGGGGCATGATATTCTAGAAAACGAAGACCAGCGCAAATTGCGTTTGCGTCTGGAGAATGCGGGATTAACTACGGAGCAAGCCACGGAAGTCCTGGCAACCTACGCAACGGATATTATCGCTCAACAACTGGATTGGCTGCCTTTTCGCAATGCCAAGAATCCAGCGGGTTATTTATTGGCGGCTATTGACGGTGGATACAAAGAGCCGCGCGCGATCCGCGATCGACGATTTGTATTGGAAGAAAAGTTCGGTGGCGAATCCACTGTTAACGAATTGTTACACAACGATGAACAAGAGCTTGAATCTCCAGAAAATGAATTGTCCGATGACGTTACGCAATTAGAAATCGATGGGCCTCCACTCATATTACCACCAGAGTAATGAAAAGTACTTTTAGTGGGCTCACACATACAACGCCATTTCCCAATGTATTAATTGATGAAGTCATGCCACGTCTCAAAGATACACAATGGCGCATCCTTTGCGTTGTGGTGCGCCAGACATTGGGTTGGCATGATGACGTTTCTGGTCTTCGCAAAGACCGTGATTGGCTAACACGATCGCAACTTAAAGCGCGCACTGGGCGCAATTCCGAAGCCATTGCATTGGCGATTGATACTTTGGTCAAACAGGGATATATCACCGTGCAAGACAGCAAGGGCATAGTATTGAAGACGCCTCAGGAACGCCGAAAAAATCATGGTCGTATTTATTACGGCTTAACGGAGTATTGGCGAAATCAAATTGGATCAAAGGAATATCGAAAAAGCGAACAGTTGCCGGAAAACGCTGGAGTAATTTTTCATTGGCATCCTCGGAAAACCAAACACGTAACAGCCGGAAAACCGAACACGACAAAAGAAACTGAAACAAAAGAAAAACAAGTTGACAAACACTCTGAAATGGCTATTTCGCAGGAAGTATCGTTGTTTATCAAAAAATTTCAGATAGAAGCTCAGAGCTATGGGATAGAGCCAGACGTGGCTCTATCCTCAGATACACAAGATCGTCTTCTGCGATGGCTGCGGAAAAACCGAAAAGAAAAGCGGATGTTAACCTTGCAAAAGTACTTTTGTAGCGATTGGATATCTATCGTGCAACAGAACTATTCGCTACGTGCTTTTGCGAATCTTTGCACACTTCTTCGTATTGATTATGGGCAATCGAACGCTATCGTTTCTTGCGAGCAGACTTTTTCCGTTCAGCCCAACTCTCTTTAAGGGCAGCTGAGATTCGTGCTTTATGTTGTTTACTTAATGCCCCCGGCGGGCGTCCTTGACGAACTTGCCAGGCCAACAAATCTTTGCGATATATGACTGTTTTTCCCAGCAGTGTGCTCGAAGCCAGTTGCTTGTGCTTAATGGCCTCGTAAATAGCATTACGGGAAACTCCCTTGAGTTCCGCACTTTGGGTAACCGTTAGAAAATCTTTAACGTTAGGAGGTCGCATAAAGCATTTACGATGTTTTTGAATCAGCTATTTATCTTAGAGTATCATGCCATGAATGACAATATCAAAATGCCGGAATCGCATTTGCGCTTTGTGATTGGATAAATTTTGCATTTAAACCTGAAAAATGAAATGATAATTATAGTAACTATTGACAAAGTGTCATATTATACTATAATGCGGTACGGATTAACAGTAATAACATTTTTATGGAATATGCAGAAAGTTTACAAAATATCATTCAGGAAATTTCGCAGAAATTTCAATTTGATCTGACCAAAGTTGGTGCTCAGTATCAATTAGAGTATTCAACAGGATTCCCTTTGATAATCGAGGTTCCCTACTCATATCAGATTGATATTTCCTGCCGATGGGCTTCTCCGCATCTGATTAAGGTGGAAGTGTTTACTGGTGAGAGATTTTGGGTGCCGATGTCAGTGAAGACATCAGATGGCTATAGTCACATCTCTGCTCTAATTGATCGTAAAGAGCAAAGTGTTGATATCATTGCCCCAGAAGGTTACAAGGAGCTAAACCGCGCATGCCGATTTTACGCTCGCTTTTTTCAAGATTATTACCTGAACAACGAAAATGAACAGCCAAAGATAATCGTTTCTTTCAATGAATCTGCCTTACTTAAAGCAGCTTAGGTTAGACCTAAATCCGTAACTTACGATGTATGCCGTATTCAGATCAAGATAATAAACTAAAACCAACTCTCAGCCGTTCAGAATTTGAAATACACTTTTCACCCGAGCAGCGCTTGGAAGCCGTAGCCGAAATTTTAGCTAATATCGCCACCCGAGTAATAAAAAAGCGGCATGGCGAGAATACCTCAAAATAACAATTATAAGGATGACAAAGATATGCCTTTTCCCATCGTAAATTCAACTAAACGCGCCGCCATTTATGCACGTGTTTCCACGCAGGAGCAGACAAAAGGTGACTACCCCTCTTGTGAATCTCAAATTGAAGAATTGGTGTCCCACTGTGGTCGTAAGGGTTGGCAGGTTATTAAAGAGATCCGTGATGAGGGATTTAGTGCGGGAAGTCTAAAACGCCCTGGCTTATCAGAACTGCGTTACCTGGTTGAGACTGAGGCAATTGATGTGATCGTTTGCACTTGGTATGACCGATTAACTCGTAGCCGCGAGTTCTACATTTTAGATACGGAGTTCAGAAAGCACCATGTGGATTTTGTTACTCTCCACGATCCGACAGACCGCAATACTGCTTCTGGTCGCTTTATGGAAATGATGCTTGTGGGTGCCAAAGCCTATGATCGCGAACAAACCGGTGAAAAAGTGCGCATTAAGATGCGCCAGCGTGCTGAAAAAGGATTATGGAACGGCGGCATTGTCCCCTTCGGCTTTATTTTGGACAAAGAAAATAAGATGCTCGTAATCGACCCTGATTCTAAAAGCACGGTGCAGAAGATATTTGCCGTGTATACGGAAACGCGCTCTGATTTTGCGGTGAGAGATTGGCTTAAAATACATCAGATCGCATCTCCCATGGGTAAAGCCATCTGGTCGGTTGGAACAATCCGCGATTTGCTTATCAATCGCCGCTATATCGGCCAAATTGAAATCAATAGACAAAACAAGGGTCGTGAAGAATTGCCCACCTTTGAAGAGTATTACACCGTCCAAGCGAATCATGAAGCGATCATTAAAATCGAGCTATTTGAAATGGCTCAAATCATTCGTCGTGAAAAGGCACAAAACTATCCGAATAATCCCGGGGAAATTACGAAACGTAAGCGAGCCTCACAATTAAAAAGCCCTGTCATCAAAAGCATAACGTGGAACAAGTGTGGCCGCGTGTATCCTTTGCAAGGGTTACTTCTCTGTGCGCATTGCGGTTCTCCGATGTCTCCTCATTATGTATATCACAAGGCTGGAGGGACACGACGTACAGAATCCTACATCCACCATTATGTATGTTCCCAATATCGCAAATACGGTAAAGACTGCGATCACGCCAACCGTGTATTAGCAAAGAATGCAGAAGCATGGATGGTAGATCGCATTAAAAATCTGGTTGAGTCAGAGGATACGGTTGCCCTCGCTTTGCAGAGCGCACGATTAAATTCAGCCAAAGACTTGGCACCTGCCCAGGAGGAACTTAACCGCACTCACACCGCACTCCAAAAGGTGCAGGGTGAAATCGATTCGGTTGTGACAACAATCACTTCCGGTGGCGTTGCACAAGCGATGATCAACTTTCTTAACGAGCGTGCCAATCAATTGCAAAGCCAGCGAGAAAAATTGCGCATTGAGCAGCGCCGTTTGGCGAGGGAGCTATCTCCGGCTGAAGATCATTTTGATGCGGAAGCATTTCGAAAAGTCTTGGCAAATTTTGATTCCTTAGTTGAGGAAGCACGTCCTGAAGAACTGCAACAGATACTTCGGCTCTTGGTGCGCAAGGTTGAATGGGGAAATAATGGTTCACATCGCCTGCATTTTTATAGCACGGCAAAAACCAAAAAATCCGCATCTCCAGAACAAACTGGCGATGCGGATAGGTTCGACATTACGCGATGGAGTGGCTGCTCGGGCCGGACTCGAACCAGCGACCAATCGGTTAACAGCCGACCGCTCTACCACTGAGCTACCGAGCAAAAA
>Ga0164242_10000382_pt1 | contig 54126 bp, 39 predicted proteins | sample OricomgcompostMG_FD_108783 | JGI IMG/M metagenome (GOLD analysis project Ga0164242, IMG submission 108783) | Miracle-Growth compost microbial communities from Emeryville, California, USA - Original compost - Miracle growth compost (MG) ...
GCCGGCAGTGCGTACGGGTCCTCCTTGGTCGGCCACCCGGTGAAGTCCTTGGTGTTGTACTGGAACCAGCTCACACTCTCCAGGACCGGGATGACCGGCACATCCTCCAGCATCACTTTCTGCAGCTCCTTGACGATCTCATGCTGCCGTGCGCTGTCGGCACCGGGGTACTCGTTGAACAGGGCGTCGGTCTTCGGGTTCGAGTAGCGCTCGAAGTTGGACGACGCGTTCTGTCCGATCGGAGCGGTGTTGCCGCTGTACAGGTTCTGCCGCATCTCGAAGTACGGCACCGGACCGCCGCTCTGGGAGCCGTACGCCAACTGGAAGTCACCCTTGTAGATCTTGTTGTTGTACGTCTGGCCGGCGATGTTCTGCACGTCCAGGTCGATACCCATCGGCTGCAGCTCCTGCTTGATCTCCTGCAGCTCTGCCTCCCAGTCGGTGTAACCCGAAACGCTGATGATGGACAGTTTCAGCGGCTTGCTGGCGGAGTAGCCGGCAGAGGCCAGCAGCTCCTTGACCTTGGCGGGATCCTGCTTGTACCCGTACTGGTCGGCCGCGGCCTGGTCGTACCAGTCCTGGAACGTCGGCAGCACGATACCTGCCTGGTTGGACGCCGGCAGCTGACCGCCGACGCCGATCTTGGACACCTGCTCCTTGTCGATCGCGTACGCCAAAGCCTGCCGGACCGCCTTGTTGGCCGTCGGTCCCTGCTTCATGTTGGCGAAGATCTCGACATTGGCGACCGGTGGGTACCAGTAGTGGTTGTTCTCCTTGTCCCGATCGACGTAGTAGCGGTCGACGTTGGGAATGTACTGGCCGCCCCACTGTGCCTTGCCGGTCGCCAGGTCGAGGTTGGCGGGGCTGTTGTCGGTGTAGGCCGGGTAGTTGATCGTCTTGACCGCCGGCTTGCCCTTCTGCCAGAAGTTCGGGTTCGCCTGATACCTGATGTTCTGCGGCTTGCAGTCCGAAACCGTGTACGGTCCGCTGCCGACCGGCTTGGGATCGGTGAACTGGACCGGATCCTTCGCCGCATCACCGGTCTCCCAGACGTGTTTCGGCACGATCGGAGTCTGCCCGGCAACGTAGTAGAAGTATGGCTCCGACGGCGTCTTGAACTTCATCGTCACCGTACTGCCGCTGGCCTCGACCGACTCCAGGCCCGACGACCACAACGCATTCAGATCAAGACCCTTGTTGTCCTTCAGCAGGTTGAAGGTGAACGCGACGTCGTCAGCGGTCAACGGCTTGCCGTCGTTCCACTTGATCCCGTCCCGGATCTTGAAGGTCAACGTCTTCTTGTCCGAACTCCACTGCGACGATTCTGCGATCATCGGAGTTTCCTTGGAGTTCTGCAGCGGGTTGACATGCACCAACGTCTCGTAGACGAACCCGATGCTCTGGCCGTTCACCGACGGGTTGAACGGGTTGAACCCGCAGGTCCAGGTGGTACCGCCGACGTTGGCGATGGTCAGTGACGCCGAGGACGAGCCGTTCGATCCGGAGTTGTTCCCGGACCCTCCTCCGCCACCGCATGCCGCTGCAAGCGCCAGCACGCCGACCGAGACCAGTGCCCCGAGGGCTCTGGCCGGTTTAGCCAATCTCATGATCATCCTCCCGATCATCGAACTGCTCGTCCGAACTGTTCATCCGAAAACTGCCTCTTGAAGTTGTCGCACGGCTGCCTCGACAGCGCCGTGCCTGACTGCATGATCACGTCCGGTGGCGGGTCTGACCTCCGGCCGATGTGCGATCAACCGGTGCAGCCGATCTGCCACCCGGTCGGCAAGCCTGTCCCCACCGGCCACCCCGATCTCTCCGCCCAACAGCACCAGCTGCGGGTCGAGCAACGACACCGGGATCACCACCGCCTGTGCCACCCGGGCGGCCAACCCGGCAAGGAACCCCTCAGGATCCCCGCCGCGTTCGGGCCGCCCGGAGACCGCCGCGACCGCCCGGCGCACCGCTGTGCCCGCGCGGCCTGCACGGACCCCGTGTTCCTCGGCCAGGTCAAGGACGCCGCGGCTGTCGATCAGTTCGGTGACCCGCCGGCCGTTGAAGTCCAGCGGGGCGAAGTCGATCTCCCCGGCGGCGCCACGCCAGCCCCGGTGCAGATGGCCGTCGATGACCACCGCAGCAGCGACGCCGGCGCTCATCCACAGCAGCAGGACGTCGGTGTAACCCCGTGCCCGGCCGTGCAGCAACTCGTCGGTGGCCACCAGGTTCACGTCGTTCTCCACCGTGACAGGGATTCCGAGCGCATCAGCCAGCCGGTTGGGCACGTTGAAGCCGTGCCAACGTGGCATGTGGTCGGCGTAACCGAGGAACCCGGTGACCGGATCGATCGATCCGGAGATACCGACCACCGCCCGGTGGATGTCCCCAAGTGTCAGCCCCTGTGCCTTGGCGGCATCGACCACGGCCTTACGGAGCGGCACCAGGGGATCCGGACCACTACCCCGGCTGAGCACCTTGCGCTCGGAGATCACCTGACCGGACAGATCGGCGATGGCCACGTCGACACTCGAGGACACCACGTCGATGCCCACGGCATGACCGGCCTTCTCGTTGACCGTCCAGAGGCGGGCGTTGGGACCGGGGCCGGCGCTCTCCTTGTGGCCGTCCTGGCGCACCAGCCGCGCCTGCTCCAGCCGACGTAGCAGCTCGGCGGCAGCAGGTTTGGACAGGCCGATGACATGTTCCAATTCGACGCGGGACAGCGGACCGTGTTCGGCGAGCGCATAGAGCGCGGCGCGATCGTTCATCGCCCGCAGCGCACGTGGACCACCGACCCGCACTCTGACCCAACCCCCTCGCCCGACACCGACGTCAGCAGGAAGGAACCTGTCCCAGCACCCGACAGCCGGCAGGCCCAACAACAGTCTGGAAAGTTCCCAGATAGATGAATCTTTGGGCCATCGCGGCCGCTCGTCAACCCATCACCACGCTTGTAACCCGTTCTTTACCGGACAACAGGAACAGTCTTGGATCGGGCTGAGGCTGGACGTCAAGCCGCGTTCTTGACGCTCGTCGCGACAGCTGTGTCAGCCTGACGGGGCGAGTAACGCGGCGATCGCGACCAACACGACCAGCGAGAGAACAGTTGTCACGAAGATCGAATCCCGAGCCAGAATGATGCCCCGGTCGTAGCGTACGGAGTGGGTGAAGACGTTCTGCGCGGTGGGCAGCGCCGCGATCACCGTCACGGCCAGCACAGCATGCGGATCGAGATGCAGTACGTAGCGTGCCATCACGAATCCCACCATGGGCTGGACGAGGAGTTTGAGTGCGACGATGTAGCCGATCTGGACCTTCGGTTCGCCCTTGCCCGGCAGAGGCCCGAGACGCAACGAGATGCCGTACGCGATCAGCATCGCCGGCACCGCCATGTTGCCGATCATGGTCACCGGGTCGGCGACCCACTGCGGCAGCCGGATCGAGAAGATCGAGAGCAACAGGCCGAGCAACGATCCGATCATCAGCGGATTCTTGAACGGCTGGGTGGCCAGCCGGACGATGCGGTTGCCGCCGGTATGGGTGTGAGTGGTCATGTCGAGCACGGCCAACCCGATCGGCTGCAGCAGCACCAGCTGGGTGAGCAGCATCGGAACGATCCAGGAGGCGTTGCCCAGCGCGTACACAGCCATCGGCAGGCCGAGATTGCCGGCGTTGACGTAGCTCGCGCAGAAGGTGCCGATCACGGTGTCGCTGGCAGTCCGCTTGAAGACCAGTCGGGCGGCCAGCACATACAGGATCGCGCTGACCCCGGTGCTGGTGATGGAGGCGACCAGGTTGGTGGAGAAGATCTGCCGGACGTCGGTGGCCGCGATCTCGCTGAGCATCAGCGCGGGACTGGCGACGAAGAACGCCAGCCGGGCCAGCACCGTTTGCGCGGTGGCCCCGGCGATCTTGAGGTGGGCGATCAGGAATCCGACGCCGATGACGAGCACGAGCGTGAGGAAGCCCTGCAGGACTCCTCCCACACCTGACTCCTTCACCCGGGCCGCCAACCGTCCGGCGCCATTGTTCCGTACCGGCGCCGCAAACGTTTACCGGGGCTGCCCCTGCGGGCCCGCCGACTGTCGCCGCACACCGGAGACGCAGGTACATATGGTCAGCGCTGAGCAGACTGATCGGCGAAGAATCATCTGGTCGTCGAAATCGCCGTATTTCCGTCCTATGTGCCGGCTTTGTACAGCAGAGTAGGACCGTGTTCAATGATGACCTCATTCCCGGACTGTACGAAACGCTGATCACCGAACGCCTCAGCGGCAAATTGCGGGATCGCGACGACACGGAACGGCAAGGCATCGACGAAGCCGATCAGGCCCACGTTCTGGCACGCCATGTTTACCAGGAGGCTCTCCGCCGGCTCAGCGCTGTGTCGGACCGTACCGCCAAGGTCAGACTTGCCAACAAGCTGCTGACGATATTGGACACCGAAGCAGACCGCATCACGGCACCGCCTCAGGCGCTATACCGAATCTCCAGCGAACCGGCGCCAGGAGTGCCGACCTACGATCCGGTTCGACCTGCCATTCCGCTGGGCGAATCCGCACTTCTGACCAACAGCCAGGACGAGCCCTCACTCGCCGCGGAACTGCGCGCCGAGATCGGCACAGCCGACGAGGTGGACCTGTTGTGCGCGTTCGTGAAGTGGTACGGACTCCGACTCGTCGAACCAGAGCTTCGTCGACTCCACCGGCGGGGCGCTCCCCTCCGGGTGATTACCACGACATATCTGGGCGCGACCGACCGGAAGGCGTTGGATCATCTCGTCGAAGAGTTCGGTGCGGAGGTGAAGATCCAGTACGACGCGTTACGCACGAGGTTGCATGCCAAAGCGTGGATGTTTCGCCGCAAAACGGAGTACGACACCGCCTATGTCGGTTCGTCCAACCTGTCCAGGTCGGCGCTCCTGGAAGGCGTCGAGTGGAATGTCCGGTTGTCCCGAGTCGGCAGCGAATCCTTGCTGCAGAAGTTCAACGCCACCTTCGAGACCTACTGGAACGACCCGACGTTCGAACCCTACGTCCCCGATCGTGATCGCGATCGCCTCGATGACGCGCTGGCAGAGGCCGCTGGGCGACTGTCGAAAGATCGCGTCACCATCTCCCTTTCCGGCCTCGAGGTGCGTCCCTACCCGTACCAGCAGGAAATGCTTGATGCCATCGAGGCTGAACGGGCTGTCCACGACCGACACCGCAATCTGGTTGTGGCCGCAACCGGCACTGGAAAAACGGTGATCGCGGCCCTGGATTATCGCCGGCTCAGCGACGCAGCAGGAAGCCGCCCAGCATTGCTGTTCGTCGCTCACCGGAAGGAAATCTTGGAACAGTCGCTGCGCACCTACCGAGAGGTCCTCGCCGACGGAAACTTCGGAGAACTCTACGTCGCCGGTAGCCGCCCGGAGCGCTGGGAACACGTCTTTGCCAGCGTGCAGTCCCTGACCTCGTACGGACCGGAGAGAATCCCGCCCGATCACTTCTCGATCGTTGTCGTCGATGAGTTCCATCACGCGGCAGCCGGGACCTATCGTCGACTGCTCGATCATCTCCAGCCGGTTGAGTTGCTCGGTCTCACCGCGACGCCTGAGCGGGCCGACGGCCTCGACGTCCGAGAGTTCTTCGGAGGTCGGGTCGCGACCGAATTGCGCCTCTGGGATGCTCTTGGCGCAGAGCTCCTGTGTCCCTTCCACTATTTCGCGGTTGCGGACAACACGACGCTGGATCAGATCACGTGGGCCCGCGGGCGGTACGACGACACCGAACTGTCCGGTCTGTACACCGGCAACCGCGAACGCGCCCGCATCATCATCACACAGTTGCGGGACAAGGTAATCGACGTTAGCGCCATTCGCGCGCTCGGATTCTGCGTAGGTGTACCGCACGCCAAGTTCATGGCAACTGTTTTCAATGAGGCTGGTATTCCCGCCCGGGCGGTCAGCGGGGACAGCAGTGCGCAAGTGCGGACCGCGGCGCTGACAGATCTCAGAACGCGCCGGGTCAACGTCCTGTTCGTCGCTGATCTATTCAACGAGGGGCTCGACCTACCGGAGGTCGACACCATCCTCTTCCTCCGTCCGACAGAAAGTGCGACCGTGTTCCTCCAACAACTGGGGCGCGGACTTCGGCGGACTCCCGACAAGCCCGTGCTGACTGCTCTGGATTTCGTTGGCCACCACCGCAAGGAATTCCGATTCGACCTGAAATTACGCGCCTTGACAGGCCACACCCGTCGAGGTCTCGTCCGCGACGTGGAACGAGGGTTTCCGTTCCTGCCGTCGGGATGTCAGATCGTCATGGACAAGCAGTCGCAGGCCAACATCTTGGAGAACATCAGATCCCAGGTTGCAAACCGCTGGACACAAATAATCGCCGAGCTCCGACGGTCGGGACCGGATTCCGATCTTCCCGCGTTCCTTGACGAGTCGGGCCTGGACCTTTCCGACATACTGCGCAACAACCATTCGTGGACCGAATTGCGTCGGGCAGCCGGCCTTCCGACACGCAAAGGGTCGGTCGAGGAGTCAAGGTTGCTGCGGCGCATCCGAGCGTTCAGCCATGTCGATGATCAGCTACGGCTACAGAACTACCGTCGACTACTCGGCGATGACCCGGTTCGCTACAACGGTCTCGTAGAGCATGAACAACAACTCGCCAGAATGATCTTCTTCTCACTGTGGCCTGACGGAGGAGGCTACCGATCCTTCGACGAGGGATTCGCCGCGCTCAGGCGCGAACCGGCTGCACGCGAGGAACTGGGGCTCGTTGTCGACCTCGCGTATGAGTCCGCCCGACACAAGCCAGTGGAACTCACCGAAAGATTGAGCGCAATCCCACTTCGAATCCATGCCCACTACCAACGGGAGGAGATACTTGCGGCGTTAGGTTACGCCTCCCTCCAACGCGTGCCCAGTTCGTTCCGTGAGGGAGTGCGCTATTTCCCTGAGCTCGGGGTCGACGCTCTGTTCGTCACTCTGAAGAAGTCCGCGGCCGACTACTCACCGACGACTATGTATCGCGACCTGCCGATCAGTCCGACCCTGTTTCATTGGGAATCCCAGTCGACAACCAGCGTCAGTTCGCCGACGGGCCAGCGTTACATCACGGGCGGTAGCACGCCGTTGCTGTTCGTTCGCGAGCAGCAGACGAACGAATTCGGCACGGCCCCGTACCTATTTCTGGGGCCGGCTCAGTACGTCTCGCACAGCGGCGATCGACCGATCGCCATCACCTGGAAACTCGACCAGCCGATGCCGACCGACTTCTTCAACAGGGCGACCGTGGTTGCGGGTTGATCCCCCCGCCGCAGCGTCAGCGGGACCAGGTGCGAGGATTCCTGGCGACGTCGAAGACCGTTTGCATCTGTGGCTCGGTCAGAACGGGCGGAAGACGGCACAGCCATCGGCGCAGATCTCGATGGCGGATGACCAGGACCCCCAGCGGCGGCGTCTTGACCACAAGCGCTCGACAACGCACCGGAACGATCATCCCGGCGACGGTGAGCGGAGCCCCGAGAGCCGTACTGAGCAGTCGGGAAACCCGCTGAGCCTCGTACCGGGCGTTCCGCACGTACGGCTGCCGTTGGCCGTTGACGATGAACGTTCCGCCGCCGACCCACAGCCGGGCGCCCGGGTGGTGCTTGGTATTGATGGTGAACACCCCGCCTGGGCCGATCGCGATGTGATCAATGTCCGACCCGCGGGTGCCGATCGGGATCGAGTGCAGGAATTGCCATCGCGGATCGCGTCGTGTGGTGGCGGCAAGTTCGCGGCCGACCAGTTCCTCACCCTCGGCGCCGACCCGCCAGGCGCGTTCATCGGTGTGCACATCGAGGATTCGACCGAGCACCGCTCGGACCGGTTTCTCGGCCCGTCGCCGTTCCCATTCCGCAATTGCCCGTCGACGCGCAGCCTCACCCGGCAGATTCGCGATTCCCGAAATCGCCGTACATTCAGGACTTTCGGCCCCAACGCCAGGCCGGCGCAGGGCCCAAACCGGCACCGATCGGCGTGTGAGGGTTGCCGGTCGGGGCGCCCCTCCCTACACTCATTGCAACGATTCAGTCGACGTGCGTCGGGCCGGGACGAACCCACCGCGAGAGCCCGCGCAGGCTGCTCTGAACCGTGCGCACAACGATGCGTTCGCTTCGTCCGGCACGCGGCGCGAACGCAGACTCACCACTCCGTAGCTCACCCCGCGGATCCGCGTTTCGGACAAGGATCCGAGCCCGGAAGGACCACAACGATGTGGACAGGTAGGAGTCGTCAGGACCGCGCGCGCCCACGCCCTCGGGGCGGACGCGGCGGCCAGAGCCATGCCCACATCTCTCCCGCCACCGGACTGCGCTCGGGCCTCGCGCTGATGGTCACGCTGCTGCTCGTCTGAGCGGCCGCCCAGGCATGCACCGCAGGCGGCTCGGACTCGAACGGTCCTGGCGGAAGCAAACTCGGCGGCGCGGGCAACACCGCTGCCACCGCGTATCGGATCGGCGCCCGGGCCTGGGGCAGTTCGATCGCCAACAACCCGTACGCTCCGACGCCGACTCCGCACTACAACCTGTCCCTGCTCAGCCTCGGCGTGGTCTCGGACTGGAACCGCCCGGGCAGCAACCCCTACTACCCCGAACTCGCCAAGAGTTGGACGCTCGGCAAGCACTCGATCAGCTTCGACCTGCGCACCGACGCCCAGTGGCAGGACGGCAAGCCCTTCACCAGCAAGGACGTGCTCACCGCGATCCGTGCCGCCGGTGCCGACTACAACTCGGTCTGGGCCGCCATCACCAAGATCAGCGCGCCGGATGACCACTCGGTGACGGTCGACCTGCAGCGCTGGGCAGTGCCGCAGAACGCGTTGCTGCACCTGTTGCAGATCGTCATCGTTCCCGACAGCCAGTACGGCAGCCTGATCCCGTCGTCGGGTTTCGACCAGACCTTGATCAGCTACTGGCGGACCTACAACATCCTGCATCCCACCGCGGCGAGCATCAGCAAGGCGGGAAACAGCCCCGAGGGCAAGTCGATTGCCGCTGCGGCCGCCAAGCTGGTCAAGTTCAACCCGGACCCGATGATCGGCACCGGACCATACCGGCTGAAGAGCGCCAACGTCAGCGGCGTCCTCTACCAGAAGTGGGACGGCTTCTGGGACGCGAAGAAGATCACCGCGCCGGCGGTCCAGCTGTATCCGATGGACTCCTCGACCGAGTACGGTGCAATCATCGGCGGAACCATCGAGCAGGAACTCGATTCGCAGTTCAGCGATCCGCAAGTCACCCGGATGAACGCGACCGGAGTTGCCCACTACGGCGTCATCCCGTCACCGGTGCAGCAGGAGAGCCTGGTCTTCAACTTCAACCACTACCCGTTCAACCTGCGTGCCGCCCGACAGGCCCTGGCCTACGTCATCGACCGCCATGATCTTGTGAAACGTGACATGGGCGGTGACCTGGTCCAGGATCCGGCCGAGGAGACGCCCGACGGGATCAACTACTTCCTGGCCAAGCAGTACCTCTCCCAAGATCAGTTCGCCAAACTCAACCACTATCCGCACGACCTCGCCAAGGCTGCAGCGGTCCTGCAACGGGCCGGGTTCAGTAAGCGGGACGGCAGATGGTTCACCCCCAAAGGCACGCCGTTCAGCTTCACTATCTCCGAACCGAACGGTCTCTCCCAGTTCGTGCAGGACGGCCTGATCATCGCCGGCTATCTCAAATCCTTCGGCATCGACGCCAAGGTCGAGGACGTCGACGCGGCGACGTACACCACCAAACAGCAGGCCGGCGACTTCGCCGTCTCGGAGTGGTACATGGACTGGGGACAGGGCCCGCCGATGGCCGACTTCGCCGCGACCTTCGGCCAACCGTCCGCACCGTCGTGGAACTACCCGATCTCCTACAGCGGCAAAGGGCCGTGCAAGTGTGCGATCGGCATCGGACCGGAAGCCGATGTGCCCGGTCTGGGTCATGTGAACATCGCCTCCGAACTCAATCGCGAGGTCAACCAGGCGCCACCGCAGACGTGGGCGAAATACACCTGGGCATGGGCGCAGTGGGTCAATCAGGAACTGCCCATCCTGCCGCTCTACAACAACGCTTTCCACACGATCTACCAGACCAACCGGTACACCAACTTCCCGCCGCAGTCGGAGAAATGGCTGTGGACGGTGCTGTCGGGTGCCGATGAAACGGTCGTGTGGATGCAGAACGGATACCTCAAGCTCGGCTAACCCGCCGAGCAGACGGACGACAGACGAGGACACACGATGAAGTGGAAAGTCCATGATCAGCGCAGCGACGCCGACGCTGCGGGCCGCAGACTCCGGGTTCTGCTGGCAGCACTGTGCTCAGTGCTGTTGATCACAGCAGCCGCCTGCACCGGCGGCTCGCCGAGCGCCGACAACGGCGGCGGCAACGGTGGCGGAGGGAGCGGCAACATCAACGCCCAGAACGCCAACCCCCAGACCACCGCGTTCCGGTGGGGCACCAGGGCGTGGGCGGCGTCGATCGTCAACAACCCTTACTCCCCGACCCCGACGCCGCAGTACAACCTCTCCCTGCTGAGCCTCGCAGTGGTCTCGGACTGGGACCGCCCCGGCGACAATCCCTACTACCCCGAGATCGCCGAGAGCTGGGACGTCGGCAAGCACTCGATCACGTTCCACCTGCGCACCGACGCCAAGTGGCAGGACGACAAACCGTTGACCAGCAAGGACGTGCTCACGGCGTTCCGGGTCGCCGGTATCGACTACAACTCTGTCTGGGCTGCGATCAGCAAAGTCGATGCACCCGATGATCACACGGTCACCGTCGACCTGCAGTCCTGGGCGGTGCCGGAGAATGCACTGCTGCACCTGCTGCAGATCGTCATCGTGCCGGACAGCCAGTACGGACAGTTCGTTCCGTCCGATGTCGACAAGACGTTGATCGACTACTGGAAGACGTACAACATCCTGCATCCGACGGCGGACAGCATCAGCAAGGCCAGCAGCGGCGCCGCGGGAAAGGTGATGGCCGAGAACAGCGCCAATCTGGTCAAGTACAACCCCAAGCCCATGATCGGGAACGGCCCGTACAAGCTGAAGAGTGCCAACGTCAGCGGCGTTCTGTACGAGAAGTGGAACGGCTTCTGGGACGCCAAGAAGATCACTGCACCCTTCGTCCAGGTGTATCCGATGAACACCTCGACGGAGTACGGCGCACTGAGCTCCGGCAGCATCGAACTCGAGACCGACAATCAGTTCTCCGATCCGCAGGCTGAGGCCTTGAACCGGAAGGGAGCCAACACCCACTACGTGTTCATCCCCTCGCCGGTGCAGCAGGTCGGACTGGTGGTGAACTTCAACCACTACCCGTTCAACATCCGCGAGGTCCGGCAGGCGCTGGAGTACGTGATCGACCGCCACGACCTGGTCAAGCGGGACATGGGCGGCGACCTGGTGCAGAACCCGGCCGAGGAAACCCCGGACGGAATCAACTACTTCGAGGCCAAGAAGTACCTGACACCCGATCAGTTCGCCAAGCTCAACCACTACCCGAAGGACACCGACAAGGCCGCGTCCCTGCTGGAAAGTGTCGGTTTCACCAAGAAGAACGGCAAATGGATGACACCGAAGGGCACGCCCTTCGCCTTCACCATCTCCGAGGCCGCCGGTATTCCCTACTTCGACGAGGACGGGTTGATCATCGCCGGCTACCTGAAGAACTTCGGCATCGATGTCAAGGTGGAGAATGTCGACCCCGGCACCTACACCACCAAGCAGCTGGCCGGTGACTTCGCCGTGTCCCAGTGGTGGATGGACTGGGGCCAGGGCCCGCCGATGGCCGATTTCGCCGCCGGATTCGGTCAGGCGTCGTCACCGTCCTGGAACTACCCGATCTCCTACAGCGGCAAGGGCCCGTGCAAGTGCGCGATCGGCATCGGCCCCGAAGCCGACGTGCCGGGACTCGGGCACGTGAACATCGCCTCCGAGCTCAACCGTGAGGTCAACCAGGAACCGCCGGAGACCTGGGCGAAATACACCTGGGCGTGGGCGCAGTGGTTCAACAAGGAACTCCCGTTCCTGCCGCTGTACAACAACGCGTTCCACGAGGCCTACTCGACAGCCCGCTACACCAACTTCCCGCCCGACTCGGAGAAGTGGTTGTGGACCGGCCTCACCGGCGCGGCCCAACCGGTGGAGTGGATGCAGAACGGCTATCTGAAACTCAAGTAGTCCGCGAGGAGATGACCTGTGCTCGGATATCTGGCCCGGCGCGTCCTGATGGCGCTCGTCACGATCTATGTGGTGGTGACGATCTCGTTCTACATGGTCCGGCTGATGCCGGGAAACCCGATGCAATACCTGGAAGCCCAACTCCAGCAGCAGGGCGGGGTGAGCCCGGACCAGATCCGACAACAGGTGGAGGCCATCTACGGTGTCATGCCGAGCGGTCCGCTGTGGAAGCAGTATCTGACCTACGTCGGCAACGTCTTCCGCGGTGACTTCGGCGACTCGATGCTGAATCCGGGGCAGGGCGTGCTGAGCATCATCGCCAGCGCCCTGCCCTGGACGGTCATCCTGGTCGGCATCTCACTGATCATCAGCTTCGTGATCGGTCTGGTGATCGGGACGATCCTGGCCGCCTACCCCGACAGCACGTTCTCCAAGGTGATGACCGGCGTGGTGTCCTTCCTGTCGGCCGTGCCGAACTACCTGATCGCCATCGTGCTGATCTACCTGCTGGCCGACCTCAACCATCTCTTCCCGATCACCGGCGCCTACTCCAACAACACGGAGCCGGGCTTCAATCTGCCGTTCATCGGCAGCGTGTTGTATCACGCGGCGCTGCCGATGGCGGCCTACGTCATCGTGTCCTTCGGCGCCTGGTCACTGGCGATGAAGGGCAGCGTCACGACTGTGTTGGGCGCCGACTACGTCCGGGCCGCGGAGGCGCGCGGTCTCGGCGGGCGGCGGGTCACCCAGACCTACATCGGCCGGAACGCGATGCTGCCGATGATCACCAATCTCGCCGTGTCCGTCGGATACATGTTCGGCGGCTCGGTGTTTATCGAGACCTACTTCTCCTATCCCGGATTGGGATTCCGGCTGATCTCGGCCGTCAACTCCCGGGACTATTCGCTGATGATGGGCTGCTTCATCCTGATCACGATCGCCGTCGTGGTTTCCAACTTCGTGGTCGACCTGATCTACCCCGTGGTCGATCCACGCATCCTCAAACCGGCCAGCCGGAAGTCGCGGCTGACGGCTCCGCCGCCGCAGGCCGAACTGCCCGGCGCCGAAGCGATGAACGCCTAGGAGGCCGACGATGGAGTTTCTCAAGGACTTCTGGCGGATCCTCCGCGAGGACAAGCCGGCACTGGTCGGCGGCGTCGTCATCCTGGTCTACGTGCTGGTGGCGATCTTCGGGCACTTCTTCGCCCACGTGTCCGATCTTCCGTCCGGCGGGCAGGCCTACCTCGGTCCGTCGTTGGACCACCCGCTGGGCACCGACTTCCTCGGCAACGACACCCTGTCGGAGATCGTCATCGGCACCCGGCCGGTGATGATCGTCGGCGTCGTCTCGGCGGTGATCGTGATCTTCGTCGGCGTGGTCGTCGGCCTGTTCAGCGGCTACGTCGGCGGCTTCCTCGACGGGCTGATCATGCGGATCACCGACATCTTCCTGACCATCCCGGGCCTGCCGTTGATCATCGTCATCGCCAGCATCATTCACACCACCAACCCGTTCGTCCTGGCGATCATCCTCTCGGTGACGGCCTGGGCCGGTCTGGCCCGGGCGGTCCGCGCCCAGGCGCTCAGCCTGCGTACCTCCGACTTCATCGACGCGGCCAAGGTGCAGAACCTGCCGTTGACCAACCTGATCGGACGGCAGCTGCTGCCCAACGTCGGCCCGTACGTCGCTATCAGTTTCCTGTTGGCCGTCACCGGCGCCATCTATGCCCAGGTCGGTCTGTTCGTCCTCGGCGTCGCACCGGTCAGCGGCACCAACTGGGGCATCATGATCAACCTGGCCATGAACCAGGGCGCGCTCTACACCAGCCGGAGCATGCTCTATCTGTTCGCTCCGATGGCGGCGATCGTGCTGCTGCAGGTGGCCCTGGTGTATTTCTCCCGGGCCCTGGACAAGTTGTTCAATCCGCGATTGAGGGTTCAGTGATGAATACGCATCCGGTCACCGCGCTGCACGCCGACGCCAGCGGCGGCACCCGTCAGACCGCTCCGACCATTCTCGAGGTGGACGAGGTGAGCGTCGAGTTCGGCAGGCTCCGGGCCGTCGACACCGTCAGCCTGACCGTCCGTGAAGGCGACATCTATGCCCTCGCCGGCGAGTCCGGCTGCGGCAAGTCGACCCTGGCGTACTCCCTGCTCGGCATGGTGCCTCCGCCCGGTGTGGTGGCGACCGGGCAGATCCGCTATCGGGGCAGGAATCTGACGACCATGGACCGCCGGGAGCTTGACCAGCTGCGCGCCGCCGAGGTGTCGATGGTGTTCCAGGCAGCGATGAACGCGTTCAATCCGGTGATCACCATCGGCACCCAGGTGGAGCACGTGTTGGAGGCCCATCCGGACAGCTTTCCCAACCGCCGGGAGGGCCGGGAGTACTTCGAATACCTGCTTCGCTTGGTGCGGCTGGATCCCCAGACGGTGTGGAACGGCTACGAGAGCCGGCTCTCCGGTGGCATGAAGCAGCGGGTGGCCATCGCGTTGGCGCTGCTGCTCCGACCGTCGGTGTTGGTGTTGGACGAGCCGACCACCGCTCTGGACATCCTGAACCAGCGCCTGGTGATCGACATCCTCAACGACCTGCATGAGAAGCTGGGGGTGACGATCATCTTCATCACCCATGATCTTGCCCTGGTCGCCGAGCTAGCCAACCGGGTCGCGGTGATGTACGCCGGACGGCTGGTCGAGACCGGCACCATCGACGAGATCTTCTACGACGAGCGGCGGCATCCCTATGTCAGCGCGCTGATCCGTGCTGTGCCGAGCGTGACGGCGGACACGTCGTTGATCAAACCGATCGCCGGCCGCGTGCCGAGCCTGGCCGAGTTGCCGAAGGGGTGCCGATTCGCTCCCCGCTGTGCGCTGGCCGAGGAGATCTGTCAGGAAATCGACCCGCCGCTACTGGCCGACGCAAGCGGTCATGGCATCGCCTGCCACGTCGTCAACGCCGGGATGACCACAAAAGGAGCAGTGCGATGACGCTACTGGGGGTCGACCAAGTGAGCCACCGCTACCCCACCAGCACCGCCGTGCTGCCCGCGTTGAACGACGTCTCGCTGGAGGTGGAACCGGACTCGGTTACTGCGATCGTCGGTGAATCCGGCTGCGGCAAGACCACCCTCGGCCGGATGATCACCGGCCTGCTCAAACCGACCGACGGCCGGATGCTCTTCCAGGACAAGGACATCTGGCAGTTGAGCCGGAGCGACTGGAACCGCTACCGGCGTGCGGTACAGATCATCCAGCAGGACCCGTACGCGTCCTTGAATCCTGGTCTCAGTGTCCGGGAGACGCTGCGTCCGGGCCTGCTGCATCACAAGATCGTTCCGCGGAGGGAGGTGCAGGCCGAGATCCTGCGGCTGCTCGATCTGGTCGGTCTTGATGCCGACGAGGCGTTCCTGCGGCGTTTCCCGCACCAACTGTCGGGCGGCCAGCGGCAGCGCCTCGCCGTCGCCAGGGCGGTCAGCCTGCGCCCGGAACTGGTCGTCGCCGACGAGCCGACGAGCATGCTGGACGTCTCGATCCGAGTAGCGGTCCTGGACCTGTTGTTGTCGTTGCGCGCGGAGCAGGGACTGTCGTACGTGTTCATCAGCCACGACTTCGGCGTGGTCCGCTACATCGCCCGCGGCGGCAAGATCATCGTGATGTTCTTCGGCGTCATTGTCGAGGAGGGCCCGGCCGAGCAGGTGATCCAGCAGCCGCGGCATCCGTACAGCTATCTGTTGCTCGAGGCGATCCCGGTCCCCGATCCGCGGACGGCACGTCGCCGCCGCAACGAGATCGCGACGGAGGCGATCGACGATCGTGCCGACCAACCGCCGGCCGAGACCGGTTGCATCTTCTCCAACCGCTGCCCGTTCGTGGAGGACGCCTGCCGGAAGACCCGGCCACCGATGGTCGAGGTCGCGCCCGGGCACCAGGCCGCATGCCTGTTCCCGGAACGCGTTCCGCAGCTGTCCGGTGTGGTTCCGGTCGACACCCACGTCTGAGGTGGCGGGCGGGACCGGTAGCGTCAGACCTCGGGGAAGAACTCCCCGTCCAAGCGGTCGTCGGGAGCCAGTCCGAGCGGATTGGTGACCACGTGCGGGTTGCCGTTGAACCGGGTCTCGGCGTCCATGTACACGGTGATATGGGCGTACCGGGCATCATCGGTGCGGTTGTCCAGTGCCATGTGGCCGGTGTAGCTGGTGTGGAAGGTGACATCACCGGCACGAAGCGGGTAGGTGATCCGCGGCAACCAGCGCAGCTGCGGCGCCAGACCGAAGAGATCCTCTTCCTCGGCAAGGTTCTGCGGCCGCAGACCGGTCAGCTGCTGGGTGCCCGGGAGGAACGTCATGCAGCCGCGTTCCGGCGGGACATCGACCAGGGCAACCCAACAGGACAGCGAGTGCCGGTCCCCGGTGTGCGGCCAGTAGGGCCGGTCCTGATGGAAGAAGGTCGGCTTGTTGTTGTGCGGTTCCTTGACCAGCATGTGGTCGTGCCAGATCCGTAGCGGCAGGCCGGACAGTTGCTTGGCGACGTTGGCGATACGCGGGTGCAGGGTCAGCCCGGCCAGCGTCTCGTCCTGGCGCCAGACGTTCACCAGTTGGGTGAAGGTACCTGCCTGGTCCAGACTTTCCGCCTTGTGCCGTTGATGGAACTCCTGCTCCGCGGCAAGGAATTCCGCCACCTCCTCGGGGTGCAGCATGCCGCGGACCCGCACGACACCGTCGGTACGGTAGGTGTTGATCAACTCTTCTGGGATGTTTCCGTCATCATCGACGTCTCGGACAAGATCGCCGTTGATCATGGTCGAGCTGGGAATGGTCATGCTCCTACTGTCTTCGATCATCGACCCGGCGGCTAGCACGATCCCGATCGGCGATCGGACGATTCCGACTCCTGTGTCGTCCGACCGGTGCTTTTGGGGCGGTCCGGCGTGGCCTAGCCTGGCAGGGTGGCAGCATCGGGTCGATCGCTGTACCGGGAGTCGGAGATGTTCGCCGATCGTCCGGTGCTGGCCGGTGTCTGGTACCTCGACGGCGACGCCGAGGTGCACGGGCATGACTTCATCGAGCTCGCGTTGATCGGACGCGGCACCGGCCGGCACCTGAACGTACGCGGAACGCAGCCGCTGTCGGCCGGGGACCTGCTTGTCCTCCGGCCGGGTGCTTGGCACGGATTCGTCGACTGCGTCGATCTTGAGGTGGCGAACTGCTGTCTGTCGGCGCAGGCGCTGGACGGGCCGCTGTCCTTCCTGTATTCGGATCCGGCACTGCGTCGGTTGCTATGGTCCGGGCCGGTGCTGGCCGGGCGGCAGGGCCACTATGCCGTACGGCTTCCCGCTCAGGCCGCGTCGGCCGGTGTGTCGGCGATCCGACGGCTGGGCGCGGTTCCCGGATCGGGTCTGGGCCTGCTCGGCCAGTTGCTGAGCACCCTCGGGCTGCTGGTCGACGCGCTGCCGGATCGTACGCCCGACCCATCGCCGGAGGGAGCGGCCGCGGCGGCGTCCGGGTGGGCGGAGACACCGGAGGTGATCCGGGAGATCGCCGGACTGATGGCGGCGGGGCCGGAACGACCGTGGCGGGTCGAGGAACTCGCCGGGATCGCCGCGCTCGACCCGGACTATCTGGGCCGGCTGTTCCGCCGTCATCTCGGCGTCTCGCCGATGACGTACCTGGCCCGGATCCGGGTTGAGCGGGCCGCTCGGCTGCTCACCCACAGCGACGAGCCGGCGGCGCGGATCGGTGCACTCGTCGGATGGTCCGATCCCACGTACTTCGCGCGACGCTTCCGGCAGCTGACCGGTCTGACACCGACCGCCTACCGCGACCGGGCCCGGGCCGGCGGCACCGGGATCGAGCCGACCGTACCGGGTGCGGGAACCGACGCCCGCACCCTGAGGCCCGACGACACACCGCACAGATGAGGGATTATCCGACCCCTCGCCGGGTTGGGGCGGGCGCTGGCAGACTGGGGACATGCCTGCAACGGCCGACCGGCACGTCGATGTTCTGATCATCGGCGCCGGTGTCAGCGGCATCGGGGCGGCGTACCGGTTGCAGCAGGAGTGTCCGGAACACAGCTTTGCCATCGTCGAGGCGCGGGATCGGATCGGCGGCACCTGGGACCTGTTCCGCTATCCCGGCATCCGGTCCGACTCCGACATCTTCACCTTCAGCTATCCCTTCAAACCGTGGACCGGGACGCAGGCGCTGGCCGATGGGGAGGACATCCGCCGATATCTGGAAGAGGTGGCCGCCGACGCAGGCATCGATCGCGTGATCCGGTTCGGCCACCGCGTCCTCTCCGCCGAATGGTCGACCCCGGACCGGCGGTGGACGGTGACCACCGTCTCCGCCGCGGGCACCCGGACGATGACCTGTTCCTTCCTGTACGCCTGCTCGGGTTACTACGACTACGCGGCAGGTCACACTCCTCGGTTCCCCGGCCAGGACGACTTCACCGGACCGGTCGTGCATCCCCAGCACTGGCCCGATGATCTTGATGTGACCGGCAAGCGAGTGGCGGTGATCGGCTCGGGCGCCACTGCGATCACGCTGGTGCCGGCATTGGCGCGTACCGCCGGACACGTGACCATGGTGCAACGGTCACCGACCTGGATCGTCGCCCAGCCGAGGCACGACGCCACCGCCGAACGCCTGAGGCGGCGGCTGCCCGACGGCCTGGCCCATCGGATCAATCGGCTCCGGCACCTGCTGATCGGTCAGTCGTTCTACCGGATCACCCGGCGCAAACCCGAGGTGGCCCGGCAGATGCTCACCCGCCCGATCGCCCATCGCCTCGGCACCAACTACACCGCTCGGCACTTCCAGCCCGACTACAACCCCTGGGACCAGCGGTTGTGTGTGATGCCCGACGGCGATCTGATCAAGGCCATCCACCGCGGCAGTGCATCGGTGGCCACCGACCGGATCGAGCGGTTCGAGCCCGACGGGCTCCGGCTGGCCTCCGGTGAGCTGGTTCCGGCGGACGTGATCATCACCGCGACCGGGCTGCGGATGCAGTTGCTCGACAAGATCAGTCTCAGCGTCGACGGTCTCCCGGTCGACCCGGCGGAGCGAGCCGTCTATCGCGGGCTGATGTTCGACGGAGTACCCAATCTAGCCATTGCCATCGGCTATGCCAACGCGTCGTGGACGCTGCGCGCCGATCTTGCCAGCCGCTACGTCTGCCGCCTGCTGCGATATCTGCGGCGGCACCATCTGGCTTTCGGCTATCCGGTCCGGCCGCGCGACCTCCGTCCGTCACCGCTGCTGCCGTTGACCTCCGGCTACATCAGCCGGGCCAGGCTCCCGGTGCAGGGATCGAAGGGGGCCTGGTTCTATCCGCAGAACTACTTCCTCGACGCTCTCCGGATGCGGCTCGCCGATCCGCGGCGGGACATGCATTTCGAGCCAGGAGCCGGACGGCCGAGGTTCACGATGCCGTCCCGCCCCGCCGTGATCAGGGCTTGAGCACGAGCCGGACCGGGTCACCCTCCTTGCGTTCCAACCGGTCGACGGCCGACTCCGCCTGATCGAGCGGCAGGACGTCGGAGACGGATCGGTGGAAGTCGAGCCTGCCGTGCCCGACCAGCCCGACCAGTACGCCGAGGTCATCCGCACTCGACCCGTAGTGGCCACGGATCTGTTGGCCCATGAAGCTCAACAGGGTCGGATGAGCGACCGTCATCGGTTCCGGGGTCAGGCCGACCAGGATCAACCGGCCGCCGATCCCCAAGCACTGGATCGCCTGCTCCCGTACGGAACCGACACCGGCGAAGTCGAAGGCAGCGGCCAGGCCGTGCCCGCCGGTGATCTCCCGGATGCGGTCCGGCAACACGGGATCGGCGGCATCCAGGGAGAGGTCTGCGCCGAACTCCTCGGCGCGCTGCCGGGCCGGCGCGTGGGGGTCGACAGCGATCACCGGCGCCGCACCGATCATCCGCAGCAGCTGGACGGCGTGCGCGCCGAGGCCGCCAACACCCCAGACCCCGATCGCCTCGCCCGGCCTGACCTGCCCGGTGCCGGTGATCGCGGCCCAGGGCGTGGACACGGCGTCGGGGATGATCGCGGCCTGGTCGAAAGGCAGCTCGTCGGGGATCGGCACCAGGGTTCCGACGTTGGCCAGGGCGAACTCCGCCCAGCCGCCGTCATAGTCCACTCCCCTGGTGAGGATCCGGCCGTCGGCGTACTCGCCGGCCTGCAGGATCACCCGCTGTCCCTCGACCCAGCCGGTGACGTCCGGCCCGAGCGCGTCGATCACCCCGGCAACCTCGTGTCCCAGCGTGACGACATCGCCGTCCAGGTGGACCGGGGTCAGCATGCCACGGATCAGGTGGACGTCGGAGAGACACACACCGGCGGCGCGGACGGCGACCCGCACCTGGCGTGGCCCGGGTTCGGGGATCGGTACGTCCTCGAGGGTCAGCCGCCGATCGGCGACGTGCATGCGTACAGCGAGCATCTCGATCCCTTCCACTCGATCCCGTCGGGCGGGAAACGCGACAGGGTGCCGCCACCAGCATTCTGCCGTGGCGACACCCTGCCGGGTCGGGCCCGATCGATCGGGCCCGACCATCAGACCTCGATGATCAGACCTCGATGGATCAGACCTCGATGGATCAGACCTCGATGATCACAGGAGATCGAAGCGGTCCAGCTCCATCACCTTGGCCCAGGCCGCGGCGAAGTCCTTGACGAACTTGTCCCGGGCGTCGTCGGAGGCATAGACCTCGGCCAGTGCCCGCAACTCGGAGTTCGAGCCGAAGATGAGATCGGCCCGGCTGCCCTTCCACCGGCCGTCGGCCGAGGTGAAGGTCTGTTCGTCCGACGACGGCGTCCAGGCGATGTCCGGCTCGAGCAGGTTGACGAAGAAGTCGTTGGTCAACACGCCCGGGCGGTCGGTGAAGACACCGAGTTCGGAGCCGTCCCAGTTGTTGCCCAGGACCCGCAGACCACCGATCAGTACCGTCATCTCCGGTGCGGTGAGCCGCAACAGATTGGCCCGGTCGATCAACAGGAACTCGGTCGGCAGATCGAGGAAGCCGCTGTCGTAGTTGCGGAATCCGTCGGCCACCGGCTCCAGCCAGGCGAAGTTCTCCTCGCTGGTCTGTTCCTGGGTCGCATCAACCCGGCCCGGCGTGAACGGCACGGTGATCTCGAAGCCGCCCGCTCGGGCCGCCTGCTCCACGCCGACGTTTCCGGCGAGGACGACCACGTCGGCGAAGGACAACCCGGAGACCGTGGCGACCTCCTCCAGCTTCGCGATCACCGGCTTCAGCTGGTCGGGCTGGTTCACCTTCCACGAGATCTGCGGCTCCAGCCGGATCCGTCCGCCGTTGGCTCCGCCGCGCTTGTCCGAGCCACGGAACGTCGACGCGGACTTCCACGCCGTGGACACCAACTGCTGGATCGTCAATTCGGACTCGGCGATGGCCTGCCGCGCCTTGGCGATCGACCCGTCGTCGGTGGCCGCGGTCTGCGGCGGCAGCGGATCCTGCCAGTCCAGGTCCTCGGCCGGCACCTCCGGTCCGAGGTAGCGCGCCTTCGGACCCATGTCGCGGTGGGTCAGCTTGAACCAGGCCTTGGCGAACGCGTCGGCGAACTCGTCGGGATGTTCCAGGTAGTGCCGGGAGATCCGCTCGTAGATCGGGTCGTAGCGCAGTGCCAGGTCGGTGACCAACATGGTCGGCAGCCGCTTCGGTCCACCCTCGTTCGGAGCCGGGATCACCGGCTCGGCGTCCTTGGCGACGAACTGATGTGCGCCGGCCGGGCTGCGGGTGAGTTCCCACTCGTACTTGAAGAGATTCTCGAAGAAGTGGTTGCTCCACTGCACCGGGGTCTGGGACCAGGTCACCTCAAGACCGCTGGTCACCGCGTCGACGCCGACTCCGGTGCCGTAGCCGTTGCGCCAGCCGAGCCCCTGCTCCTCGATCGGCGCCGCCTCCGGGGCCGGTCCGATCTTGTCGTCGGGATGCGCGCCATGGGTCTTGCCGAGCGTGTGGCCGCCGGCGATCAAGACCACGGTCTCCTCGTCGTTCATCCCCATCCGGCGGAAGGTCTCCCGGATGTCGATGGCTGCCTTGACCGGATCGGGGTTGCCGTTCGGGCCCTCGGGGTTGACGTAGATCAGACCCATCTGGACCGCGGCCAGCGGCGCGTCGAGCTCCCGTTCACCCTTGTACCGCTTGTCGTCCAACCAGACGTTCTCCGGACCCCAGTAGACGTCGTCCTCCGGCTCCCAGGTGTCGGGCCGGCCGCCTGCGAAGCCGTACGTCTTCAGGCCCATCGTCTCCAGCGCGACGTTGCCGGCCAAGATCATCAGGTCCGCCCAGGAGATCTTGTTGCCGTACTTCTTCTTCACCGGCCACAGCAGCCGGCGGGCCTTGTCCAGCGAGACGTTGTCCGGCCAGGAGTTCAGCGGGGCGAACCGCTGCTGCCCGGCGCCACCGCCACCGCGGCCGTCATGGCTGCGGTAGGTGCCCGCCGAGTGCCAGGCCATCCTGATCATCAGGCCGCCGTAATGGCCGAAGTCCGCGGGCCACCACGGCTTGGAGTCGGTCATCACGGCCGCCAGGTCGGCCTTGACGGCGTCAAGATCAAGAGACTTGAAGGCCTCGCGGTAGTCGAACTCCGGCCCCATCGGATCGCGCGCGGAGTTGTTCTTCGCCAGGATCTTCAGGTTGAGCCGGTTGGGCCACCACTCGCTGTTGGCGTCTCCTCGGGTGGGGTGCCTGCCCTGGGAAACCGGGCACTTGCCGGCGGTTGTCGCGTCGGCGGTCTCAGACATGTCGATCCTTCCTTTGGTCGCGTTACCTGATCGGTCGTCTGTGGGTGTTCAGCAGGCCTGTGCTGCAGCACAGTCGGGGCACAGGCCCCAGTGAATGACCTCGGTCTCGTCGATGGCATAGCCGTGATCATTCGACGGCGTCATACACGGCGCGGCTCCGACTGCGCAGTCGACGTCGTCGATCCGTCGGCAGGAACGACAGACCACGTGATGGTGGTTGTCGCCGACCCGCGACTCGTAGCGCGCCACCAGTCCGGCCGGCTGGATCTTCCGCAGCAGCGCCGCCTCGGTCAGCGCGTGCAGCGAGTCGTAGACCGCCTGATGTGAGACACCCGGCAGTCGGAGACGCACCGCGGCGATGATCGAATCGGTGTCGGCATGCGGGTGGGCGTCAACGGCGGTCAGCACGGCGAGTCGCGGTTGGGTGACGCGCAGCGACACACCCCGTAACTGCTGCTCGAACTGCCGGACCACAGTCGCAGTCTGGTTCATTTTCTTGAACAAGTCAAGAAAATGAACGGTTCAAACTACGTTGCTGCGCACCTCGGCGAAATGGCAGGCGACGGGGTGCCCCTGACCGCGGTCGATCAGTGCAGGTTCCTCGTGGGCACAGATCTCCTGGGCCTTCCAGCAGCGCGTCCGGAAGCGGCACCCCGAGGGTGGCGCCACCGGACTCGGCACGTCACCGGTGAGGACGATCCGCTGCCGCTGTCGTTCCTTGATCGGATCCGGCAACGGCACGGCCGACATCAGCGCCTGGGTGTACGGGTGGGCCGCGGTCGAGAACAACTGCTCGGTCGTCGCCTCCTCGACGATCTTGCCCAGGTACATCACCACCACCCGGTCGGCGATGTGCCGGACCACCGAAAGATCATGGGAGACGAACAGGTAGGAGAGGTCGAACTCCTCCTGGAGGTCCTCCAGCAGGTTGACCACGCCGGCCTGGATGGAGACGTCCAGCGCGGACACCGGTTCGTCGAGCACCAGCACCTTGGGATTGAGCGCCAGGGCCCGGGCGATGCCGATCCGCTGCCGCTGACCGCCGGAGAACTCGTGCGGGTAGCGGTTTCCGTGCTCGGGATTCAGACCGACGGTCTGCAGCAACTCCGCGACCCGGTCCTGCCCGCCGCTGCGCCACCGGCCGTGGATCTGCAACGGCTCGGCGATCAGCGCGGCGATCGACATCCGCGGGTCGAGCGAGGCGAACGGGTCCTGGAAGACCATCTGCAGGTCGCGGCGCAGCGGCCGCATCTTCGCCGGGGTCAGCGCCGGCAGGTTCTGACCGGCATAGTGCACCTCGCCGGACGTCGGGGCGATCAGGTTGACCAGCAGCCGTGCAGTGGTCGACTTTCCGCAGCCCGATTCGCCGACCAGTCCGACGGTCTCGGTCTGTCCGATGTCCAGTGAGACATCGCACACCGCGTGCACCTCGCCGATCGCGCGGCGGACCAGACCCTTGGACCGGACCGGGAAATGCTTGACCAGATGGCGCGCCGACAGGACTGGTGCGGTCACCGTCTCGGACCGGTCGGTCGCCGCCGCCGTCATTGCCCTGCCCCGGACGCGTCGCCGAACATCGCGGTGATCATCGCGGTGATCATCGCGGCGATCCTTACTGTCCCCGTCACTGCCGGCCGGGTCACGCCCCGACCTCCCGTTGGCTGGTGATCACGTCGGTCTGCGTCTCCTCCGCTACGTCGTCGATCGTGTCGCCGATCGTGTCGCCGATCGCCACTTCGGGGTCGATGGCGGTCGGCTTGAACAGGTCGGTCGGTGCGGCACCTTCCAGTTGATCACGGAAATGGCACGCCGCGGCGTGGCCGGTCCGCCCGGCCGATGCATCGACAAGCTCAAGATCGGGTTCGTGCTCCCGGCAGATGTCCTGACCGATCGGGCACCGCGGCTCGAAGGGACAGCCGGGCGGCAGGTTCACCAGGGACGGCGGCGTACCGAGGATCGGTGTCAGCCGCTGATGACGGGACTCGTCCAGTCGCGGCAGGCTGCCCAGCAGACCCAGCGTGTACGGCATCCGCGGGGTGTAGAAGATGTCCTCGGTGGTCCCGGTCTCCACGATCTTTCCGGCATACATCACAGCGACGCGGTCGACGTGGCCGGCGATCACACCGAGATCATGGGTGATCAACACCATCGCCGCACCGGTTTCCTGGCGGGCGGCCTCCAGCGCCTCCAGGACCTGCGCCTGGACCGTCACGTCCAGGGCCGTCGTCGGTTCGTCGGCGATGATCACGTCGGGGTCGTTGGCCATCGCAATCGCGATCACCACGCGCTGCCGCATACCGCCGGACAGTTCGTGGGGATAACTGTCCGCACGCTGCCGCGGATTCGGGATGCCCACCACGTCCAGCAGGTCGATGGCGCGTTGCCGGGCGGCCTCCTTGGACACCGCGTTGTGTGCCCGGATCGCCTCCGCCAGCTGGAACCCGACGGTGTAGACCGGGTTCAGACTGGTCAACGGATCCTGGAAGATCATCGCCACGTTGTTGCCGCGGATCCTGCTGATCGCGGCGTCGGACAGCCCGAGCACCTCGGTGCCGAGGATCTTCGCCGAGCCGTTCACCCGGGCGTTGGCGGGCAACAGGCCCATCACCGCAAGAGAACTGACCGACTTGCCCGAACCGGACTCGCCGACGATGCCGAGCGCCTCCCCGGCGGCTACCTGGTAGCTGACGCCGCGGACGGCCTGCACCATTCCGTCATCGGTCGGGAATCCGACGCTGAGGTTGTTCAGTTCGAGGACGACCTCGCCGGGACGCGCCCGTACCCTGCCGCCGGGCTCATCGGCCACCACATCGGCTGCCACATCGGTTCCGTCGACAGCCATCGGTCACCGCCTCGCCTGCGACTGTCGCGGATCCAGAGCATCCCGCAATCCGTCGCCGATGAAGTTGATCGCCAACACGATCAGAATGATCACCACTCCAGGGGTGTAGAACAGCCACGGTCTGGTCCAGACCGAGGTCCGTGACTGGTTGATCAAGAAACCCAGTGAGACGTCGGGCGGCTGGATACCCAGACCGAGGAAGGACAGCGACGCCTCGGCCAGGATGGCCACGGCGATCACCAGCGTGAAGTCCACGATCATCACGTTCATGCTGTTCGGGATCAGGTGCCGCAGGATGATCCTGGTGTTGGACGCACCCATCCCCCGCGCCGCCTCGATGAACTCCTGTTCCCGCAATGACAGCACTACGCCGCGGACCACGCGGGCGGTGTTCAGCCAGGCGAACGCGCCCAGGATCAACGCCGTCTGCCACCAGGTGGAGGCACCGAGGAATCCGGCGACCACGATCAGGATGACCAGTGACGGGATGACGAACAGCAGGTCGACGAATCTCATGATCACGTTGTCCACCGCGCCGCCGTACAGACCGGCCATTGCACCGAGGAACCCACCGATCACCGCGGAGAGGATCGCGGTGACCAACCCGACCTTGATCGACTGCTGGGTGCCGCGCATCACCTGGGCCAGATAGTCCTGTCCGGCCCGGGTCGTGCCGAAGGGATGATCCCAGCTCGGCGGCGCGTTGCTGGGGATCTCCCGATGGATGAAGTAGTCCCAGTGCCAGACCAGCGGCCCGAGGAAGGCCAGGATGACGATCAGCAGGAACAGCACCATGCCGAAGACGGCCATCCGGTGCCGGAGGAACCGGGTGATGATCATCGACGCCTGTGAACGCCGCTTGGTGGTGATGCTTTCGGCCGCCGCGCGACGCTGGACGGCGGCGATGTCGCGTGTCGTCAGATCGACCATGTCAGCGCGACCCCACCCGGATCCGAGGATCGAGGAAGCCGTACAACAGATCCGCGATCAGATTGAACACGATCAAGATCATGCCGGTGAGCAGCACGACGGCCATCACTGCGTAGACGTCCTTGTCGTTGACCGCCTCGACCAGGAACGTTCCCAGGCCGCGCCAGCGGAACACGGTCTCGGTGATCACCGCCCCGGCCAACGCACCCGCCGTGGCGAGTGCTCCCAGGGTGACGATCGGGATCAACGCCGTACGCAGCGCGTGCCGACGCATCACCACCCGGTTGCGCAAACCCTTGGCACGGGCCAACCGGACATAATCGGCATTGAGCACCTCGAGCATCGATGCCCGCTGGAATCGGGAGATCGAGGCATAACCGTGGAACACCATGGCGACCGTCGGCAGGACCAGGTGCGCCACGATGTCGTTGAACTGGTAGATCGGGCTCATCTCTTCGATGTTCGGTGACGCCGCGCCGAAGGTGAACAGCACGGTCGAACCGACCTGGTCATTGACCCAGGTGCCGCTCTCCTTGACCAGCGAGGCGACCCAGAAGCTCGGCATCGCCAGGCCGATGAAGGCGATCAGCGTCAGCAGATGATCGATCATCCGGTACTGCCGGACCGCACTCACCACGCCGGTGATCACCGCAGCTGCGAACGAGATCAGCAGTGCGGCGATCACCAGGCGGAGAGTGACGAAGAACCGCTCGCCCAGCTCCGGACCGATCTCCGACCCGGCCAACGACGGACCCCACTTCCCGCGCAGCAGACCGATGTCGCCATTGGTGTCGCCGATACCGGTCAGCCAGAGCCAGTACCGCTCCGGAAGTGATCGGTCCAGGTAGAGCGCGTGGCGTGCCGTTTCGATGGTCGACGGCGACGGAGGTGGTGTCTGCAGCCGGAGCATCTCCAACGGGTCACCGGTCAGATCGACCAGCAGGAAGGTCAGGAAGGTCGCGGCCAGCAGCACCAGGACCGATGCTGCCAGCCGTCGCACGATGAAGACGAGCACGAGCGTCCTTCACAATGTGTGGATCCGCACGAGCGGACCGAACAAGTGGACAAGGAACCCCACAATGGTGCACCCGGGGCGGGTGCCCCGCGTCATTCGGCGCGGGAGCCCCACTCCCCGGAGTTGTAGTAGGTACGACCTGCGTCGGCGCCGTTGTCGCGCATGTTGACGTAGTCGTCACTCACCCACATGAAGTTCGGCGTGTCCCACAACGGCAGGATGTACGCGTCGGCGAACACCCCGTCGACGATCTGCTGCACGACCTTGGCGGAATCGTCCAGGCTGATCTGGTTGCGGGCCTCCTCGGTCAACTTGTCGATCTTCGGATCGTTCAGGTTGCCGAAGTTGCTCTCACTCTTGGAGTTGTAGAACTGGAAACCGGCGTTGGCGAACAGCGGGCTGCCGCTCCAACCGAAGATCACCAGGTCGTAGTCGGCCTTGCTCAGCACCGTACCCAACTGATCGGGAGGCGTGGCTTCCGGCTTGACCTTGATGCCGATCTCCTTCAGGTAGGACTGGGTCAGCTGAGTGTAGGTGTCCCGGTTCTGGTTCCCCGACAGGAACGCGAACCGAAGTGTCGGCACCGGCTTCCCGTTCTTGTCCTTCAGCTGGCCACCGGACTCGAAGCCGGTGTAGCCGGCGTCCTTGAGGATCTGGCGTGCCTTCTCCACGTCACCCGTTCCGAAACCGGTCTTCGACAGGTGGTCCTCGGCGTACGGGCTGGACTGCGGCAGGTACAGGTCGGTGCGCATCGGCGGCAACTCGTCAAGATCGCCCCAGATCCGCTTGCGGGCGTCCTCGTTGTCGATCGCGGTGAAGATCGCCTTGCGCAGTGCGAGATCCTTGACCGAATCCATGTTGAAGTCGACGTGATCCCACGAGTAGCTGCCCGACACCGAGGTCGAGATGCCGTCGATCTCATCGAACTGCTGCTGCAACTCCGGGGTGAACGAGGACGGTGCACCACCGTTCAGCTCACCGTTCTCGGTGGCCGGCACCCACGAGGGCTGATCAGGAACGACCTGCTTGATGATCTGGTCCAGCGACGGCTTGGTCTTGCCGTACCACTTCGGGTTCGGCTTCAGCACCTGGGTCTCGTCGACGGTCCACTTCTCCACCACGTACGGTCCCGACGACACCTTCGGCGGATTCTTCAGGAAGTAGTCCGAGGCCTTCTTGACGTCGGCCGGCTTGTTCTTCCAGTCGAAGCCCTGCTCGTCGGCGACGTGCGCCGGCAACTCGAACAGCGACCGGGCGAACCACTCCGGATGCTTGAAGCCCTTGTCGTAGGTGATGGTGATGTTCTTGCCGTCGGCGTCATCGGCCTCGATGCTGGCGGTGGTGTCGAAGAAGCTGGTGTCGGCCGGCTGGCAGCCCTTGCAGTCCGACGCCTTACCGCTCATCAGCTTCTGCATGAACTGGACATCGTCGACGTTGATCGGCTTGCCGTCGCTCCACACCGCCTCCGGGCGGATCTCGTACTTGACCGTCATCGGGTCCTTGCTGACCAGCTCCGGCTCCTTGGCGAACAAGTCGTCGTTGTAATGCCACTTGCCGGTCGGATCGAAGACCCCGACGGGGGTGTAGATGCCCTGCAGCATCTGATTGAGATAGACGGAGTTGCCGAGGGCGGTCAGATCCATGAAGACACCGTCATGGCCCTGGTTGACCAGATAGGTGATCTTGCCGCCCGGCTTGGTCTTCCCACTGTTGCAGCCGGCCGGGTCGTCCTTGCAGCCGGCCAGTCCTGCGGATTCCCCGCTGGTGCCGCCCTGCCCGCCGTTACCGCCGTTGGTGTTGTTCCCCGGTTGGCCTGCGCCGGCACACGCCGAGAGCGTGATGATCGCGGCAGCACCGGCCACCAGACTGCTCAACCATTTCTTGCTAGCCATAACCCCTCTTTCACAACGCACCATTGCGCACGGCTCGCACAACCGCCGCTTGTCGACGGACCCTAGCACCGGTGCCGGGATCCGGCACGATCCGAAACCGATGCGTTACAACACTGAGCAATTCGGCCGTGTCCGAAAGGTTCGAAAGACGTTTCAAAACAGCGGTCGGCTCATCGTGGTGACCACGATCACCGCGATGTAACTGATCAGCAGCACCCCGAGAGGGACCAGCCACCACCAGCGGTTGGGGCGGGAAACGACGTTGCCGATCAGCCGGCCGAGTGTCACCAGGGTCGCCAGTCCGGCGATCACGGCGGCCCACACGGCCGGCCCGAACGCCGTGGTGTGCTCGGTGACGTCATCTCCCTCGACCGGATAGGAAGCTGCCGCGAACTCGCCGCGGATTCCTATCCAGGATCGTCGGATGGGCACCGGGGACAGCGGGTCAGGGCGTCGTGCCAGCCGCGGGCGGTGAGTACCGTGGCGACCTGGCGGGCGACCGCACAGCTGTTTCGTCGCACGTCGTAGAAGCCGTAGCGCAGGGTCACGTCGCCGGAGACGAGCGCCGCATTGTCCCGCCGAAAGTCGCGGAACCGGTCCTCGCCGGAGTGGCCGACCTGGCCGTCGAGTTCGACGAGCACCCGGTACTCCCGGTAGTAGACGTCACGGCGTACGCTCCGGCCCGCAACCCGCGCTACAGCCTGTCGGGTGCCTGCCGGCAGCCCATGAGCCCGTTCGACGTCGCGGAGATAGTGGTACTCGAGCGGCGACTCGACGCCGTCGCCGGCACAGGCCAGGATCTCCACCAGATCCTGTCGGTTGGCCAGGCGCGTGCGTCGTCGCACGGCCGTCACCAGGCGCTCCGGTGTGGTCAGCCGCTGCTGGATCGCCAGACTCACCCAGTGCAGCGGATCCTGGTTGGCGCCACCGAGACCCGTACCGGCCAGGTCGAGGACGGTGTCGTCGATCCTGGTCCGGCGCAGGCTGCCGATCGACGGCAGTCGGCCGGCGCTCTCGCGCTCCTGGTGGAATCTCCAGTGCTCGGTCGGTGGCCGCTGCAGGCCGTGTGGGTGCAGGATGTCGATCCGCTCCGGCGGGTCGGTGACCATGCCCTCGAGGTACGCCGCTGCCCGCCCCGCGAGCCGCGCTTCGTCCCCGGCTCTGAGCAGCCCGGCCCAGGCCCACGATTCCCACTCGGGACGGGCTGAGTGGCTGAGCATGATTCCGCTGGCGAGGCGCCGCCACTGACCGCTGTTCACGAGCCGCCGTTGGACGTGCCGACTGACGCCGTACGCCGCGGCCTGTTCGGCGGTGATCACGCCCGCGTGCGCGGCAGCGATGGCCAGCAGCTGATCAGACGGTTCGACTCGTTCCCTCACACCGGAACGATGCGACCTTTTGCGCCCGAATAGGTCGGGCCGACAACCGATCTGTGGACAAACCTTTCTGCACCGGGCTCGACGGATTGGAAGCTGCTGCATAGTCGCCGCAAGTTCCCATCCAGAAACCTGGAGCGGGCTGAAACCGAGCGGGCCCCGGGCGGTTTGCCCGGGGCCCGCTCGTCAGGCTGATCAGCTGCAGCCGCTGGTGGAGCCGCAGCCCTCGCAGACGTAGCAGCTGCCGCTCGGCCGCATCTTCGTACCGCAGGTGAAGCACAGCGGCGCGTCGACACTCATGCCGGAGATCGACTCCATCAACTCGGCCGTGGTGTGCGCCGCCTTCGGTGCCTCGGCCCGCGGCGCTTCCGCCTTCACCTCCGCCTTCGGCGCCTCGGCCTCGGCGGGCCTCGCCTCGGACTTCAGCGACTCGGCCTCACTGGCGTCGTCCTCCTCCGACTCCGGCGGCAGGTAGGACCCGGTCTCCACCTGACGGGCCCGCTCGGCCGCCGTGTAGATGCCCAGCTCGGACCGCTCCTCGAAGCTGAGGTAGTCCAGTGCCAGCCTGCGGAAGACGTAATCCATGATCGACTGCGACATCCGCACGTCCGGGTCGTCGGTCAGGCCGGCCGGCTCGAACTTCATGTTGGTGAACTTCTCGACGTAGGTCTGCAGCGGAACACCGTACTGCAGCGCGACCGAGACCGCGATCGAGAAGGCGTCCATCACACCGGCGAGGGTCGAGCCCTGCTTGCCGAGCTTGAGGAACACCTCGCCGAGTTCGCCGTCCTCGTGAGCACCGGAGATCAGGTAGCCCTCGGCGCCACCCACCGAAAAGGACGTGGTACGGCTCTGCCGCGACTTGGGCAGCCGCTTGCGCACCGGCTTCTCGATGATCCTGACCGTCTCCGCCGGAGCCTCGTCGGCCTTGGCCTCGGTCTTCTTCTTGCCGTCGCTGAGCGGCTGGCCGACCTTGCAGTTGTCGCGGTAGACGGCCAGCGCCTTCAGCCCGAGCTTCCAGCCCTCCATATAGACCTCGGCGATGTCGTCGACGGTCGCCGACTCCGGCAGGTTGACCGTCTTGGAGATCGCGCCGGACAGGAACGGCTGGGTCGCAGCCATCATCCGTACGTGGCCCATCGGCTTGATCGCCCGCTGGCCCATCGCGCAGTCGAAGACCTCGTAGTGCTCGGGCTTCAGGCCGGGTGCGTCGATGACGTGGCCGTGTTCGGCGATGTATTCCACGATCGCCTCGCTGGTCTCGGTGGTGTAGCCGAGCCTCTTCAGCGCCCGCGGGATGGTCTGGTTGACGATCTGCATCGATCCGCCGCCGACCAGCTTCTTGAACTTGACCAGCGAGAAGTCCGGCTCGATACCAGTGGTGTCGCAGTCCATCATGAAGCCGATGGTCCCGGTCGGTGCGAGCAGCGAGGCCTGCGCGTTCCGGAAGCCGTTCTGTTCGCCGATGCTGATCACCTTGGACCATTCGTCGGTGGCCAGCTTGTGGATGTCGCCATCGAAGGAGGACAGCGTCCGCAGATCGTCGTTGGCGGCCTGGTGCTTGCGCATCACCCGCTTGTGGGCGCCTGCGTTGCGGGCGTACCCGTTGTACGGCCCGACGACCCCGGCCAGTTCGGCCGAACGGCGGTAGGCGACGCCGGTCATCAGCGACGTGATCGCCGCTGCGACCGCGCGACCACCCTCGGAGTCGTAGCCATGACCGGTGGCCATCAGCAGCGCGCCGAGGTTGGCGTACCCGATACCGAGCTGCCGGTAGTCGCGGGTGGTCTGGGTGATCTTCTCGGTCGGGAAGTCGGCGAAGCAGATCGAGATGTCCATCGCGGTGATGATCAACTCGACCGCCTTGGCGAACAGCGGCGCGTCGAAGGTGTCGTCGTCCCGCAGGAACTTCAACAGGTTCAGGCTGGCCAGGTTGCAGGAGCTGTTGTCCAGGCTCATGTACTCCGAGCACGGATTGGATCCGGTGATCCGTCCGGTCTCGGGGTTGGTGTGCCAGTCGTTGATCGTGTCGTCGTACTGCAGACCCGGATCGGCGCACTCCCAGGCGGCCTGGGCGATCTTGCCGAACAGCGTACGGGCGTCGACCGTCTCGATCACCCGTCCATCCTTGCGTGCCTTCAGCCCGAACTGGCCACCCTCCTCGACGGCCCGCATGAACTCATCGGACACCCGCACCGAGTTGTTGGCGTTCTGGTACTGGACCGAGGCGATGTCCTTGCCGCCCAGATCCATGTCGAAGCCGGCATCGCGCAGCGCACGGATCTTGTCCTCCTCGCGCGCCTTGGTCTCGATGAACTCCTCGATGTCGGGGTGATCGACATCCAGGACGACCATCTTGGCCGCGCGCCGGGTGGCACCCCCGGACTTGATCGTTCCGGCCGAGGCGTCTGCGCCGCGCATGAACGACACCGGACCCGATGCGGTGCCGCCGGAGCTGAGCAGTTCCTTGGAGGAACGGATGCGGGACAGGTTCAGGCCGGCGCCGGAGCCGCCCTTGAAGATGAATCCCTCTTCCTTGTACCAGTTGAGGATCGAGTCCATCGAGTCGTCGACCGACAGGATGAAACAGGCGCTGACCTGCTGCGGAGCGTTGGTGCCGACGTTGAACCAGACCGGGGAGTTGAAGCTGAAGTACTGGTGCAGCAGCATCCAGGTCAGCTCGGTCTCGAAGATCTCCGCGTCGGCCGGAGTGGCGAAGTAGCCGTTCTCCTCACCGGCCTGCCGGTACTTGCCGACCACCCGGTTGATCAGCTGCTTGAGGCTCCATTCCCGGGCATCGGTGCCGACGGCGCCGCGGAAGTACTTGGTGGTGACGATCGTCGAGGCGTTGACGCTCCAGAAGTCGGGGAACTCGGTCCCCTTCTGCTCGAAGACCGTCTCACCGGTCTTCCAGTTGGTCTGGACGACGTCGCGTGTCTCCCAGGTGACCTCGTCGTAGGGGTGCACGCCCTCTGTGGTGAAGACGCGCTGGATCGTCAGCCCGCGCTTGGATGAGGCGGCCTTGACCTTTGATGAGGTCGCGGTCTCCGTCTTCCGGTCCGATCGGGTCGTTTCGGACATTGCTCCTGCCTCTCGATGTCGCTTGCTGGGAGAACTTCTGGTCTGGGGAGAACTGCTCGACGCTGACGTCGCTCTTCATCTACGAGTCTGGTGGCCGGGACGGGCCGCGCACCCTTCCCCAAGTGCGGGGCCCGTCCCGGGGCTCAGGGTGTCCCGCCGCCGCGAGCGCGCGGTGCTTGTTTGTTGACTGTCGTCCTGCCGGTCGTGGTCCGCTTGGCGCTGGCCCGTCGGCGCGGGGCTGTGCCGGCCAGTTCCGGGATCAATGGTTCGATACCCATCGGATCCTTCTCGATCCGCAGGGTCGCGATCTCCGCCTCGAAGTCGTCCACCGAGTTGAACTGCCGGTAGACGCTGGCGAAACGCAGATACGCGACCTGGTCGAGCCGCCGGAGCGGTCCAAGGATCGCCACCCCCACTTCGTCCGCCGGGACCTCCGGCTTGCCGGACGCCCGCAGGGCTTCCTCGACCTCCTGGCCGAGCTTGGCCAGCTGGTCCTCGTTGACCGGCCGACCCTTGCAAGCCTTGCGCACACCACTGACAACCTTGTCGCGGTTGAACGGCTCGACGACACCGGACCGCTTGATCACGGCAAGCTGCATCTGCTCGATCGTGGTGAACCGGCTCTCGCACTCCGGGCACTGCCGCCGGCGGCGGATGCTGCTGCCGTCCTCCGCAACCCGGGAGTCCAGCACCCGGGTGTCGGTGTGTCGGCAGTAGGGGCAGTGCACGGAAGCCTTCTTTCGTCGCCGATCCGCGGCGGTCCGGGCCAGGATCTGGGGACAAGTCTGGGGATGACCTGTGGGTTGGGTTGTGGAAGCGTTGTGGACCAAGTGTGGACATCGACCACTAACTGTGGACGAAAAACACGTGTGTAACTACTAGATATTGATCCTATGTCCGAAGTGCGCGGTCGTCAACAACCGCCACCGACACCTGCTTCGGCGTGTTGGCAGACGGCTCGCGCAAGGCAGGAGAGCGACCTTCGGCCCGGCCTTGGAACGATCCGGACTGCGCGCTCAGAGGAGATTGCGGGCGAGGGTGTAGAGCACCGCGAATGCGACAATGACCAGGCTCCACACCGTCGGGTGCACCCGCATCAGGCGGATTGCGACCGGCCGTGGCGGGCGGACCTTGGGTCCACCGAGCACCTCGGTGATCCAGAGCCCACCGAGGACCGTGATGACGACCAGACCGATGAACACGATCGGGTTGTAGGCGAAGGCCTGGCCGATGTGGCCGTGCAGCAGCGCCGAGCCCAGCCGGGTGCCACCGCACAGCGGACAGTCCCAACCCGTCAGCGAACGCAGCGGGCACGGGAAGCCGAAGCCGGTGGTCGCGTACAGGCCGCTGACCGCCAGCCCGAAGCCAACGAACGTACCCAGGGCCTTGAGCGCCCGCACCGGATCGAAAGGGCGCATCCGATAGCTGACCATCCGGTTCCCACCGACGCTGATCAACCCGGGCGCCTCCGGTACGGGTCCGCTCGCCATGCGCCCATTTTCCACCCCGCTCGGCTCACTCGCCCGGCTGGCCGGTGCCGCGGACTCAGCGATGGGCCAGGGCAGAGCCGTGCGGATGGTAGTCCTGCGAGGTCACAGTGACCGCAGTGGCGGTGATCACTGTCAGCGCAGCAGCGGCCAACACCGCACCGGCGATCAGTACCACCGCGATCCCCCGGTTCGTCAGATGCCAACCGGCCGCGACCGGGTCGGCGACACGCAACCCGGCCCGCGACGGCCGACCGATCTCGGCGCGCGTCCTCGGCCGCGCCCCGCCCCGGTCGACCCGGGGCTCGGGTTGCGGGCGGCACGCCCGGGCGTCGACGCGGAGTCGGCGGTCCACCGACGGGCCAGGGACGCCGGAGACCGATCGGCTGACCGGACGCGTACCCCGACCGCCACCGCGCGCCGGGCGGAGTTGCCGGGTGCGCGTGGTGCCTGCGGAACGAACTGCAACTGCCGGTCGCTCAAGGCTTGCTGCACTCATGGTGACTCCTGTTCTGCCGCTCGAACATCTGTTCGATAGAACGTGTGTTTGATTTCTAGTCCACCCGGGTCCGGAACGCAAGTCCATTCGCTGATCTGTTCCCATTTGTTACTTGTGTTCCTGACCTGGGACAAGCACACCAGGGACCACTGACATTCCTGGTTGAGCCGCCATTCCTGGGGCAGACGGCCTCGTCGGCAGCGCTCAGCGGGTCGTCTGCCTGACCCACGCGGCGAGCTCGGTGCGATGCCGGAGCTGGAGCTTGCGGTAGATCCGGGTCAGATGCGCCTCCACGGTGGAGGTGCTGATGAACAGCGCTGCCGCGATCTCCCGGTTCATCCGGCCGGCGGCCACCAGGTCGGCGACCTGCCGTTCGGCGGCGGTCAACACACCGGGACGCGCGGCACCCTCCGCGCGCGCCCGCAACTCCTCCGCAGTCACAGCCCAGGCATTCGCTCCGGCAGCAAGGAACGAGGTTGTCGCCCTGGTGGCCGCGGTGCGCGCGGCGCCCCGCCGGCCGTCCCGCAGCAGCGCACGGGTCAGGGCCAGGCACACCCGGGCAGCCTCGAACCGGTAGCCGAGTCGTTCCAACTCCTCGGCCGCCCGATCCAGGGCCGGTACGGCGTCGTCGTCGCGCAACAACGCCACCTGCCCGTCGGCGGCCGACACAAGTGCCCGGACCAGTGGCGCCTGCAGCTCCGCCGACTGGGCAGCCAGCTGGGCGGTGAGGTCGACCGCGGCCGGAAGGTCTCCGAGCATGGTGGCGGCTTCGATCGCACGGCTCAACGCCGGGCGCGCGCCCGGATGCTGGTAGCCCATGGCGTCCAGCTGCCCCAGCATCCGACGGAAGCAGGCGTACGCCGTCTCCCAATCCCCGCCGGTGGCAGCCAGATTGCCCTGCACCTCTTCGGCCATCGTCCGGCGCGGTGGCTGATCATTGGCCGCTCCCCAATCGGCAAGCAGTTGCGCACACCACTGCGCCGTCGGCGTGTCACCCTGCAGCGCCGCCGCGAGGCCCAGCGGGTGGGCCAACCAGGACACCGCTTGCTCGTTACCGGCGTCGCGGGCCGCCTCGATACCCGCCTCGGCCACGGTGCGTGCGGCCGGCAGGTCGCCGGCGGCGACTTCGACGACCGCCAGGTCGTGCAATCGATAGGGACGTTGGAACTCCGATCCACGATTGGCGGCCTCCTTCTCGGCGCGGAGGAAGATTCGCCGTGCGTCGTCCAGGCGCCCGGTCCACAGCAGGTGCCGGGCCCAGAAGACACTGGGCCACCGGCCCAGCGGTGACAGCCGGAGGCGGTCTGCGCACCGGATCGCCTCGGTGAAGAGGTCCTCGCGGGGGTGACCGCTCAGCGAGAGGATCGCGGCCAGCGTGGCGCCGGCCTGGGCGAGGACCTCCACGTCGTCCAGGCTGCGAGCGAGTTCGATGGCCTGTCGGCTGTACCGCACACCGTCGGCGAGCCGGCCCTGGTACAGGCCGTACTGCCACCCGATCAGGTCGAGGATCCTGGCTCGCAGCCCCTGGTCGTCGCCGACGTCGAGCAGCGCCTGGTGCAGGAAGTTCTGACTCTCGCCGAAATCGAGAAAGACCCGCCTGGCCAGGAGCTGTGCCCGGCGAGGACCCGGCGCCATCCGGGCCAGCAGCCGATCAGCCAGGTCGATGGCCCTGGCGATCTCGCCCGCAGCGGCGCGATGGTCGATCTCGGTCGTCGCCCGTCGCGCGGCCGCATCGGGCTCGCCGGGCGGTGTCAACCGTACGGCGTGTCCGGCCAGGTCGGCCGCCAGTTCGGACCGGCCGCGCTCGGCACACAGCGCAGCGGCCTGATCCATGCGGGCAGCGACGGATTCGTCGGGTAGAACGGTGGCCAACGCGAGGTGGCGGGCACCCTCGGCCGGGTCGGGATCAATCGTCGACAACCGGCCATGGACCACGCAGCGGTCGAGCGGATTCATTCCGGCGAGCGCCACCCGGGCGGCGTGCTGGTCGACGAACCGGAGGGTCAGATCCTCGTCGACCACGATCAGTCCCGCAGCAACGGCTTCCCGGACGGCCCCGGCGAAGTCGGCGACCTCGGATGCCTGGGCGACCATTCCGGCGACCACCCCGGTCGCGGAGTGTCCGGTAGCGGCCGGGGTGCTCAACGCGAGCACGCGCAGCACAGTCACCGTCTCGTCCGCCAGATCGGACAGTAGCGGCTGCTGACCGGAAGCTTGCCCCCGAGCCTCGTGCCGGTACCGGGACAGGTCGAGTGCCAGTCCCGGGTTGCCTCCCGAGGTCTGGTGTACGCGGGCCAGCTCCGGGCGGGACACCGGAGGGAGGGAGTGGGCGAGGATCTTGCGCAGCAGTTCCGGCGTCACCGGTCCGAGGTGTACGTGCCGTCCGTAGCGGAGGCCCAGCGGCATCTCCGGGCCGGGCACTGCGGTGGCCATCGTCGCCAGGATGCCGACCGGCTGCTCGGTGAGCCGCTGGATGGCGAAGCGCAAACCGTTGGCGCTGAGGGCGTCCAGCCATTGCGCGTCGTCGATTGCCAACAGCACCGGACCGGAGGACGCCAGTCGCATGAGGTCGTCGAGCACCCGGCGACCGACGTCGAAGCCGGGCGTGGCGGAGGTGCTCCGGAAGCCGGGGAGTTCCGGCCCGGCGTCGAAGAGATCACCGATTGCGCTGCCGGCGGCGGCGCGGTCCTCTTCAGCGGGACGGCTGGACAACACGCGCAGACCGTGATCACGAGCCGCGGCGACGGCATACCGCCACAGGCTGGTCCGCCCCATGCCGTGCTCGCCGGTGATCGTCAGAGTCACGGGACCGGTCGGAACCTCGGCGATGAACCGGTCGACCTGTTCGAGGGCGTCGGTCCGGCCGAGAATGCGGCGCGCGTGGTCCGTACTCCGGACGTTCCCCCCGGTCACCGACGGCCTCCTCGGAAGCGCGATCAAGCGATGCGTGGCAGCCGGAAGCCGGGAGAGGTGGGGCAGCGCGGCATCGCGCTCTTGATAGAGCATCTCTCCCCAATATGGGGACGGCAAGGGTCATGGGGCCCGAATGTGGGGTCGATGGTGGGGATTCCTCGCTGGCCGGACCCGACCGCACATTCCTAACGTCGTCGGCGGGCCGGCCACAGTGGTCGGCACGTTCGGAAAGGACATCCCGATGAGTACCACTGCCACCAGACCAACAGTCTCGGACACGACGATCTCACCGCCCACCGGTACACCGGCCGGTCCGTCGCTGTTGCAACAGCTGTCCGACGCCATCCACGACTATCCGAAGGACCATCTGACCGTCGACATCCATTCGGTGAACCCGGTGGCCGCCGACGGTGATGTGATCAACGCCGGTGACGAGGTCACCTTCCGGGTGCGGGTGAACAACACCGGCCCGTTGGCCGTCAACAACCTGACGCTGCTCGTCGAAGCCGAGGCGGGCGCGACGGGCGTCAAGAAGCACGGCGCCTCCAGTTTCCAGAGCAACGTGGTCACGCCACCGATCTCGGTACCGGCGAACCAGTTCGAGGGCACCTGGACCGAGCTTCCCGACGACTACCACTTCGTCGCCGGATCGTCGACCACACAGAAGATCGATCTGGTCAAGGTGTTCCTGTGGAACTGGGACGCTGATCTGAGCTGGATGCTGACCAGCCGCGCGGGCCGGTCGGACGAGACCGATGACGTCTATTCCCACAAGGTGCTGGGGACATGAGATTCCCGATCGCCCGGGTCCGGCATCGGCCGGATCCGGGCCGTCCCCCCTCGACTGATCATCGGCAGCCTCTCGACCGGCCGTTCGACGTCGAACGACTGCGCCGGCACTTCGACTTCCCCCGGCTCGGCCGCGTGGTCACCAACAATGCCGCCAGCACCCAGCCGCCCCGGGAACTGACGACCTTGTACGCCGAACTCACCGCCGACTACGAGAACGTGCACCGCGGACAGTCCGACGCCTCGATGCTGACCACGCAACGGTTCGAAGCCTGCTACGACACGATGGCGGAGTGGCTCAACGCGCCGGGCCGCCGCAACATTGTGCTGTGCCGGAACACCACCGAGGCGATCAACACGGTGATGTACAGCCTGCTCACCGATTTCGCCGACGGCGACAACCTGGTGACCACTCTACTGGAACACAACTCCAACTACGTCCCTTGGCACGGACTAGCCCGGGAACTGCTGCCCCCGTTCGGTCGCCGGGTGGAATTGCGGTTGGCCCGATTCGATCACCGCACCGGTGAACTCGACCTTGATCATCTCGCCTCCCTGGTGGACCAGCGGACCAAGATCATCTGCTGTTCCGGTGCATCGAACTTCCTGGGCAGCAAGCCGCCGATCGCCCGGGTGCGGGAGATCGCCGACACCAGCGGCTACGTGCAGCCGGACGGCAGCCGACGCTCACTGTTGTTGATCGACGGCGCCCAACTGGTGCCGACGACGGCGGTCGACGTGACGCGGAGCGATGTCGACTACCTGGCCTTCTCCTGCCACAAGCTGTTGGCCCCGTTCGGCGTCGGCGTGCTGTACGCGAAGGAGGATCTGCTGTCCCGGGCCCGACCGTTCCTGTACGGCGGAGACATGATCGCCGAGGGGCAGGTCTTTCCCGATGCGGTCTCCTACAACCAGCTGCCGTGGAAGTACGCCGCCGGTACGCCCAACATCCTGGGCGCCATCGTCTCCGGTCAGGCGCTGCGGCTCCTGGTCGACCTGGTCGCCGAGGCTACCGGCAGAAGTTCCGGTCCGACGCGCTGGTTCGGCTCGGCCAGACCACTGCCTCACCCGGTGGTCGAACACACCATGGCTGCGGTCGCCGAGCACACCAGGGCGCTGACGTGCTACGCGCTGGAGCGGATCCAGCGACTGCCGGGGGTCACGGTCTACGGGCCGCCGATCGGCGTTGATCGCAGTCCGCTGATCGCCTTCACGGTGGCCGGTCGAACCCCGTTCGAGACGGCGGCCGCGCTGAACAGCCTCGGGGTGGAATCCCGGGCCGGTTGCCATTGCGCGACCCTGGCTCATCACGAACTCGATCTGGACCCGCCGGCCAGTTGCCGGCTGAGCTTCGCCGCCTACACCAGCTTCGAGGACGTCGACCGGGCCGTCGACGCGCTCGGCCGCATCATCGGCGCGACACGCCGGGCCGGACATCGAACAATTGTTTGATTCACTCATGGAATGTCCCTTACGGTGGACCCATGGCCGAATCGAAGAAGCCCGGCAGCCCGCGCCGTACCGGAAAGAAGATCGCCAGCACCTCAGCGACCCCCGGGTCGCCGTTGCGGTCGGCCACCGGTACGAAGACGGCGGCGAAGTCGGCTTCGACGCCGAAACGAGGCCGCCCGCGCAACGCCGATGTCGAGGCGCAGATCGAGGCGGCCCGGCAACGCTCTGCGCAGCACGCCACGGTGACGCCGCTCCCGGACGGGCCGGCCGATGCCAGTGGTCTCACGCCGCGGCAACGGCGGGTCCTGGAAGTGATCAAGGACGCGGTGGAGTCCCGCGGCTACCCGCCGAGCATCCGCGAGCTCGGCGAGGAGGTCGGGCTGGCCAGCTCGTCCAGCGTCGCGCATCAGCTCAAGGTCCTCGAGCAGAAGGGATTCCTGCGCCGGGACCCCAACCGGCCACGGGCCATGGAGGTGTTCCTGCCACAGGACTTCGGCGACGCCCTGGCCGACCAGCCGGGCGAGCCTGCTTCGGTGCGCCGGATCGGTTTCGCGGCCGGCCCGGCGACCACCGGTGACGAGACGGCCATCAACGACGCGTTCCCGGCTCCGGTGCACGTCCCGCTGCTTGGCCGGATCGCCGCCGGCGGGCCGATCCTCGCCGAGGAGCGCTACGAGGACGTCTTCGCACTGCCCAAGCAGATCGTCGGTGAGGGCGAACTGTTTCTGCTCGAGGTGAGCGGCGATTCCATGATCGACGCGGCCATCTGCGACGGGGACTGGGTCGTTGTCCGCCGCGAGCAGACCGCGGAGAACGGCGATATCGTGGCCGCCCTGTTGGACACCGAGGCAACGGTCAAGACGTTCAAGCGGGTGGACGGCCATGTCTGGCTGATGCCGCACAACGAGGCGTACGACCCGATCGACGGCGACGCAGCGTCGATCCTGGGCATCGTCGTCGCAGTGCTCCGGAAGCTCTGATCGCGACAGGGGCGGCGATCAAGATCAGCATCCGGGTTCGCCCCGGTTCGTCGCGTACCAGGGTGGGCGGCAGCTACTCCGACGCGCTGGTGGTCGCCGTCACCGCGCCGGCCGTCGCCGGCCGTGCCACCAAGGCCGCGCTCGCCGCCCTGGCCGATGCGCTGGGCTGCAGGACCCGCGACATCCGCTTGGTCAGCGGTGCCTCGAGCCGGACCAAGATCATTGAGATTCCCGATGATCTGGCCGAACGGGTTGCTCGACTCCGGTCCTGATCAGGCGCCCTTGGCGAGGGCCTTGAGATAGCCGTCGATCCCCCACGGCAGCGACAGCACGGTCGGCGGCGAGACAGCGGCGACGAACTCCTGGCCGACGACCGGGGCGACATGACCGTCCCTCACCTGGGCCATGGACTTCGCGTACGGTTTGCCGAGGAAGGTGTCGATGCCCTTCTGGTCATCGGCATACACCACCAGCACATCGCTGGTCAGCTGACTGGTCTTCTCATAGCTCAACGTGTAGTAGAAGCTCGAGTCCCCGTTGGCCAGTTTGTCGACACTCGGTGCACTCGTCAGCCCGAGATCGGTCAGGAACTGCACCCGGGAATCGGCCTTCCGATAGACGTAGAACGTGCCACCGACGTCCCACACGGCGGCGACCGTCTTGCCCTTGAGCTGCGGGTAGTCGGCGGCCTTGTCCTTGATCGTCGACAGGGTGTCGTCGATCAGCTTCTGCGCCTGCGCGGACTTGCCCAGCACCTCTCCGGTGGTCTTGACGACATCCTGCCACGGCGTCGACCACGGCTGGTCGGGATAGGCGACGGTCGGTGCGATCTTGGTCAGCGTGGCGTACTGCTGCTTGGTGATACCCGAGTAGTTGGCCAGGATCACGTCGGGCCGTGCCGCGGCGATCTTCTCGTACGGGACGGTGTCGGAGCCGGACGGATTCGGCAGGATCGTCGGGGTCTCGGCCCCCATCGCGGTCAGCTTGTCCTTGATCCACGGCAGCACGCCCTGCTTGTCGCCGCCGTAGGTCTGCTGCGGGATCGCCACCGGTACGACGCCGAGGGCCAATGCCGCATCGGTGCTGCCGAAGCCCCAGGTCACCACCCGCGCGGGCTGCTTGTCGATCGTCGTCGAACCGAACGCGTGGGTGATCGTCACCGGGAACCCGGACGCACCATCGGTCGCTCCGGCCGACGGGCCGCCGGTCGCCGGCGCACCGCCGCTTCCGGCCGAGGATTCGCACGCAGCCAACAGGGTGACGCACAGCACGCTCAAGGCGGCGACAAGGGTGCGGACGGTTCGGGTCACGTCGTCTTCCGTTCAACTCGGACTGAGGTCTAGTTAGGCAAGCCTAACCATAAGCGAGATGCGGCGGATGTCACGCGTCGTCCAGAACTGGTGCACCCACGAGAACTGGTGCGCCCGCGAGCAGGTACGACGACCCCCGCCAACGCCCGCGGGGCCTTCCCGCACCCCTTGGTCGACCCCGCACCCCTTACCCGTCCCCGCACCCGTTGCAGCCGGTGCGCCGACGACGAACTGGTGCGTCACCGACGAACTGGTGCGCCGCCGACGAACCGCCACCGAGTAACCGGCCGCCCCGCCTGGCGACGTACCGGGCCGACCGGGAATCATGGGGGCCGTGGATCTCGACCTGCTGGAGAAATTCGGGCTCGACCCGACGGTGCTGCACCTCAACCACGGCGCTTTCGGCGTCGCGCCGATCACGGTCCGGCGAGAAGCCGAGGCCTGGCGGGACCGGGCCGAGCGCAATCCCAACCGGTTCAACGGCGCCGAACTCCCCGAGCTCGTGGCGCAGGCCCGCGGGCGGGCCGCGGAATGGATCGGCGTGGACGCCGAGTCCGTGGGCTGGGTGCGCAATGTCTCCGAGGGTGCGTCCGCGGTGATCAGCTCGCTCGATCTCGAACCCGGTGATCAGATCGTGGTCTGCAATCACGGATACGGCGCCGTCCGGATGGCGGCCGAACACTGGGCGACCCGGCGTGGCGGTTCGGTGCAGGTTGCCGATTTTCCGCTGGGCGCCGAGGACGACGAGATCGTCGCGGCCTTCTCCGGCGTCTGCGGTCCGCGGACCCGGCTGGTGATCGTCGACCAGATCACCTCCCCGACCGCCACGGTGTTGCCGGTCGCCGGTATCGCGGCCGCGGTCGAGGCACCGGTGCTGGTCGACGCCGCGCACGTGCCGGGCACCCTGCCGGTCGACATCGAGGGCCTCGGCGCAGCGTATTGGGTCGGGAACCTGCACAAGTGGGCGTTCACGCCGCGCGGCACCGCCCTGCTCTGGACCCGGGAGGACCTGCGACACCGTACGCCACCGAGCGTGCTCAGCTGGCAACTGCACGACGGGTACGCCGCCGCCTTCGACCATCCGGGGACCGGCGACTACTCCGGCTGGCTCGCCGCACCCGCCGGACTCGACTTCTGGACCGAGGTCGGCGGCTGGGAACAGATCGACCGGCAGAGCGCCATGGTGGAAGCCGCCCAGAAGCTGCTGGCCGACGCTCTGGGCACGTCACTGGACGGGCTGCCGGCGAATCCGGCGCCGACCATGCGGATGGTTCGACTCCCGGATCGGTTGTTCGGCGATGACGAGTCCGAGACCAGGGCCGGGCGGGAGCGGCTGAGTTCGCAGTTCGGCATCCAGGTCCCGACATCACGGTTCGAGGGCACCGAGGTGGTCCGGATCGCCGGGGCCGTCTACAACACTCCCGACGACTACGAACGGCTGGCCGACGCGCTGCTCACCATCGCCGACGAGCGGTCTTGATCACCAGCACGGACCGAACCGGGCGTGATCAACTGCCGACCAGGCCAGTGCGGTCACCGACCAACATCGAGTCGGCAAGGCGGTCCACCGCCCGCAGTTTGTTGGTCACATCAAGGGCTGCAACTTTGTACGCCTCGGAAAGTGTCGGATAGTTGAGCACGGTGTCGACCAGGTAGTCCACGGTGCCGCCGCAGCCCATGATCGCCTGACCGATGTGCACCAGCTCGGTGGCGTTGGTGCCGAACACGTGAACGCCGAGGATCTGCCGGGTCTCGGCGTGGACGACCAGCTTCAACATTCCGTACGGGTCACCGATGATCTGTCCCCTGGCCAGTTCCCGGTACCGAGAGATGCCGACCTCGAAGGGCACCGACTCCTTGGTCAGCTCCGCCTCGGTCTTTCCGCAGAAGCTGATCTCCGGGATGGTGTAGATGCCGATCGGCTGCAGCGCGGCAAGATCATGAGCCGGTTCGTCGAAGGCGTGCGCGGCCGCGAGCCGACCCTGGTCCATCGACGTCGCAGCCAGGGCCGGAAAGCCGATCACGTCGCCCACGGCGTAGATGTGCGGCACAGGGGTGCGGTAGTGATCATCGACCGGAAGCCGACCACGACCGTCAGCCTCCAGGCCGGCGTTGGCCAGGTCCAGCCGGGCGGTGTTCCCCTGTCGTCCCGCGGAGTACATCACCGCCTCCGCGGCGATCCGCTTGCCCGAGGCGAGGGTGGTGATGGTGCCGTGATCACCGGACTCGACCTGGGCCACCTCCTCACCGAACCGGAACGACATCGTCTGATCACGCAGGTGGAACTTGAGCGATTCGACTATCTCCGGATCACAGAAGTCCAACATGTTGGGCCGCTTCTCGACCAACGTGACCCGGGTGCCCAGCGCAGCGAAGATCGACGCGTACTCAACCCCGATCACTCCCGCACCGACGACCACCAGCGAGTCCGGGACCTTGTCCAGGCTGAGGATCTGGTCCGAGTCCAGCACCCGGATGCCGTCGAAGCGGATGTGCGGCGGCCTTGCCGGCGTGGTGCCGACCGCGACGATGATCTTGTCCGCGGTGACCGTACGGTGTTCGGCGGCGTGCAGCTGTACCGGGCCGTCGACCGCGACATCGAGACTATGTTCGTCGGCGAACCGAGCCACACCCGGGATCAGGTCCACGTGATTGCGGAGCAACTGTGATCTGATCACCTCCACCTCACGGCCGACCACATGTTGCAGCCGTCCGAGCAGGTCGGTGACGGTGATCTCGTCCTTGACCCGGTAGCTGGCGCCGTACAGTTCGCGGAGCTGCATGCCGGTCAGATAGAGAACGGCCTCGCGCAGGGTCTTTGACGGGATCGTGCCGGTGTTGACGCACACCCCACCGACCATGCTGCGGGCATCGATGACACAGACCCGCCTGCCGAGCTTCGCGGCCATGATGGCGGCACGTTGTCCGCCCGGCCCCGACCCGATGACCGCCAGGTCGTAGTCGAATTGGTGCTCCATGGTTGCACGATTCCAGACCCGTCGACGATGCGCCAGCATTCCCGGGCGGGTGAGACCTCGGGACGACGACCTCGATGGGAACTCACGGCGTCACGGTGAGCACCTCGAACAACTCGATCCGGGGCAGCTCGACGGTCAGTCCGGTGTCGTCCCGCATCGTCGGGCACTCGCCCTCCGTGACCAGGGACCGCACCCGGGTTCCGATGTCTGCCGGGAGCCGCAGTCGGGCTCCGTCGATCGGCACGGGCGCGGCGAACCCGCGACGCCGGGCGCCGCCGACATTGATCAGATGGATCACCAGACCGGCATGATTGCGCCCGATGATCAACTCCAGTTGTTCGGGCAGCGCACTCCCGTCGGTGATCACCGGCCCGACCGCGTCGCGGACTGCATCGGCCATCACCCGGCGAACCTCGGCGGTGCCGAACTCCCGGAAGGTGCGCCCGATCGTCCAGGCTATGCGCACAGCCGGACGACCGCCGGGCCGGGTGATCATGATCGCCGGGAGTTGTGACTCCCGGTGGCCGTACGCCTTCTCCGGCGGGGCGAACGGTGCTTGGGGTACCAACCGGTACCGGCATTCGGCGCCGGGTGGAAGCTCCAACTCCAGCAGTGATCCGTACACCGGCAGCAGCCGGTCGCCGTCGGTTGCATAGCTGGACCGGGTGGCCGCGAACCCACGGTGCTCGGCCAGCACGACCTGCTGGTCGATCCGGGTGGATCCGGTGATGATCAGGGCCGGAGGCCTGCCGCCGTTGTCCATGATCATCCGGCGCTCGGAGTCGCCCACCTCGCCGAGGTCGGGTAGCACCAGGGCGTCGAACCGGTTGAGCACTCCCCGCTCTCCCGCCTCGGCGAGCTGCTCCAACCCCAGCACATCGAACGGCAGATGCCCTTGTTGCAGGGCCGAATACCAACCGCGGAACTCCTCCACTGCGGCATCGTGATCGTCTGCGGCCAATGCCGCAGGGTCTGGTCGGACAAGGGCGATCGGTGCAGCGGGCCGCAGACCGTCGTACACCGATCGGTGCCTGCGATGGAACCGGGTGATCTCGCCGGCCGCCGGCAGCCCGTCGTACCGGATGGCACCGGTCGGTCCCATCAGATAGGTCGAGGGGTTGGCCCCTCGAGCGATCGCCTGGACGAAGTACTGCGCCACGTGCTCGGGATCCTCGGCCGCCATCCGGTAGGGCATGTCCACGAACATCGTCGCGTTCACCAGGACCGGCGCCTCCGGTCGCGCAGTCTTGGCCGCGCTCACCGCCTCGGCCGTCGCGTGCGGCCAGAGCTCGCGGCCGATCTTGTTGTTCGCCTCATGGAAGACGATGTCGGAACGCTTGCCGAGGATCAGCGCTGCGTCGGGTCGGCGGCCTGCGATGTAGTTCCTGATCCGGCCGGTCAGATCATCAAGCACCTGTCGGCAGAACGCCCGCCATTGCGGATAGGTCGCCGATTCCGGCCCGTCGGGCAGCTCGGCACCGCCGGAAGCGGCGGCGAACTCTGCGATACACCGGTCGCAGTGGCAGACGCCCCAGCGGACGCCGTTGTAGTCGATCTCGTTGAAGCCGAACCAGTTGAAGAAGAAGCCGTCGACCGGGTAGCGATCCAGAACCTCCTCGATGATGTCGACGGTCCGGTCCTGGTAGTAATCGCCGTTCGGGCAGACGCTGACCAGTCCGTGGATCGTCTGCCGGCGGCCCTCCGCCGACCGGAAACACCATTCGGGATGCGCGTTCGCTATCGGTTCGGCGACCTTCGAGAAGTCCATCCGCGCCATCAGTCGCATACCGCGGCGATGCGCGGCTCGCACGGCGTCGCCGACCAGGTCGCCGCCGGGCCGTTGCGCCAACCAGGGGTTGCGGGTCTGGAAGTCCAGGTCACTGGGATGGAAGGCGAGGATCCCGCCGACGCTGAGCAGCCAGGTATCAGCGCCGTGCCGTTGGATGTCGTCCAGAGTCTGCTCCACGTCGAGACCTGCATCGATCTCCCGCAGATTGGTCTGCAGCATTGCGAACGGATGGGTCCACCAACGGGTGTCAGCAGCGACATCGGCGTCAGACTCGGCCGTCATGAGGGCTCTCCCCTGTTCACCCCGTGCTGTCGATTCGGATTGGCGGCACTCTAGCAGCGATTCAGCAATCTTGTCTGACTGGGATTCTTGACATGCAAATTGGCCGTCCGACATACTCCAAGAGCCTGCTCTTCCGGCACGGTCGCCGTTCGAAGGGAACACTGCGCAATGCCTCTCGACGAGGTCGCCGCGAGCCTGTACGCCTGGGATCTTGCGGACGAGACCACCGAACGCTGTCTGGACAATCTGCAAGCGCTGGCCGGTGTGAACTCCGCCTACCTGGTCGGCCTGATGCATAAGGAGAAGCGCCCGTTGCACGCGCGCTTCTATCCACACAACCCGGTGCGGAAGTACTACACACCCGAGGACAGCCGGGTCTACTGGCGTCCCGCCCCGGGCCGGTTTCCGGGTCGGATCAAGCCGCTCACCTCCGAGCGCGATTTCCTCGCCGGCACCGACTGGCTGGACACATTGATCACCGATGTCCGCCGCCGCGGCATGAAGACCGGCTGCGAGATCTCCCACACGGTGATCGACGCCGAGGTGGCCCGACAGGAGTACCCGGATGTGCTGCAGCGGGACGTCTTCGGCAACATCGTCGGCACCTTCGAGGCCGTCGAGGCGCAGCGGGCGCTGCCCTGCCTGAACAACCCCGACGTCCAGGAGTACCTCGCGGCGCTGGTCACCGATCTGGTCGCCAACCACGACATCGATTTCGTCCAATCGTGTCTGGTGATGTTCGGTTCGGGTTTCTCCCGCAGCAACACCGTCGGCGGGGCACCTTCCGGCTGGGCGGACCTGATTGCCACCGCGACCGGCGGCTGCTTCTGCAACGCCTGCCGGGACAAGGCGGTCAAGGAGGGGCTCGACTGGGACTCGATCGTCCGCGAGGTCCGACATCTGGCGCTGGTGTCCCGCGGTCACGGCCTGGAGGAGGCACACGAGGCCCAGCTGCTCCGGGAGAGCAGCTACAGCGAGGCGGAGCTGCTACTTGAGCACGAGTCCTTCGCCGCCTGGTTGACGTTCCGTCGGCACAGCATCGACGACCTGTTCGCCCTGATCGCCAGCGCCGCGCACGCGGTCCGGGACGGCATCGACTTCCGCTACAACACCTACATGAGCCGGCCGGAACTTGCCGGGCTGAACTTCGCCTCCGCCTTCGTCCACGTCGACTCGGTGAGAGAATCCGACTACTCCGATCAGCTGGGCACAGCCGAGGGGGTCGCGATCAAGCGGGCCAAGCTGATGCGTGCCCGCCGGGCGCTTGGCTACGACAAGCCGTTGATCGCCGCCCTGGGCGTACGTCCCAACGCCACGCCCGAAATCCTGCGCGCGTCGGTCAAGGCCGCCGTTGACACCGGTTGCGACGGCCTGTCCCTCGGCCACTACGACGGCGCCACCATGGAGCGGTTGCGCGCAGTCAAGGACGGCATCGCACAGTGGGAGGGTACCGAGGCCAGCTGGATCAACCGTCCATGATCAACCAGAGCGTGATCAAGTCGGTGATCATCACCGAGTTCGAATGGATGCCGGTCGGATCGCGCCGTCCGCTGCGCAAGTTCGGTGTCGACATCATTACAGCTGATCATCGGTGCGGCAGCTACGTCGCCCTCTGGAGTGCGCCACCACTCGCCGTCCCGCAGGTGATCGCTGCGGCCCGGCTGTTGATCGGACAGGACCCGCGAGACCGCGAGCGGTTGTGGAATCTTGCGGCGCGCAGCCTGGCCAAACACGATCGCATCGGCTACGGCGCACTGGACATCGCGCTCTGGGATCTCGCCGGCCGCTCGGTTGATCAGCCGGTCTGGGCGCTGCTCGGTCGCCAGCGCGACCGGCTCCCGGCCTATATCAGCACGGTTTCCGGGCACAAGGGTTCCGGGGCTCTCGGCTCTGCGGCGGCCTACGCCGACTACGCCGAGGACTGCGTCAACCGCGGTGCGCGGGCATACAAGTTCCACAGCTTCTCCGGTTCCGACGTCGCGGACGAGATAGCGATCATGCGGGCCGTCGGCGAACGGCTGCGCGACCGCGCTGATGTGATGACCGACCCGGGTAAGGGGCTTGACACCCTGGCCGATGCCCTTCGGCTGGGCAGGGTGTGCGACGAGGTCGGAGCCTTCTGGTGGGAGGATCCGTTGCGCGGCGATGCGGCGCCGGCACATCGGATTCTTCGGGAGAGGGTCCGGACCCCGTTGTTGATCACTGAGTTCGTCCGCCCGCTGGAGCATCGGATCGGATTGGCACACCAGGGCGCAACCGATCTGCTCCGTGCTGATCCGGAACTCGACATGGGCATCACCGGAGTGATCAAGACCGCGCATGCCGCCGAGGCGCTGGGCATCGACCTCGAGGTACACGCCGCCGGACCGGCACAGCGGCACTGTATGGCGGCCATCCGGAACACCAACTACTACGAACTGGGGCTGCTCGATCCCGAGCTCGGCAATCCGCTGATGCCGCCGGTGTACGCCGACGACTACACCGAAGACCTGGCGGCGATCGGGTCCGACGGATGCGTAGCGGTGCCGACCGGCCCGGGACTCGGAGTGAGCTATGACCGCGCGTGGATCGGCGCCCATGCCGTCGCCACGCACACCATCGGCGATTGACCGCCCCCAACCACGCGAACCGGAGATGATCATGACTGATGCGCAGGACCCGCTCGTCGCCATCCAGATCGGCGCAGCCTCGTTCGCCGACGAGGGGGTGAAGCCGGTGCTCGACACGCTCCAGGACCGCGGCGCCGTCAACGCGCTGTTCCTGGCAACGCCGACCTGGACCCGGGGCACCGGAGGTCGACAGATCCCCGGGCACCCGCTGCCCGACCACGGCGAACAGGAGTACGACCTGGACTGGGTCGGCGGAAACTACGCCACGGTCCATCCCGAGTACTACGGCAACACCGTGCTCGGGCCGGTGGGCCGGGCGACCGACTACGACGGCGATCTGATCGAGGACGTTCTGCCCGAGGCCGCGGACCGCGGCATCCAGACCTACGCCTGGATCGAAGAGAGCTCGTACGCCCAGTCACTGCGGAACTACCCGAACTTCCCCAAGTGTCTTGAGGTCGACGTCTGGAATCGGCCGGCGCCACGGCCCTGCTTCAACAATCCCGACTACCGCAACTGGCACCTGAGCATCGTTGAGGACTACGTCAAGAGCTATCCGCTGGACGGCCTGGCCTGGTGTTCGGAACGGCCCGGTCCTCTGAACATCCTGCTCAAGGGTCCGAGTTCGGCCGAGTTGGCGACCTGCTTCTGTCGGTACTGCCGGCAGATCGCCGAGGAGTCCGGTGTCGACGCCCGCCGCGCCCAGCAGGGGTACCGGGAACTGGTGGCCTGGAACGCCTCCGTCCGCTCCGACGACCATCCGGCCGACGGCGCGTTCGTCACCTTCTGGCGACTCCTGCTGCGCTACCCGGAGATCCTGTCCTGGCAGAACCTGTGGACCCGGAGCCAGCGCCAGTTGTATCGCGACATCTACGGCACGGCGAAGGCCTGCCGGTCCTCGATCCAGGTCGGCTGGCATGTCTTCCACGAGATCTCGTTCAGCCCGTTCTACCGCGCCGACCAGGACTACGCCGAGCTCAGTGAGCTCTCCGATTTCCTCAAGGTCGTCGAGTACAACAACTGCGCAGGCCCGCGGTTCCACACCTGGATCGCCGACATTTGCCGGAGCCTGTTCGCGGATGCCGATCCGGAGCGCGTCTATCCCCTGATGCTCGCGCTGCTCGGCCTTGACGAGGCACCCTACGACGACCTGCCGAGCATCGGGTTCACCGCGGAGTACGTCCGCAGGGAGACCGTGCGTGCGGTCGCCGGTGTGGGCGACCGCACCAAGATCTACCCGGGCATCGACCTCGACATCCCGGTGGGTCGGGTGCCCGCCGCAGTCGAGGACAGACGTCGTCGCTCCGAAGGTGCGTCAGGCGCCAATGCCGACGCGACAGAGGGTCCCGAGCTGACCCGCTGCACCCGGGAGGGGGTGCGGGACGCCGTACTCGCCGCGTTCGACGGCGGCGCCCGGGGCGTCGTGCTGAGCCGGAAGTACTCCGAGATGCGCCTGGACATCCTGTCCGGTGCGGGTGACGCCATCCGCCAACTGCCCGCCTGAGTCGGGTCAGCGCGATCACATCTCGGTCAAAGCCGACTGCCGAGTCATTGACCTGAAAATCGTCCGACTGCTATAACAGTCTGACAAGTACGCAATGTGACTCTGTCATTCAAGCGCGTGACTGAAGTCCGGGACTGCCGTCCCCCCGGCGGCACCCTTCGGACCCGCCGTCCCCTCCGAATCGGGACGGTGTTCGCTCCAAGGCACTCAGTGCAACGCCGCACGTGAGGTGAGGACCACGATGAGCATGACCAGGAAGAGCACAGCGACCCGGTTCAGTCGGCGCAGCCTGATTGCAGCCGGCGGGGCCACCACCGCGGCCCTGGTGACCGGGTGCGGGATGACCGCCGGCGGCGACAAGAAGTCGATGACATTCCTGAACGACTCCGACATCAAGAGCTCGCCTTTCGGGAAGGCGGTCGAGGCGTTCCAGAAGAAGAGCGGGATCACCGTTGAGGTACAGCCGGTGCCGTCGGACTACGACACGAAGTTCCGCACCGTCCTGTCCAGCAGCAAGCCGCCGGATCTGATCAAGATCAACGACGACTACGTGCGCGGCATGTCCAAGACCGGCGCGCTGATGGATCTCACCAAGTACATCAAGCGCGACAAACTCGACACATCACACTTCCCGAACAACCTGTACGACTTCCCGGTGCAGTCCGACGGCAGCCACACCGCCTGGGTGATCGCACATTCGCCGCGACTCTTCTACTACAACGTCGACGCGTTCAAGGAGGCCGGCGTGCCGCTGCCGCCGACCACCTGGACCGCCGACGGCTGGACCTGGCAGGACTTCGAGGAGACTGCGAAGAAGCTCACCATCCCGGGCAAGAGATTCGGTGCGCTGGTCTATCTCGACACCGGCTTCGAGCAGACCTTCTCGATCAACAACGGCAGCCCGACCGGCATCTTCTCCAAGGACGGCAGCACCTTCACCCTGTCCGAGCCGAAGGCGGCGGAGGCGATCCAGTGGGCGACCAACCTTACCTGTGTTGATCATGTCCAACCGGCGTGGGGCGACCTGCAGACCTCCGACGCGGATCTGCAACTGTTCACCCAGGGCCGGTTGGCGATGCTCTTCAGCCAGTTCAGCACGCTGCCCTACCTGGCCAAGAACGTGAAGGACTTCACCTTCGACGTGGCGCCGCCGCCTGCCGGACCTGCCGACCAGCTGACCGAGTCCAGTGTGATCACCTACGCGATCCCGGCGAAGGCGCAGAACCCCGATGCCGCCTGGGAACTGTTGAAGTTCCTGACCAGCGTTGAAGGCGGCAAGATCTTCGTCGAAGGCAACATGTGGCTGGGCATGGACGATCGGACACTCGACGCCCTGCACAGCCCACCCGCCCACGTCGGGTTGTTCGCCGAAGCGGTCAAGCATTCGACGTTGCCCAACCA